>Ga0209167_10000569_pt1 | contig 25754 bp, 25 predicted proteins | sample Coa_R1_9_FD_187154 | JGI IMG/M metagenome (GOLD analysis project Ga0209167, IMG submission 187154) | Surface soil microbial communities from Centralia Pennsylvania, which are recovering from an underground coalmine fire - Coalmine... | ecosystem: Environmental > Terrestrial > Soil >...
CAGAAGATCATGCAGGATCGTAAGCGCCTGGAGGAGCAGATCGCGCAGGGCGTGCGCATCACCAGCCTTACCTCTGATCTGGACACGTTGTTTGAATTGGCGCAGGAAGGCGAGAGCGTCAACGGCGACCTGGAGCGCGAAATGCGCGGCCTTTCCACATATCTGGAAGGGCTGGAGACGCGAATGCTGCTATCGGGCGATAACGACGGGCGTAGCGCCATCGTGACCATTCATCCGGGCGCGGGCGGAACGGAGAGCCAGGATTGGGCCGAGATGCTTCTGCGCATGTACCTGCGCTGGGCGGAGCGCCAGCGTATGGAAACGGTCGTGACCGACCGCCTGGAGGGGGAAGGCGCGGGCATCAAGAGCGTCACCTTCGAAGTCAACGGCGAAAACGCCTACGGATTGCTCCAGAGCGAGGTGGGCGTGCACCGGCTGGTGCGCATTTCGCCGTTCGACGCCAACGCACGCCGGCACACGTCGTTCGCTTCCGTGTTCGTCTATCCGCAGATCGACGACGAAATCAAGATCGACATCCGGCCGGAGGACCTGCGCGTGGACACGTTCCGCGCCTCCGGCGCCGGAGGCCAGCACGTCAATCGGACCGATTCGGCCATCCGCATGACGCACCTGCCCACCAACATCGTGGTGCAGTGCCAGAACGAGCGCAGCCAGCACAAGAATCGCGCCAGCGCCATGAAGCAACTCCGCGCCAAACTGTATGAGCACGAAATGGAGAAGAAGCGTGTCGAGGAGCGCAAGGTGGAGGATGCGAAGCTGGGGATCAACTTCGGCAGCCAGATCCGTAGCTACGTGCTCGCGCCCTACAGGATGATCAAGGATCACCGCACCAAACTGGCGGTCGGCGACGTCGACCGCGTCCTCGACGGCGATCTGGATTCGCTGATTCACGCGTTTCTCGTCTTCAAGAAGACCGGCAAGACGGCGTCGGACTCGGATAAGGATGAGCCTCTTGACTAAGAGGCTCCTGAGCAATGCCGAGCCTCTCGATTAAAGATGCGGCCGAGAAAATCCGCTCCGGTGGATTGGTGGCCTTCCCCACGGAAACCGTGTACGGTCTGGGCGCGAACGCGCTCGACGCCGCCGCGGTTCAGAAGATTTACGAACTGAAAGGCCGGCCCACGGCGAGCCCGCTGATCGTTCATGTTTCGTCGATTGAGATGGCGCGCGAAATCGTCGCTGACTGGCCGCCTCTCGCTGAGGATCTGGCTCGACGCTGGTGGCCAGGGCCGTTGACGCTCGTGCTTCCCAAGAAGCCCGTGATTCCCGAGATCGTCACTGCGGGCCTGTCCACCGTGGGTGTACGCATGCCGAATCATCCGATCGGGCTGGAGTTGATCCGCGAGGCAGGCGTGCCAATCGCCGCGCCCAGCGCCAACCGGTTCGCGGAGCTTTCGCCGACTACCGCGGAGCATGTGCGGAGCGCGTTCGGTGATGCGGTCGACGTTCTGGACGGCGGGCCCTGTCCAGTCGGGATCGAATCCACGGTGGTCGCGATCGAGAACGGGGTTTTGAAACTGCTGCGCCCGGGAATGATTTCGCTGGGGGAATTGGAAGCCACCCCGCCCCCGGACGCCGCTCATCCGGCTCCGGGCATGCATCCGCGTCACTACAGTCCGCGCACACGACTGCTGCTGGTCGCTCATCCACGGGATCTCCCGGATCGCTGTGGAGCGTACGTGTGGCGAAAGAAGTCGGGCCTTGCGGCTTGTAGCACTCGGATGCCCGAAGGTCCGGCTGAGTACGCGGCGCGGCTCTATGCGGTTCTACACAAGCTCGATCAGGAAGGCTGGCCGTGGATCGCCGTGGAAGCTCCGCCCGATACGCCGGCGTGGGCCGCCATCCGCGACCGTCTCCGGCGAGCCGCGGAACAGTGATGGCCGCCAAGGCCGCGCTGGAGGATTCCATAATTCCACTATAATAGAACTATGGAACTGGCTCGATCGAAGGCGGCAGCGGACAGCGACCGCACCGCCAGTTATGCGGACATGTTCGCCGCGATGGGCGCGGAGCCTCGTCTTCGGATTTTGCGTTCGCTCCTGGCAGCGCATCCCGATGGGATGGTTGTCGGGGAGATTCAATCCGAACTCGGTATTGCCGCCTCGACGCTCTCTCATCATTTGGAAAAGCTCAAGAACGAAGATCTTATCAACGTGCGCCGAGAAAGCACGTTTCTGAGATATAGCGCCAACACCAGCGTTTTAGAGGAGCTGCTTGGATTCCTTTACGCCGAGTGCTGCACCCGCAACAGAGCGATCAAACCAGCCAAGATCACCCACATCTGCAAGTAGGAGCAAATCAGCATGGAAGTAAAAGAAACAGTGCGAGAGAAGTATGGACAAGCGGCCTTGCGCGTATCGGCAGGCGGCAGTTCGTGTTGCGGCGCAGCTGCGGCGCTGGATAACTGCTGCGATCCCATTACTTCGAACCTTTACGACGCCAGCCAAGCGAGCGAACTGCCTGACGCGGCTTTGAAAGCGTCGCTTGGCTGCGGGAATCCCACCGCCTTGGCCGAATTGAAGCCCGGCGAAGTTGTTCTCGATCTTGGCTCGGGCGGAGGCATCGACGTGCTGCTTTCGGCGCGGCGCGTGGGTCCGGCCGGGAAAGCCTATGGCCTCGACATGACCGATGAAATGCTCGCGCTCGCCCGAGAGAACCAGCGCAAGGCCGGGGTTGGGAATGTCGAGTTTCTCAAGGGGGAGATCGAAAGCATTCCCTTGCCCGACAACTCAGTCGACGTCATCATTTCCAACTGCGTGATCAATCTCTCTGCCGACAAGAACCGCGTGTTGCGCGAGGCATTCCGCGTTTTGAAGCCCGGAGGCCGGTTCGCCGTCTCCGACGTTGTCACGCGCGGCGAAGTTCCCCAGGAAGTCCGCCAGAGCATGTTGCTGTGGGTGGGCTGTATTGCGGGAGCGCTGGAGGAATACGAATACGTGGGCAGGCTCGCGAAGGCAGGGTTTGACAAGATTGACGTGGAACCGACCCGCATCTACAACATTGAGGACGCGCGCCAGTTCCTCACTGGCGAAGGTATCGACGTGGATGTGATCGCGCCGCAGGTTGAAGGGAAATTCATGAGCGCCTTTATTCGCGCCGTAAAGCCGCCCGCAAAGGAGTGCTGTGGTCCGGCGTGCTGTAGCTGAAGCACTCGGCACCGCATTCCTTCTCGCTGCCGTGGTCGGTTCCGGCATTATGGGCGAGCGGCTGGCCGGCGGGAATGTGGCAATCGCGCTGTTGGCGAATACGATCGCGACCGGCGCAGCGCTCGTCACGTTGATTCTCACGTTTGGGTCAATCTCGGGAGCCCACTTCAATCCCGCCGTGACACTTGCCGACGCCTCGCAGGGCGGTTTGGCTTGGCGCGAGGTTCCGGTCTACCTTGTCGCGCAGTTCATTGGAGCTTTTGCCGGAGTCGCTGCCGCTCACTTGATGTTTAGCGAGCCGGTGTTTTTCGCGTCGCACCATGCCCGCGCAGGAGGCGCGCAGCTCTTCAGTGAATTCGTGGCGACGTTCGGCCTTCTGTCAGTTATCTGGGGTTGCGCGCGGCTCCGCACGTCGGCGGTCCCGTTTGCGGTAGGAGCGTACATTACCGCGGCCTACTGGTTTACTGCTTCCACGTCTTTCGCGAATCCCGCTGTGACCTTGGCTCGCGCCGCTTCCGATACATTTGCAGGTATCCGGCTGGAGGATGCGCCTGGTTTCATTCTTGCCCAGCTCGCCGGAGCCGCCGCGGCAACGATTCTTTTTCGCTGGCTGGTTCCTTCGATTCCCAAGGACGCGCCGAAAGTTGTTGTCGAGCACGCCCTACCCGAGCGCACTCATGCCCAATAAGAAACGAGTTCTCATTCTCTGTACTGGTAACTCCGCCAGGAGCCAAATGGCCGAAGGCCTCCTGCGGCGCGACGCCGGTGAACGCTTCGAAGTATTTAGCGCCGGGACTCGCCCCAGCCATGTTCGACCGGAAGCGATCGCCGTCATGCGGGAGCTAGGCATTGACATCTCCGGCCATCGCTCCAAGGGGGTTGATGAATTCATCGGCCAGGATTTTGATTACATCCTCACGGTGTGTGACCACGCCAAGGAAAGTTGCCCGATCTTTCCCGGCAGGAGTGTAAAGGTTCACCGGAGCTTTGACGACCCCGCTGAGTTTCGGGGTTCGGATGATGAGCGGCTCGCTGGATTCCGCCGTGTCCGAGACGAGTTGCGGAGCTACTTGGCTGAATTCCCGGCGAGCCGATAATTCGCCGTTCATCCGTCCCCGACCCACTCGACATTCGCACGCGCGAAGACCAGGGAACGGTAGAATACCCTCTTACGTGCTCGAGCCTCTGAAGAGCGGTCCCGACCTGATTCGCGAAATCGATGAAACCCTGACAGCTACTCCCACGCTATGGTGGCTGGGCCATAGCGGCTTCATCGTCCGTTTCGCGAACATAACGTTTTACATTGACCCGTGTCTGTCGGAGCGCCCGGGAAAGCTCCGCAGAGGAGCGTCGCCGCTGGACGCGAGCCAGATTCGCCACGCCGACATGATTCTGGCGACGCACGCCCATCCCGGCCATCTGGATCCGGCAACCGTACTTCCGATGCTGGAGGCCTCGCCGAACGCGAAGCTGGTGATCCCCCGCACCGTTCAGGCGCAGGCGCATGCCGCGGGCATTCCCTATAACCGCATGACCACCACAGACTCCGGCCTGCGCATTGAATACTTCAAAGGCAACCTATACAGCCGTATTTACGCGATACCCTCCGCGCATCCTATCCTCGACAAGAACCCGAGCGATGGCTATCCCTATCTGGGCTACCTGCTCCGCTTCGGCCGCTGGACCATCTATCATGCTGGCGACTGCGCCGCGTATCCGGAGCTGGCCGCACACCTTCGCCCCTTCAACGTAAACGTAGCGCTGCTGCCGATCGGCGACTCGAATTTCTCGGTGAGCGAAGCCGCGCAGCTCGCTGCCGATATCGGCGCGAGGTGGCTGGTCCCCATGCATTACCAGACTTTTAACGAGGATCGCGAAAGCGAGTTCGTGACACACCTACTGGGGCATCGGCCGGAGCAACGCTTCCAGGTCTTCCAGTGCGGCCAACGGTGGACCGTTCCCGAAGAGTGAGAGAATGGAAATTCACCCCATGAAACTTCAAAGTTATACGATCACCCAAGGACGGGATCGCGCCCCGGCTCGCGCCATGCTCAAGGCCATCGGCTTCACCGATGCCGACCTGAAAAAACCCATCATCGGCGTAGCTAACACCTGGATCGAGACCATGCCGTGCAATTACAACCTGCGCGAGCTGGCTACGCACGTCAAAGCCGGGATTCGCGAAGCCGGCGGCACTCCCATGGAGTTCAATACCATCGCCATCAGCGACGGCATCACCATGGGAACGGAGGGCATGAAAGCCTCGCTGGTCAGCCGCGATTTGATTGCCGATTCCATCGAGCTGGTGGGACGCGGGCATATGTTCGACGGCATCATCGCGTTGGTGGCCTGCGACAAGACCATTCCCGGCGCGGCCATGGCTCTGCTGCGCTTGAACGTGCCGGGCGTGGTGCTGTACGGCGGCTCGATTCTGCCGGGGCATTATAACGGCCGCGATCTGACCATTCAGGACGTGTTCGAAGCCGTGGGCTCGCGCGCTGCGGGCCGCATCAGCGAAGAGGAGTTTCTGGCGATTGAGAATCTGGCGTGTCCCGGAGCCGGCGCCTGTGGAGGCCAGTACACCGCCAACACAATGGCGACCGTGATGGAGATGATCGGGCTGTCGCCAATGAACTCCGCTGCCGTGCCCCAAGTCGACCAGCGCAAGCATGCGGTGATGTTCCGCGCGGGGCAAGTGGTTATGGACGCGGTGATGGCCAACCGACGCCCTCGCGATATTGCCACTCGGGCAGCTTTCGAGAATGCGATCGCGGCCGTGGCGGCAACGGGCGGATCGACCAACGCAGTGCTGCACCTGCTCGCGCTGGCGCACGAGGCCGGCGTGGAGCTCTCTATCGACGACTTCCAAACCATCAGCGCGCGCACTCCGCTGCTGGTGGATTTGAAACCCGCGGGCAAATTCGTCGCAGCCGATGTCGACAAAGCTGGCGGTTGGGGCGTGGTGGCGCAGCGACTGAGCCAGGGCGGCTACGCCCACGGCGGCGCGCTGACCGTGACTGGACGCACCTTCGCCGAAGAGGCCGCCGACGCCAAGGAGACTCCCGGGCAGCCGGTGATTCACTCCCTCGCCAAGCCCATCAAGTCCTCGGGAGGCTTGGTGATCCTGAAGGGCAATCTCGCCCCCGAGGGCGGTGTGATCAAGGTTACCGGCATCGAGAGGAAGAGCCATCGCGGACCTGCGCGGGTCTTCGATTCCGAGGAAGCCGCCATGAGCGCCGTCACCGGCGGGCACATCAAGGCCGGCGACGTTCTGGTGATTCGCTACGAAGGGCCGCGCGGAGGCCCGGGCATGCGCGAGATGCTGGGCGTCACCAGCGCCATCGTGGGCGCGGGCTTGTCGGAAAGCGTGGCTTTGCTGACCGACGGCCGCTTCAGCGGCGCCACGCGCGGATTCATGGTGGGCCACATCGCGCCCGAGGCCGCCATCGGCGGCGTCATCGCCGCGGTGAAGGAAGGCGACAGCATCCTGCTCGATATCGAGCATCGCAAGATTGAGCTTGAGATTCCCGCCGAAGAACTTGCCGCGCGCCTGAAGGCGTGGAAAGCGCCGGAGCTCAAGTACAAGACCGGCGTGTTCCGGAAGTACGTCGATTCCGTGGGATCGGCCGCGCAGGGCGCCGTTACGTGCTGAATACCACTCGTTAACGATCTGAGAACTTCCTGACCCCCGAGACACCAATTAGCAGACGTCCTCCGAACCGTCAACCGGGCGTTCCTCTTTAACCGCGTAATGCATACGCGGGCGATTCGAGGGGAACGCCTCTAATTCACCACGCTACTCCCGGCCGGAAATAGCTTACCTTTAGGAAATGCGGGTAAAGGAACTCGCGGCGATCATCCACGCCGCGTCAAACGACGCGGCTTCTATGGATGGCGCCTGGGAGGGTGACGGCGACCTCGAAATCCTGCGCGTCGCGTCTCTGGAGGATGCCGGTGCGAAAGACATCTCTTTCGCAATTCGCGGGCGCGCCGCCAAGAACGCCCCTGCTTCCCGAGCCGCCTGCCTGCTGGTTCCTCAAGACTATCCCAACCCCGAGAAACGAACCATAATTCGTGTCCACGATCCCCGCGCCGCCGCCGCCCGCCTCATCCCGCTGCTCCATCCTCAAGTCGCACTTCAACCCGGCATACACCCATCCGCCGTCGTCAGTCCCGGAGCGGAGATCGCCCCTAGCGCGCACATCGGCGCTCTGGTCTCCATCGGCGATCGCGTGCGCATCGGCGCGAACTGCGTCATCCATCCTCGCGTGACCATTTATCCCGATGTCTCTATCGGCGACTCCGTGATTCTGCACTCGGGCTGCGTGATTGGAGCGGACGGCTTCGGCTTGGTTTTCACCGGCGCGGCCTACGAAAAATTCCCGCAGATTGGACGTGTGGAAATCGGCGATCGTGTGGAGATCGGTGCGAATTCCTGTGTCGATCGCGCGGCTCTGGGCGTAACCTCGATTGGGGAAGGCACCAAGCTCGATAACCTGGTGCACGTCGGCCACAACTGCCGCATCGGCCGTCACGTGGTCGTAGCCGCGCAGACCGGTTTTTCGGGTGGCGTCGTGGTGGAGGATTACGCGATCATCGGAGGCCAGGTGGGCATCGGCGATAAAGTGCGCATCGAATCCCGAGCGGTGATCGGCTCGGGGGCGGGCATTCTAACTTCGAAGATCGTGCGCGCGGGCCAGGTGGTCTGGGGCACACCGGCGCGCCCGCTCAAGGAGTATCTGGCGCAACTCGCCGTGCTGTCTCGCTTGGCTAAAAAGAAGACCCCCAAGCTGTAGAATAAAGCCGAATGACTCTTCGCGGACCGCTTCTCTTGTTCGCGCTCGCCACGGCCCAAACCTGGGCCCAGAGCGACCTTGTCATCGATATCCACGGCATCGTCACTGAGGTCGGTCTTGGTTTAGGCCTGCCGGGAGCCGAGGTCACGCTCTACGAATTCGCCGGCGCCGACCGGGAGCGCAAGGTTTACGCTACTTCGGTGACCGATCCTAGCGGCGAGTTTCATTTTCATCCCGTCCGCTTTGGCGACTACTGGGTCGAGGTGCGAAAGCAGGCTTACTTCGCCACTATTCCCATGGAGGGCGCGTCGTCGTTGATCGGCGCGAAACCGCCCACGGCCGAGACAGGCACTTTGGCGACCGTGAGTGCCGCGCACCCTTCGCAAGAGGTCCGGCTTGCGCTGATGCGCCCCGGCGAGCTTACGGGAACCGTGATCGACGAAAACGACAAGCCCCTTCGAGGCATACTCGTCGAGGTCACTATGGCGGGCTTACCTACGCTGGCCAAAGCCACCACGCGCAGCGGCGCTGACGGCACATTCACCGTGAAGACGGTCATGCCGGGCGAGTACTTGGTGAAGGTCTCAAGCACCTCAAACAGGATCACCTCGCTGCCGAAATTTGCTGAGGACGACCTGAAGATCGTGGACGAGGACCTGCAAACCGTCTTCTGGCCGGGAGCGCCCGACGAGCGATCGGCGACTCCCGCGCGCGTGAATCCGGGGGCGCTGGCGTCCCTGGGGACGATTCGCATGCGCAAGACCCCGTCGTATCGCGCACGCGTCTCGATGGTGGGCTGCAAGCCGGCCGACTTGCCACGCCTCATTGTCGCCAATTCCAACGACGGCCAAGCCACGCTTGGTGGCGACACCATTGCTGTGCTCCAAGCCTTTTCCCCCCAAGTATCCTCGTGCGAGGATGTTTTGGTCACAGGTTTGAAGCCCGGTTCTTACACTTTCCGGCTTCTCAGTGCACTGGGGTGGGCGGCCGCTCCGGTCGAAGTCGCGAATAAGAATCTCGAAGTGTCGCTCGCCCTTGCGGCGGGCGTGGATATTTCCGGCCGCATCGTGGCCGGGGAGGGTGTTAACCTGCCTGCGCTCGATAAGGTCGGGATCGTCCTGGTTGGGGCTGAAACCGGAGCCACAAACGCCAAGGCGTCGTCACCCGATGCCAAGGGAGCGTTCCTTGCCAGGAATGTCATGGGCCCAAGTCACCGCGTCAGCGTCAGTGGACTCGGCGACAAATATTACGTCAAGGAAGTCCGCCAGGACGGCCGCGCGGCTCCAGATGGCGTGGTCAGGTTGTATCAAGGATCCCAGTTGGAAATCGTGATCGACGACCAACCCGCCGCGATCACCGGCTCGGTGACCGAAGGAGATAAACCGTTCATCCAGCCACTGGTCTTTGCCGCCAAGTGGCCCTCGCTCGAAGTGATCGGGCGGCCGGTCACCGGCGACAACGATGGAAAGTTTCAAATCACCGGACTGGAGCCGGGTGAATATCGTGTTCTTGCGGTGCAATCCGCTTCGCTGCCCGACGGCCAGCAAATCAGCGCGCCCATGCTCGCCAAGCTTTGGAGTAGCGCGGAAAAGGTCACTGTGGATCGAGGTGGCTCGCAGAGCGTATCACTGAAGCTCAGCGACCCGCTGCGGTAATCACACCTTCACCGTGTGCCCCACCTTCCCGATGTGCAGCACCATGTGACCTTCCGGCGCGGTGGTGAACGCCGGGGCGAATCGCGCCGACCACTGGATCTCATCCCAGCGATAGGAATAGCGGGTGTGCACCACCTGGCTGAAGGAATCGTCGAAGCCCTTGATCAGGATCATCACCTCGGCTTGCAGTTCCTTGAGATCCTCGTGCGTCTTGCCATAGAGCGGGCTCTCGGGCGTGATCGCGTGCACAATGGTCCATGTCAGTGCCAGAAAGTTGACCTGCTTCAGCTCCAGCGGGAGGTTCTGAAAATTGCGTTTCAGCTCGCCGGTGGGGCCGCGCTCCACAGTGCTCAGCATCATGCGCGCCTCCACATCCATCAGGACGTTGCTGCGTTGGTTGGCGATGCGGAACTGCAGGCTTGAGCCGCTGCCGTCGGCGGAAGGCGCCACCACCATCGTCTCGCTGAAAATCAGCTTGGAGCTCGGGCGCGAGAAGCGTGCGAACAGCAGCCCGGTGGCCAGGGCGAAGCCCATTAATCCCACCGCCGCCTCCAGCCCCGCGACGATGTTCGCGGCCGTGCCCACCGGATACACCGAGCCGTAGCCCACGGTGGTCAATGTCTGGACGCTAAAGAAAAACGCCCGGCCGAAATCGCCTAATCCCAAGTCCCGCGCGGTGACGCTTAAGGCGCCGGGCCCCAACGCCAGAAACACAGCAGCGAAGATGCCGTTCATCACCAGGTACGCCGCGGTCACGAAGCTCAGAAATCGCGGCCAGGATATCCTCACCAGACCGATGTACATGTTGCCGGCCAGACTGCGCAATCCCGTCCGCTGCACGTTGAAGGAACCGTCTTTGTTGATCGCCCGCAGCAGCGGGCCGGTATATTGGCGGGTCAAGCCGGGGTCAAAAGTATTCGTCGATGGAGCCGGAGTCATTCTTTGAGCCTACGTCAAACCGGGCGGAACTACGTAGTACCAGGGTGAAACCCGGATGGCCTTTGGGGCTCAGGCAGGTTAAGCTTGCCTGTGGCCAAATGCAGGACATGCGACGGATCGCTGCACAAGACCGAGATGACATGTCTTATGTGCGGGACTGAGGTCGTAGCGGACCCGCACAAAGTTACGATTCAGCAGCGCATTTGCCACTGGCTGAAGATCGCCGTCATCGGGTCCTCCGTGCTTACGACCGCCTCTATTTTCCTCGACTTCACGCCCTCGTTCGTCAAGTGCAGCGTGGTCACGCTTATTCTGGGGCTGGCGAAGAGCTCGGCCGAGGAGATGTGGGATAAAACGTAGGCCGGGAAGCCCCACCTTTTCGCCGCCCTCCCGTTCTGCCCGCCGTCTTCCCCGCCGCTTTCACAACGTTTCGCCCGGCGAGAGTGTTCAAAATCGATGCCTGAAGCGCTTCGAAAACCTCCTCGGCGGGACGGCCCGCGTCCACTACCTCAAAGCCATAGGGCTTGGAAAGGCGATCGAACACGCGGATCAAGCGCGTCTGATAGCGCACGAAACTGTCGTACATGTCGTGGCCGAAGCCCAAATCCAGGCCGCTCTCCCAATAGTCGAACGCGCCGCGCCCCACCACGACTCGGGAGATCAGGTCCTTCACATCGGCGCGCAGATACAGAACCAGGTGCGGGACCAGCGCGATACCGGTGGTGCGCTCGATCCATGCGCGGGACTCGCCTCGCGCGATGGCCCGGGCCATGATCGAGAAGATATAGCGGTCCATCAGCACCACGAAGCCTGCGCGCAACGCCGGAATGATCTCATTTTCGAGGCGATCCGCGAAGTCCGTCAGATAATAAAGCGTCATCGTGACCGGACCCAGAGTGTTGCCCTGCTTGGCCTGGCGGATGCCTTTCCCGGCTAGCGCGGAGCGGGCCATGCCCGTGTCCAGCACCGCGTGCCCGGCCTCCTCCAGCCAGGTCTTTAGCCTCCGCACCTGCGTGCTGCGCCCGACTGCGTCCGGCCCCTCGATGACGATAAGCTTCCCTTGGAGCTCGGAAATCTCCACTCCTGGAAGCGGGGTGCGGTAAAAGGTCAGCGGTTCACGCGTTGGCCCGGGCAACCATTCCCTCCATGCCCAATACTTCGGGCGGCCGCGTGCGGCCAAACTCGCGCACCACGATGCGGCGCATCTCGCGTTGCTGCGCCTCGATCGACTTGGTGGCATCGATCACGTGAAAGCCCATCTCCTCGATCATGGCCTCGTATTGCACCAGGATGCGTCCCTGGAAGATGCGGAAGCTCTCCTCGATGTTGCGGCTCAGGCCCAAGTCCATCCCCGCCTCGTAATACTTCAGCGCGTTACGCCCGCCCAGAATGCGGCCCAACGCCACTTCCAGCGGAACCTTGAAGTAGAACGCCAGATTCGGCTTAATGGCGAAGCGGTACAGATTGCGCACCCACGCCGGATCGACGCCGCGCACCGCATCGCGGGCAAAAGCGGTGTAGGCATAGCGATCCGCGCATACCACCGCGCCGGCTTTGAGCAGCGGCAGGATGTAGCGCTCCAGCCGGTCGGCGAAATCGGTGGCGTGAATCAGGCTGAACGTGGTGGGCGTGAACATCTCTTTTCTCTTGCCGCGGCGGGTTGTCTCGCGCACCAGCGGAGAGGAGTTCCATTCGCTGAACGCCACCGCAAAACCGCGCAAGCGGAGCCATTGCGCCAGCAGCGAAATTTGCGTGGATTTCCCCGATCCATCGATGCCCTCCACCACGATCAGCCGGCCGTTAAACCGCTTGGGAAGAAACTGGGGCATGAACTTCTTTATGATAAGCGAGTGGCGTTTATGTTTGCGAATGACGCGGCGCCCGTGCGCCCCGACTGAGCTTGATGCCCGAATCTGATGCCCCGCTACGCCGCAATTGACATTGGCAGCAACTCCATCCGCATGCTGGCCGCGGAGACCGGCCCGCATGCCGAGTTCCGGGAACTGGCTTCCTCGCGCAACGTGGTGCGCCTTGGTGAGAACGTCTTCCGCGAAGGCCGCCTGAGTCCGGCGGCAATGGATCTCGCCTGCCAGACGCTCGCGACCATGGCCGATGAGTATCGCAAGCTGGACGTCCTGGCGGTGCGCGCCGTGGGTACCTCCGCGCTCCGGGACGCAACCAATCGGGCCGAGTTCCTGGCTCGCGCCACGCAGATCCTGGGAACGCCGGTGGAAGTGATCTCGGGCCTGGAGGAGGCGCGATTGATTTATTTGGGCGTGCAGTTGCGCTGGCCGCAGCCCAAGCACCGCTTTCTGATCACCGATGTCGGCGGCGGCAGCGCGGAGTTAATCCTCAGCGAGGGCGGCCGCATGGTGGAGGCCTTCTCCCGCCCTCTGGGCGCGGTTCGCCTGACCGAAATGTTCCTCAAGAGCGATCCGCCTGACCCGCGCGAGCTGGCCCGCATGGAGAAGTACATTCAGGAGCGGATCGCTGGCGCGGTGGAGCGCATCGGCGCCGCGCCCATTGAGCGCATGGTGGCCACCTCCGCCACCGCCGCCGCCGCCGTTTGCGCAACCAACGGAGTGCGGCGCGCCAAGCGCGCGATGGCCGACCGGTTTCTGGCCTCGGCCGCGCAGATCCGCCGCCTCTATCACGACGTCGCCAGTCGCAACGTGGAATCGCGCGGCAGGATGACCGGCATCGGTCCCCGGCGCGCCGAGATTATCGTGGCCGGTGTCGCCGTTCTGAATGAGGTGTTGCGGAATTTGGATGTCCCGCGCCTGTATTACTCAGCGGCCGGAGTGCGCGACGGCATCATCGCGGACCTGGCGCACCGCAGGGTCGGCCGCGAGCCGGATCACTTGGATTCCGACGAGCGCCGCGTGGTACGGGCGTTGGGCCGCCGCTTTGGGACCTCCCCGCTGCATGCGCGCAAAGTGGCCCAAATCGCGGCGATGCTGTTCGAGGGATTGCATCCCTTGCACCGCCTCCCGCCCGCGCAAGGGCGCATTCTCGAAGGAGCGGCGTATCTGTTCAATATCGGCCACTACATCAATGACTCGCGCCATCACAAGCATTCCCTGTACCTGATCCTGAACTCCGACATGCCCGGCTTCACCGACCGCGAGCGCATGGGCATCGCCAACTTGAGCCGTTACCACCGCAAGTCCATGCCCCAGCCGGCGCATCTCGAATTCCAGTCGCTGGACACTGAGATGCGCAATGTCGTCGTATTGCTGGCGCCGCTGCTGCGCATCGCCGTGGCGCTGGACCAGAGTCAGGAACAAAAGGTGGACGGCGTCGAAGTCTCGATTCAGGACCGCGCGGTGGAGCTGCGCCTGGTTTCGGATCGCGACACCGACATCGAACAATGGCACGCCTCACGCGCGGCCGACGTCTTCCGTGAAGTTTATGGAAAACAGCTGCTGATCCGGGCGAAACGATGAATTCGAAGACCAGCACTCCGGCACGGGAAGCGGAAGCCAAGGCGCGAGAGCGGCTTCGAACTCTCGTGGCCAGCCTCCGCCGCGCCGCCAAACATCCCGGTGACGCCGAATCCATTCACCGCCTACGCGTTTCCATTCGCCGCTTCACCCAGGTGTTGCGTGTATTCAACGGATTGTTCAGCCACTCCCGCAAGATGCGCCGCCGCCTGAGGGGGCTCATGGATCTGTGCGGCGTGGCCCGCAACTGCGATATCGCTTTGGATGTGCTGGCCGCGGCGGGTGTGCCGGCGGATCTCGCGCTCGAGAAGCGTTTGAAGCAGCGCCGCGCTCGCGCCGGGCGCGAATTAGCCAGGCTGCTCACGGACGGCGACGGTCGCGCCGGCATGCGCCGCTGGAGCAAATGGCTGACCGCGAAATCCGGCCATCCCACCGCCTCGGCGCCGGAAGTGCTGCCTTCGCTCTCGCACCAGTTCTTGACTGTCGGCGAAGCCGCCGCCAAAGCTGGCGCCGGCTTTGAGCAAATGCACGAGTTCCGCTTATTGGTCAAGCGCTACCGCTATAGTCTGGAGATTCTCGGAAGCCCCCCGATCGATGTGCTGCGCGGCCTTCAGGAACGCTTAGGTGCCATCAACGATTGCGTCACCACCGCGGATCTGATCGAGGGGATGCACCTGGGCGCCGTGGCCAAACGCAAAATCAAGGTAGCATTGAACCGTCTGATTGCCCGCCGCGCGGCCGACTTTCGGGCATTTTGGCGCAAATCACAGAGGACCCAATGAAGATCTGCATTTTACGGCATGCCGAGGCGGAGCCTCGAGGACCTGGAGTCGCGGAAGCCGCCAGAAAACTCACCGCCGAGGGAAAGCGCGAACTGCGCGCCGTATTGCGCCTGGCCCGCGACGCCGGTGTCGATCCGGACGTCATCCTCACCAGTCCGTGGACCCGCGCGCTCGAAACCGCGATGGCCGCGCGCGATGCCCTTGGTACCGAGCAGTTGATCGAGTCCAAAGCGCTTCTGCCGGATGTCTTGGCCGCGCACATCTGGGGCGAGATCCGTTCGCTCCGCCCCTTGAAGGAGATCATGGTGGTGGGCCATGAGCCGCACCTCAGTCGCCTGGCCGCGTTTCTTCTGGAAGCTCCCGTGGCCATCGACATGAAGAAAAGCGCGATCATCCGCATCGACGTACAGGAGCGCGAAGGCCCTCCCCGCGGCGTTCTCAAGTGGATGCTGACACCCAAGCTGGCAAGCGGTAAATAAATGCCAGCGGGGAAATAGCGTGCCCGGAGGGAAGCAAGCCTTCGAGCGCAAGTTGGAAGGACTCGCATCGTTGCGCGCTGCGCACGCGCCGGGAACGGCCCCCGAGGCGGCGCTCGACCCACTACGCAAAGCCCTCAAGGATCGCAGCAGCTATCTGGTTTCGAAGGCCGCCGCTTTGGCTGGCGACTTGGGCTTGACGGCGCTGGTTCCGGATTTGCTTCACGCCTTCGATCATTTCATGCTGGAGCCCGTCAAGACCGATCCCCAGTGCTGGGCCAAGAACGCCATCGTGAAGGCACTCAAGGATCTCAACTACGACGATCCGGCGGTGTTCCTCCGCGGCATCGAGCACGTGCAGATGGAAGCGGTGATGGGCGGGTCCGTCGATACCGCGCTCACTTTGCGGGGAGCTTGCGCGTTGGCATTGGTTGCCTGCACGCTCGACCGCAAGACAATACTCACTCGCCTCATCGATTTGCTGGTTGACGAGTTACCGGTGCGACTGGACGCCATCACCGCGTTGGGGCAAGTCCCGGGTCTTGACACCGCGCTGCTCCTCCGTTTGAAAGCGTTGCTGGGCGACAAAGAAGCGGAAGTTACGGGGCGCTGTTTCGACGCTTTGCTGGCGATGACGCCGGGCGAATCGGTCGGCTTCGTGGCCCGCTTCCTTGAGGCGAAAGATCCCGACGTCCGCGTGGAAGCCGCGGGTGCGCTCGCGTCGAGCCGCGAGCCGAAAGCGGTTGATGTTCTAAAGCAGTGCTTCGCCGGACCGGCGGACGCCATACTCAAAACCGCGATTCTTCAGTCCCTCGCCGGTTCGCCTCACCTTTCCGCGGCCGAGTTTCTACTTTCAGTGGTGGAAGAAGGCTCCTCCGAACACGCCGCAATCGCTGGGGAATCGCTCGCGAAGAGCCGATTCCGGGAGGAATTCCGTGAACGCGTTGGCGCCGCAGCACGCCGCCGTGGGATCGGCCTGTTGTTATCCTGAAAGAACCCCATGTCGCGTGTCCGCTTTGCTCCTTCGCCCACCGGTTATCTTCACATCGGCGGCGCCAGGACCTTCATTTTTAACTGGCTCTTCGCCCGCCACTTCGGCGGCAGTATGATTTTGCGCATCGACGATACCGATGTCGAGCGCAACACGCAAGTCTCGCTCGATTCCATCTTCGACGGGCTCCGCTGGCTGGACCTCGCCTGGGATGAGGAATACCGCCAATCCGATCGCATCGAACTGCACCATCGCATGGCGGAGGAGATTCTGGCCAAGGGGCTTGCGTATCGCGACTTCACGCCAGCTGCCCAGGCCCTGGCCGACGAACCTCGTCCCGAAGGCCATTCGCCAAACGCCGGGCATTGGCTGTTTAACGCCGGCATGCGTGATCTCCCGCAAGAAGAAAGCGACCGCCGAGCCGCTACGGGCGAGCCGTTCGTGCTCCGCTATCGCGTCCCTCGCGAGGCCCTCGCCGAAGTCGTGGTCGAGGATTTAGTCTACGGGCGGGTCTCCAAATCCACCGCCGATATCGAGGATTTCGCGCTTCTCCGTTCGAGCGGCGTCCCAACCTATCACATGGCCTCCTGCGCCGATGATGCCGATCTCAGGATTACTCACGTCCTGCGCGGCCAGGAGCATCTCGCCAATACCTTCAAGCACGTCCTTATTTTCGAGGCGCTTGGTTTTGCCCTACCCCAGTTCGCCCATCTTCCCCTGCTCATCGCCCCCGACGGATCCAAACTTTCTAAGCGCAAGCACGGCCCCGTCGTCAGCGTCACCACTTATCGCGACGCCGGCTTTTTGCCGCAAGGCTTTATCAATTTCGTGTGCCTGCGCGGCTGGTCGCCCAAGGACGACCGCGAAGTGATGTCGCGCCAGGAGCTCATTGACACGTTTTCGCTCGAAGGTATCCATCACAGCAATGCGATGGTGAATTTCACCGAAGACGACCCCTTCGATCCCAAGGGCGTCTGGTTGAACGCCGAACATCTGAAGAAGCTGCCACTCGACGAACTCGCGGTTCAATTGCTGCCATTCGCGCCTGCGGCCGACCTTTGCAAGATGCGGCAGGTCGCCCCCTTAATTCAGGAGCGCATCAAGCTACTGCGCGAAGTCGCGCAAGCCGCCGACTTCTTTTTCCTGGACGAATTACCGCCTTACGATCCGGCGCTCCTGACTCCGCAAAAAGGCGACGCCGCTATGGCCCGCGCCGCCCTCGACCGCGCTCGCGAGATCCTCGCCACGGTCGAGTTCACTCATGCCGCGCTCGATGCAGCCCTGCGCGCCGGAGCCTCGGAATTGAAAATCAAACCCGGGCAAATGTTCCAGCCCATTCGCGTGGCCGTATGCGGGCGCAAGGAGGCGCCGCCCTTGTTTGAAACTCTGGAAGTGCTGGGCCGCGGAACCTGTCTCACGCGCATCAGTCGCGCCCTCGAAATCTTATGAGCGAAAGCACACCCGAACCATCCAATTTCCTCCGGGATATCATCATTGACGATCTGAAGACGAATAAGTACGGCGGGCGTGTGCATACCCGTTTCCCACCGGAGCCGAACGGGTATCTGCACGTCGGCCATGCGAAATCTATCAGTATCAATTTTGGATACGCCAAGGAATTCGGCGGCAAGTGCAACCTGCGCTTCGACGACACCAATCCTTCCAAAGAAGAAACCGAGTACGTCGACTCCATCATCCGCGATGTCCGTTGGCTGGGTGGCGACTGGGAAGGCCGCCTGTTTTACGCCTCCGATTATTTCCCGCAGATCCACGCCTGGGCCGTGCAGTTGATCCAGGCCGGCAAGGCCTACGTGTGCGATCTCTCCGCCGAGGAAGTCCGCAAAACCCGCGGCACGCTGACCGAGCCTGGCCAAGAAAGCCCCTACCGCAACCGGTCGATTGAAGAAAACCTGGACCTGTTTGAGCGTATGCGCAAAGGTGAATTCCCCGATGGCGCGCGCACTCTTCGCGCCAAAATCGACATGGCATCGCCCAATCTCAACATGCGCGACCCCGTGATGTACCGCATCCTGCACGCCGAGCATCACCGCACCGGCAAGCAGTGGTGCATCTATCCCATGTACGATTTCGCGCACGGCCAGTGCGATTCCATTGAACATATCACTCACTCCATCTGCACCCTGGAATTTGAAGATCATCGCCCGCTCTACGACTGGTACATTGAACAACTCGGCATCTATCACCCCCAACAGATTGAGTTTGACAGACTCAATCTCACGTACACGGTCTTGAGCAAACGCAAACTATTGACTCTGGTACAGAAAAAATTCGTGAACGGATGGGACGATCCGCGCATGCCCACCATCTCCGGCATGCGGCGCCGAGGCTATACTTCCGAAGCGCTCCGCAATTTCTGCGGCCGCATTGGCCTCTCCAAAACCAACGGTTCGACCGAGCTTGGATTGCTCGAATATTCCGTTCGCGACGATTTGAATCGCCGCGCCTTGCGCGTCATGGCGGTGCTGCGGCCTCTGAAAGTGGTGATTGAGAACTATCCCGAAGGTCAGGTGGAGCAAATGGAAGCCGTGAATAACCCGGAAGATCCATCCGCCGGTACACGCACGATTCCGTTCTCGCGCGAGCTGTATATTGAACAAGATGACTTTCGCGAGGATCCGCCCAAGCAGTATTTCCGGCTTTCGCCCGGCAAGGAAGTGCGCCTTCGCTATGGCTACTTCATCACCTGCACCGGCGTCGTCAAGGATTCGTCCGGAGAAGTAATCGAGCTGCGTTGCACTTACGATCCGGCGACACGTGGTGGAAATGCACCACCCGATGGACGCAAGGTGAAGTCGACAATTCATTGGGTTTCCGCCCGGCACGCCATCGACGCCGAAGTTCGTTTGTACGAAACGCTGTTCACCAAGGAAAATCCCAACGATCTCGAAGAAGGTCAGGAGTTTACCGATTTGCTGAACCCCAATTCGCTCGAGGTTGTGCAGGGTTGCAAGCTGGAGCCGAGCCTGGCTGGCGCCGGGCCCGGCGCGAGCTATCAATTTGAACGGCTCGGTTATTTTTGTGTCGATCTCGATACGACTCCCGGAGCATTGGTGTTTAATCGCACCGTCGCGCTGCGCGATACGTGGGCTAAAATCGAAAAGAAAAGCAGCTAAATGGTGATTCTGGGTATCGGAGGATTGCTCGGAGACGCTGCCTGCGCGATCTTGAAGAACGGACAACTCAAGGCAGCCGTCGAAGAGGGCAAAATCTCGCGCGGCTTTCGTCCCGGTCAGATTCCTGCCGCTTCTATTGACGAATGTCTGCGCCTGGCCGGCTCAACGCGTGCCGAAGTTGAGTGTGTCGCCGTCGTGCGCCCTTTCACGGGCGGCCCGGAGGCGAATTTTCATCTGGCGCTGCGCGATCTTTTCCCCAACGCCGAGATCATCGTAGTCGAGCATCACCAGGCGCACGCCGCCTCCGCGTTTTTTGCATCGCCGTTTGAGGAGGCCGTCGTACTGACGCTCGATCACTCCGGCGATTTCCGCTGTGGCGCGCGATGGCACGCCAGCCGGAATCAAATTCAAATGGAAAAGGAGTGGTATTATCCGGATTCGCTGGGCCGCTTGTATGGCTCGGTGACCAAGCTGCTCGGCTTTCGGGCCGGTGCCGATGAGCATAAGGTGCAATGGCTCTCGGCCGCCGGCGACGAACGTTATATCGCGCTGTTCCGCGAAATCCTCTCGCCAGCCGCCCGTCTCGATCCCACGTTCTTCGATGCCAGCCGCCAGTCCGGCGGAGGTTTCAGCGCCCTCCTGTATGACCGGCTGGGTCTCCAGAATGGTTCCACGGTTCCTGCCGCGATCGCCGCCGCCGTGGCGCGAGGCGCGCAGGAGGCCGTGCAGGAGACCACGCTGGCCCTGGCGGGCGAAGGCGAAAATCTGTGCCTGGCCGGCGGCCTGTTCTTCAACGCTCTGCTGGTGGAGTTCCTGGAATCGAGCGGCCGGTGGAAGAACGTGTTCGTGCAAGCCGCGGCCGGAAACGCCGGCACCGCGCTGGGCGCGGTCTTTCACGTATGGCACCAGGTGCGCCGGCACGCGCGCCGAACCAGCGACGGGTCGCTGTTGCTCGGCCCCAGCTATACGGCCGAAGAGATTAAGACGGTGCTCGAAAACTGCAAGCTGCGTTTTCAGTACCTGCGCTCCACCGATGAGCTGCTGACGCGCGCGGTGAGCCTGCTGGGGGAGCACAAGATTCTGGCGTGGATGCAGGGGCGCATGGAATTCGGGCCGCGTGCTTTGGGCAACCGCAGCATTCTGGCCTCGCCGCTCGATTCTTATTCGTCCGAGAATCTGAATATTTACATCAAGCATCGCGAGCCGTTCCGGAAGTTCGCGGCTTCGGTTCCCGCGGAGCTCGCTTCTACATATTTCGATGTGGGACCCAACGCGCGCAATCTCGCCACTGTCGGCCGCGTCCGCCCGGAGCATCGCAAGACCTTCGAATCGGCGATCCTGGGGCGCGATCTCGTGCGCGTCCACGCCGTCGCCGCGGCGGAAAACCCGCTCTTCCACCGCCTGCTGTTTGAAGCCGGCAAAGCCACGGGCTTACCCGTGCTGTACAACACTAGCTTCAACCTCTTCGGCGACCCTCTGGTCTCCACGCCCCGCGACGCTGTGCGGAGCTTCTATTCCTCCGGCATCGACGCCTTGTTCGTGGGAAATTTTCTGCTAGAAAAATAGGAGGAGGGTTCGATGTCCACCTCTCTGTACGCTCCTGACTTCCTGGCGGTTTTCAACGGCAATCGGGACACAGGCGGCCCACTCCAGACGTTCGCCTCGCCCGCTGACTGGCGCGACCAGTGGATTTACTTCCTCATGGTCGATCGTTTCAACAACTCCCTCGCGGCGCCGCGCCACCAGCCCTTCGACGACCCGAATTACTATGATTTTCAGGGCGGCAACCTCGCCAGTATTCAGGATCAGCTTCCCTATATCAAACAACTCGGAGCCGGCGCCATCTGGCTGAGTCCGGTTCTGAAGAATGTTCCTTTCCAAGGCGGCACGTATCACGGGTACGGCATTCACGATTTTCTGCACGTCGATTCCCGCTTCGCCCGCGATCCCAGCAACGCCGATGCTGAGCTTCGGGCGCTGGTGGACGCCGCCCACAACCTCGGCCTCTACGTGATCCTCGACATCGTCCTGAACCACACCGGGGACGTTTTCGCCTATGTCTGCGATTCGGGCGAAAGCGACTGCATTAACTCGCAAGGATCGGAAGCCGATTTCCGCCCTTACGCCCGCTCCATTCAATGGCGCGATGCGCAAGGCAATGCGCGTGCCGATTGGCCTGACATCGCCACGATTCCAAACCCGTCTCTTGGGAACTCCCCGGCGGACGCTTTGGTTTGGCCGATCGAGTTGCAGAAGAACGATTGGTTTCGCCGCCAGGGGATGCCCGGCCCGGCTGACGACACCGTCGGCGATTTTGCCTCACTCAAGCAGTTCCGCACCGATCTGCCCCAGCTCCAGCAGTTTCTGATTCGCGCCTACCAATATGTCATAGCCCGCTTTGACATTGACGGGTTTCGGATTGACACGCTGCGCTATCTCGAGAACGGTCTGCCGCTTCTGTTCGGCAACTCGATTCGGGAATTTGCACTCAGTGTCGGCAAGAAGAATTTCTTTACCTTCGGCGAAGTGTTTGTGGGCGACGCCGAACAGGAGATCGCCCGGTTCATCGGCCGCACCACCACATCGGATACAGACATGGTTGGCGTGGATGCGGCTTTGGACTATCCGCTTTATTTCGACCTCAAGCCCGTCGTCAAAGGCTTCGCTCCGCCTTCGGAACTCGTCGGCATGTACGAACTTCGCAAGCAGGTCGAGGCCGATGTGCTTAGCTCGCATGGCGACGCCACCCGCTACTTCGTTACGTTCCTCGACAATCACGACGTCAAGGAGCGCATCCGCTACGTCAATCCTGCGAACCCGACACAGTATGACGATCAAGTCACGCTCGGCCTCGCGTGTCTTTATAGCTTGCCGGGAATTCCGTGTCTTTACTACGGCACGGAGCAAGGCTTGCATGGCGCGGGCTCTGACCCAGCGGTGCGGGAAGCGTTGTGGGGTGGACCCGGCTTTCCGCAGGGCAGCGCGTATTACCAGCACATTTCACAAATTGCCGCGGTGCGGCGTCAAAGCCCCGCCCTGCGCTATGGCCGGTTCTACTTCCGGCCCATCTCCGGCGATGGACAGCACTTTGGCGTCTCCCCTTTTCTGAACGGCACGCTGGCCTTTTCGCGCATTTTGATGGATCAGGAAATTGTCGTTGTGGCGAACACGGATTCTGTTAATGCATGCGTCGTTTCCGTGATTGTCGATAGCACCCTGAATAATCCTGGCGATCAACTTCGGATTCTTTACAGCAACAAACAGCAGCCTCAGGCTCCCGGCGCGATCGTGCAGTTAGTTGCTGGCGCTGTGCAGGTTCAGGAAACGGATGGCAGCACTGGCACAGGTCCGCTGAACTGCGTGCACGTCACGCTGGCGCCACTCGAGGTGCAGATTCTCGGGCGCTAAAGCTCGTCGTCTTTGGTTTCGCGCGCGGCCAGCAGGCCGATCAGCGTCAGCGCGGCCGCAGCCGTGAGATAGTAGCCGACGTATTGCAGCCCGTAGTTTTTGGCGAGCCAAGTGGCGATATACGGCGCGAGCGAAGCGCCGAAAATTCCCGCGAAGTTGAACGTGAGTGAGCTGCCAGTGTAGCGCACGGGCGTTGGGAAAAGCTCCGACAAGGCGGTGCCGAGCGGGCCGTAGGTCAGACCCATCAGCGAGAGGCCCAGCACCATCATCGTCACTGCTCCCGCAGTTCCGGCGGCAAACATCGGCGCCATGATGAGGCCAAACGCGCCGATCGCCAAAGTCACCCAGAGAAGTGTGCGGCGGCGGCCGTGTTGCGCGAGAAGACCGCCGATGGGAATGGCCATCGCGAAGAACAGGATGCCGAATAGCTGGATCACCAGGAATTTCTCGCGGCTATAACCGAGCGCCGTGGTGCCCCAGGACAGCGCGAAAACCGTCATCAGGTAGAACAGCACAAACGTCGCGAGGGACATGAGCGTGCCCAGCAGCAACACCTTCGCGTGATCGCGGAACACCACGACGATCGGCACCTTCACCGGCTCCCGCCGTTCGAGGGCGTCGCGGAAGACGGGAGTCTCGGTGATCGTCAGCCGCACGTACAGGCCGACCAATACAAGCGCGGCGCTCGCGAGAAACGGAATGCGCCAGCCGAAGGTGAAGAACTGGTCGTCGGTGAGCCATTTCGAAAGCATCAGGAATACGCCGCCGGAGAGCAGGAAACCGATGGGCGCGCCGAGCTGCGGAAACATGCCGTACCATGCGCGCTTCCCAGGCGGCGCATTTTCGATCGCCAGCAGCACTGCGCCGCCCCACTCGCCTCCAAGGCCGAGGCCTTGGCCGAAACGGAAGAGCGCGAGAAGCAGCGGGGCTGCAACGCCGACGGTCCGGTAGGTTGGGAGTGCCCCGATCGCGACGGTCGAGAATCCCATGGTGAGCAGCGCCGCGACTAACGTCGTCTTGCGGCCCACGCGATCGCCGAAGTGGCCAAAGACCGCCGAGCCCACCGGCCTCGCAAGGAACGCAATCCCAAAAGTCGCCAGGGAAGCGAGTGTCGCGGAGGCCGGGTCGGATGCCGGGAAGAACAGCTTCGGGAACACGAGCACCGCGGCCGTCGCGTAAATGTAGAAATCGAAGAACTCGATGGTGGTGCCGATGAGACTCGCGAATAGTACCTGGCCGGGCCGGTTGACTGCTGCGCCGGCCTCCGTAAGCTTTAGATGAACACCATCGATGTCGGCTGGCTCGCGCAATAGGCCCCCAGCTTAGCGCATGCGCAACGCCCACGGGACGAAGTATGATGTGAGGAAGGAAAACGGATACTCGGATGCGACACAAACCCATTCTCCTCACCTGCTGCGGCTTGTTTACAGGCTTGGCGCTGTGGGGTCATCACTCCTTGACCGCGGAATACGATCAGAGCAAGCCCATCACACTGACCGGGACCTTCACGCAACTGGATTGGCGCAATCCTCACGCCTGGATTTACCTGAACGTGAAAAATGCGACCGGAGGCGTCGACAACTGGCGCTGCGAGCTAGGCTCGCCTAACGCCATGACGCGCGTCGGCTTCAGCAGAGATGCCATCAAGGAGGGTGAAGAAATTGTCCTCGACGGAATCCTGGCAAAAAAGGGCGCCAATATTTGCAGCACTCGCGTGGTGAAGTCCAAAGACGGCCGAACCATCCTCAGTCAGTTCGAGCAGCGCTAGGAGGCCGATTCGTGAGTTCCCGTCTCATTATCGCCGCGACTCTTGTGGGAGCTGTCGCCGGTTTGCTTGTCGCACAGGCGCCTCCAGCGGGAGCGCCCGCGACAAAAGGAAATGGTGGGGGCAAGGGCGGCGGTGGAGGATACAATCCGCCGGAAGGTCCCGCTCCGAAAACTCCCTGGGGCAAGCCCGATTTGAACGGCGTGTGGCAGAGGCCCTATGTTCCCGACATCGAGCGAGGCGACGGCGGCCCGCTCCCTTTCACGGACTGGGGCAAAAAGCAGTGGGAAAGCTACAACCCGGAAGAGGGCGATTACACCGGCGCTTGTCTCCCGTTCGGACACGTCCGCGGGATCAATGGGCCCGACCCTATCCAGATCATGCAGACGCCGACGCACCTGTCGTTCCTGTATGAGCAGAATTCCTGGTTCAAGGTGCTACCCATCGACGGACGGGTGACCAAGCCGAAGGTCCCGACCTGGTTTGGGGATTCCGCCGGGCATTGGGACGGAGACACGCTGGTGATCGAGACGGCCAATTTCAACGGCCTGACCAGGCTCGACACAGTCGGGCACCCTCATAGCGACCAACTGAAACTCACCGAGCGATTGACTCGCACGGATGCGGGCCACATGGCGTATCAACTGACGATCGTAGATCCGAAGACGTACACCAAGCCGATCGTGAGCAACCGCACCTTCACTCTGCGCACGGATTGGGAGATTTTGGAATACTCCTGCGAAGAAAATAACGTGGGGCTGGTGGAGGGACGGATCAAGGTTCCGTACAACGGTAACGCCGGGAAGAAGTAGCTCTGGAACGTGGGTGTGGTTTGGACACAGGCGGCGTGCCATGGTCCAAGCACGGTTCGGCTGGTTTGGTGGAGCGGTAACGAGCTGGGATCGTCTATCCGGGCGGATCAGGGATCGAAAGCTTGCGGCAGATCCTCCTTGCAAGGAGGTTAGCGATTTCCGAATGCCGGGGGACGGCCTCGGCGTGGCCCGTCTGAGGATTCTCCCAGAGCGTGTGCTCTCTGCCCTCGCGCCGCAAGGACGCAACGATGACGGCGGAGGAGCCCCTCCCGCTTCATCCAATTACGACGAGTTCCTGAATGGCATCAGGCGGTAGAGCGCGCAGCGACTCCTGACGTCTGTGATCAAGAATGAGGGCAATCGCCTCGCGCAGGTTCTCCAAGCAT
>Ga0209167_10000570_pt1 | contig 25724 bp, 26 predicted proteins | sample Coa_R1_9_FD_187154 | JGI IMG/M metagenome (GOLD analysis project Ga0209167, IMG submission 187154) | Surface soil microbial communities from Centralia Pennsylvania, which are recovering from an underground coalmine fire - Coalmine... | ecosystem: Environmental > Terrestrial > Soil >...
TTCCACGCCCTGAGCGGCGATCGCGGCGATCTCCTTCGCCAAGTCCTTGACGCGCTCCGGATCAATACCGAACGAAGCCGGCCCGGCCATGGCCTCGCCGCTCAGCTTGAGGAGAATGCGATTGTATTTCGCCATGCTTTTTCCCGGGCGAGCCGAAGGCGATCTAGCTCGCCGTTTCAGGTCCGAAGGCGTCGCCGACTTTGAATCGCGCAAACCGCGACACGGTGATATTTTCACCCAGTTTGGCGATTTTAGTTTTGATCAACTGATCGACCGTGATGGTATTTTCCTTCACGAACGGCTGCTCGTAAAGGCAAATCTCCTCGTAGAACTTGGCCATGCGGCCTTCCACGATTTTATCGGCCACCTTCTCGGGCTTCCCCTCGTTCAATGCGCGGGCACGCTGGATTTCCTTCTCTTTGTCGATGACGGCCTCGGTGACGTCCTCTTTGCGGACGAATTGCGGATCCGCCGCCGCGATGTGCATCGCGAGGTCGCGAACGAGTTCCTGAAAATCGTCGGTGCGCGCCACGAAGTCGGACTCGCAGTTCACTTCCACCAGCACGCCCAACTGCGCGCCTGCATGAATGTAGGAACCGACCACACCCTGCTTGGTGCTGCGGGACGCTTTCTTGCCGGCGGACGCGATGCCGCGCTTGCGGAGAATGACCTCACCCTCGGTGATATCCCCTTTAGCCTCGGTGAGAGCGCTTTTGCACTCCATCATCCCGGCACCTGTGCGGTCCCGGAGCTGTTTGACTAAACTCGCTGTGATTTCGGCCATATTTTTACTTGGATTGAAAGAAACGCGGCTGTCGCCGCATATCCCTGGTGTCGGACGCGCTCTGATCAAACATGCTTTGATCAGACATTGCTGGCTTCAGCCGTGTCGCCCTCGCCGGTTTCCGAAGCCGGGCCTTTCCGTCCGGCCGGGGCGTCCTCGGCTCCGATCATCAGGCTTTCCTGCATGATCTGCTCGGCGTACTTCGGATCCACATACTGCGAATACTCTTCCGTGAGATCCTCGACGGGGCCATCCTCGTCTTTGACCTTGTCGGCGGTGAAATCGTGCTCGGTTGCCAGAGCGCGGCCTTCGATGACCGAATCCGCCATCTTGCTGGTGAACAGCCGGATGGCGCGCAAAGCGTCGTCATTGCCGGGAATCACCCAGTCGACTTCGTCCGGATCGCAGTTCGTGTCTACGATGGCGACCACGGGGATGCCCAGCCGGCGCGCCTCCTTCACGGCAATCGCTTCCTTGTTCGAATCGATCACGAAGATCACGTCGGGCAGGCCGGGCATGTCTTTGATTCCCGCCAGATTCTGGTCGAGATGCTTGCGGTCCCGTTCCAGCCGGACGATCTCCTTCTTGGGACGTCCTCCGTAAGAACCTTCCGCGGCCATCTGCTCCAGTTCCTTGAGACGCTTGATCGATTTCTGCACGGTGGCCATATTGGTGAGAAGGCCGCCCAGCCAGCGCTGATTCACGTAGAACATCTGGCAGCGGTTGGCTTCTTCCGCGATGGCTTCCTGCGCCTGGCGCTTGGTGCCGACGAACAGAACCGTCTTGCCCTGCGCGGCCATTTCGACTACATACCGGGCTGCATCCTTGAACAATTTCAGAGTCTTCTGCAGGTCGATGATGTAGATTCCGTTACGTTCGCCGAAGATGTATTCCTTCATCTTTGGATTCCAGCGCTTGGTCTGGTGCCCGAAGTGAACGCCGGCTTCGAGCAATTCTTTCATTGAAATAGCAGGCAAACTTGCTCCTTAAAATTTACGACCTGTTATCGGCTCGGCGCGATCCAAAGCGAGATTGGCGCCGGGACTATAAAAGGCAAACTAACAAAGAATCGGGGCGCACGTGGAACCCGCGCCCCGCCCACATGGTACAAACTCCTTACCGCTTGGAGAACTGGAACCGCTTGCGAGCGCCTTTTTGGCCGTACTTCTTGCGCTCGTGTTCCCTCGGATCGCGCGTCAGAAGGCCGGCTTTCTTGAGCGGTCCCCGCAGTTCGGCGTTGAACGCGACCAGGGCGCGGGCGATACCCAGCTTGATCGCGCCGGCCTGACCGGCTACGCCGCCCCCGTTTGCGAGAATCATCACATCGAAACGGTCCGTCATTTCGACCGTCAGCAGCGGCTGCCGTACAGGCACGCGCCCTGCTTCGGTCGGAAAGTAGTTTTCCAGTTCACGGCCATTCACCGTGATTTTGCCCGATCCGGGCCGGAGGAACACTCGCGCGATGCCGCGTTTGCGGCGTCCCGTGCCCAGATACTGCTCTATTTTTCGTAACGCCAACTCAGGATACCTTTCTCGCTGTTTGCCGTCGCTCACTCACCGGAGGAGCGGCGGCCGACCTTCGAACCGTCAGTGCCGCGGGCTTCTGCGCAGCGTGCGGATGCTTATCACCCGCGTAAACCTTCAACTTGCGGTACATCTGCTTGCCGAGCTTCGTCTTCGGCAGCATGCCCGAAATCGCTTCCTCGACCATCCGGGCGGGACGAATCGCGCGAACTTTCTGCGCGCCCGTTTCCACCAGACCTCCCGGATAACCGGTGAAATGCCGGTAAACCTTTTGGGTGTCCTTCCTACCCGTCAGCTTCACCTTGGCGGCATTGATCACGATTACGTGATCGCCGGTATCGAGGAAGGGCGTATAAATCGTCTTATGTTTGCCCATCAGGATGCGCGCGGCATGGCTCGCGAGCTTCCCGAGGACAACGTCATTGGCATCGATAACGTGCCAGTTTCTTTCAATTCCCGGTTTGGACGGGAACACCGTACTCATGAACACACCACTCCGTCTGTCTGTAACGACTCTAATTATACAGGCTAGCGAACGCGGGCCATCAATGTCAAACCGCGCTAACACCAATCAACACCAATCGATGAAACCTAATGGCGGTATTCCGCCTTGGGCGAATTCACGGCTCGGGGTTGCCCCGACTCCGAGCCGCGAACTCCAGCCGCCCGGGAACCACCCGGACTGATTACCGCCCGCCTCAACTACGGGCGGTAATGTTCGATTTGGAGCGCTCCATGCTTGTTATCGCTCAAGCCAGCGCCGTTTTGGTCTCCCGGACGGAACCGGGGCAACACCATATCGGGAGCTCCTGCCGCCTATTGTTTCGACATTCACCGCGAAGGGCCTCGAGGACTACGCGGCTTAGTGCCCCGGAACACCATAGGTGCGTCCGGGTTCTCGATTGGAAAGTAGCACACGGGTCCGGAAAAACCGAGTACGGCGATAGGCTGCCAGGCTTGCAAGTTATGGGAGGGAAATGAGTTCAGATTATTTTTAATGGCTGTGAACGTCGAAAACGACCAGCCGGGTTTCCCGCCGGCTTTCAAAGCTCCGCCCCGCTGGTGGTCAGCGTCAAGCGGCCGTGTTTGACGCCTTTCGTACTGATCAGCCCGTCGGCGATCTTCTGCACATTCTTCGCCTTACCCTTGACCACCAGAACTTCGAGGCAATTGTCGTGGTCGAGGTGCACATGCAGGGTGGAAAGAATATTTTTGTGATGGTCGTGCTGCATGTCCGTCAGCTTCTCGTTCAGCATGCGCACGTGGTGGTTGTAAACGAGCGTCACGGTTCCCACCACATCCGCGTCGGGTGACGCCCACGACTTCTGCACCAGTTCCTCGCGAATCAGATCCCGAAACGCCTCCGAGCGGTTGGTATAGCCCCGCTCTTCGATCAGTTCGTCGAACTTCCGCAGGAGCAAAGAATCGATCGCGACGCCGATCCGCGCGAGGTCACTCATGCGTACATATTACGGCAGCATCGTCCCCACAGCGCGCCGTCGCACGATTCATACAAACGTGCTACCGTCAGGGGAGTAACGATGCACATTCCCGACGGCTTTCTGAGTATTCCGGTGTGGGGAACCATGGACGCCGTTGCGCTTCCCTCGATCGCTTATCTCGCGCGGCGCGCGCAGCGGGAGTTCGATCATCACAAAATTCCGCTGATGGGCGTTATGGGGGCGTTTGTTTTCGCCGCCCAGCTCATCAACTTCCCCGTCGGCAGCGGCACCAGCGCGCATCTGGTGGGCGGTGCGCTTCTCGCGTTCACGCTGGGGCCGGCCGCGGCCTCCATCGTGATGACGGCGATTCTGGCGACGCAGGCCCTGGTTTTTCAGGATGGTGGACTGCTGGCGCTGGGGGCGAATCTATTCAACATGGCGATCGCGGGAGTCGTGGCCGGCTATCTGCCCTTTATGCTGCTGCGCGGGCGCAGGGCCGGCGTGTTCCTCGGCGGGATGATCTCGGTGCTGGTGAGCGCGCTTCTCGCCCTCGGCGAATTACTACAGTCGGGCGTGAGGATGCCGCGCGCCGTACTTGAGGTTTCGATCGGCCTGTTTTTCCTGTCCGCCGTGATCGAGGGCGTCATCACGCTGGCGGTGATGCAGGCGCTGGAGCGAATCGAGCCCGGCTTTGTGCGCAGGCCGGAAGGCATGCGTGGGGCAGGCGCGCTGACGTTCATCGCGGCGTCCCTGGCGCTGGCGGGGGTGGGAACCTTTATCGCCTCCGGGCAGCCGGACGGCATTCAGAAACTCACGCTCCAGGCCGGTATTTCGCCGCACGCCGGAACGCTGCTGACGAAATCGCTCGCCGGTCTCATGGGCTTGTTGTTGGTTTACGTTCTGTGCCTCGGCGTGAGCCGGGTTCTCGCCGCGGGAAGGCCCTTAATTGCGCCTCGTGCGAATTGAGCGTTGGAGCCGTGGTTCGAGCGCGATCCACCGATGTCCCGCGCCCGCCAAAATTCTGGCGGCGCTTGCGTTACTGATTTCGATCGCCGTCTGGAAATCCGCCGTCGCTGCAGCTTGCGCTGCGCTGCTCCTGTCAGCCATAGCCGTGGCATCGCGACTTCCCCTACCGGCGATGTTATGGTCGGGGGCGGCGGTGCTGCCCTTCGCGTTCTGTTTCGCCGTTGCCAGCGCCCTTGCGGGTGATTCCGCGCATGCTGTCCGGCTGCTGATTCGCGCGTATCTTTCCGCGTTTGCCGCTTTACTGCTAATAGCGACCACGCCGATGCCCGATCTGATCGCCGGCCTCGAATGGCTGCGCGTACCCCGGTTCCTGTTGCAGGTGATGCAGTTCCTGTATCGGTACCTCATGGTCCTGATGGAAGAAGCGACTGCCATGCGCCAGGCCGGGTCGGCGCGTGGCGGATCACTTGGCAAGCTCCGCTTTCGTCAGGCCGCAGCCGCCGCCGGAGTGCTGTTTGCGCGATCTTACGCGCGCGCGGAGGCGATTCATCGGGCCATGCTTTCCCGCGGATTCGAAGGACGTCTGCCCGCACGTATAAGAGCACGCGGCTAAGAACCAAATGAGTTTGATTGTCGAAGTCCGCAACCTTCATTACACCTACGAGGACGGAACGCCGGCGCTCAAAGGGATAGACTTCTGCCTCGAAGACGGACTTACCATCGCTCTGCTGGGAGCTAACGGAAGTGGCAAGACAACCTTCGTGCATCATTTGAACGGGATCTTACGCGGATCGGGTTCGGTAGTTATCGACGGGCTTCCCGTAACGGAGAAGAACCTGCGCGAAATCCGCAAGCGAGTCGGACTGGTCTTTCAGGATTCGGATAACCAGCTCTTCATGCCGAGCGTGATGGAAGATGTCGCGTTTGGCCCACTGGCGTCCGGGATGTCGTCAACCGAAGCGGTAGACAGGGCGCGCGCGGCGCTCGATCGCGTCGGGCTCTTGAGTAAGGCCAGTAAGGCCCCGTGGCACCTCAGCGCCGGAGAGAAGAAGCGCGCCGCCATTGCCGGCATACTCGCGACCGATGCCAGTTTATTGGTCCTTGACGAGCCCACCACGTTTCTCGATCCGCCCGGACAACGCGCGCTGGCCGAGCTTCTCGCCAGCCTGCCCCAAGCCTGCATTCTCGTAACGCACGATGCCGATTTTGCCGGAAGACTGACCAAAGAAGCCGTATTCTTCGAGGACGGAAGAATCGCTGCGCGTGGCCCGATGACGGAAATTGCCCAGCGGTTTGGATGGTGATACCTATGCGCCGGCCGCCTTGGCTTTGCGATGCTCGGCCCACCGGCGCTTCTGCGCGGCGGCGATACGTTTGCGCGCCGCTTCGCTGAGAACCCGTCTTTTGCGCGGCTCGGATGAAGCAGCCGGCGCGGGGGATGTCGCGGAGGAACCCGCGGCCCGGCCTCCGAGCTGGCTGCGAATGTGATCGATCTTTGCCTGAATCTCGTCGCGCTCCCGCTCCAGATGATGCAGGGCGTATTCGAGTATCGCCGCGTTCTGATCCGATTTCCCTCTTGCCATGATTTCTCCCACGCACAATATATCATGGAAAATCGACTAACTTAGTCCAGTAAGATCGGGAGAAATCGTCGTGCGATTGGTCATTCAGCGAGTGACTCGCGCTGCCGTGCGGGTCGACGCAAAGTTAGAGGCGGAGATCGGCGCGGGATTGCTCGTGCTGGTCGGGATCGCCGCGACCGACCTTCCCGCGCAGGCCGATTACCTGGCGGAAAAACTCGCCCATCTCCGCATATTTCCGGATGACCGGGGACGCATGAACCGCAGCGCGATGGACGTGAATGCCTCCGTCTTACTCGTATCCCAGTTCACACTCTACGGAGACTGCCGGAAAGGCCGCAGACCCAGCTTCGATGCCGCGGCCCCGGCTGAGTTGGCGCGTGAATTGTACGAGTATCTGGTAACGAGGGTTCGCGCACAGGGGTTACTCACCAAAACAGGAGTTTTCCAGGCACATATGGACGTAGAACTGGTCAACGACGGGCCGGTTACACTCCTGATGGAGAGTTAGAAAGTCCCGGGTGGGGCGGACGCCCGCGTCCGCGCCGGACCCCCGGTCCGGCTCTTGGTTTTCTCTCTGAAGAGGCCGACGGGGGCGTCGGCCGCGGTCCGGGGGGACCGCCCCACCGTCGATTTCCAGCCGGAGGTTATACTGGTTCGTTCCGCTCACCAATGGCTCAACCCATTTCCTATAAGGACGCCGGCGTCAATATCGACGAAGCGGATCGCGCGGTCGGCGCCATCCGAAAAATGGCCCGCGCCACGTTCACCAAAGGCGTTCTCACGGACATCGGCTCATTCGGCGGCTGTTTTGCTTTGCCAACGGCGCCGAAAATGCGGCAACCGGTGCTGGTGAGTTCCGTCGACGGCGTGGGCACGAAGCTCAAAATCGCGTTTGCCGCGCGGCGCCATGATACTGTCGGCGAAGACCTGGTGAACCACTGCGTGAACGACATCGCGGTGCAGGGCGCGAAGCCGCTCTTCTTTCTCGATTACCTGGCCGTGGGGAAGCTCGATGCCCAAGTCGCCGCGCAGGTGATTTCCGGGATCGCCCGCGGATGCGCCGCCAATGGCTGCGCGCTGATCGGCGGCGAGACTGCTGAAATGCCGGGCATGTACCTCGACGGCGAGTACGATATCGCGGGAACCATCGTCGGCATCGTGGAAAAGTCGCGTATGCTGACCGGGGCGAAAGTCCGGGCCGGCGATATTCTCGTGGCGCTTCCGTCCACCGGGTTACACACGAACGGTTACTCGCTGGCAAGAAAGCTCCTGTTCGACGTGGCGAAGTTAGAGCTCGATTCGTTAGTTCCCGAATCCGGAAAGTGCCTGGCCGATGAATTGTTACAAGTACACCGGAGTTACCTCAAGGCAATTCAAGCTTTACTCAGGAAAAACCTGATTGCCGCGGCAGCGCATATTACCGGCGGCGGAATCACCAATAACCTGCCCCGCGTGCTTCCCAAAGGACTGGCGGCGTCGATACAAACCAACCTCTGGCAGGTGCCGCCTATTTTTGAAATGATCCGGTCGATCGGCAATGTGCCGGAAGCGGACTGGCGCCGCACCTTCAATCTCGGAGTGGGGATGATTGCCGTGATACCGCTGGGCAGCATCGACCGGGCCATGCGGTTGCTCGACCGCACCGGCGAAAAGCCCCGGATCATTGGCAAAGTGATCCCGCAGCGCCGCGGCAAGGCCCGCGTGCAGTACAGCTGAGGTGAGAATCAAGTGCGTCTGGGTATCCTGATTTCCGGCCGAGGGTCCAATTTCGAAGCCATCGCCAACAGCATCGCGCGGCGCAGGCTGGATGCCGAGATTGCCATCGTGATCGGCAATCGGGCGAACGCGCCGGGACTCGATATCGCCCGCGACCGCGGCATTCCTCTGCGCGTGATCCCTTCCGCCGGACTGGAACGGGAAGCTTACGACAAGCTGTTGATCGAAGAGCTGCGCACCCATGAAGTGGATCTCGTTTGCCTTGCCGGGTTCATGCGTCTGTTGAGCGCGAATGTCATTCGGGCGTTTCCCAATCGAGTTCTGAATATTCATCCGTCGCTGCTGCCGGCGTTTGCGGGGCTCGATGCGCAAAGGCAGGCGCTCGAATACGGCGTCAAAATCGCCGGCTGCACGGTCCACTTCGTCGATGAGTTTCTCGATTCGGGCCCGATTATCATTCAAGCCGCCGTACCGGTGCTGGACAACGATACGGTGGAATCCCTTTCAGCCCGCATCCTCGCCCAGGAGCATCTGATTTACCCGAAGGCCATCGGCTATATCGCGGATGGCCGAATAACAGTGGAAGGGCGGCGCGTGCGGATTCGCGAAGAGGAGTAGGATACACCGTGGCGTGGACGATCGTTTGTTGTCGTCCGCGTTTCTTCCGGCGACGTGTCCCACGAGTTTAATATTCGAGTCGCCGCACAATGCCGACGCTCGTTTCCACCGCGCTTCGGGGAGGCGCAAACTCCACGCCCATGCGGATCGGCTGCTGCGGCCCGCAGGTGAAGGTAAAACTCGCCGACGGAGCCGACGGCAGTTCCACGGCATCGGCGTCGGGCAGATCGAACGTCGCCATTTTATTGCCCATCGTAATCTGCAGGCGATTCCCCTCGGGTGAGCACTCCACATTGCGCGCGATGCCGGCTACCCGCTGCAGTTTCTCCTTGGGACGAACCGCCGCGGAGGGCTTCGCCCGAGCTTCGATCAACTTCTGAATCCGGTCGGCGCGGTGCGTTTCATCGTCCGTTTTCGCCCACTTCCGGCAGGTTTCGACGTCCTGCAGGGCGGCTTCCAGATCCCCGTTCTGAACGCGCGCGTACCCGAGCCCGCAATACACGGCCGGCGCGAACTGCGGTGTGATTTTGGGAATCGACATCAGGGTCGAGACAGCGCCGTCGAAATCGCGAGCCTCGAGCCGGGTCATTCCCAGCTGCACCTTCGCCGCCGTGAAGTCGGGTTTCGATTGCAGCGAGCGCTCCAGAATCGGAATAATCTTTGCCGGTGGCTCCTTCGCGTCCCGCTCCAGCAGCGCCAGATCGAAGCACAACTGCGGATCCGCAATGCCGGCGTCGTATGCCCTGGCAAAATATTCGCGCGCGGTTTTGGTATCGTGGCTCAATAAGGCGAGGCTGCCGATCGATTGATCGAGATCCCCGCGGTTCGGCTGTTCCTTCTCGAGGCGGGCATATTCCTCTTTTGCCTCGTTGCGCTTGCCGAGGGGGACCAGCAGATCGGCCAGCGCCAGCCGCGAGTCGAATTCGGGCACGGCGGCCGATGCGATCTCCGCGTCGCTGCGTCCGATCCGTGTCTCGAAAACCTGTCCGTAAAGCTTCTTCCGGTCGAAATACTTGTGAAGATCCGCGAACACAGCGTCGGCGGAACGACCGAAAGCGATCTGGCAGGCTTCCGGCGCGCTCTTGCCGTTATGCAGCGCCATGAGGAATTTGCCGAAGTTGGCTTTGTATTCGGCAGAGAGATAAAGCATATGGACGAGCGCCCAGCTCTCCGCATAAAAAATGCCGACGCGGGCCCCTTCGTTATAGATAGGCGATTTGTTGTCGACCGAAGTGAGCGTATCGAAATCCAGCCACTGTTCCGTGGCGAGGGCCCTCATCCGGTCCGGCTGAAGATCGCCCACGGCAATCCCTTTGCCCATCGGACGCAGCGTCGAATAGACGTCCGCCCAGCCTTCGTTAAGCCATGTGGGAATCCTGAGGCCACTGTGGCGGACGATCAGGTGCATGTACTCGTGGATGGCCGGCGCGAAAGCCTCCGTGGTCTGATTGCCCATCACGATGTAGTCGCGCGACGGGGTGGAGACGAAGTAAGCCGCCGTATGTCCGTTGGGGCTGTACGGCTGGAATTGGGCTTCCGAGTCGAATTGAAAAATTCGCAGCGGAACATCGCTTCCGCCGCGTACGGGCGAGGCCTGCAGAAAGAATTCACGTACCTGCTCGAAGTGCCTGACAGCATACTTGCCCTGTTTCTCGCCCGCGCTGGTATAGAGCTCGAAGTCCGGCGTAGTGAGGCGCACCCAATGATCTGCTCCAAAATGATCGGCCGCGAAAGCCGGCATCGAAAGAAGCGCGCACAGCACGATTGCGGGAGCCCGGGGCATAATCAATTCGATGATACGACGCCCGTGGTGGGTTTACCTGCCGAATACCCGATCGAAAATGGCGTCGACGTGCTTGAGCTGGCGTTCGAGCGAAAACGTGTGCGCCAGTTGTTCGCGGCTGAGCAGCCGCGATATCTCCGGGTCCGCCTCGATGCCCGCGCGGAAATCGCCTTCATTCTCCCAGGCTTCCATGGCGTGGCGCTGCACGATTGTGTAGGCCTGTTCCCGCAGCATTCCCGCGGCCGCGAGATCGAGCAGCAGTTGCCCCGAAAATACCAGCCCGCGCGTGAGATCCAGATTGCGCCGCATGCGCTCCGGATACACGAACATCCTGTCTACCAGGCTCGTCGTTTTTTCAAGCAGGTAGTCGCTCAGGATCGTGGAATCCGGCAGGATGATGCGCTCCACCGAAGAATGCGATATATCGCGCTCATGCCAGAGCGCGATGTTCTCAAACGCCGCCTGGGCATTGGACCGCACGACCCGCGCCAATCCGCAGATCTGCTCGCTCACGATGGGATTCTTCTTGTGCGGCATCGCCGAGGAGCCCTTCTGGCCCCGCGCGAAATACTCCGAGGCTTCTCTCACCTCGGTGCGCTGCAGATGGCGAACCTCGAGCGCGATTTTCTCCAGTCCCCCGGCCAGCGTGGCGAGCGTTGCCACAAACTGCGCATGGCGGTCGCGCTGGATCACCTGCGACGCCACGGGCGCGGGCTTCAAACCCAGCCGTTGGCAAATCTCCGCTTCAACGTCGGGGCCGATGTGCGCAAACGTTCCCACAGCGCCCGAAATCTTGCCCACTCGCAGATCTTCCGCCGCGGCTTCGAGGCGCCGCTGATTGCGGCCCGCTTCCTCATACCAGATGGCGAGCTTCAAGCCGAACGTGATGGGCTCGGCGTGTACGCCGTGCGTGCGGCCGATCTGGACTGTGTGCCTGAATTCGTGCGCCCGGCGCTTCAGCACTTCGCGCAGTTTGGCCACGCCCGCCAGCAGAATCCGCGAGGCCTGGCCGATCTGCAGCGCCTGCGCGGTATCCACCACGTCGTTCGAGGTCATCCCGTAGTGGAACCAGCGCGAGACCTTCGCGTGCCCGGCCGCCGCCATCGACTCGGCAACCGCGGTCGTAAACGCAATCACGTCATGACGGGTTTCTCTTTCGATTTCAAAGATGCGCGGGACGTCGAACGCGGCATGCTGCCGCAGAAGCACGGCGTCTGCTACCGGCACCACCCCCAAATCCGCCAGCGTCTCCGAAGCCGCCAACTCGACTTCCAGCCATTGCTGAAATTTGTTCCGATCGCTCCAGACAGCGCCCATTTCGGGACGCGTGTAACGGGGAATCAATACGTGAAAACCTCGGTTTGTCTTTTCTGCTCGGCGACGACCAGACGCGGCGCGAGGCCCCGCAACTCAAGCGACTGCGCCGCGCCCAGACGGACGATTTCGGGATGGTTGTTGTGCTCGCTCAAATGCCCCAGGATCAATGTCTGGACGCCGCTGTCGAGCCCCGCTTCAAGATAATCGCAGGTATGCGAATTGGAGAGATGCCCATTGCGCCCCATCACGCGCTGCTTCACGCTCCAGGGATACGGGCCGACTTTCAGCATCTCCAGATCGTGATTCGATTCGAGCAGCAGCATCTGCACGCGGCGCAGGTGGATTCTGATCGATTCGGGCATGTATCCCAGATCGGTCGCGATGCCGATCTTGATCCCTTCCGCGTATAAGCAGAATCCGACCGGGTCGACGGCATCGTGCGGGATCGTGAAGCTCTCGACCACGATGTTGCCGATGGTCCACCCCGAACCCGCCTGAAACGTCTCGAACTGAGGCGGAGGCGTTGAGGCGTCATCCCATTCGATCATCGGCGCCGTCAGCTTCGACACGAAAACAGGCAGGGGCTTTTTCTTTCTTTCTCGCCATCGGACGAGACGCGCCAGGCCCGAAACGTGATCGGAATGCTCGTGCGTCACGATGACGGCGTCCAGATCTTCCGGCTTCTCGCCGATCTCGGCCATTCTCCGCGATAATTCCCGCACGCTCAAACCGGCGTCGATGAGGATACGCGTCTTCGACGTGGCGAGGAACGCCGAGTTACCCGAACTGCCGCTCGCAAGTACGCAGAACCTGACCAAAAAAAAACAATTCTCCTACGCTTTGTTTTAACACAACCGCGTCTTAGGTCATCTTCCCTTTAATCACGTCCACCAGTTCCTTTACGGCGCCCGAACTCTTGTGGAGCGCGGCCGTTTCCTCATCCGTCAATTTGATTTCGTAGATCTTCTCGACTCCGTTCGCGCCCAACTTGCAGGGCACGCCGACGTACAGCCCGTTGATTCCGTATTCCCCTTCCAGATAGGCGGAGCAGGGCAGCACTTTCTTCTTGTCGCGCAGAATCGATTCCGCCATTTCGACGGCGGATGCCGCCGGTGCATAGTAGGCGCTGCCTGTTTTCAGATACTTCACGATCTCCGCGCCGCCGTTGGCTGTGCGATCGACAATCGCTTTCAAGCGGTCCGCGGGGATCAATTCGGTCAGCGGTATGCCCGCCACGCTCGACAGCCGTACCAGAGGCACCATCGTGTCGCCGTGCCCGCCCATCACCACCGCGGTGACGTTATCCACCGAAACCTGCAGTTCCATGGCGATAAAAGTGCGGAAGCGCGCCGAATCGAGCACCCCGGCCATGCCGATGACGCGATTGCGCGGAAATTTCGACACCATATACGCCACCTGGGCCATGGCATCCAGCGGATTCGTCACCACGATAATGATGCAATTCGGCGAAGCGGCGACCGCCTGTTGCGTGGCGGTCTTGATGACTTCGTAGTTCTTCAGCAGAAGATCGTCCCGGCTCATGCCCGGCTGACGCGGAAACCCCGCGGTGATGATCACCACATCGGAATTCGCCGTGGGCGCGTAATCGTTGGCGCCGGTGACGGAGACGTCGTAGCCCTCCACCGGCCCGGCCTGCAGCAGATCCAGCCCCTTGCCCTGCGGAACGCCTTCGGCGACGTCCACGAGGACGATATCGCCCAACTCTTTTTTTGCCGCCCAGACGGCGCAGTTGGCCCCTACGTTACCGGCGCCGACCACTGTAAGCTTGTTTCGCAATTCGACTGATCCTTTCTGAAGTGACTGCTCTTTTTTGAAGCGCTGAATGAGGAAACGTTCAGTATATCGTCAGTCTCCACGCGTACCTCCGGGCTTACATCGGCCGTATGAGACAGAAGCTTTAAGCCCGACAGGCTCAGCGGGCCGATGGGAGGGGCTCGCCGGCCTTTTCCAGTCGGCCGATCCGTCTGGCGGACGCGCTCGCCTTTGACCGCCCCAACTGGCGGGAGACAAGGCTTCCTGGACGAAATGCACCTGTTCGCGAGCGGCCAATAGGGTTACGCGGCGGCCAGTGATGCCTCAATGCCAGGTATCGAATCGTCCCGCTTCTCGCGGCTAACGATGGAGTAGATGCCGCTTGATCCAATTTCCTACGTCCGGCCCGAACTCCGGCATGAGGTTGCTCATACCTGCGCCGGCAAGGTCGGTCCCCCAATTCACGGCCGCGATGCCTGCCGTTCTGCTCACCGCCGGATAATACGCATTCGAAAGCGCCGCACTCATCGCACTACCAGCCACCCTGGCCCAATTGAATGTTGCGGCGCCCGAATCGGTTCGGGTAATAACCGCCCGGCTGATGGCGTAACCGATGCGCGGCCACATCTTGTGTGAAGGGCCCTTACGAATGTAACGTGTGTCTTCGTGAAGCGCCGATGCGAGCAGGAAGTCGGCAAACAAATTACCGCTGACTTGGTCACCCACGTTCGCGCCGACGCGTTTCGGGAAAGCGTCTGTCCGCCAGAAATGCCTTCCATAGAGCGGGGCGAAGCGCATCAACTGTGAAATGGTCGCACCCGGTACAGCCGATACCAGCGTCATAGGAGTCAGGGTTTCGCCCACAAAGACGTTCCATTTTTCGGAAACGGACGGCGGCGGGAGCGCTGGTGTGCTTTGCGCGCCGGGGTCCGGCACAGCGGCGGGGGCTGGCGCAGCGGCATCCTGCGCCAGGGCGCACGCGCACGCCAGCAACGCCAACACCCCCTGCATGCACCGGCGGACAAACATGGTGGATTTTCTTCACCCCATGGTGAAGAAAAATTCAACTCTAGCACGGCATCCATGCAGTTCGAGCTGCGAGGCGACGGTTACTTTTCCGCCTTCGCCGCATCGACGATGGCGTTGAGCGTTGGAATGTCCTTCAGCTCGGGCGCCGTACTCCTGAAGGTCCTGATGTACGCGTAAATATCCTTCGCCTGTTTGTCGGACAGAGTGCTTTCGGCAAAATTCGGCATTGAGGTCGCCGGAGTCACCGGGGCCACGTTTACGCGGCCGCGGAGAAATGAAATGAAACGGTCTTCAGCGGCCAGGTTTCCCCAGTTCCCCACGAAAGCGCGCGCGCCGGTTTCACCGTTGTAACCGTGGCAGGCATAGCAGCCATATGAGTAATAGAGCGGCTTCCCGCTTGCCGCATTCCCCGTAACGGGACTGGTCGGCGGCGGAGTATGCCCGACTCCCGCGGCTCCGCGCCCACCGCCCTGCGCGCAAAGCGCCGCGGCTGCCGCAACGATGCAGACTGTAACCTTTGTGATCATTCCCTCTCCCGGCTTTTCCCTTAGCGGGGCTGCGTAATCACGTCGATCATGAAAGGCTCGCCACGCTTCGCGGCGCTCACGCCGCGCTTCAGGGCCGCCGCCAATTTCGTTGGATCGCTGATCGGTCCCTCGCCGGCCATCCCGTAGCCGGCAGCCATCTTTACATAGTCGATGTTCGGATCCCGCAGCGTGTTGCCGATGTACGCACGGTCTTCGCCGCGCCCGCGCACGCCGGCCATGTATTCCACGAACATGAATTCCTGATGCCACGCCCGGTTGTTGTGCATTACGGTCAGCATCGGGAGTTTGTGGTGTACGGCCGTCCACAGAACACCCGGAGCATAGTTGAGATCGCCATCGGTCTGCACGTTGACGACGATGCGATTGCGCCCGCGCGCCGCCAGTGCCGCGCCCACCGATGCCGGCGCCCCGTAACCCATCCCGCCGGCTCCCTGTCCGCCCAGATAGCTGTACGGCTTGTTGTGCTCCCAAAGCTGCGTGTTATGTCCGCCGGAGAAATTGCTGGGGGACGCGAGGCACCAGTCCTCGTTCATGATCAGCGGCCACAGTTCGGCATAAATCCGGGCTGTGCTGATCGGGCTTCCATTCCATCCGGCGCGCTTGGCGTCAACCGCCTTCGCGAGTGCTTCCACCCGGGCATCGTGGTTGGCGCGGGTGTGTTTGACGATGCGCTCCTGAATCCGCGTTTTTCGGTCCGCCGTCATTTGGAGCTTCACCTCTTCGATAATGAGCGGAAGGCTGGCCTCGGCATCGGCTTCAATGGGTGGCGCGCTCGGATTTCCGCGCCCGCCGCCTCTACCAGCTCTGCCGCCGCCGAACGTGCTGTTACCGGTGAGACCGCCGAAGCCAATATCGTCATGGTCCCGCGCTGAAACGATTTTCGCCAACGAAGGGCCGGTGATCGAAGCCTGCGCGCCGCCGGTTTCGAGGCCAAGCGTGTAGTCGTAAGCCGTGTCCGCTCCGGGACCGCAAAGGGGATGGCTCTGCGGAAAACTCATGGGACCGTTGGTCGCCGCGGTGCTGGTCGAAGCGCCCACAATCTCGGCCAGTTCAATAGCCCGCTTCACGCCTTCCGGCGTTCGCAATCGCCCCACTGCGATTCGTGGATTTTGAGCCTCCACCAAACCTTTCGCGATTTCCTTCGCGTGCGTCGAGTCGACGGTCACGAACTGAGGCGGTTTGTAGGCCGGAATTTTAGTATTCGGGGCGTTGTCCTTCTGGACTTCGGACGAAAGCACCACCAGAGTCGGCGCCATCGGCGGCGTAATGGCTTCGTTGTAGGCTCGCTGAATAGCTGCCAGCGCCTCATCGATCGTCTTGGGTTCCGCGTCCCATTTCGTATAGCTCCGAACCATCCCGGCCATATCGTGGGCGGTGTGCGCCGGGATGAAGTCCGCGTCGTTGCCGGCGATCATCAGCACCGGCACGCGGTCATAATAAGCCTGATAAATGGACATCGCCGCGTGCTGAATTCCGATGGTTCCGTGCAGCACCGCGAGCATCGGCTTGCCTTCGGCTTTGGCGTAACCGTGAGCCATGGTCACCGCCGACTCTTCGTGAAGCGCGGTGATCCACTCCGGCATCTGGTTCGGCGGATTACCGTAGTTGATGAACGATTCCTGTAAACCTTCGAAGCTCGATCCCGGATTGGCGGCGGCAAACTCGATCCCGAGATTCTTGATGGTTTGCACCATCAGATCCGAGCCCGGGCGCGTGATCAGGCGCGCGGTCGCCGGAGGACGAACGTTACCGGTCTCGCGCGCAACTTGTTCCTGGGTCGGAGCAGGCAGGCCGGTTGAACTGTTCTCCCGTTGAGCTTCCGCAATCGGCGCCGTCGTTATTTCCGTTGTTGCCAGCGCCGCCGCTCCGGCCGCCGCGCTTTTCAGGAACCCGCGCCGGCCAACCGGGCTTTTCTGCGATTTTGCCATGATTTCTCCTGTTACAACGGCAACGATAACAACAATCGTTTACCGTGTCCAGACGGCGGCGGAAGCCATGGCTTGACACGGCGGGTGCGGGCATACAGTATAAGAGCTGATAATGATTTGAGGAGGCACCAGATGAGAGCCATTCTTCCCATGTCGGTCGCCGTGATGGCGACGCTCGCCGCAATCGCGGCGCCCGCGGCCGAGACTACGCCGGGCACCAAACCGCAAGTTACGTTTACGAAGGATGTGGCCCCCCTTCTGCAGAACCGCTGCCAGGTGTGTCATCGCCCGGATACGTTCGCGCCTATGTCGTTGCTGACGTATGAAGAGGTGAGGCCATGGGCCAAGGCGATGAAGCAGAAGATCCTCGCGCGGGAAATGCCGCCCTGGTACATCGACAAGAATGTCGGCGTCCGGCACTTCAAGAACGACGTCTCGCTTTCCGATGATGAGATTGCGACGATCGTGAACTGGGTGGATGCGGGTGCGCCTAAGGGAGATCCGGCCGACATGCCGCGGCCGCGCAGGTTCGACGACGCCGACAAGTGGCACATGGAACAGCCCGATCTGATCGTCGAACTGCCGAAAGATCAGTTGATACCGGCGCAGGGTTCCGACCGATGGGTCGACGTGCTGGTAGACACGGGTCTCACGGAAGATCGCTACATCAAGGGGATCGAAGTGAAGCCCACCAAGGGTTTCAAAGCGGTCCACCACGTGACCACCTCGATGAAGCATGAAGACGATCCCGACGATGGAGACAACGCGCAGGGAATCTTTCTCAACGAGTATGCGCTCGGTAAGAACGCGGACGTGTTTCCGGAGGGAGCCGGCCGCCTGATCAAGGCGGGGACGAAGATCAACTTCAATCTTCATCTGCACCCGATGGGCCAGGAGACGCCGGCTAACGTGGCGCTCGCACTCAAGTTCTATCCCAAGGGATACACGCCGAAGTTTTCCGAGACCACGGAAAAAATCGCGGATCCGAAGGATCTCGATATTCCGGCCAATGCCGACAACGTGCGCTTCGACGCCTACAACACGCTGACGAAGCCAGCCCGGATGCTGTCATTCCAGCCGCATATGCACAATCGCGGTAAAGCCTCGTGCATGGAGGCCATCTACCCGGGCGGCCACAAAGTGGAGACCTTGAGCTGCGTGAGCAAGTATCAGTTCGCATGGCATCTTGTATATCTCTATGCCGATGATGAACAGCCTCTGCTGCCGGCCGGGACCATCCTTCACGTCACTTCCTGGTACGACAATTCAGCCGGGAACAAGTCCAACCCCGACCCCGACAACAACATCACCTACGGGCAGCGGACTATCGACGAAATGGGCGGCGCGTGGATCAGCTACTACTCTCTCACCGACGACGAGTACAAACAGCAACTGGAGGCGCGCAAAGCGAAGAAATTACTCGCGAAGGCGGAGTAGGTGCGTAGGCTCGGGGCGGTGTGTGCCGCCTTTCTCTTCATCGGCGTGAGCTCAGCCCAGGTCCACTACGCGACGGGGCAGAATGTCGCTCCCGAATTTGAAGGATGGGAACACAATCCCGATGGCACCTACAGCATGGTCTTCGGGTATCTCAACCGCAATTACGAAGAGGAACTGGACATTCCCATCGGCCCCAACAACAACGTGTCACTCGCAGGTGGTGCGGGCGGCGATCGGGGTCAGCCGGAGCATTTCTACCCCCGACGACAGCGATTTCTCTTCAAGGTGGTCGTGCCGGCGGATTGGGATAAAACGCAGAAGGTGGTGTGGACGCTGACTTCCCACGGGCGCACCGACCGGGCCAACGGATGGCTTCAGCCGGAGTGGGAATTGAGCGAAGACGTCATCGCGGAGAATAATGGGGGTGGGGTTCCCGATCCGGCCAACAAACCGCCTGCCCTCACCACAAGTTCCGATCAAACCATCACGCTGCCCGCGGTAGCGACGCTTACCGCCTCGGCCACCGACGACGGGCTTCCGAAGCCCTATCGGCGTGCGCCGTCGAATCCGGATCGTGATTCTGCGCCTCGGCGTGCGCGGGGCGTTGACGTTAAGTGGATCCAGTACCGCGGCCCCGGTAAGGTCACCTTCGATCCGGCTGCCAGTGAAGTCGTGTACGGACAACCGGTTGAACTCTCTTCCAAAGCGAGTTTCAGCGCACCCGGCACTTATGTCGTTCGCGCGACTGCATTCGACGGGCAGCTATACACCAGCCGCGACGTGACCGTAACAGTCAAGCGCCCATGAAGGCCCTGCTGCTTTTTCTGAGCATTTCGGCAGTTTTCGCGCAAACCAGCGGAACCATTACGGGGACAGTTTCCAACCTGGATGGCGACGCCGTTCCGAACGCTCCGATAGAGGTGACGAACGGTAGCACAAAAGCCACTTTCAAAGCGACGAGTTCAAAGACCGGCGCTTATACACTCGCGCAACTGCCGCCCGGCACCTACAGTCTGTCGATCACATTGCTCGGCTACAACCCATTTGTCCAGCAAAACGTGACCGTGGCTGCATCCCAAACCCTCCGCCTCGATATCCACCTGTTGGATTATCAGTTGGGAACTCTCGGAGACGGCCGCGAATTCAGAATCGATCTTCTTAGCCCGCACGCGTCGGCGCCCTCCGGGCCGACACCGCGAACCCCGGACGGCAAACCCGACCTTTCCGGCGTCTGGTACGCGCAAAGGCCCGTGGATCCCGGCAAACCGGAGTCTCTGCCGTGGGCCGAAGCACTCCTCCGCGAGCGCGCGGCCAATAACTCGAAAGATGCGCCTGGAGCGCATTGCCTGCCGCGGGGACCGACCGCCGCCGGTGCTTTGTTCCCGTTTAAGCTGGTGCAAACGCCAAGACTGCTCGTCATGCTTTTCGAAGACGACGTCCCCAGTCACCGCCAGGTATTTCTGGATGGCCGCGCCCAACCCGAGGACCCGAATCCCCGCTGGATGGGCTATTCGAACGGGCATTGGGAAGGAGACACGCTGGTTGTGGATACGGTGGGTTTCGACGACCGGTCCTGGCTCGATGCTCAGGGCCATCCGCACACGGAAAAGATGCGCATGACCGAGCGCTTTCACCGCCCCGATCTGGGACACCTCGAAATCGAGATCACGATCGACGATCCGGGCGCTTACGCGAAACCCTGGGTGATCAAGAGAGTTTCCGATCTCGATACCAGCGACGACATCGGCGAGTACGTCTGCGCGGAAGACGAAAAAGACGTGAAACACATGGTGGGAAAGTAGGATGACGATCTCGGCACGTCATAGTAATTGCGGCAGTAGTGCGGCCGAGGTTCCGCGGAGGGAGAAGGTGGCTTCGTCGGAAAAGGGCGTCTCTTCCGGATTGATCTCGATGACGGCGGAGGCAAGCGGGATGAGACCGGCCGCGGGGTAGACCTGCGCCGAGGTTCCGGCGACGATCAGGACGTCGGCGGCGCGGACGGCAGCGGTGGCACGCTGGATCGCGCCTTCAGGTAACGCCTCGCCGAACCAGACTACGCCGGGTCGCAACATGCCTCCGCAGCGGCAGTGCGGCGGGAGGTCGTTGAGTTCAGTGCGGTCGACTCGTTCCTCGCCGCACTTGAGACAGCGGACCGTCCAGATGTCACCATGCAGCTTGATCACGTTCTTCGATCCGGCGAGATCGTGCAGGCCGTAGACGTTCTGCGTGATCAATGTTAAAACCGCTTCTGCTTTTCGAGCGTCGCCAAGGCATGATGGCCGGCATTTGGTTTTGCATGAGAAATCGCCCGTCGGCGTTCTTCGTACCAGGTCCAGATGAATTTGGGGTCCGGGCAAAGCCTTGTGGGGTGGCGAGGTCTTCGAAGCGATGCTGCCGCCAATAGCCGCCATTACTGCGGAAGGTCGGGATGCCACTCTCGGCGGAGACTCCCGCGCCGGTTAATACGGCGACCTTAGCCGCGGACTTCAACAGCTCGCGAGGTTGATGCATGTCATTTATCTGAACCCACCGGCGACGAGATCGCCGGTGCTACCTGAGACAGGCGCATGAGTTCGAGGCGCAGCGCGTCGACGAGGGCGTTCCAGCTGGCTTCGATCACGTCGTCGGAGACGCCGACGGTCGACCAGCTTTTTTCATGGTCGGACCATTCGACGAGAACGCGAACCTTTGCGGCGGTGCCCTTTTTCGAATCGAGAACACGCACCTTGTAATCGGTCAGGCGGACATCGGCTATTTTTGGGTAGCGCGACGAGAGGCATTTGCGCAGCGCGACATCGAGAGCGTTCATGGGTCCGTGACCCTCGGCGGTCGAGGTCTGGATTCCCTCGTCCGTCGCCACTGTGACTGCGGCTGTGGCGTGGCCGGATTTGATCGCGACGTAGTAATCCCGCACGTCAAAGACGTTCACGCCGGGCTGGAGGGATTGGCGTACGAAAAGCTCGAAGGTTCCGTCGGCGGCTTCGAGATCGTAGCCCTGGAATTCCATTTCTTTTACGCGCTCGAGCAGTTCGCGGCGGGCCTGTTCGGTCATGCGGTCCGCCAGACCCTGCTGTTGCAGTTGGTAGAGTACGTTACCGCGCCCGGAGAGATCGCTGACGAGGACACGCTGGTGATTGCCCACAAGTTCGGGAGAGACGTGTTCGTAGGTGGAGGATTCCTTCATCACGGCACTGACGTGTACGCCCCCCTTGTGGGCGAAGGCGCTTTGGCCGACGTAGGCCTGGTCCTTTCGGAGCGGCAGGTTGGCCAACTCGGCGATATAGCGGCAGGTGGAGGTTAGGGATTGCAGCTTATCGGGGCCGATCGTGGTGTGGCCGAGTTTGAGCTCGAGATTGGCGATGATGGAGGCGAGGTTCGAGTTGCCGCAGCGTTCTCCATAGCCGTTGAGGCAGCCCTGCACGTGCGATGCTCCTTTTTCAATGGCGGCAAGCGCGTTGGCTACGGCAACTTCGGAATCGTTGTGGGTATGGATGCCGATGATCCCGTCGAAACGCCGGCGAACGTCGGCGACGATCTCAGCGAGATAGCCGGTGAGCGTGCCTCCGTTGGTATCGCAGAGGCAGAGTACGTCGGCCCCGGCGTGTTTGGCGGCTTCGAGAGTTCGCAGGGCGAAATCGCGGTTGTGGATGTAGCCGTCGAAGAAGTGCTCGGCGTCGTAGACGACTTCTTTGCCGTGGTCCTTCAGATAGCGGATCGTTTCGCCGATGATGATGAGGTTTTCGTTTTCTGTGATGCCGAGGGCGCGTGATACGTGGAGGTCCCAGCTCTTGCCGAAGATACTGATGACGGGGGTTCCGGCGTCGATCAATTCGCGGACGTTGCGGTCTTCCTGGATAGAATTCCTGGCGAATCTTGTGGATCCGAAGGCTGTTAGTTTGGCGTGTTTGAGTTTCAGGTCGCGCGCTTGTTCGAAGAATTCTTTGTCTTTGGGATTGGAGCCTGGCCATCCGCCTTCAATGTAGTCGATACCGAGCTCGTCGAGTTTTCGGGCGATGAGGATTTTGTCATCGACCGAGAAGGAGACCGCTTCGCCCTGGGAGCCGTCGCGAAGAGTGGTATCGAAGGTTTGAATGCGCATGGTGGGTGTCTAGGCGACGGGCACGCCTACCTCTTTGTTGCGCTTCAGGAAGGTCATCATTTTGCGGAGCTCCCGGCCCACGTTTTCTACGGGTTGATCGGCGCCTTCGGCGCGCATCGCTAAAAATTTATGGCGGCCGGCTTTGTTTTCTCCTATCCATTGTTTGGCGAACTCGCCGGATTGGATTTCGGAAAGGATCTTTTTCATCTCTTTGCGGGTTTCGGCGGTGATGATGCGGGGTCCGCGGGTGTAGTCGCCGTATTCGGCGGTGTCGGAGACGGAGAAGCGCATGTAGCCGAGGCCTCCTTCATAGATGAGATCGACGATCAGCTTGAGCTCGTGGAGGCATTCGAAGTAGGCGATTTCGGGGGCATAGCCTGCTTCAACGAGAGTTTCGAATCCGGCGCGGATGAGTTCGGATGCTCCTCCGCACAACACCGCCTGCTCTCCAAAAAGGTCGCTTTCGGTTTCTTCGCGGAAAGTAGTTTCGATGACTCCGGCACGGAGACAGCCGAGAGCCGCCGCGTAGGCGAGGGCGTTGTCGAGAGCCTTGCCGCTGGCGTCCTGCTGGATCGCGACCAGGGCGGGCACGCCGGACCCTTCGACGAAGACTTCACGGACGCGATGGCCGGGGGCTTTGGGGGCTATCATCGATACATCGACGTTGGCAGGGGGTTTGATGAAGCCGAAGTGGATGTTGAATCCGTGGGCGAACATCAGCGTTTTGGCGTGGTTTCCCCGAGCTGTCAGGTGCGGGGCGATGTCGCTGGCGTAGAGATCGGCCTGGATGTGATCGGGTACGAGGATCATCATGACGTCGGCGGCCTTGGCGGCTTCGGCGGGGGTTAGGACCGTCAGGCCGGCGGCCGTCGCCTTGGCGCGGCTCTTGCTGTCGGTGGGTAACCCCACCACTACGTCCAGGCCTGAGTCTCTCAGATTCAAGGCGTGCGCGTGGCCCTGAGAACCATAGCCTATGATGGCGATCTTTTTACCTTTTAGTAAGTCTATGTTTCCGTCTTGTTCGTAAAAGCGTCGTGGCATTTTATTCCTTGGGTTGAAGAGACGCGGCTAAACCCGCGTGTACCGGGCCTGCGGCTGGGACCGGGGGCTGCAGGCGGAGCTTTTTGGGTTCCAGCGACATGGCAATCGCGCCGGATCTTGCTACGTCGATCTCGCCGTAGCTGCGCATCACCTCGATGAATTCGTCGAGCTTTTCGGGGTCGCCGGTCGCTTCTATTGCGAAACCCTCGGTGGAAGAGTCGACTACTCTCGAGTGGAAGATTTCGGCTTCTTTGAGGACTGTGGTCCGGCTGTCCTGCGCGCAACGAACGCGCACCAGCACCATCTCGCGGATTACAGCGGGGGAATCGGTCAGATCGGTGGCCTGGAGAACGTTGATCAGTTTGTTGATCTGTTTGACTACCTGCGTACGAATTCTGTCTTCCACATCGACCACGATGGTCATGCGGGAGAGTTGCGGGTCCAGCGTTTTCGCGACTGTCAGGCTCTCAATGTTGTAGCCGCGCGCGGAGAGTACGCCGGTGACGCGTAACAGCGCGCCGGGTTTGTTTTCGAGGAGAATAGATATGGTTTGGGGCATTTGTTTAAACCACCACCGCCGGTTCGGGCGGACCTAACACCATTTCGTGGATGGCGCCACCGGCGGGGACCATCGGGTAAACGTTCTCGTCGCGGGTAACCTTGACGTTGAGCAGATAGGGGCCGGGTTCTTTGACAGCCTCTTCGAGAGCCTGGGCGAGCTGCCACGGCTTGTCGATTGTTCGGCCTTTGAATCCGTAAGCGCCGGCGAGCTTTTCGGCGTCGGGGAAGCAGTCGAGCTCGACCGCGCTGAGACGGTTGTTGTAAAAGAGCGTCTGCCACTGGCGCACCATTCCGAGATAGCCGTTGTTCATGACGATGATCTTGATGGGCAGGGCGTGCGAGGCGATGGTCGCGAGCTCGGGGATGGACATCTGGAACCCGCCATCGCCGCAGATGGCGAAGACGAGTTTGTCGGGGCGGGCCATCTGCGCGCCGACCGCGGCAGGGAGTCCGAAGCCCATGGCGCCGAGTCCGCCGGAGTTGATCCAGAGGTGCGGTTCGTTGAAGCGGATCAATTGCGCGGCCCACATCTGGTGCTGTCCGACGTCGGCCGTGACGATGGCTTGGCCGCCGGAGAGGCGATCGATCTCATCCATCAAATGCTGGGGTTTGATTTCGTCTTCGGCACGGGTGCGGTCGTAGGGATGTTCGCCCTGCCATTCGCGAATGCGCGTCCACCATTGGGCGCGGGCGGCGGCCTGTTTGGGTTTGAATTCGGGTTCGAGCTCCTTTACGGCCTTATTCAGTTTCTGGAGAACGCGCTTGACGTCGCCGACGATCGGGATATCGGGGACGCGGTTCTTGCCGATCTCGGCGGGATCGATATCCACATGAATGACGCGGGCGTGGCGGGCGAAGGCCGAAAGCTGGCCGGTGACGCGATCGTCGAAACGAGTGCCGAGGGCGATAAGAAGGTCGCATTCGGTCATGCCCATGTTGGCGGCGTAACTGCCGTGCATGCCCGGCATACTGATGAAGTTTTTGTGGCTGGAAGAGAGGCTGCCGAGCGCCATGAGGGTGCACACGGCCGGGAGATCGACGAGTTCGACCAGCTCCGTGAGTTCCTCTGTGGCCTTTCCGAGGACGGTGCCGCCACCGGCGTAAATCCAGGGGCGTTCGGCTTCCCAGATGAGTTGGGCCGCGCGGCGGATCTGCCCGGCGTGACCTTCGGTGAAGACTTTGTAGCCGGGGAGGTGGATGGTGTCGACGGGAGTGTAGTGGCCGCGGGCCTGGAAAACGTCCTTCGGGATATCGACGAGGACGGGACCGGGACGTCCCGAAGCCGCGATGTAGAAAGCTTCGTGAACGATCTGGGGGAGTTCCTGGACGTTCTTCACCATGAAGTTATGTTTCGTTGCCGGGCGGGTGATGCCGAAGGTGTCGGCCTCCTGGAAGGCGTCGCTGCCGATGAGCTTGGAGGTGACCTGGCCGGTAATGGCGACGATGGGGATGGAATCCATCATGGCGTCGACGAGTCCGGTGACGAGGTTGGTGGCGCCGGGGCCGGAAGTGGCGCAGCAGACGCCGACCTTGCCGGTGGAGCGCGCGTAACCTTCGGCGGCGAAGCAGGCGTTC
>Ga0209167_10000571_pt1 | contig 25637 bp, 26 predicted proteins | sample Coa_R1_9_FD_187154 | JGI IMG/M metagenome (GOLD analysis project Ga0209167, IMG submission 187154) | Surface soil microbial communities from Centralia Pennsylvania, which are recovering from an underground coalmine fire - Coalmine... | ecosystem: Environmental > Terrestrial > Soil >...
GCCGCTCCACGCGGTGCGGATTACCGAGCCGGATCTCGACAATGCAACCCGCCTCGATTTCGCCTTCGAGCGAACCGACGAAGGTCAGATGCTCGCTTTGGCGGACAGCGGTCCCTTAGGTGTGCTTGGTGCTCTCTGCGTCAGTTCGCACGGCTTCTGGGCGATCAACAATCGCAGATGGCCGGATAATGGCCATGCGCAACTGCCGCCGCCGCTCGCCTTGCTCGATCGCGGGAAGTCCTATGTCTTCGTCCTCAAGAACAAATCACCCTTCACTCACCCGATCCATATTCACGGCCATACTTTCAAACTGATCAGTTCGGACAGGCTGACACGGCCCGAGCATCATACCGATACGCTGCTGCTTTTGCCCGACGAGACGGCCGAGGTCGCCTTTGTCGCCGATAATCCCGGCAACTGGATGTTTCATTGTCACATCATCGAGCACCAGGAAAACGGGATGATGGGCTATCTGCGCGTCGGCTGAAGCCGCTCGCGAGAGTCGGCCCCAGCTTGGGTCCACATTCACCCGGATGAGCGGCACGAGAGCGCAAAACAGGTTGTCGGACTTCCGCCTTAACCCTGAAAGCGGACTCGCAGCGGACACCGCGCCATGTCCGAAAAGTGCCAAAGGCGGAAGTGGTGGAGCGCCTATTCGACCACCTCGTCGGCGACGAGCAGGATCGATGGCGGCACCTCGAGGCCTAGAGCTTTGGCAGTTTTGACGTTAACGGCCATCTCGAATTTGGTTGGCACCTGGACCGGAAGCTCCGCTGGTTTTGCCCCACGGAGAATACGATCGACATAGGGCGCGGCGCGACGAACTATATCCCTGAAATCTGGTCCATACGAAATCAAGCCTCCGTCTCTGGTGACGACGAACCTCCATGGATAGATGGCTGGTACATTGTTCTGCGCTGCCAGCGATATGATGTGCCCGCAATGATTGAGCATGAAATAATCTGGCATAACAATGAGGCCGTTGCCACGACCGCGTCCTAGCGAAGTTACGGCTGATTCTATCTCGGCATCGCTCCGAGCCGTTGCAGCGATCGGCTCCACCTTGGACGTTCGGGCGGCAGTTTCAAATTCGCGGAAGTAATACATCCCGCCGCGCGGAGCCGTGTCCGGATTAAATATCATGGCGACCCGCTTGACGTTCGGCGCGATACCCATGAGGAAATCCAGCAATTTACTCCCCATCGCAGCCTCTGATGTTATGAAGCCGGTGATATTTCCGCCTGGCGAGGGCAGCCCCGCTATGAACCCCTCGCCTACAGGATCGGTGACCGTCACGAATACGATAGGGATTGTTCGCGTCTCCTGCTGCAGGGCCGCGGTTACCGGAGTGCCTTGCGCCAGGATCACGTCGGGTCGCAAGGCGACCAATTCTTTCGCAAAAGTCTGTATCCGATTAACGTCGCCCGCGCCCCAACGAATGTCCATCTGGAGGTTGGGGCCGACCGTCCAGCCCAGCTCCGAAAGCCCCTGTGTGAAGCCGAGTAGTTGTGCCTTTCCCTCGGGTTCGCTTTCGTCTAGCGCCATTAGTACGCTGATCCGTCGCGACCGGTCCGCCTGCTGCGCATGCATCACGAGTGGCCATGCTGCCGCCGCACCGCCGATAAGCGTAATGAATTCGCGCCGCTTCATGGATCGCCTCTCGCAATCGCCGAAGCCTATCATTGACGGCTCTGTCTTGCATCAAAGCAAAAACCGACCATCAATGACCGCTCTGGGTCAACAGCGGTCCTGACGGCTCCGAAACGCGACTTCTGGTCTACCCGGATCAACGGACATCGTCAGACCGGCCCGACTGGTCCGGTTCGTGCCATCAAGAGACTCATGTACCGCAGCAATTCAGCTTGTTCGATCACCTCGTCGGCGCGCGCAAGTAGCGAGGGTGGCAACACCAGCATTTCGTGTCGACGCGGCCTAACAGGGGACAGAGCAATGTTCGCATTACTGGCCGACCATCCGGATCGTGTCACGGTCGTCAGCCGACTCGCGCCGCCATCCCGCCGTCCACCGGCAGCAGAATGCCAGTGATGAAATTGGCCTCGTCCGAGGCCAGGAACAAAGCGGCGTGGGCGGTGTCCCAAGCGGTTCCCATCTTGCCGCGCAGCGGTACACGTGCGTTACGAGCTTCGCGCACCGCGTCGGTCGACGACCCGATCGCCTCGGCGATCCCTGTAATGGCCATGGGCGTATCCATCAGGCCCGGCAGCACAGCGTTGCAGCGCACGCCGTGGCCAGCATTGGCGTTGGCGACACTGGTGGTGAGCCGGTTCATTCCCGCCTTGGAAACTTCGTAGGCCACCTGATTGCCGCCGGCGAGGGAGGCCAGGGACGAGATGTTGACGATCGATCCGCCGCCCTGCTCGCGCATGATGGGCACGGCGTGTTTGATGGTCATCCATGCGGATTTGAGATTGACCGCAAGGATGCGGTCCCAGGCCGACTCCTCGGCCCGATGGGCGGGGCCGTCGCCGCCGCCACCAATACCGACATTGTTGACCAGGACGTCGATCCGTCCCCAGCGCGACTTGGCCTCCGCCACAATCGCTGCGCATTCGGCGTTGCGAGAAACGTCTGCTTGAAACGGCGCAGCACTCCCGCCTTCTTCCGTGATCATCGCCGCCGTTTCTGTCGCGCTATCCAGATCACGATCGACGCACAGAACCTGCGCGCCGTGGCGGGCGAACAGCACCGCAATGGCCCGACCGTTGCCGATGGTTTCGCCGGCGGATTGGCCCGCGCCGACTATGATTGCGATCTTGCCCTGCAAACGCCCGTTCATCTCAAAAACCTCTCAGATCAGGATCCAGGACCTGGCCTTCGTCTAGCTGAACGCCGAAGCTATTGAGCAGCATCGAGACCTGAGTGTACTGGCCCGCCGTGAACACCATATCCATGCACTGGCGTTCCTGAAAGTGCCGCGCCAGCTCCGCCCAGACCGGTTCGGTGATGAACTGCTCGCGATGCAGATCGTCAGTGGCCCGCAGCAGGGCGGCGTCGGCCTCACTCCAGCCGGGCGCGTCTGCGCCAAGCTTGATACGAGCGATTTCGTCATCGGTCAGGCCGGCACGCCTACCGATCGGCACATGCTGGGTCCACTCATATCCGGAGCGGCAGAGGAAGCCGGTGCGAAGGATGACGATCTCGCGCTCTCGCGGTGGCAATGTGCTCTTGCGGCCCAGGATATAACCGCCCCACACGAGGAAGGCCTTGGCCGCCGCCGGATGTATCAGAAGGGTGCGGAAGATATTGAGTACCGGACCGCGCGCCAGCATGGGCTCTACGATCTCGCGCTGCTCCTCAGTCCAGCTTTCGCCGGCGGCAGGCACTACGCGCGGAGTTGTCAGTCGCATGTCGTCATCTCCAGAATGAATTGTCGTCGCTGCACGCCGCGGCGCACCGCTCGGATCTGCTCGGGGATGATCCGTCATCAGCCGGTAACTCAGAGACTTTGGTAGTCTCACAAGCAAGGCCTTTAAAAATAATAGCCGCACGCGGAGCGAAGCTCCATCCCTGAAGTGGTCCGAATTGGTTCCGGCCGATGCATATTCTGATGCCGAGGAACAGACGCGAGCGCGGTACTCGGATCAGCGCTAACGCCGCCAATTTCGAGCAATGTCCGCTACGGCAGTCATCAACGGATCTGCCGGCCTAGAAGTCCGACTTCCGTTCTAACCCGGAGACCGGACATCGCCGACCAAGCCGGCCATGTAAGTTTCGTGCCAAAAGCGGTCGTCGTATCGAGCGGGTTGGTGGTAAGATTCACCTGATCGATGGTAATCGTTCTGCCCATCGATCGTTGATCTGCTTCCAGGTGCCGTCGGCGCGAATTGCGGCGATGCCCTCGTTCAGCTTGGTCAGAAGGGGTCCATTTTTCTCTTTCGCAACCGCTACCGCCAAAGGCAATTCCAGGAACATACTCGGCGACCGAGATATCTGGCCGGGATAGAGACGGTCTACAAAGCGTTGGCCCACATGATAACTTAGTACTGCCGCGTCGGCCTCGCCGCGAACGAGGCGTCCGAGGCTATCCTCGTAATCGACTGTCACGACAAGCTTTATGGTCGGCGCTGTCCTTTTTACAAAGGCCGCGATGGGACCTGTCTGTGGCGTGACCACGACTTTGCCGGAGAGCGCGTCAAGCGTGTCCGGTGGCACATTGGGAGCGCGGACAAACACAGAGCCCCCCGTGACAACGAGCACTTCACTGAAATCAAAGGACTGCCGGCGTTCCGGAGTTATAGAGAGCGGAAAGTAGGCATCGGCCTGCCCGGCCTCTAACGTCACTTGCCTCTGATCGAAAGGTACTGGCACAAACATTATCTCAATCCCGACGCGGGCGGCAGCGGCGCGAAGTATGTCCACGGCAAGTCCTTGCGAGTTGCCGTCGATAGAAATCGAGAAAGGAGGAAAGTTCTGATCGTGAGCAATTCGCACCGGTTGTGCCATGGCCTGACTTAGAATGCTTACACAAATCACCAAGAAGCTGATTGTACGCCCAAGCACTATCGCCTCTTCCGCGTCGGCCTCAAATATGCAGGAACACTCGGGTGATTGTGCCGCTAAACCCCCTAGATTGAAATATGATGCTAAGACCAAATACCCGATCTTCGCACCTGTGAATTGTCCGCAACGGGTCACTCGCGATGGTTTGACCGTCGGCCAGCCACTTCTGGTTTACCTTCAACTCCGGACATGTCGCTGCACCGGGCTAACCGACGCGATGGGCCAACAAGGGACATTGCGCGCGCCCCTTTCAGGGCAACCCCCAGCATGTGTTGCAGACTGCTACTTCATGCCTTGTAGACCCAGTGCTAGCGCTCATTCCATCGACGGGGCTCACACTCCGCTGCGGCTGCCCCTACGTCCGGATTGACGGTCGAATTTGACGTAGATTAAAGCTCGAATTGCCGATACTATTGCTACCGATGGATGGGCTTTCAGCTCATGACCACGGAAGACCCCATAACAGAGATCGAGGCGCCTCGATCCGGCACGCCAGCGCCAGAGGCGAACGCTCGGCGGTGGACGTTGAGGAGGATCGGCGGCATTGTAGCCGCTCTTGCCGCCGTGGGGACCGTGCTGGCCGGACTAACCGGCTATTGGACGACGTATCGCACAGTCACAAGGGAACTGCTCGCGCCCGTGAAGCCGGGGCCGACGACGCCGACAGAGGCTGCGCGTTTTTCTATCGTGGTGCTGCCTTTCGCCAATCTCTCGGGCGATCCAAGCCAAGATTATTTCGCCGACGCCATCACCGAAAATCTCACCACTGGCATGTCGCGCATCCGCAAAAGCTTAGTGATCGCGCGCAACACGGCATTTACCTACAAGGGCAAGAATATTGACGCCAAGGAGATCGGCAGGGACCTTGGCGTTCGATACGTGCTCGAAGGTTCAGTGCAGCGCGACCAAGACCGGGTGCGCGTCAACGCCCAGCTTATCGACGCCGACAGTGGCACGCATCTCTGGGCGGATCAGTTCGACACAACTCGGGCCGATCTGCTGCAGATGCAGGACGAGATCGTCACGCGGTTAGCTTCGACTTTGGGCTATGAGTTGGTCAAGGCTGAGGCACAAAAGAGCGCAATTGCCACCAACCCCGACGCCCAAGATTTGGCCCTGCGGTGCATCTCGGTCGTAAGAAAAGCCGGACATCTCGGTAAGGAAGCGGAAGCGGGGTACCGTCTCTGCGAGCAAGCGCTCGACGCCGATCCCAACAACATCGCTGCGCTGGCTCAGTTATCCATCGGGTTCATTTTCCCGGTCTTGATCGGCCGCAGTACCAATCCCCGGGCCGACTTGAAGCGGGCTGATGAACTGGCGTCGCGCGCGATCGCCGTCGATGCGAACTACGCGTGGGGCCATTTTGCTAAGGGCAATGTACTCAGGGTTGAGAGACGCTTCGCCGATGCGATTGCTGAATTCGAACGTGCGCTCGCCTTGGACCCTAACGCTGTGGAGGCAATTGGGACTATAGGCTTCACATACGGAGAGGCCGGACAATATGAAAAGGGCATCGAAGTCTTTGACAAGGCGATACGGCTCAGTCCGCACGATGCAGATTTGTTTCTTTGGTATGGCGGCAAAAGTGTAGACTATTTCGCGCTGCAGCAGGACGATCAGGCGATCGAATGGGCCCGCCGGTCGATCACGATCAATCCGAACTTTTCGCCGGCGCTTGCCGTGCTCGCCGCGGCACTTGCATTGACCGGTCATGAGGCGGAGGCCCGCGACGCGGAACAACGTCGCATTGCGGTCTCTCCCTTCAAAAGCATCGCGACACTCAAGGCGAGGGGCACACCACCGCCATCCGCCGATCCACGCGTTCGTGTATATTTTGACCGGTTTGTCGATGGCCTGCGCAAGGCCGGGATGCCGGAAGAATGAACGTGTGGCGATTTTTCCCTTGACGTAACTAAGCGATGCCAAACTTCCGGTTTGGGTCAATCGCGTCATTTTGGCGCCTTGCCTTCAACTTCCGGTCTGCCCCCAGGAACGGACATGGCACCGGTACCCAGGATGGTTTGGTGCCCTGTCCACGGATGCACATCACGACGCCCGCGACATCGGAATGCGCCCCCTTTGAGCGCAGCACCAAATCGCAGGTAGTCGCATATTCTCGGGTTACGGCATCTGATAGGTTACGACTTCATAGCGCCACGGCGAAGCAATAGTGCCCATATTCATCGGCCGTGGCGCGCTGGTTAGGAATACGCTATTGGCGCCAAATGCCGCCGATTTTGCGCTTGGAATCAGGGTGACGCCTTTTGGCGGGGATGCTGAAATGGGTAAGGCGTCACCACAATTCTTGAACAGTTTCTAACTTTCGACGGCCCCCGTCCCGTTCTTTTCGTGAACTATGCCTCGGCATTAGCAACGTAAGCGGGTTAACCTTTTCCATAGGCTGCCATGGGAATATTTCAAACAGCTTTCGGGTTAGCGTCATCGGTCCGGCAAAGCGGATAGCCACTCGCCACGATTTTTCCGGATCTTCATCGACTTTATCTCTGCCCTAAATTCCCCATGGGAGACTGCGGATGGCTACGAGACGTTCAGCTCAACTCGCTGCTGCGATGCATGAACGCCGCCTCATGCGAGTCTCACAGAAGTTCGACGACTTTCCCGTTCGTGGATACATACTTGATGTCGGGCCGCGCTTCTTTATCCTCGCGGTGGTTAGCGATCGCATTTGGTTCGATGGCTTCGAATGCTTTCGGATCGGCGACGTAAAGGACGTCAGACCGGACCCGAACGCCACTTTCGTTCAAGCAGCCTTGAAAAAACGCGCCGACCGCAGGCCGAGAAAGCCGCGCGTGAGCGTTACGAGCATTGAGGCACTTCTGGCGTCGGCGGGACGGGGGTTCCCCTTGGTGACGATCCATCGTGACCGAGCCGACCCGGACGCGTGTCGGATCGGTCGTGTGCTCGACGTCAACCGAGGTCGGGTGTCGCTGCTGGAGATCAATCCTGACGCAACGTGGGACGACACCCCGACCGAGCATCGGCTCAGCGAGATTACGCGCGTGAGTTTCGGTGCCGACTATGAGAATGCGCTATTTCTCGTCGGCGGCGAACCAGCCAGCGGCTAACCGCGGCGTCGATCTGTAGGTTAGCGCCGGGTTACTGAGGTAAAGCGACCAGCCGAGAAGGCGGAGCGCAATATCGCAGGTCGTCGTGGTCTTGACGATTGAGGTGAGGAGCAGGCTCCTCCATCATAGCGCCACGGCGAAGCAGTATTGCCCATCTTCATCGGTCGTGGCGCGCCAGTTTGGGATTTTGTACCACAACGTTTCCGATTGAGCGCGAGCACAGCATCTGGACTGTGGCAGTATTCCCGCCTGAAGTTACTGAAATAGCTTGTGATTCAGACGGCCGCCAGCTCTTGCCGCTCGCTCCGTCCATGTCGTCATGCTAGATCAGATCGGAGCCGGGTGATCTCGGCCCACGGCATTTGGAAAATTTGAGCGGGGCGATGCGCGGAACCAACAGAAAAATCTCGCTGCCGCGCCGCTTCATCGCCGACCTCATGCATGCGTCGATGCGCGTGCCATTTATCTCGCTGTCGCGTACCCTTGAGATCGGCCCGCTGATGGAGGCGCGCGCGCAAACCGAGAAGCCGCCCGGCTGGGCAGCGATCTTCGTCAAGGCGTTCGCGCTGGTGGCAAGGGACGAACCGGTCCTGCGCACGCTTTACGTCAAACTGCCATGGCCGCATTTCTTCGAGCTGCCCCGCAGCGTCGGCATGGTTGCAATCGCCCGCGTCGAAGACGGCGAGGATTGCATTCTGCCCGAGAAAGTCCCTGAGCCGGACGAGCGGCCGCTGGCCGATATCGACGCACAGATCCGGCGCGCAAAGGATGCGCCGCTCATGGAAATTCCCGCCTTCCGCAAAATCATCATGGCATCCCGCCTGCCGTTGCCGCTGCGCCGTTTGAGCTGGTTTGTGGGCCTCAATGTCGGGCGAATGAGCGCCAACAATTTTGGAAGCTTTGGGGTGACTTCGGTGGCCGCTTACGGTCCCGGCGAGCTGCATGCGCTAAGCCCGGGTCCGTTTATCGTGACCTACGGCGTGGTGAGGCCGGACCACGGCATCGACGTCATCATCCGCTGGGATCATCGGGTTACCGACGGCGCCTTCATCGCCAAGACCCTGACCCGGCTGGAAAAGGTGCTGAACACCGAGATTTCGGCCGAGTTATGCGGAAATCCGCAACTGGCCAAGCCAAGAGCGGCTCAGCCGGCCGCGATCTGACGGCCAATTGGCCGTCATTCCGGGGCGATGCGCAGCATCGAACCCGGAATCTCGAGATTCCGGGTTCGCCGCTACCGCGACGCCCCGGAATGACGGTGGTTCATTGACAAGACTACGGTTTCTGCCTAGAAACCGCCTGCTCGCGGGCCGATTTCGGCCCGCGAAGCGTTTCGCGACCCGTGGTCCATTCCTTGACAAGCTTTAGGGCTGGACCTGTCGGCGCCGGGAAAATCCCGGCGCACAGGAGGGCGCGTTTCCTCAAAATTCAAACGTTACGCAAGAGGACGCGATGACAAAGCGCAGTGAGGCGAAATACAAGATCGATCGCCGTATGGGTCAGAATATCTGGGGCCGCCCGAAGAGCCCTGTGAACCGCAGGGAATACGGCCCCGGCCAGCACGGCCAGCGCCGCAAGGGCAAGCTCTCCGACTTCGGCGTGCAGTTGCGCGCCAAGCAGAAACTCAAGGGCTATTACGCCAATATCAGCGAGCGCCAGTTCCACGGCATCTATGTCGAAGCCGGCCGGATGAAGGGCGATACCGGTGAAAACCTGATCGGTCTGCTTGAGCGCCGTCTCGACACCGTGGTCTACCGCGCCAAATTCGTCGCCACCATGTTCGCCGCCCGCCAGTTCATCAATCACGGCCACGTCAAGGTGAATGGACGCCGCGTCAACATCGGAAGCTACAAGCTGAAAGTCGGCGACGTGGTCGAGGTCAAGGAAGCCTCCAAGCAGCTCGTGCACGTGCTCGAAGCGAACCAGCTTCCCGAGCGCGACGTGCCCGATTTCCTCGAAGTCGATCACTCCAAGATGACGGCGAAACTCGCCCGCATCCCCGCGCTTTCGGATGTGCCGTTCTCGGTGCAGATGGAGCCGCATCTGATCGTCGAATTCTATTCGCGCTGATGTGACATCGGCGTTTGCGAGCGATTGAAGGCCCCGGTTTTGCCGGGGCCTTTTGTTTGGGTAGTATGAAGAAACGTCACTCCTGAGAGCCCTTGCCATGACCCACTACACCCCTGCCCGCCCCGACCCCAAGGCGCCGGCCGTCCGCGTTAACCTGTTGTCGGACACTCAGACCCGCCCGACACAGGGAATGCGCGAGGCGATGGCGCGAGCCGAAGTGGGCGACGAGCAGATCGGCGATGATCCTTCCGTGAATATGCTGTGCGAACGCGTGGCCGATTTGCTCGGCAAGGAAGCCGCCGTGTTCATGCCGTCAGGCACCATGTGCAACGTAGCGGCCACGCTGGTCCATTGCCGGCCGGGTGATGAAATCCTGGCGCATGCCACAGCCCATATCATCGCGCGCGAAGGTGGCGCCCATGCCGCGCTCGGCGGCTTCCAGATCATGGCGCTGCCCGGCCCCGACGGGCAATTTGCGCCGGAGACGTTCCGTTCGGCGCTTCATCCGCGCACTCGCTACCAGCCGCCACAAACGGTCGTCAGTGTCGAACAGACCGCCAATATCGGTGGCGGCACCATCTGGAAGAAGGCCGCCCTCGACGAGATCGTCAAGTTCGCCAAAGCCAATGGGCTTGCCACCCACATGGACGGCGCGCGACTGTTGAACGCCACCGTCGCCACCGGCATCAGCGCCCACGACATGGCATCGGGATGGGATTCTGCCTGGATCGATTTTTCGAAAGGGCTGGGCGCACCGATCGGCGCGGTCATCGCAGGCACGCGCGATTTCATCGACGAAGTTTGGCGCTGGAAGCAACGGCTCGGCGGCTCGATGCGCCAGGCCGGCATTTGCGCCGCCGCCTGCGCCTACGCGCTCGACCACCATGTCGACCGCCTGGCCGAGGATCACGCCAATGCCCGCGCACTGGCGCGGGGCTTGGCGCAGATTGCCGGCATCGAGGTGCAGCAGCCCGAAACCAACCTCGTCTTCTTCAAGCCCGATGGCGCCGGCGTCAGCAGCAACGACATGGTGCGCGCTTTACGCCAACACGGCGTGCTGCTGGCGATGATGGATGGCCGTATTCGCGCCTGCACACATCTCGACGTCACAGCCAAGATGATCGATGAGACGGTCGGGCTGGTGCGGGAGATTGTGCGGAAGGCGTGAGGACAGCCACTTGGACCGCTTGACAAAATGTATCCTATAGGATACTATTATGTTTGACGTTCAAAAGACCGACGAATTCGACAAATGGCTATCGGGTCTCGCTGATCAGAAGGCGCAAGCCAAAATTGCTTCTCGCATTGAACGTCTTGCCTTCGGGAATCCCACTGATGTCAAGCCGGTCGGACAGGGTGTGAGCGAAGTGAGAGTGCACTACGGCCAGGCTACAGGGTCTACTTCAAACAAACCGGCAAGACCATCGTCCTTCTTTTGTGCGGTGGCGACAAGTCCACACAGGAGAAGGATACCAAGCGGGCGAAGGAAATAGTCGCCGAACTATAAGAGGGCCCAGATGGTAAAAATTTCAAAGTTCGATGCTGCGGATTATCTCAAGACCCCGGAAGCTATCGCTGCCTACCTGACTGAGGCCCTCGCAACAGACGACGCCGCTTATATTTGTGCAGCGCTTGATACAATTGCACGAGCAAAGGGGATGACAAACGTGGCGAAGGAAACGGGTCTCTCGCGCGAGAGTTTGTACAAATCATTCAGCGGGTCATCAAAACCTGAGTTCGATACCGTCCGGAAAGTCATCAACTCGTTCGGCGTCAGGCTGGTCGCCGAGCCCGCCGAGAAATAAGCCCGGTCATTCCAAGGTCCCCTTTGGCGTTCCGCACCCCCGACGTTTCAATATCCTGAGCCGTATTGTCTGTCGCAAGCCGCAACATCGCAAGCAGCGACGTGAAGACCATCGTGAACAGCAGCATCACGACCGTCGTCTCGCGTAAATCGCCCACGCGCCAGACATGGTTGGCCGCATCCACCACCTCGCCGCTTTGGCCGATCAACCATGGCGTCACATGGGTCAGGCCTGAGGCGAGATAGAGCAAGATCGCCGCGAGCTTGAGCGCGCGGCCTTGTTTGGCCGACCGTTCAGACACATGGCGCCGGCGGTTCAGATAAAGCGCGAACGCCTGATAGAACAGCCAGGCGGTCAGCAACCAGCCAAGATAATTCGACAGCGGAACGCCGAAATGCGCCCCTCCGTCGTGCCATATCCAGGCTTTTGAAATGGTGGCCTCGGGCGGGTCCATCACCACATCCCATTGCGTCATCACAAAAGCCGCGACGATGGGCAAGGCAATCAGTTCGTTCCTGCGGCTCGCGTGCGCCTCTTTGCCGAGCAAGGTGCTCGCCACGATCCAGGAAAAATATCCCATTCCGAACCAGAGCGGCCCGACGACGATCGGAATGCTGCCGACATGCGGCAGATCCGGTCCGACTTCGAAATGGTAATGGCCGAAGGGCCAGCCGGTGGCGGCGCCGATATTCTCCATCGTGAATGTGATGGCGACGCAGATTGCCAGCAGCGCGAGCGCATCCCTCCGGCCATAGGTCAAAGCCGCGTGCGCGCAGGCAGCGAGGATTCCGATCGCCGCCAGACCCTGCGCGAGCGGCGTCGGATTCCAGGCAAAGCCGATGACCAGAGCCAGATAGATCGCCAGCGCAACCCAGAAAATCGCCCCAAGCCGCGGGAGGGAACGCTCACCAGCAGCTTTCACGCTCTCTTGCACGGACATGACTCACTCCGGACTCATCTGTTCAGCGCCTGATGGATCAATGCCTTCAGCTCAATCTGGATAAGCTCGCGTTGCCTGTGCGACTGCATCATGCAGATCGTGAACATATCGTCCTTCACCACCCGAAGTGGAGCGGAGTGTAGCGGTCGGCTCACTCGTGGCAAGGGTCGCCGAATTCGGCCATTGCCCGCTGGTGCAGAACCGCGCTCTCTTGCGAAAAACAGCAGAAGATCACGCGGCTGACGGCGGGCGCCGCCTGCAACGCCTCGACAGTGCTCGAGACCGCGATCTGCGCCGCGCGTTCGGCGGGAAACCGATAGATTCCGGTAGAGATCGCAGGAAATGCGACGGAGGTCAGACTGTGGCTCTGGCACAGCTCGATCGCACGGGCGTAACACGACGCCAGCGCTTGGTCCTCGCCGCGCGTGCCGTCGTTCCAGACCGGGCCGACCGCATGAATGACGTGCCGCGCCGGTAACCGATAGGCTTTGGTGATTTTTGCTTCCCCGGTCTTGCAACCGTGCAGCATGCGGCATTCCATCACGAGCTCAGGCCCGGCGGCACGGTGGATCGCACCGTCGACGCCGCCGCCCCCAAGCAGCGACGTGTTAGCGGCGTTGACGATGGCGTCAACACGTAGCGTCGTGATGTCGGCTTTGATGACCTCGAGCCGGGCCGATCCTAGCTGGCGCGAAGCCAAGCTCAGGCTGGCGTGCCGAGTGTGACGCCCTTGTCGGCGAAGAGCTGCTGCAATTCGCCGGCCTGGAACATCTCGCGGATGATGTCGCAGCCGCCGACAAACTCGCCCTTGACGTAGAGCTGCGGAATGGTCGGCCAGTTGGAGTAAGTCTTGATGCCGTTACGAAGATCGGCGGACTCAAGCACATTGAGACCCTTGTAGCCGACCCCGATGTGATCGAGGATCTGGACCACCTGTCCGGAAAAACCGCACTGCGGAAATTGCGGCGTGCCCTTCATGAACAGCACGACGTCGTTGGATTTCACTTCGTTGTCGATGAATTGTTCGATGCTCATATTGTTTCCTTCTGGAGGGCTCCCGCCCCTCGCGGTCCGGACCTTCCAGCCCTAAAGCCCAATCGAACCCTTAACTGCCATATATGTACCCCAAACGATTGTGCATCCAAAGCAAATTGGTCGGGGAGCAGTCATGCAGGGGCCGTCCCGGCGCCCCGCCCCGTTTCGCCGTCGACGCCGATCCGCCCCCGAGTAGGTAACAACATCGTGGCCGGGCACGTATTGGGGAGGCTTTTTTCCCGATCGGGAACCCCTATCTAGAACAGGCTTTCTCGGGGAACCCCTCCACCAGACCGACGTTCTCTTCCGAACCGGAGACGCCAGTGACGAACCCAGCATCCGCCGCGCTCGCCGCCCCTTGCCCGTCATTATTCTCCGAGTTTGGCAACCCCGCCAAGGATTTGGCGGAGGCTTTTCTTGCGGTGCGAGAAGAGACCGAGCGGCGCGCGGCCCCTCTGACCGCGGAAGACCAGCTCATCCAGTCGATGCCGGACGCGAGTCCGGCGAAGTGGCACCGCGCCCATACCACCTGGTTCTTCGAGCAATTCCTGCTCGGCGAGCACTGCGCGGGATACAAGCCCTTCCATCCCGACTATGCCTTCTTGTTCAATTCCTACTATGTCAGCGCCGGCCCCCGGCACGCCCGTCACCAGCGCGGTTACCTGACCCGGCCGGGCGCCGAGGAAATCACCGCCTATCGCCGCCATGTCGACGCAGCGACCGTCAAGTTCTTTCACGAAGCCACCGACGAGAAGCTTGCCGCCATTGCACCATTGGTCGAGGTCGGGCTCAACCACGAGCAACAGCATCAGGAATTGATGCTGACCGATATCCTGCACGCCTTTGCCCAGAATCCGTTTCCGCCAGCCTACGATCCGTCATGGCGTTTCCCCGCCTCGACGCGCGCGGGCGATGAATGGCTCGATATCAACGAGGGCATCCGCAGCATCGGGCATGCCGGCGAGACCTTTCATTTCGACAATGAGAAGCCCGCCCACCGTGCTCTTGTCGGTCCGGTGCGCCTTTCGCGCAACCTCGTCACCAACGCCGAATGGCTCGCGTTCATGGCGGACGGCGGCTATTCGACGCCGACGCTCTGGCTGATGGATGGCTTTGCGGCGGTCAACAACGAGCAATGGCAGGCGCCCGGCTATTGGCGCCGGATCGACGGCGAATGGCATGTCATGACGCTGGCCGGCCTAAAGCCGGTCGATCCCGCAAGCCCGGTCTGTCATGTCAGCTACTATGAAGCCGACGCCTTTGCGCGTTGGAGCGGCAAGCATTTGCCGACCGAGATGGAATGGGAAGTGGCGGGCCGTGCCGGCCATCTCAACGACGCCTTTGGAATCGTGTGGCAGTGGACCCGCAGCGCTTATTCGCCCTATCCCGGCTACCGGGCGATCGAGGGCGCGCTCGGCGAATATAACGGCAAGTTCATGGTCAACCAGTTGGTGTTGCGCGGTTCGTCGCTGGCAACCCCCGACGGCCACAGCCGCATCACCTATCGCAACTTCTTCTATCCCCACCACCGTTGGCAATTCACGGGACTGCGCCTCGCCGATTACGCCGACTAGAAATTTTCGCCTTCAAACCGCGCCGGAAAGCGCGTTCGGGAGATTGTCATGAATGTGCATGCCGCCGCTTTGGCCGAAGCGCATCCCTTCGACGAGCAAGCCTCGGCATTTGCCCGCGACGTGATCGACGATCTGTCGCAGCATCCCAAACGTCTGTCGCCCAAATATTTCTACGACGCGACGGGCTCCGCGCTGTTCGAACAGATTACGCTGTTGCCGGAATATTACCCGACCCGCACCGAACTCACGATCCTGCGAGAGCGCAGCCGCGCGATTTCGGCGATCATTCCGAAGGCAGCGGCCTTAGTGGAATTCGGCGCGGGCGCCACTACCAAAGTGCGGCTCTTGCTCAACGAATGCCCGCTCGGCGCTTACGTTCCCGTGGATATTTCCGGCGACTTCCTGAAAGCGCAGGCGGACGCCTTGCGCAGGGATTTCCCCGGCCTCAAGGTCCATCCGGTCACGGCGGATTTCACCGCGCCGTTCGAACTGCCCCACGCGGTCGAGGCCATGCCGAAGGTTGGGTTTTTCCCCGGCTCGACGCTTGGAAATTTCGAACCGCAGGAGGCTTGCGCCTTCCTGCGCAGCGCCCGGGGCATCCTCGGCAAAGGCGCGCGGATGGTGATCGGCGTCGATCTCGAGAAGGACGAGCGGGTATTGTACGACGCCTACAACGATTCCGCCGGGGTCACCGCACGTTTCAACCTCAATGTGCTTCATCGCATCAACCGCGAATTGGGCGGCGATTTCGATATCGGAGCCTTCGTCCACCGCGCGATCTACAATCGCGACCGCCACCGCATCGAAATGCACCTGATCAGCAAGAAGGCGCTGACCGCGCGCGTTCTCGGCAGGAAGTTCTCATTCCGCCCCGGCGAAAGCATTCACACCGAGAACAGCTATAAATACAGCCTCGAGCGCTTCGCCGCGCTTGCCCGCGGCTCGGGCTGGAAACCGCTGGAATCCTGGACAGATGCAAAGCGCATGTTCTCGGTTCACGCGCTGGTGGCGTCGGAGTGAGGCTTCTGCGGCTTGGCTTCGGCAGCCCCCGACCGCGGCGAGATAGGGTTCCGGCGCTCCGGTACTTTCGTTGTCCGGATCAGCGTCAGTCCGGCACCCCCGTCTGCAATGCCAGCGCGTGAAGCACACCGCCCATCTGCCCTTGCAGCGACTGATAGACGATCTGGTGCTGCTGAACGCGCGACTTGCCGCGGAAGGATTCCGAGATCACGGTCGCCGCATAGTGGTCGCCGTCGCCGGCCAGATCGCGGATCGTCACCTCGGCGTCAGGTATCGCTGCCTTGATCATCGATTCGATAGCGTGGGCATCCATCGGCATCCAAATTTCTCCCCTTCGGCTCTCCGAGCCGCGGTCAGCGGCCAGGTGGCCCCCGGCGCTTCAACTTAGCGCGAACGCCCTTCTGGGTCACGCCGTGTTGCACTATATTCGCGTTCCGATCATTGCAAAGCCGACCGGATCGTGCCGCACGATCACAACGAGCTGACCAAAGGGCTGACAACCATGAAACTACCCGGACCCGACCACCCGATCACCATTACCGCAAACCCCAAGCGCATCCGCGTAACCGTCGGCGGGGTCGTGATCGCCGATACCACCAGTGCCCTGACGCTGAAGGAAGCGAGCTACCCGGCGGTGAACTATGTTCCGCGCACCGACGCCAATATGGCGCTACTGGCGCGCACCGAGCGGCTGACGCACTGCCCCTATAAGGGAGATGCGAATTATTTCAGCATCGTCGCCGACGGCAAGACCATCGACAATGCGATCTGGACCTACGAAACACCGTTCCCGGCCATGGAGAAAATCTCCGGCCATCTGGCGTTCTATCCGGACAAGGTCAGGATCGAGGAAGTGGCCTAGGATTCTGCAGTGGTCATTTCCGGGATGGTGCGTAAGCACCAGACCCGGAATGACGGGCCCTGGATATTCGGCATTACCCCTTGCCGCTCATGTACGCCGGAAACCAACTCTCGAAGGCGTCCTTCAGAGATGCAACTCGCACCGGCTCCTCGTCGGCAATCGCAATGGAATCGCCGCCAGTGGTTCCGATCCGTGCGCAGGACACGCCGGCGCCCTTCATCTTCACCAGCACCAGACCCGCTTGCTCCGCGGACACTGTGACAATGTAACGCGCCTGATCCTCGCCAAACCAATACGCATGCGGCACGATTGACGGCGGAGCTGCGAGCAGTTGCGCGCCAATCCCGCCCGCCATCGCCATCTCCGCCAACGCGATCAGCAGTCCGCCGTCGGAAATATCATGCGCCGCGGTCGCAGTGCCGGCGCGGATCATGCCGCGCACCACGTCGCCGTTGCGCTTTTCGGCCGCAAGATCGACCGGCGGTGGCGCGCCCTCCTCGCGGCCGCAGAGGTCGCGCAAATAGACGGACTGGCCGAGCCAGCCTTGAGTCTCGCCGATCAGAAGGATGGCCTCGCCCCCGGCCTTGAACGCCAGCGTTGCGGATTTGGTGAAATCGTCGAGCACGCCGACGCCGCCGATCGAGGGCGTTGGCAGAATGCCGCGCCCGTTGGTTTCGTTGTAGAGCGAGACGTTGCCGGACACGACGGGGAAGTCGAGCGCGCGGCAGGCTTCCGAAATCCCCTTCAGGCAACCGACGAACTGCCCCATGATTTCGGGACGCTCGGGATTGCCGAAGTTCAGATTGTCGGTGACGGCAAGCGGCCGTCCGCCGACAGCAGTGATGTTGCGCCAGGCTTCCGCCACCGCCTGCTTGCCGCCTTGATGAGGATCGGCCTCGCAATAGCGCGGCGTGACGTCGACGGTCAGCGCCAGTCCCTTGGGCCCATCCTGCACGCGCACCACAGCGGCATCCCCGCCCGGCCGCTGCACGGTATTGCCCAAAATGACGTGGTCATATTGCTCCCACACCCAGCGCTTCGAGCAGAGCTCCGGTGTGGCGATCAGTTTTTGCAGCGCCGAGGCAATGCCCATCGGCGGCTTCACGTCGCGTGCATGAACCACGGGCAGCGGCTGTGACTCCACATGCGGCCTGTCGTAGAGGGGCGCCTCGTCGCCCAGTTCCTTGATCGGCAGATCGGCCATCACATCGCCGCCGTGTTTGACGACGAAACGTTTGCTCGGCGTAGTGTAGCCGACGACCGCGAAATCCAGGCCCCATTTGCGGAAAATCGCCTCCGCCTGCTTTTCCTTCTCCGGCTTAAGCACCATGAGCATGCGCTCCTGGCTTTCCGAGAGCATCATCTCATAGGCGCTCATGCCGGTTTCGCGCGTCGGCACCGCATCGAGGTTGAGATCGACACCGAGATCGCCCTTGGCACCCATCTCGACTGCCGAGCAGGTCAGGCCGGCTGCGCCCATGTCCTGGATCGCGATCACGCAATCGGCGGCCATGATTTCGAGGCAAGCCTCGAGCAGAAGCTTTTCGGCGAAGGGATCGCCGACCTGCACGGTCGGCCGCTTCTCGGCCGAATCGTCGTCGAATTCGGCCGACGCCATCGAGGCGCCATGAATACCGTCGCGACCGGTCTTGGAGCCGAGATAGACGATCGGCATGTTCGCGCCCGATGCCGCCGCATAGAAGATCTTGTCGGCGTCGGCGAGGCCGACCGCCATCGCGTTGACGAGGATGTTGCCGTCGTAACGGGTGTGGAACCGTACCTGCCCGCCGACGGTCGGCACGCCGAATGAATTGCCGTAACCGCCGATGCCGGCGACGACGCCCGAAACGAGATGGCGGGTTTTGGGATGTTCCGGCGCGCCAAAGGAGAGCGCATTGAGGCAGGCGATCGGGCGCGCGCCCATCGTGAACACGTCGCGCAGGATTCCGCCGACGCCGGTGGTCGCGCCCTGATAGGGCTCGATGTAGCTCGGATGGTTGTGGCTCTCCATCTTGAACACCACCGCCTGCCCGTCACCGATATCAATGACGCCCGCATTCTCGCCCGGCCCCTGGATCACCCAGGGCGCTTTGGTCGGCAGTCCCCGCAGATGGATTCGCGAGGACTTGTACGAGCAGTGCTCGTTCCACATCGCCGAGAAGATCCCGAGTTCCGTGAACGTCGGGACCCGGCCGATCAGCTTCAAGATGCGTTCATATTCCTCCGGCTTGAGCCCGTGGGCAGCGACGAGTTCGGGGGTGATCTGCGGCTGGTTCATGAGGCCTTATTAGGGAGATCGGCATTGCCGGAAAAGGCCTTTTATGCGGCAATTTCCTGCTATCCATAGCTTTACGGGAGCGGATGACAAAGCGCGCGGGTTTACACTACGCCGCATGCTCCAAATGAGCCACGAGCCCTGCGAACAACCCGCGGCCATCGGCGCAGCCCATGATGTCTTCGACGTGGTTTTCCGGATGCGGCATCATGCCGAGCACATTGCCGCGCTCGTTGACGATGCCGGCGATCGAATGCGCCGCGCCATTGATGTTGGCGGGCTCGTCGACCGCGCCGTCCGGCGAACAATAGCGATAGAGCACCCGCCCCTCGCCCTCGAGCCGTTTCAGCGTCTCTTCGTCGGCCTCGTAATTGCCCTCGCCGTGGGCAACCGGCACGCGGATGACCTGGCCTGCATTGTAGCCGCGCGTGAACGGCGTGTCGGATCGCTCGACCCGCAGATGCACGTCGCGGCAGATGAATTTCAGCCGCGCGTTGCGCATGAGCACGCCGGGCAGAAGCCCTGCCTCGCAGAGAATCTGAAAACCGTTGCAGACGCCGAGCACAAGACCGCCCTGGGCGGCGAAGGCCCGCACCGCGTCCATGACAGGCGCGCGTGCAGCAATCGCCCCGCAACGCAAATAGTCGCCATAGGAAAATCCGCCGGGCACCACCACGAGATCGGTACCCTTCGGCAACGACGTCTCGGCGTGCCAGACCATCGCAGACTCGTGGCATGATGCGAGCTTGAGCGCTCGCGCCATGTCGCGCTCGCGGTTGATTCCGGGAAAGACGAGAATGGCGGATTTCATGTCGTAGTGGGTACGTCGCTGATTTCTAGCCGTTGCTCGATGCGATCCAGATGCATATCGTGGCGACCCAAAATCCCGTAGATGTTATGGACGTCCTGCTGAAGCGAAATCATGTGGCCGCGAAGAGCATTCAACTCGGACTTAACATCGCCAATAGTGCTCTTAACTTCCCCAACTTCACGTTGGAGGATCTTTAGAACCTCGTAAATCAACTCATTGGTGACGTCAGCCATGGCCCGATCCTCAGCCGTTCACCTCGATAGCATAATTCTCGATCACCGTATTGGCCAACAACTTGTCGGCGGCGTCTTTCAACGCGGCTTCCACCTTCGCCCTGTTGGAGCCGGATAGTTCGATGTCGAACACCTTGCCCTGACGCACGCTTGCGACGCCATCGACGCCGAGCGATTTCAGGGCGCCTTCGATGGCCTTGCCCTGCGGGTCCAGGATGCCTGATTTGAGGGTGACGGTGACGCGCGCTTTCACGAAGAAAACCCTCAGCTCTTCACCAGCACCGGGCCGGAGCCCGCGGGCCGCTCGTTCTCCATCAGGATACCCAGCCGCTTTGCCACCTCGGTATAGGCCTCCAGCAGTCCGCCGAGATCGCGGCGGAAGCGGTCCTTGTCGAGCTTCTCGTTCGACTTGATGTCCCACAGCCGGCAGGAATCCGGCGATATCTCGTCAGCGACGATAATCCGCATCATCTCGTTTTCGAACAGGCGGCCGCATTCCATCTTGAAATCGACAAGCCGGATGCCGATGCCGAGAAACAACCCGGTGAGGAAATCATTGACGCGGATCGCCAGCGCCATGATGTCGTCGATCTCCTGCGGCGTGGCCCAGCCGAATGCCGTGATGTGCTCCTCGGAGACCATGGGGTCGTTGAGCTGATCGTTCTTGTAGTAGAATTCGATGATCGAGCGCGGCAGTTGCGTGCCCTCCTCGATGCCGAGGCGCTGCGATAGCGACCCCGCCGCCACGTTCCGCACCACCACCTCCAGCGGCACGATCTCAACTTCCCGAATCAGTTGCTCGCGCATGTTGAGACGGCGGATGAAGTGGGTCGGTACCCCGATATCGTTGAGGTGCTGAAACAGGTATTCCGAAATCCGATTGTTGAGGACGCCCTTGCCCTCGATCACCTGGTGTTTTTGCTTGTTGAACGCAGTCGCATCGTCCTTGAAGTGCTGGATCAGGGTTCCCGGCTCTGGCCCCTCATAAAGAACCTTAGCCTTGCCTTCATAAATGCGGCGTCGACGGCTCATTGGGATGTACCGGTTGTTGTTAAAATCCATGAATTTGGTGTGCTCCAGATGCCACAAAGGGAGACCCACGACGGAGCTGCCGTGAAGGCCAGGAACATGAAACAGAACGAGAACCGAGCCTAGAATCGAACCTATCCGATTGGCCTATCCAGTACAATCGATCCGCTCCTTCCCGGACCGAGTTTTACCCCCTTCAGCCGCGGCTTTTTGGGGCTCGCCGTTTTGGCGATTAACCCTATATCTAGGCATGGCGACGCCTCGCCGCAACGAGGCCGGCGGGCCGCCAAACTCCATCCGAGGGAACCCCATGACCACATTCGACAAGCGCGAGGAAGCCTTCGAGAAGAAGTTCGCGCTCGACGAGGAGCAGAAGTTCAAGGCTGAGGCCCGCCGCAATCGCCTGCTCGGGTTGTGGGCGGCTGCGAAGCTTGGAATATCGGGCGACGCCGCAAGCGCCTATGCCAGGGACGTGGTCGCCTCCGAGTTTAGCGAAGGCGGCGACGCGGCCGTCGTCCGCAAGCTGATGAACGACCTCGCGGCCAAGGCTATTGCCATCACCGAAGCCGAGATCCGCGCCCATATGAACGAGTTTCTGGCGCAAGCCATCGCGCAGGTGAAGGCGGGAACGTGAGGTGGCGGGTCCTCATCCTGAGGAGGGGCGTAGCCGCGTCTCGAAGGATGAGCCCAACAACTCATGCTTCGAGACGCGCGAAGACGCGCTCCTCGCCATGAGGTCCGTCTGCGCGGCGAACACCTCCATCGCAACGCGACTGGGCTGCTCACCCCTCCTTGAATCCATATTCCGGCACATTGCCGCTGGCGCCGTAATATTTGTACGGCAGGAACTTGCCCGACATCGTGATCTTGACCCGGTCGCCCTTCGGGTTGGGCAAGCGCTCGATGGCCATGTCGAAATCGATCGCCGACATGATGCCGTCGCCGAATTCTTCCTCGATCAGCGCCTTCCAGGCGGGACCATTGACCATCACCAGTTCGTAGAACCGATAGATCAGGGGATCGGCGGGCGGCATCGGCACGCCGCGCATCGGCACCTCGTTGAGCATCGCGGCTTCGGATTTGGAAAGACCGAACAGCTCGGCGGCGTTCGCGGCCTGCGGCTTGGTCAGCTTCATCTGGCCGAGGATAGCGCCGACGATAAGCACCTCCGAATAGCCGCCGATCTTTTCGCAGATATGTTTCCAGGTCCAGCCTTTCTCGCGCTTGATGTCGAGCAGCTTTTCGGTGAGGTCGGATCGTTGCATCTAGCTTTCCCTTCTCAAAATCTGGTCCCGGCGGACCGTAGCATTCCGCACTGGACAGAATAGGCAAGCTTTAGTTTTACGACACCGGCACCAAGATGCGGCCAAGCGAGCGCGGCGACTTCTTCATCGGTCGTCTCCAATTCGAAGGGATCTATATCCGGAAAAAACCGCGCTCTATTTGAGCGCGGCCTCGACCTTGGCGATTCCAGCATTGGCGCAGACTTCGTCCTTTTCGCCGCCGGGCGCGCCCGACACGCCGACGCCGCCGATCACCTCTGTGCCCGCCCGGATCGGAACGCCGCCGCCGACACCGACCAGGCCGGGGATTTGCCGCAGCGGCGCCCTGGCAGGGTCCTCGAGTTCCTTCATGGTCTGGAGCGAGGTCTGGTTGCGGATTCGCGCGGTGTAGGCCTTCAGGCGGCTGAACTCCATGGTGTGGGGGCTGGTGCCGTCGCCGCGCACCTGGCCGGCGACACTGCCGCTCTTGTCGACGACGGTGACGGAGACCTTGTATCCGTCCTTGGTGCATTGCTCGATTGCGCCCTGCATGATGGCAAGCGCCATGCCCATCGAGATGTTCTTTTCAACCTGAGGCGCCTGGGCGAGAGCCGGTGCGGCGGCAACAACCGAAATCGAAGCAAGCAGTGCGAGTCTAGCGGGACGCATTTTGGAGTCTCCCTGATGTTTTTGGTTGGCGTTCTTATGAAACCCTAATCCGTTGCCGTTAGTCCTGGCAACGGTAGAGAAATCGCTTCGCCAGCTATCAGAGCGAGATGCCTGTCGATTGAATCGGTCTGTCAGCGGGTCCGCTTCACCTCTCCCCGGCGGGGAGAGGTCGATTTGCTCCTGGCGATGCGAAGCATCGTCCAGTGCAAATCGGGTGAGGGGGTGCGGCCTATCGATAGACCGTGATCCCTCACCCCAACCCTCTCCCATCGAAGTCGGATATATCCGACTTCGACAACCTAAGATGTCCAACTCGGGTAAACCCGAGTTGGATGGGAGAGGGAGCGCACTTCCGTTGCCATGACAGACTAATCTAACCATCCCAGTCAGACCCTCAGGAGCCACGGGGCAGGCAAGCTGCCAGCCGATCGAGTTCGGCCGCAAGATTGCCCTCGACTTCGGCAACCGCCATCTCGACCACCCGATAGCCGCGCGCCCCGAGCCAGACCTGTCGCGCGGCGCGTTCCTTCACGATCGTGTCGATTTCGTTGGCGTTGACCAGTTCGATCGCGATCCGGTGCACAAAGGAGACAAAATCCGGGATGTGCCGGCCGACCGGGGTCTGCCGCTTGAATTGGCCGGCAAAGCGGCGGTCGCGGGTCAAGGATTGCCACAGGATGCGCTCGGCATCGGTCGGGTTACGCCGCAACAGCCGCGCCAGCCCGCGCACCGTGCCGCTTTCTGCTGGGCTCGCGCCCTGCCCGTGCTCGGCGAGTAGCGCGCGAAGCCGCGTCGCCTGTTCGCCATCGAGCACGCCGCCCTTGGCCGGGCCCTTGCGGCCCTCGGCGATCGCCATCACCACCCCGTGCAGGGTGTGCATGTCCTGCTTGGTCGGATCCATCCGGGTAAAGATGTTGCGCAAATTGACCAGCATAGTCTCGCGCTTCTCTGCCGGCCGCAGGAATTCGACCTTGTCGAGTTCGCGCACCAGATTGTCGAAGAAGGCCTGGATCTGATGTTGCGAGGCGGGCTCGGAGCGCTCGGGCATCGCAAACGGCAAGGCGCCGGCGGTGGCGCGCTTGAACCACTCGTACCCGATCAGGAGCACCGCCTGCGCCAGGTTCAACGACGCAAACCCGGGATTGACCGGAAAGGTGATAATGCGGTTGGCAAGCCCCACCTCTTCGTTTTGCAACCCGTAGCGCTCGCGGCCAAAGAGAATGCCGACCCTGCCGCCGGCCCGAATCTGGGCGGCCATTTCGGCTGCGGCGGCCTCGGGCCCGACCACGGGCTTGGCCTGATCATGGGCGCGGGCGGTGGCGGCAAACAACAACGAGCAGTCGGCAACGGCGTGCTCGACCGTGTCGAACAGCTCGGCCTGGGCCAGGATTTGGTCGGCGCCGGCGGCGGCGCGCTCTGCGCTGACATTCGGCCAGCCATCGCGCGGGTTGACGATACGAAGCCGCGTCAGCGCGAAATTGCCCATGGCGCGCGCGGCCATGCCGATGTTCTCGCCGAGCTGGGGCTCGACCAGAATGACGATGGGACCGGCGAGGTCAAAGCCTCGTTTGGTCTTGTCGGTGCCCGAACCGGTCATCCTCGTTTCTCATCCTTTGGTTCAACGGTGCGCGGCAGCCGAGCGAAATTCTTTCTTCTGCCAGCGGTTTATGTCGCGCATTGACGCACCATGTAAAGACAGGGATGGCCGGGAAGTCGTGCCCGCGGGCCTCGTGGTTCGAGACGCGCGGCGTTGCCGCGCTCCTCACCATGAGGGTCTTAGTGGAACCTCATCCTGAGGAGCGCGCTCTTGCGCGCGTCTCGAAGGATGAGGCCCTAAACCGGGCACATCGGCGTATTCCGCGGCGCGGATCGCGCCCGGACTATGCATAAAAACATCCGCCCCGAAAGAAAAGAGGGCGCAGGGAATGCCGGATGCCCGTTGCACCCGCAGTCTCGCGTGGGAAAAATAAAAACCACACGAGCGTAGTCACCACAGGTCCAGACGGATTCAACCGACATTCCCTGCGCAATGGTTTTAACGGTCTACTTCGTGATCTCCCCGGTGAATCGGGCTTACTTGTCACCGTCGCCCCCAAGAGGCTTGCTTCTCAGGAACTTGATGCCGGCGTCGAGGCATCAGGACCACACGACTTCGCCGTCCGCTTTGATGTCGTTCGCCTCTCGACACCATCGCGTCCACCGCGGCCCGCGCCCAACGTCCGTGACGATGGCGAAACGCCCCTCTTGTGGGCACGGGATGCGGATGATTCTGCCTGTGATTTGGGGTTGAGATCAATCGCTGCGAACTGCGACAGATTAACACGACGAGGCTGGGCAAGAATGCTGCCGTTAACCGAGCAAAACGGGCTGGCGCCGGGCGGCGACGATTTGTTGCGCAAATCGGGTCCAGAATGATTCTGGAGCGAGCAGAAGGCGCTGCAGAGC
>Ga0209167_10000572_pt1 | contig 25582 bp, 21 predicted proteins | sample Coa_R1_9_FD_187154 | JGI IMG/M metagenome (GOLD analysis project Ga0209167, IMG submission 187154) | Surface soil microbial communities from Centralia Pennsylvania, which are recovering from an underground coalmine fire - Coalmine... | ecosystem: Environmental > Terrestrial > Soil >...
GCCATCCAGCGCGTCCAAGAAAGTCCGTCAGAAGCGATTCAAATCATTGGCGGTTGGCACGCACGGCGATAAGTCCGAGAGCCCCAACCGCCACAACGAACTCGTCATTATTTCCGTTCCTGCGCCGAAGTGTGTCTCCGCGCTCACACCAGCGCATCCATCGCCAAAAACTCCTGGATGTGCGGATGCGTGGATTTATCCAGATCCGTCACCGGGCCGAAGTAAATCGCGCGGCCCTCGAACAGCACGACCACTTTATCGGCGACACGCCGCATCAGGTCCAGGTCGTGCGTCACCACCACGCCGGTCATGCTCAACTGCGACTTCAAGCGAAGCATCAGCGTGGCCAGGTGATCGCCCATAATGGGATCCACCATCGTCGTGGGCTCGTCATAGAGAATGCATTCGGGCTGGGCCGCCAGCGCCCGGGCGATGGCCACAGCGCGTTTATATCCGGTGGAAAGATCGGCCGGATAGGTGTCCTTGTAGTCGGCCAGGCCCACCATTTGCAGCAGGCCGTGGACCACGTCTTCCTTGTTGTGCGCATCGTAATCCTCGCGCAGCTCCAGCGAAAACAGGATGTTCTCGCGCACCGTGAGGGAATCGAACAGCGCCCCGGACTGGAACACCATGGTCACTTTCTTGCGAATCTTCCGCAGCAAGGCGTCCTGGCCGCTGGTGATATCCAGGTAAGACACATAGACATGGCCCGAATCGGGCTGGAGGAATCCCATGATATGCCCCAGCGTCACGGACTTACCCACGCCGCTGCGGCCGATGATGGCCAGCGTCTCCCCGGCATCTACATGAAAGCTGACGTCGTCTAAAACGGGCTCGTCGAACGTCTTATAAACATGCGCGAACTCGAGGTAGTGCGACGAGCCGGGGATTTCCTCGGAATCCATGAGATGATGGTACCAAGCGCGATTTGCTCCCGGGCGAGTCGCCCCCAGGCGAGTGGTTCCAAGCATATAGGGCTCGCACCTGGAAACAAAATGATGTATATTTGTTTCGTACTGACACTGGTGATGCTGGCCGCCTCCCCCATGCGCGCAGCCGAAGCCGAGTCGAATGCTTCACCCCAGTCTTACAAGACGGTGGTGAAGGTCGATCCTCGCACCGGCAAACTTGTCCGCACTCAGGTGGCCTTGCGTCCGCCCACGGCCGTTGTCCCCGCTACGCCCGCCTCCATTCGGGAACTGGTCGAGAAGACGTCGCGAGCGCACCAGGTCGATCCCCTGCTGGTGGATTCCGTGATCCGCGTCGAGAGCAACTATAACCCCAACGCGATTTCCCCCAAAGGCGCCGAGGGCTTGATGCAGTTGATGCCCCCCACCGCGCGCATGCTGGGCGTGAACGACAGCTTCGATCCCGCCGAAAATATAGAGGCCGGGGTCAAATATTTGAAGTCGTTGCAAGATCTATTTAAGGACGACCGCCTGGCTTTGGCCGCCTACAACGCAGGGCCGGCCGCGGTGGACCGGTTCAAACAAATTCCGCCCTATCCGGAAACGCGGAAGTACGTGGAAAACGTGGGGAAGAAGTACGGCGAAGCCCGCGACGCAGCGGCCCAGAACGCCCTGCCGGCTGCTCCGGCGCCTGTGCCCGTGCCTTTGCAAGCTGCGCAAATCCCCGTGCAGGTGGAACCCGTTCGTATTGAAGAGGAGAAGCACCCCAGGCTGGAGCAGTTTGTCGACGCCGATGGCAGATTGCATCTCAGAACGTCGCCGTAACGTGCGCACCGCGGCGGTTGCCGCGGCCCTCGCGCTCCTGACGGGAGTGGTGTCGGCTGCGGGAAGCTCCTCGCCTTCCTCGAAGACCGGCACTTCTAAGGCCGGGTCCGCCAAGGCCAGCTCTGCGCCGGCGGCGGGCAAGGTCACCTCCGTTCGCTTCTGGTCGCTGGGCGACGTGACCCGCATCTCCATCGAAGTCTCCTCGGAATTCAAATACCATGCGGAACGCCTGTCTGAGCCGGACCGCCTCTTTTTCGACATTCAGGGCGCGCGTCCGGCCATGATCGAAAAGGGCATGCACGTGATTAACGTCGGCGACGCCGTGCTCAAGCAGATTCGCGTTGCCGAGACGCAGCCAGGCGTCACGCGCGTGGTTCTGGACTTGGAAAAGCACGACCCGCGAGTGGAATTCACAGCCTCACAACTTTCCGGTCCCGAGCGTTTGATGGTGGAGCTGCGCCTTGGTGCACCTGCTCCAGAGAAGGAAAAGTCCGCGCCTCAGGTGACGGGAAGCGCCAGCGGCGGTGCCAGGGTTTTATCGCAAACGCCACTGAGCGCGCTCGCGCCCGATCTCGACAGGGCCCCGGCGCCGCTCGCAAAACCAGCCCCGCGCGCGTTCCGCCCTCCGCCGGAAGACATTTCCGCTCCGGTTCCCAAGCCCGTGAAGGCGGAGCCGAAGCTGGCGATCATGACGCCGCCGCCACTTGGGACGCAAGCGCTGGCGAAACCGGAGCTGACTGCGTCAACCGGTCGAGTGATCTTTACTCCTCCACCGGCGCCGCCGGAAGTGCCGACTCCACTTTCTTCGATTGCCCCCTCCTCTCCGGCACCAGCGCCGCAGCCGCGCAAAGAGCCGCTCCCGGCCAAAGCCAACACCACCGGAGATCAATCCCTGACGCGCGCGCTCGGCCTCAAGCTGGGGCGCGTGGTTATCGATGCAGGCCACGGCGGCAATGACGTGGGCACCCACGGACCTTCCGGATTACTGGAGAAGGATGTGGTATTGGATGTGGCCCTGAAGCTGGGCGCCCTGCTCCAGGAGCGGTTGGGGACCGACGTCATCTACACTCGCAGCAACGATTCCTACGTCGGGCTGGAAGAGCGCACGCAGATCGCCAACGATCACAAGGCTGACCTGTTTCTCTCCATTCACGCCAATTCCTCGCCGTATCCCACCGTCGGCGGCGTGGAGGCGTACTATCTGAATTTCACCACTACCAAATCCGCGATGGAACTGGCGGCCAAGGAGAACGCCAGCTCTCAAAGCAGCATCTTCGATTTGAAAGACGTCCTGGCCAAGATCGCCATGAAGGACAAGATCGACGAATCACGCGAGTTCGCCTCGAGCGTCCAGACCTCGCTGTTCGCGCTGTCGAGTAAGAACAACGCAACCGCCAAGAATCGCGGGATCAAGAAGGCTCCCTTCGTGGTGCTGATTGGAGCGGAAATGCCCAGCGTGCTGGCCGAGATCGGGTTTCTGACCAACTCCACCGACGAAGCGCTGCTGAGGAAGCCGGAGCAACGCCAGAAAATCGCCGAGGCCCTGTACAAAGGCGTCGCCTCCTACGCCGATAGCCTCAGCCACTTCCAGGTCGCCAAGAGGGAGTTAGCGGGGCGCGAGTAGCGCGTCGCGGGGTAGCTCGTTTTTGCTCGACCGGCGTGCGTTCCTTGCCCGGCCCCCTCGCCGGAGATAGAATGAGGGTGCCATAATGCCCGTTCAATTCGACCTTTCCAAACTGAGTGTCCGTCAATTCGCGGAGCGCTTCCGCGGCGAAATGATTCCGCTCAGCAATACGTTTTCGTACTTCTGCGCTTCGATTCCGCTCTCGGAGGAGGATCTGAAGGAGTACCTGGAAGAGCCTGTCGCGGCGCTTCCGCCCATGATCGCCGCGGCGCTGCCCAAGATCTCGATCCTGCTGGTGCCGTACCTGGAGCGCATGCATAGTAAAGATGGAGCCAAGGAATCGGGCGGCAAAGAGGATAACGCCAAGGAGCGGGGCGCCGAACGAAAGAACGGCTCCGGCGGAGAGTATGTCTCGATTGAAAAACCGCCCGAAGGCCGCCTCTCCAACGCGACCCAGCTCAAGCTAGGCGACGAGACGGTGCTGGCCTTCGCGCTCAAGGGCCAGGAGGTAGCGGAGTATCACTACCGCTTTTACCACTTGCTGGCGAGCGTGCTGGGCGAACGCTGGAGTGAGGAGACGGAGAATCGCTATAGCCGCATCGTGCGCGAGGAGTTCAGCGCCGACGCCCACGGCGAAGTGGATGAGCCCAGCTGGCGATTGAAGCAGGGTCTGCGCCGGTCGAAAAATGGGGCCGCGGGGAACGTCACCGGGGCGGCCGCCGCCAAGAACTTTCGCGCCTACGCGCGGCAATCCTTCATCGATACGCTGACCCTGTACCTGCACGGCATTTGTTGCGACATCGATGTCGATACTGGTCCGCGGCAACTCCCCAGCCGGTTCCTGCGCAAGCGGCTGGTGGTTCTCGAAGAGCTTTTCCCGCCTCCCTCGGGTTACGCGGTTTTCCCCGAGCAACTCGAACCGTAGTCGTTCGAGTCGCAGACGCGAGGATCCGGAAAAGGTTTACTCGTCATCGTTCGTTAATTTGCAAAGCCTCTGGATTGCTGATATCCTGACGGTCAGTCAGGTACGCCAAATGGCAGAGTGCCCGAGTTTTTGGGGATCGGAGGAGGGCATTCCTTCAAAGGTGAGCAAGGGTGAGAGCAAGCTGTGTGTGGCATTGCGGGATTTACGCATCGCAACGGAGTCCCCAATCCTGACCGGATCTGGGACATCACGCGGTCGCTGACGCATCGGGGTCCGGACGAACAAAACATCTGGGAGTCGGCCGACGTTTCCCTAGGCGCGGTGCGCCTGAAGATTCGCGACCTCGAGCATGGCCAGCAGCCCATGCTGAGCGCGGACGGCGGCACCGTACTGGTCTTTAACGGCGAGATCTACAATCACGTTGAACTGCGCCGCGAGTTGATCCGGCGGGGGCGCCGCTTCCATTCGGAATGCGACACGGAAACTCTGCTCGAAGCGTTTCTTGAATGGGATGTGGAGGCGTTCCCGAAACTGCGCGGGATGTTCGCGGCGGCGTTCTGGAGCCAGTCCAGCCGGCGCCTGGTGCTGGTCCGCGACCGCGTGGGGATCAAACCGCTGTACGTCTCGCAGCGGAATGGCGAGCTGTATTTCGGCTCCGAAGTGAAAACCATCCTGAAGCATCGGGAGCTGACGCACTCGCTTGACGCCTCCGGCCTGCATCATTATCTTTCGATGAACTATGTTCCGCGTCCGGCCACGCTGGTGCAAGGCATCGAGAAACTGGCGCCGGGGCACTGGATGGAATGGCGCGAGGGGCGCGCTTCGGTGCAGGCGTACTGGAAGCTGGAGTTCGCGCCCGACCACAGGATCACGCTGCCAGCCGCGAAGGAAGAACTGGATGGATTGCTGCGCGAATCCGTGCGCGAGCATCTGGCTTCCGACGTTCCTTTGGGCGTGTGGTCCAGCGGCGGGCTGGATTCCTCGACCATGGTCCACTACGCGGCGCAGCAAGCGGGCGAGAGGCTGAAGACATTCTCGGTGTCCTTCCCTGGCCGTAAATTCGACGAGAGCCGGTATTTCCGGCTCATCGCGGAATGCTACGGGACCGACCACCATGAGTTCGATCTGACTCCCGGCCCTGCGCTGGCGGACGCGATCGAGGAGTTCGCATATTATTCCGACGAACCCAGCGCCGACGCGGGCGCGCTGCCGGTGTGGTTCCTTTCGAAGATGACTCGACGGGAGGTGACCGTGGCGCTCTCGGGCGAAGGCGCGGACGAGTTGTTTGGCGGCTACTCCACGTATCTGGCGAACCGCTACGCACGCCGGTTGCGAGTGCTCCCGCTGTGGCTGCGGCGCCTGGCGGGCCGCGCGGCCGCGAAGATCCCGGTGTCGGACGAAAAAATCGGGCTCGACTACAAGATCACGCGCATGCTGCAAGGCTCGGTGCTGGACCCGGTGCAGGCGCATCATTTTTGGAATGGGACATTTTCCCCCGGCTCTCGGCGGCTGCTTCTGAACCTGGAAGGGCGCAGGCGCCTGAAGGCGGGCGAGCCGCTGGAATTGCCGCAAAGTTTGATCTCGCCGGGCAACGGCGTCGGCTATCTGAACCGCTTCCTGTGGCTGGACCAGTTGTATTATCTGCCCGACGACATTCTGTACAAATCCGACCGCATGAGTATGGCGCACTCGATCGAAGTGCGCACGCCGTTCCTGGATCACCGCATCGTCGAATTTGCGGCGCGCCTTCCGGAGAATCTGAAAATTCGCGGCGGGCAGTTGAAATTCGTGCTGCGCGAGCTGATGAAGAACCGTCTGCCGCCCTCGGTGCTGCATCGCCCCAAAGAGGGCTTCGACATTCCGGCGCACGACTGGCTGCGCACGGTTTTGCGCCCCCTGCTGCTGGACACGCTCAACGAGCGCACGGTGCGTCAATCCGGAATTTTTTCGTGGCCGGCCATCGAAGCTTCCATCCGCGCCCACATGGAGCGGCGTGCTAACCTCGGGTATCACCTATGGGGACTTCTGGTTCTGTTCCTCTGGATGAGACGCTGGGGCTTCCCTCTGGCGGTTCCAGGGGGCAGGGGCGGGGAGCTGGGCGGACTGGTTTCCGTCGCGAGCTGATCGTAGTTGCCTTAGCCGCCGCTGTCTTCCTTGGCTGTATCGTCAGCCCGCCTTCCCTGATGGACGACGTCGACGCGGTGCAGGCGCAGATCGCGCGCAACATGCTCGACTCCGGCGATTGGGTGACGGCGCGGCTGGACGGCGTCGCGTATCTTGAAAAATCTCCGCTCAAGTATTGGCTGATCCTGCTGTCGTACAAGATTTTCGGAGTCCACGATTGGGTGGCGCGTATTCCGGTGTCCCTCTCCGCGGTGATCCTGTGCTGGCTGGTCTTCCGCATGGGCAAGTGGGCCTTCGATGAGCGGGCCGGGATGTACGCGGGCCTGGCGATGGCGACGTGCGTGGGCCTGTTCCTGTTCACGCGCGTTCAAATTCCGGAGGCCGCGCTGGCCACGACCATCGCGCTGGCCATGTGGTCTTTTCTACGCGCGCTCGATCCAGAAGAACACAGGCCGGCGCTATGGGCCGGGATCATGGCCGCCGCAATCGGAACGGGACTGCTGCTGAAGGGGCTGATCGCGGCAGTGTTTCCAGTGGCGGCGGCGCTGCTTTATCTGGCGTTGACGCGGCAGCTTGGCTTGAGAGAGACGTGGCGGCGACTGCATGCGTTCCGAGGCGTCCTGATCGTGCTGGCGATCGCCGCGCCGTGGCACGTGCTGGCCACTCTCCGCAATCCTCCTTACTTCGACTTCGCCTTACATAGTGAAGCGGGCCAGTATCGCGGCTTCTTTTGGTTTTACTTCATCAATGAGCACGTGCTGCGATTCCTGAATCTGCGCTATCCGCGCGATTACAACACCGTGCCTCGCGCGTACTTCTGGCTGTTCCATCTGCTGTGGCTGTTTCCGTGGAGCGTGTATTTTCCTGCGGTGTTCAGGCTTTCCTATCGGCCCGTGGATCGAGCCGGCCGCATGCGTTTGCTGTGCCTGTGCTGGGCCGGATTCCTGCTCGCGTTCTTTACCTTTTCCTCGACGCAGGAGTATTATTCGATGCCGTGCTACGCGGCGCTGGCGTTGCTGATCGGCTGCGCGGTCGCCGATCCGTCGGCGACGATACAAATGTGGGCGCGCGGAGGACGGATCGCGCTGGCCGTGATCGCCTCCGCTTGTGCGCTGGCGGCCGGATGGATTCTGGCGCAGGTCTGGAATATTCCCGCGCCTGGCGACATCTCGCGCGCGCTGATCCAGCAGCCCATCGCAGCATATACGTTGTCGTTGGGCCACATGGGCGACCTGACGCTGGCGTCGTTCGCATACTTGCGCGCGCCATTGATGCTGGCGGGCGTCGCGTTCCTCATCGGCGCGGTGCTGACCATGCGCGGATACGCCGCAGGAGCGGTCGTCATGATGGTGCTGTTTGTCCACGCCGCACGGATGGCCCTGGTGGTGTTCGATCCTTACCTGGCGTCGCGGCCTCTGGCGGAAGCGCTGAACCAAGCTTTGACTCGGGCGCCCCGAGGAACGCTGATTCTGGACAACCCGTATTGGGAGTTTTCTTCCGTGGTATTTTACGCGGAAGCGTATCACGGCAGGCGCGTCCTGATTCTGAACGGGCGGGTGAACAATCTGGAATACGGCTCCTATGCGCCGGACGCGCCTAACGATGTTTTCATCGACGATGCGGGCTTTCGCCAACGCTGGCTTTCGCCGGAGCTCTACTACATCTGCGTCGAGCAACCCAAGGTGGAGGATTTGCGCCGGCTGGTGGGAGCCGAGACGCTGCACACGGTGATCGAAAGCGGCGGCAAGTTCGTCTTTGCGAATCGGCCCGCGGGGTGATGGGCGACGATGAGAGTCACCATCGATGCGACGTCCACTCTGGTCCGCAGCGCCGGGGTGAAGAACTACACCTACCATTGGATCGGCCACTTGCGGAAGCAGGCTGGCGTGGGCGAGGAGATCGCGGCCTATCCTCTGCTTCGCGACCTGGGGCAATTAAATCACGAGGGACGGGCGCTTTCCTTTCCCACTGCCGCGTTGAGGCTCGCGCTGGTGCACGCGGTGAATTGGCTGGGGCCGGCGGCGCTGGACCGAGTCGCCTCCGGCTCGGATATCTTCCACGCGTCGAATCTTTCGCATCACGGTCCGCGCCGCGCGCGGCTGACCGCGACCGTACACGACCTCACCACCTTTCTGATGCCGGAGCTGCACACGGCCGCCAACATTCGCGCCGATCGCACTTTCTCCGAGCAGATTCTGCGCCGCGCCGCCGGGCTGATCGCGGTCTCCGAGAACACGCGGCAAGATGCGATTCAGGTGCTCGGCATCGCGCCGGAACGCGTCACGACGATTTATTCCGGCGTCGCGCAAGACTACTTCGACGCAACTCCATCCCCGCGCGCGAAGCCGTACGCCCTCTACGTCGGGGCCATCGAGCCGCGTAAGAACCTGGAAACTCTGCTGGACGCATGGCGGCAACTGAGGGCGGACCTGCGCAAGGAGTTCGAACTGGTGATCGCCGGGCCGATGGGCTGGGCTCCCGAGGCAACTCGCGAGCGAATCCGCGCCGAAACAACTTATCTCGGTTATGTTCCCGAGGCGGATTTGCCGGGGCTGATCGCAGGCGCGGCAGTATTCGTTTACCCCTCGCTCTACGAAGGCTTCGGATTTCCGGTGGCGCAGGCGATGGCCGCGGGCGCTCCGGTGGTCACCTCGAATACGAGTTGCCTTCCGGAAATCACCGGCGATGCGGCGGCGCTGGTGGATCCGCGCAGCGCGGGAGAAATCGCCGCTGCGTTGGCGCGATTCCTCGAATCGCCGGCGCTAAGAGCGGAGTTCAGCCAACGAGGCCGCGTGCGAGCGCAACGCTACCGTTGGGAGACGTGCGCGAAGCAGTCGCTCGAATTCTTCCGCGGGATCGCGGGATCGTCGTCACGACGGAAATAAATTGCCGCGGCCCAGCAGCCACTGCGGATCGAACCCCCGCTTGACCGCGCGCATCGCCTCGATGACCTCGGGCTTATATTGCACCGGGAGCAGATGCGCTTTCCGCTTGCCGAGGCCGTGCTCCGCTCCAACCGTGCCGCCGAGCTCGACCACCGGCTTGGCAAGATCGTCGAGCACCGCTTTGGCTCGCTCGAATTCCGCCTTCGATGCGGGGAAGGTATTGATGTGCAGATGCGCGTCGCCGACGTGGCCGTAGATCACGTAGGGCAGGCCCAGATCGCGATCGAGAGCCTTGCGATAGATGCGAATGATTTCGCGCCCTTGATCGCGAGGGACCGCGTAATCCGTGCCCAGCTTCATGTAGCCGCCGCGGTGAATGCGCTGATTGACGCGCTCACCCAGGGCGTGACGAAAGCGTCGAAAGCGTTCGCGATCCGAGGGTGAAGTGCCGAACCAGGAATCGTCTTCGAACGCGCCGGCCATGCCGAGATCGATTTCGACCTCCTGCTCGACCATCACCGCCGCGGCGTAGGGCTCCTGCATGATTTCGAGCGAGCCTCGGTCCAAATACTCGAGCATGCGCAATCCGGGGACGGGACGCCAGCGGTCGACAGCGTCGAGTGCGGCTTCCTCAGACGGGAAGAAGACCACGCCGCCCATGATCTCGCGCGGAGCGGGCAGCAACTGAAGCTCGGCTTCGGTCACGACACCGAGTGTGCCTTCGCTGCCGATGAAGAGATCCACGAAGTCCATGCCGGGCGCGAGGCGGTAGCCGGCGGAGTGCTTGGTGCTGCGCGGAAGCGGGATTTTGGGAACGTCGAAGTCGACGGCCTGGCCGCGGCGGTATTCGACGACGCGGCAGCCGGCCGCGTCAAGAAGCGCCACACGCAGAGCCAGGATCTGCGCTCGCGTAGCTCCATAGAGGAAGCTGCGCGAGCCGCTGGCGTTGGCGGCGATGTTGCCGCCGATGGAAGAAGTGTTCTCGGTGGTGTCGCACGCATAGAATTGGCCGGATGCGGCGGCGGCCGCCTGCACGTCGCGGAGCAACGTTCCCGCGCCCACTCTGGCGCTGCCGGACCCAATATCCAGGCGGCGGAAGCGGGTCATGGAGACGCCCCAGCCGCCCAGAGGCGCGGCTCCTCCAGCGAGTCCCGTCATCGCGCCCATGACGGTGACGGGCACGCCTTCCTTCGATGCGCGAGCAAGGATCGCCGCGAGTTCCTCTTCATCGCGCGGCGAGAAAATTTGGTCGGCGTGACCGGGATAGCCGGAGACGTCGGAGATGTCCACGCTGATCCCTAATTGCGCCTTCGCTCCAGCTCGGAGATGCGCTCTTCGGCAAGCGCCAGGCGCTCATCGAACCCGGATGCGACGCTGGCTACTCCGCGGACTCGAATTTCCATCGCACGCGCCCAGCCGTGGAACGCGGTGAGCAGGTTCGTTTCGACCTTCTCGATGCGAGCGTTGACACGCTCCTCCAGCCCCTCGAAGCGAGCGTCGACGCGCCCCTCCAGCACTTCGAGCCGACCGTCAAGGCGAGTGCCGAGACGTTCTTCCATAGCCGCCAGGTACTGCTTTAGTTCGTTGTCCATGATTCCTGCCAGACTGGCTCAATAATATCAGGCTTGAAACCTCAGGCGAGCGCGAACACAACCTTGATCGCGAGCAGAAGCAGCAGCGCAAAGGGAATCAGCTTCAGAAAACGGGGTAACCCAGCGTCACGCAGGACCACGACTGCCAGGAAAATCAAGAAGGCTCCGCAGATAGATGCGAGGGCGAGCAGCCAGTCGTGAGAACGGACCAACAACGCGGACACGTAGAAGGAGCCCAAGAACATTTGCACGTGCCACCGATGGAGCATCCGGCCCTGAGACACCCCCACGTCTTCGTGGATAACCGGTGCCCACGCCGCGAGGCGATTGCGCAGTTCTGCATACCCTGTCAGCACCGCGGGAGCCCAGATCGCAATCTGCCCCTCTCCGGCGCTCCAGATGGGGCCGCGGCGATGGGCCCTCACCTCATGAACTCCGGGCGCGGCGGGTGTGGGATCGACCGTTGGCCCCAAAATGGCGAGGCCGAAGTCGCCTGTTTCATGAAGACCGGTGATCTCACTCCGATTTATCGTGACTCGAACGACTCCATGATTCCTATAGGAAATCCGATCCTCCTCCAGGACCACCTCGTATCCATGCCAGTGACCCCGGACCCCACCGCGGCGGAAGAACATACGAAGCAGAAATAGCGCGAGCAGAGAATAAACGAAAATGGACAACCACAGTTGTGCATCTCCGGCCCACGCGATCAGCGCACCGGCCACCAGCGGGAGCAGCATTGTTCTGAGGTCCGCATGCCCCCTGCTCATCATTTTTCGAACGGCACTATCACTGAACCGATAGACTCCGGGTTCGGATGCGCTCGCCGGAGGCCTGCGGAACTCCCGCGGTACGGAAATCGCGAGATCGCGCAGAACGTCGAGCCATAGCCGGAACAGAGGTTCAGTGCGCAGGCGGTCGCGGAATGCCTGCTGCATCGCATCGCCGTACTCCTCGCGGAAGCGCGGCGGGTAGAGCTTCAATAGCCAGTTGTAAAACTTCTCAGACATGCGCGCCTCGCAGGATCTTCTTGGAGCGGGCGATGCGCAGGACCGCCGCGAGCTGTTGCGCCTGAGATTGCGCCAGAGTGCGCCCGGAGGCGGTCAGACGATAGTAGCGCCTGCGCTCGGTTCCCAATTCAGGATCGGGGTGGTCGTCCAATTCCTCGATGAGCCCGGCTTCAAGTAAAGTCTTGATCGACCCGTACAGTGTTCCGGGGCCCAGCCTGACCTTGTTGCCGGTGCGCTCGGCGACTTCACGCATGATGCCGTACCCGTGGCGATCTTCGTCGGCCAAGGCCAGCAGGATGTGGAAGGCAGCCTGCGGAAGGGGATCGAGTTTACGTTTTGGCATAACCGTTATACGATGTATCGTTAAACGAGTATAGTGCAACAACGGGGGGGAGTGTCAAGGCTGCGCCGCGCAGGCGCTACGATGACGGTATGTCTGACGAACAGGTCTGGCCCTACAGGATGGATGACGATGACGGCGGCGGCTTTTTCGATGACGGAGGCTCGGGTGGTGGTGACGACGGAGGCTACGGCGCTGACGATGACAGCGACGATCAGGACAGCGGCGACACGGACAGCGACGATCAGGACACCGATGACGCGGACAGCGACGATCAGGACACCGATGACGCGGATGCCGATGGCGGCGCTGACGGTGGAGACGGGGGCGACGGCGGCGGAGGCGACGACAATAACGACGACGGCGATGTGAATGACTCCTTCTCCGATCCCGACGATCTGGTGGGGCTCGACGATGACACGGCCATCCCTGCGGACAGTTTTCCCAACGCCACCGCGGCCGATTTCGAAGACGACGGCGGCGGCTGGAGCGCGGACGACTACCAGCAATCCGCGCAGAATCTTTTCGGCGATCACGAGTTCTTCGGCGATACCATGGCCACACAGCGCGCCGACGAGGGCTACACTCCTTTCGGCGATCCGGGATTCGCGGAGCGCTTTGAGCAGATCGCGCCGGGAAGCTCGCAAACGGTGCAGTTGTTCGAGCGCGACGGGCAGTTGCACGCGTTCGGCTTCCTGACGCAAGCGATGCTCGAATTCCTGATGATGCAGTACAGCGGGATCGACTTCAGCAACGTCGATGTCTCGGTGCCGCCTCGCGGCGAGCCGGTGCCGCCGCAGCCGCTGCCCCCGGCGTTCGCAAGTGTCCCGGTGCAGGATGCGGTGGACCTCCGAAAGTACTGCACGCCGGTGGGCGATCAAGGGCAGACTTCGCGTTGCGCGGCATTCGCCTGGACCCACGCGGCGGAACTGGTGGCGAACATGAAGGACGGCAACACGCCGCGCCTTTCGCCATCCTTCACCATGCTGGAGTTCCAGCGCATGCAAGGCGACGCGCAGGATTACGCGTATGCCCACTCCGGCGGCGACGGCACCATCAACGGTCCGGACCCAGGGCGTGTGCTGGCCGAAGCGGGGACTTGCCGGCAGGAGCTGTGGCCCGACGACAAGGAGACGCCGGTGACTTCGGAGCGGACTTTGATCGCGGATGCGGAGAGCCATCGGCTGGACGCCACGCCGCTTCCCATCGCGCTCGATGACGTGCGCACGGTGCTGAGCGCAGGCTGCCCGGTGCAGGTCGATATGAATACCGGGCCGGCGTTTTCCAATGTCGGGCGCGACGGCATCTTCAACGCCGCCGAGCCTCCCAGTGGACGGCACGGCCGCCACGCGATGCTGATTGTCGGCTATACAGGGAACTTCTATACGCTCAAAAATTCCTGGGGCGAGAGCTGGGGCGACAAGGGTTACGGCTATGTTCCCAAGAGCGTTCTTGCGGCTTCGGATCCTGAGTTTGTGGCGGCGCTGGTGAAGAAAAGCTAAGTTGAACAGAGCTGAACTGATAGAATCGGACATGGCGCGGACACTGGCGGTTTTGCTGATGCTTGGTGTGGGTGGGAGCCTGTGCGAGAACCTGGACGCGCGCCAGCCCGAGCACGCGCAACACGCGATGGTGGTTGCCGGAAACGATCTGGCCGCCGACATCGGAGTGAAAGTTCTTCGAAACGGCGGGAACGCAGTGGACGCGGCGGTGGCGATCGGCTTCGCCATGGCGGTCACCTATCCTTACGCGGGAAACCTGGGCGGCGGCGGATTCATGCTGGTGCGCTTCGCCGACGGCCGTTCCACCTTCATCGACTTTCGCGAGCGCGCGCCGGGGAAGGCCTCGCACGATATGTATCTGGACGCGCAAGGCAACCCCACGCGCGACAGCATCGAAGGCTGGCGCTCGGCGGGAGTTCCCGGAACCGTCCGCGGCTTCGAAATGGCGCAGCGCAAGTACGGCAAGGCGAAATGGGAAACGCTGGTGGCCCCCGCGGTGGAGCTTGCGTCCAAAGGCTTCCCGGTGACATACGCGTTCGCGGAATCACTCAAAGGCTCGCGCAATCTTGCTCGCGATCCTGAATCGAAGCGAATCTTTCTCAAAGCCGGCAACAATTACGACGCGGGTCAGATCTTCATCCAGCCGGAGCTCGCGCGCACGCTCGGGCGCATCGCCAAGCTCGGCTCGGGCGATTTCTATGAGGGCGAGACGGCGAAGCTGCTCGCGGGCGCGATGGCGAAAAACGGCGGCCTGATCACGCTCGAAGATTTGAAAAATTACGCCGCGGTGGAACGGGCGGCGCTCACCGGCAAGTATCGCGACTACGGCGTGATCACCTCGCCTCCGCCCAGCTCCGGCGGCGTCGGGATTTTGCAGATGATGGGGATGCTGGAAGGCTCGGGGTATGAGAAATCGGGCGCGGGATCGGCGGCCACGATTCACTACATGGCGGAGGTGATGCGCCGATTCTTCGCGGACCGCAGCCAGTACCTGGGCGACCCCGCATTCTTCAACGTTCCGCTTACGGGGTTGCTGGAGCCCGCGTATATCCAAAGGCGGCGGGCATCCATCGACCCGCAGCATGCGACGCCGAGCGCGCAAGTCCGTCCGGGAGGTCCAGTGGGGGCATCCTTAAGCAAGGCTGAAAGCACGGAGACCACGCACTATAATGTTGTCGATGCCGAGGGCAACGCCGTGGCGGTGACCTACACGCTCAACGGCGGCTTCGGCAACGGGATCACGATTCCAGGCGCGGGATTCCTGCTAAACAATGAAATGGACGATTTCTCGGCCAAACCAAGTGCCCCGAATATGTTTGGATTGCTTTCGGGCGAAGGGAACGCGATTCAGCCCGGTAAACGGCCCGTGTCTTCGATGGCTCCCACGATCCTGACGCGCGGCGGTAAGCTGTTCATGATGGCGGGAGGGCCGGGTGGATCCCGCATCCCCACCGCGGTGCTTCAGGTGATTCTGGACGTGATCGACTTCGGCATGAACGCGCAGGACGCTGTCGACGCTCCGCGGTTTCATCATCAGTGGATGCCCGACCGCATTTCCCTCGAGCGCGGCTTTTCGCCGGATACGATCGCGCTGCTGAAGGCTCGCGGACATGAGATCGACGAAGCCAGCGGCAGCGGGTCGGTGGCAGCGGTGGTCGAGGCCATCGTGAATGATGGCGGCTGGCTCGAAGGCGCGGTCGACGGACGCCGTCCCGGAAAGGCCGCGGGCTACTAATCGCTTTCATGTCAGACGCGACGGTTCGCCCCGCCTCAGTTCGCCCCATGCAGCGCGCGCTCTCCACTCACCTGCTGGCGAATCATCATTTGACGGCGGTGTGGCTGGACCGCATCTGGGACGCCGGGATTCCGCTGGTCGAGATTTTTTGCGCGCGCCAGCATCTGGATTATCGCGATAAGGCGCAAATCACCGAACTCGGATACTGGTTCCGCGACGCGGAGCTGAAGTTGTTTTCGTTGCATTCGCCGATGTACTCCGACGACGCGTGGGGCCGCACCGGTCCGGACTCCGTGCTCAATATCACCGAGCCGGTGAAGAGCCGGCGCCTGAAGATCGTCGAGGAAATCAAGCGCGCGCTGGAAGTGGCCGAGACGATTCCGTTCCGCTATCTGATTCAGCACCTGGGTGTGGCCGGCGAGGAATTCGACGAGCGCAAGGTGGAGGCGGCGTTTTCGGCGCTGGAGGAGATCCAGCTGTTCGCCGGCCAGCGCGGAGTGGAAGTGCTGCTGGAGAATACTCCCAATGCGCTTTCCAGCGCGCAGCGTCTGCTGTACTTCTTCGAGGCCACGCATCTGAAGCTGAACGTATGCTTCGACCTGGGCCACGCCCATATGAACGAAGGCGTGGAAACGGCGTACCGGCTGCTTGCGCCGCGCATCCGGTCGACGCATATTCACGACAACGATGCCGAGCTGGATCTGCACCTGTTCCCGTCGGTCGATCCGGGGGGCACTATTGATTGGGAACGCGCAATGGGAACGCTGGCGTCCGCGCCGGAGCAATATCCGTTAATGCTGGAGCTGCGCTGCGCCCCCGACGTGCTCAAGCCCGTGGACAGCGCGTGCCGTGTCTTCGAGCATCTGGAGAGCTTTCTGCAAGCCAGCCCGTCAAATCAAAATGGCAAAACCACATGAGTTCTGAGATCCCGCGCATTCCGAGTCCGCGCATCACGATCGACGCGGCCGGCCATCACGCCGGCGAGACTGTGGAGATCGCCGGGTGGCTCTACAACCTGCGGCGCGGCGGCAAAATCTGCTTCCCGCAGGTGCGCGACGGCTCCGGCACAATCCAGTGCGTCGCGGTGAAGAGCAATCTTCCCGAGGACGTGTTTGAGGATCTCAAGGATCTTACGCAGGAGTCGTCGTTAATCGTGCGCGGCAAAGTTCGCGCCGAGCCTCGCGCGCCCGGCGGCTATGAGCTGGACCTGGAGTCCGTCCAGGTCGTCCAGCGCGTTCCGGAATCCGATCCCTATCCCATCACACCCAAAGATCACGGCATCGACTTCCTGATGGATCACCGGCACCTATGGCTGCGCAGCCGGCGCCAGCATGCGGCGCTGAAGGTGCGGCACCAGGTGATCAAGGGGCTGCGCGATTATTTCGATTCCAACGGCTTCGTGCTGGTGGATACGCCGATCTTCACGCCCTCGGCCTGCGAAGGCACGACTACTCTGTTCGAGGTAGCTTACTCGGAAGAGGAGAAAGTGTACCTGGCGCAATCTGGCCAGCTTTATAGCGAGGCGACGGCGGCCTCCTTCGGCAAAGTCTACTGTTTCGGCCCCACCTTCCGCGCCGAGAAATCGAAAACGCGGCGGCATCTGACCGAGTTCTGGATGGTGGAGCCGGAGATGGCTTACGCGGATCTGGAAGAGGTCAAGCGCGTGGGCGAGGAGATGGTGGTGTTCGTGATCGGCCGCGTGCTGGAGCATTGCAAGGAAGATCTCAAGGCTCTGGAGCGCGACGTGTCGAAGCTGGAAGCCGTGCGCGCGCCGTTTCCTCGCATGAGCTACGACGATGCCGTGAAGAAGCTCCAGGGGCTGGGCAGCGAGATCCAGTGGGGCGGCGACTTCGGCAACACCGATGAGACGCTTCTGACCGCCGATCTGGATCGTCCGATGTTGGTGGACCGGTTCCCCTCAGCCATCAAGGCGTTCTACTTTCAACCCGCGCCGGAGCTAAGCTCGACCGGGGCCGAGATTGCCCTGGGAGTCGACTTCATCGCTCCCGAAGGCTATGGCGAAATCATCGGCGGAGGCCAGCGCATCCACGATCTGGACCTGCTTCTGAAGCGTCTGGACCAGCACCACCTGCCGCGCGAGGCCTTCGATTGGTACATCGATCTGCGCAAGTACGGCTCGGTTCCGCACGCCGGCTTCGGCATGGGAGTGGAGCGGTTCACGGCGTGGATGTGCGGCCTGGAGCACATTCGCGAAACCATCGCGTTTCCGCGGATGCTTTATCGCACGCGGCCGTGAGGGTGTCTTTCCTCGACTTGCGATCTTCAGCTGAATCGACCCGTGCGCCCTGAAACGTACACCCCCGCGCAAGCTTCTAAGAATTACAGAGGAGCTTAACCATGAGTACACAGAAAGTTGCGAACGATTTAGTAAAACTCTGTTCGGCGGGGAAGTTCATGGATGCGATGTCCCTCTACTCGCCGGATATCGTCAGCGTGGAGGCTTTTGCCCCTCCTGGACAATCGCGCGAAGCAAAGGGGTTGGCGGCTGTACAAGCGAAGGCAGAATCGTGGAACGCCAATCACGAAGTACATTCCGTCAAGGTGGAGGGTCCGCTAGTCTCGGATTCGCATTTCGCGGTGACGTTTAAAATGGACTTCACCATCAAGCCGCAGAACAAGCGGACCAAAATGGAAGAGATCGCCGTTTACAAGGTTGCCGACGACAAGATCGTACATGAGGAGTTCTTTTATAAAGCGTGATGATGCTGGGATAGGGCGTAGCGCTGATTGAGCTGACGCCATGGGTTGGGAAGACGCGCACTCAAGACCATCAAGCTATGGCTTGCGGTCTTCAAACGGCACTTCGAAGAAGAAGTAGTCTTTGCCCGAGGCCGCGTCGGCGAGACCGTTCACGTACAGAAACGAATCGGGGCGCAAGGCGCTGTTGAAGTACACGAATCCGAACACCGATTCGCCATCCGGCACCAGCTTCGCGGTAAACGCACGCCCTTCGATCTCCCAGGTGTCCAGCGGACCTCCCTTGTGGCGCGGAAAGGGAAGCGGCGACGGCTGCGGAATAGTCCAGCTTTTGTTGACGGCGCCATCGAACAGCACCACGTCTCCTGGAGTCATCGGCTCCAGGCGGTGATTCTGCACATCCACCAATTCGGTTTCCAGATTCAGCCGAAGGGCCTTCCCGGTGTCGTTCTTGATCACCAACAGGATCGGAAGAATGCCGTACTTGTACGGATTCTTCTTGTCGAACGCGAGCTTGGCCTGCTCCTCGCTGGTGTAAGGCACGGCCGCGACGGTGATCCCGCTCATGGTCTGGTGGCCCGGGTAGGTGGACGCCGGTTTGGGTGCGAAACGTGCCTTGTCCTTGTCGGCCGCGGCAGCCACCGCTATACTCAAGAGAACGATTAACGCCACCCGTCTCATTTATTTCCTCTACCAGGTCCTGCAGATCGCCCTAAGCCCCCTGGTGGCCCTGTATCTACTGTACCGGGGAATTCAGCGGCGTGCTTACTTCGCTGGGCTCGCCGAGCGGCTGGGCTTCATAAAGCGCCTTCCGCCGGCCTCTTTTGACTCGACGGGTTCCGGCGTCATCTGGTTTCACGCGGTCTCGGTGGGAGAAGTGCTTTCGGCAGTCGAGCTGATCCGCCGACTGCGCGCCGAGATTCCTGATGCGGCCATTTTCGTCTCGACCGCCACTTTGGCGGGCCGCGCTTTGGCCGGCCAGCGTCTTATGAACTTGGCGGACGGCGTTTTCTTTGCGCCTCTCGATTATCGTTCCGCCGTGCGGCGGGTGCTGCGCCGCCTCCGCCCCGCTGCCGTGGTGATTCTCGAGACCGAGATCTGGCCCAATCTGTATCGCGAATCCAAGCGGGCGGGAGCGTCCCTGCTGATCGTCAACGGCCGCATCTCCGACCGGGCGCTGCCGCGTTACCGCTCCGCCAGCGGCTTCTTCCGCCATGCCCTGATGTGGCCCGATGCGATTTTCACCCAATCCGAAGAAGACGCCCGCCGGTTTGTGATCGCCGGCGCTCCCGCTGAGCGTGCGCGTAGCGCAGGCAATCTGAAATATGACTTCACGCCGCCGGCTTCCGGTATTGCCGCCGACATCGCAGAGTTTCTCGATCGCAAGCGGCCCACGGCCGTCTGGATCGCCGCCAGCACCATGCCTCCCAAGGAATCCGCCGATCCGGATGAAGACGACGCAGTCATCGCAGCGTTCGCCGCCGTGAACAGGCCGGGGCTGCTGTTGATTCTCGCCCCGCGACGGCCGGAGCGTTTTGACGCCGCGGCGGAGAAACTCACTCGCGCCGGAATCCCTTTCGCCCGCCGGACCGCTCTGGCGGCGGCTCCTGGCGACGCCCGCGTCCTGCTGCTCGATTCCATCGGCGAGCTTGCCGCTCTCTTCGAGCGCGCCGGCGTGGTCTTCATGGGAGGCACTCTGGCTTCCCGCGGAGGCCACAACATTCTCGAGCCTGCCTACTTCTCGAAGCCGGTCATCGCCGGGCCGCACATGGAGAACTTCGCCGCCATCGCGGAGGAATTCTCGGCGGCGCACGCGCTTGTCCGTATCGCCGGGCCGGACCAACTGGCACTCGCGGTGACCAGTCTTCTTGACGATCCGGATCGCGCACGATCCATCGGCGCGAAAGCCCGCGAGCTGGCGATGTCCAAACGGGGAACCGTCGAGCGCATTGTCGCCGAGATCCGCAATTATGCCAGCCTCGGTGTGCCCAACCCATCGCGAACGCTCCCCGTCCGCGCCGTTCTCACTCCGCTGAGCTGGATCTGGCGCGGGGGCCATTCCTTAAACCTTCGACGCGGCTTGTCCGCGCTTCAAACGCTCGACACCAAAGTTGTGAGCGTCGGCGCGCTGGTGATGGGAGGCGCGGGGAAATCGCCCATCGTTGCGCATCTGGCCGAGCGGCTTCACGCGGCCGGACGAAATCCCGCGATCCTCACTCGCGGATATCGCCGCAAGTCCGGCCAGCCCGTCGTCATCGTTCCTCGCGGCGAACGCGCTTCTATCGATCAAACCGGCGACGAAGCGCAAACATTCGTGCGCGCTGGACACGCCCATGTCGGCATCGCGGCGGACCGCTTCGACGCAGCCCGGCAAATGGAGCGGAAGCTCCACCCTGGAGTCTTCCTGCTTGACGACGGATTCCAGCACGTTCGCCTCAAGCGCGACGAGGACATCGTGCTCATCGATGCGCTCGATCCTTTGGCCGGCGGAGTGTTTCCCTTGGGCCGCCTGCGCGAGCCATTCGCAAGCCTGGCGCGCGCGACCGTCATCATCGTCACCCGCGTGGAACCCGAACAAAGCATTGCGGGGATCGAGCGATTAATCCGCCGCTGCAATCCGCGTGCTCCAATCTTTCGCAGCCGGGTGATCCCGCGCGAGTGGGTGCGCTTCGAGGGCGAACCCTCGCCGTTCACTCGCGTCGGCGCGTTTTGCGGCCTCGGCTCGCCCCGATCCTTCTGGCGTACTCTCGATCGGGTTGGGGTTGAAGTTGCGTTCCGCCGGGTGTTCAGCGATCATCATCCCTACAGCCCTTCCGAGTTGCGCCGCCTGGCCGCGCAAGCCACGGCCGAGGGCGTCGAAGCTTTGGTGACTACGGAAAAAGACGTCATGAACCTGTGCGAGGGCGCCTCCGCACTGCTCGCGCCGCATCCCCTGTATTGGCTGAAGATCGGCGTTGAAATCGAGCGCGAAGAGGAATTGCTCCGGCGTCTCTTATGAGAACCGCGATTTTTGGAGGCACCTTCGATCCCATCCATTCCGCCCACCTGGTGGTGGCGCATGAAGCGGCCGAAACATTTGCGCTCGACCGCGTGCTGTTCATCCCGGCGGCGAATCCTCCTCATAAAGAGGCCGGCGCTCCGTACGAAGATCGTTTCCGCATGGTCGAGCTGGCCTGCGCCGCCGATCCCCGCTTCCTCCCCTCGCGCCTGGAAGAAGGCCGTGCGGTGAGTTATTCCATCCACACGATCGAACGGCTGCACGCGCCCGGCGAGACTCTGTTCTTCATCATCGGCGCCGACGCCTTCGCGGAAATCCGCTCCTGGCGCCGCTGGGAAGACGTGGTGGCGGGCGTCGAATTCATCGTGGTCACTCGCCCCGGGCACGTCTACGATAGCCCTCCCGGAGCACGCGTGTGCCGGCTGGAGACGGTCGCGCTTCCGGTGTCCTCATCGGAAATCCGGCAGGAGTTATCGGAAGGCCGCTTGCCGGCTTCGGAGTTGCCGGCTGCCGTGGCGGAATACATTCACGCCCACGGACTGTACCGTTCGCTTCCGGATTGACGTATGATAATCCTGATAATTGGGAGGACCGTCCATGAAGAAGTTCGCTTTGCTCGCCGCATTAGCTTCGATGATCGTTTCCTGGGCTTGGGTTGCCAGAAGCGCCGCCCAGAACCCTCCGCCGGCCTTGAAGAAGGACGCCAAGCTCTACAACACTGCCAAGCAGAAGCTGCTCGAAGGCAAGCAGATCTTCAGCTTCACCCAATCCAAGGCCGATCCCGCGGGCTATTGTGAGAAGGCCAAGCACTACGACTTCACATGGTTTGAGATGCAGCACAGCACGCTGGAGTTCCGCGACGTCGAGGCCATGATCGCGGCTTGCCCGAAGGTCGCCGCGACACCCATGATCCGCCTGCCCGACGCGCAGGAGTGGCACATCCAGCACGCCACCGACATCGGCGCGCTGGGCGTGATCATTCCCACGGTCGATGATGTTTATCGCGCCCGCGAAGGCGCCACGTGGGCTCGCTTTCCTCCGGTCGGCCGGCGCAGCGCGGGGCAGGGCCAGGCTCCGCAGCTCTGGGGCAACATGTACCGCCAGACCATCAACGACAACATGCTGGTGACGATCATGATTGAAACCCCCACCGGCGTCGCCAACGCGTATGACATCGCGTCCGTCCCGGGCATCGACGTCGTGATTATCGGCAACAACGATCTGGCGTCGTTCTCCGGATACGCCCAGACCAGCCCTGAGTATCAGGCGATGGTCACCAAGATCCACGACGACACGCTGCGCGCGGGCAAAATTTTCGGTCAAGCCAACTTCCGCTACGCCACCGGCCATCCGCTCAGTAAGGACGCGAAGTTCTTTCAGGACGGCCCGTCTAACGACGGCTATACGCCCCCCGGCCGGGGCGGCGCGCCAGGCCGCGGTCCGGGTCCGCCTGCCGAGGATGAAATAAAGTAGATCACTGCACCGACAGCGTTGCCGTCGCCGGACTCGTTGCGTTTCCAATCTTGATCACCACCGGCAGCGCGGCTCCCGACGGCGTGCTGCTCGAAAGCTGGATATTCAACTGCAAAGCTCCGTCGACGAAGGTGGGTGCCGCGCCGTCGAAACTGACTGAGGCCGCCACGCCGCCGACTGTGACGGACGCGCCTTGCGTGAGCCACTTCAGGATCGTCGAGCTGTTGATTGACCCGGTGACTCCCGCGGGACTCGTTGTTCCGCCTCCGGTAAAGTACATCGTCACATACGATCCTTTGGCGGCAGGCGACGACGGGCCGTTGTACGTGCTGTCCTGGTTCGACGCGGCGGCCGGCCCCGTGCCCTGCGCATTGAAGGTGAAAATCCCCGGCGCTGCGCTGGTGCAGGGGAGCGCCACGCCCACGGAAAGCACGCCCTGATACTGCACCTGGACGATGGTCTGCGTGCAGTTGGCGACTTCGTAGGGAACCACCGCGTTCACTTGCGTCGCGGAAGTATACAGCAGCGGCGCCGGAATCCCGTCGAAGAAGACGGTTGTTCCCGCCAGCTGTGAAACCAATTTGCCGCTTGACGGGTCGACAGTCCCAGAGATGCCGGTCGAAGGTCCCAGCATCAAGCCGCCGAGAACGACGATCTCTCCGGGAGCAACCGCTCCGGCCGACCAGCTCGCGGCATTCACCACAGCGCTGACCACGACGGACGAGACCGGCCCCGCATTCACCGTCAGCGCCACGGAGATCGCCTGCGGACTGTTCGCGGCTCCAGCCGCCATTATCGTGATCGTCCCGTGATACGTTTGCGCGGTCAGCCCGGCTGGGACGATCGCCAGGGTGAGCGTCGCGAAGCCGGCGCCGGAACTTGGCGAGACCGTCAGCCATGCGCTGTTGGACGTCGCGGTCCAGTTGAGAGCACCGCCACCCGCGTTGGTGACGTTGATCGTCTGAGCAGCGGGAGCGCTGCCGCCGAGCGTATAGGAGAAGTCGGCCTGGCTCGCGGACAGCCCGATTGACGGCGGTGTCACGGCCGCCGATGTCATGATGTTGACCGTGTGCTGGCCGTTGACGTTACTCACTTTTAACTGGACCAATCCGTTGTAGCTGGCCGGAAGGAAGGCCGTGATCTGCTGATCGGAAAGCGCGGAGATGGAAAGATCCACGCCGTTGGCCGTGAGTTGCACGCCCCCGCCGGCGAAGCCGCTGCCATTGACGGTTATGTTCGAGCCCGAGGCCACGGTGAGACCCGGAAGGCCGCCGGTGGCGGATTGGACGCTCGAGATCACTGGTCCGGATTTGAGCAGCAGCGCGTGTCCCGACCCAGCGGCGGGCGCGCCCGTGCCGGTGGTCACCGGTCCGCTCGAATGCGTCAGGGAGAACGTGTGCTGCCCCGCTGCCAGGAACTCCGAATAAAAAAGACTGGCGATGCTATGGTCGGGACCCGCGGTGAGCGAGCCCGCCGCGTTATCGAACGAAACGGCGGTCACGTCCGTGAGGAACGCGTCGCTCGCGCTTTTCGCGGCCAGCAGCACGCCGCTGTCATGCGAAAGGAACGGGTCCGTGCTCGGCGGTGTACCGATGGATTGCCACGCCGTGGTATCGGCGAGAAAGGAGCGCACGATCTGCGCCGTCAGGTGCGTGGGGCTGTCGATCTGCGCGATGCCATGGTTGGTGTAACAGCTCACGCTGATGAAGTTCTCAAGGGTGGGCGTGACGTGGCAATACGGAACGATTCTGGTCCGCTGATCCGGCTCGACGAAGCTGAGGGATCCGCTGGTCAGGGATACCACGCCGTCGGAGGCCTGATTGGTCGTTCCATAAAATCCGGCATTGCCGATGATCGCCAGGGCATCCACGCTGCGCAGATCGTCGTGGCCCTGGTTCCAGGTATTGAGGTCCCAAAGAAACTGGTTTCCCGGCGCCATCTCGGATTCCTGAAAGCCGACATAGAACGCCTGGAACGATCCAAAGTGAGGCGTCGCGATGGCGACGAACTTGCGGACTTTGGGATTTGCGGGCGGCGCGAAGACCCCGGAAGTCTGTTGCTTCCCCGCCAGGTAGGCGCGGACGATCAGGCCTCCCATGCTGTGCGCGACGAGATCCACCTGGGTGACGGGCGTGCCGTCCGTGTTTTGAAGTCCTGCGATATAGGTGCTGAGCTGGGCGGCGAGTTGTTCGATGGAAATATCGCCGTACGTGCAGTTGTTGAAGAAGGCGACATTCAGGCCGTCCGACTGCAACAACGTGGCCATCTGGCCGAAGTCGTTGACGGAAGCCGCCAGCGTGCTGGCGGTATTCGTGCACAGGAGTTGAAATCCGTTGAGCAGGATCACGGGAGGCGCGTCGGTCGGGGGAAAGCTCACGGCATCGACGGTGACCCGTAGCGCGGTAGTAACCCCGCGCCCGTCCGGACCGCGCCCGCCGACTTCAACGGTGTAGTCTCCTGGCGGCGTCGCAGGCGGGATCACGAGCGTTAATCCAGAAGGCTCGGGCGCGGAATCGGTCAGGACGCGAACGGGGAATTCCAGCACCGGGGTTGTTCGAGTGGACGTGATCGCCGACATGAACGGCAAACCGTCGCTCCACGCCGCGAAGCGGGATTCACCGGCAACGGCGCGGAACGTCCGCGGAGCAATCGCCTGCGCGAAAAGTGCGCCGCTCTGGCAGACGCCCAGAAACACGACGGCAAAAACCCTGAAAGCACGCTGCATGAACTTACCTCGATCATGACATGCCCGATGGGGATATGCCCAATGGTCACATGCTGGTTAGCGCTCGCATTGAGATGCCCGCCCCAGCAGAAACTCCCGCTCCCGGACGTTGCGCGTGAGCTCCGCCGCGCGTTCGAATTCCGCCCGCGCTTCGAGAAGCCGTCCCAGCTTCCACAAAAGGTCGCCGCGAACACTCGG
>Ga0209167_10000573_pt1 | contig 25573 bp, 17 predicted proteins | sample Coa_R1_9_FD_187154 | JGI IMG/M metagenome (GOLD analysis project Ga0209167, IMG submission 187154) | Surface soil microbial communities from Centralia Pennsylvania, which are recovering from an underground coalmine fire - Coalmine... | ecosystem: Environmental > Terrestrial > Soil >...
CGATCCGCGTCTGCCGAACTTCCGCATGCCTTCGCCCGGCTCGCCGCGATTTTCGCAAGGCGCCGTCGGACCACTGCCGAAAGATGCTGCGGATATCGCCTTCGCATCGATTCGAGAGCATTCGGCCTGGATTTCTTCCGGCGCGCTGACGAGCCGGCGGCTTACGGAGATTTTCCTCGCGCGGATCGACGCGCTGGGGCCCAAGCTCGAGTGCTTCGCAACGGTCACGGCCAAGCGGGCGTTCGCGGAAGCTGACGCAGCGGACGCATTGCTGCGCGGCGGCGTCAATCTCGGGCCGCTGCATGGGCTGCCGTATGGGCTGAAGGACCTCTTCGACACCAAAGGGATTGCGACCGGTTGGGGCGCTGAGCCATACCGCGATCGGGTCCCCGACACGGACGCGACCATTGCGCGTAAGCTCCGCGCGGCCGGCGCCGTGCTTTTGGGTAAAACGACGGTCGGCGCCCTCGCTTATAACGACATCTGGTACGGCGGCTGGACGCGCAATCCGTGGAACCTCAATGAAGGCTCGAGCGGATCGAGTGCCGGATCCGCCTCGGCCACCGCCGCGGGGTTGTGCGCCTTTTCGATCGGCACCGAGACGCTGGGGTCGATCACCTCGCCCAGCCAGCGTTGCGGGACGACAGGACTGCGGCCCACCTTCGGCCGGGTGTCGCGTACTGGCGCCATGGCGCTCTGTTGGTCGCTCGACAAGATAGGGCCGATCTGTCGCTTCGTCGAAGACACCGCGATCGTGCTCGCGGCGATCAACGGCGCGGACGGCGGGGACCGCTTTTCCATCGACGCGCCGTTCCACTTCGACGCTGAGGCCGACATTGCCGGGCTCAAGCTTGGCTATCTTCCGGAGGCCTTCGGCGAAGGCGCCACGGAGGTCGATCATGCTGCGCTCGCAGCGAGCCGTCGTCTTGGCGTCGAGATCGTCGAGGTTTCGCTGCCTGTGCTTCCCTATGAGGCGCTCATGAACGTGGTTTACGCGGAGGCGGCGGCGGCGTTCGAGGACCTGACCCTGTGCGATCTCGACGACAAGCTCAAGTGGCAGGACGACGGCGCGTGGCCCAACACATTTCGCAAGGCGCGCTTTCTATCCGCCGTCGATCACGTCCAGCTCGACCGGCTCCGCTACCGGGTCATGCTCGCCCTTGACGAGCTTTTCAGCAAGGTTGACGCGGTGATCGGCCCCTTCATGACCGGGCCGATGCTCATCGCCAGCAATTTCACCGGACATCCTTCCCTGCATCTGCGCGCAGGCTTTCTTCGCCTTGCCACTCGCGGCGCAGCCTCGCTCGGTTCGGGCAAACTGACGACGGGAGAACCTGAAGCTGCGGGGCGCACCTTCATGGTCCCTCAGGGGATTTCCTTGTGGGGGCGGCTGTTCGAAGAGGGCCCGATCCTCAATCTCGGGATGGCGCTCGAGAAAGAACTCGGGGTCGCGGCTGTACGCCCCGAGTTTCCGGCATAAATCGGCCTGGCCGTGTGTCCATGAGGTGAACCCAAGGTTCAACGCGACGATCGAATTCTTTCAGAAGGGAAGATGCCATGAAGCGCAGGGAGTTCTTGACGTCGGGCGCGACGTTGGTTGGCGCCGCCGCATTCGTCGGCTTCCGGACCGGTCCGGCCCGGGCCGGCGATCAGCCGGTCAAGGGTGGAACGCTGATCTGGGGGCATTCCGAGACGACACAGAATCTGGACATCCACCAGACTGGTACAGCCTCGACGATCCGGGTGCTGCAGAACGTTCACGACGCGATCGTGACAGTCGACAAGAATTTCACCGTGATCCCGAGCCTCGCCAAGAGCTTCGAACAGAGTCCCGACCTGCTGACTTACACCTTCCATCTCCGGCCTGGCGTCCAGTTCCACGATGGCAAGGCCATGACGTCGGCGGACGTCAAATATTCCTTCGACCGCTGCCGGGACAAGAAAACGGGCGCGGTCAATTTCGAGGTGTTCAACGATGTGGCGTCGATCGAGACGCCCGACGACCTCACCGTCGTGATCAAGATGAACCGGGTGAACGCCCCGTTCCTCAGCCGACTCGCCGAAAACGGCGCCGGCGCCATCATGCCTCAGGGATCTGGAGATCAGCAGGGCAAGACGCCGATCGGCGCTGGGCCCTTCAAGTTCGTGCGGCGAGAATTCGGACACGAGGTCGAACTCGCGCGGTTCGACGACTACTGGGACGGGCCGGCTTACCTCGACAAAGTCATAGCGAGAGAAGTGACCGAGCCCACGGTGCGGCTCACGGGGCTGCGCACTGGCGAAATGCACATGATCAACGACATTCCGGCTGACCGGATGAAGGAAGTGAAGAGCGACCCGAAGCTCCAGGTCATCACCTGGTTTCCCCTCAACTGGGACTTCGTCAATATGAACCACGATTTCGAGCCGTTCAAGGACCAGCGCGTGCGGCTCGCGATCGATCTTCTGATCGACAAGCAGGCGCTGCTGCAGGGCGCGTTGTGGGGCGAAGGGCGGATAACGGCCTCGCCGAGCTTTCCAACTTCACCCTCGTACAACGCGGCGCTCAAGAACCGCCCCCAGGACATCGAAAAGGCCAAGCAGCTGCTCGCGGAGGCGGGTTACGGGCCCGGCAAGCTCGATCTCGTCTTCAAGGCGACCACCAACTATCCCTATCACGTCGAGTCGGCGCAGATCATGCTAGAATGGTTCAAGGAAGCCGGCATCAACATGAAGATCGAGCAATTGACCTGGGCCGACTGGCTGAGCCAGGTCTGGGTCAACAAGGACTTCCAGATCTCGATGATGAACTTCTTCACCCTTTGGGAGCCCGATTTCCTCTACTACAGCCTCTGGCATTCGACCGGCGCGTTCAACTACCGTCATATCCGTGATCCCGAGCTTGACGCTCTCCTACAGAAGGCGCGCGTGACAATCGATCCCGTGGCGCGGGCAAATATCTACAAAGAGGTGCAGCAGCGCATCTACGACCAGGATCACGACGTCATCCTCTGGTTCCGCAACGGGTCGATCGGCGCGCAGCCGTCCGTCGGCGGCCTCGACACGATCGTTCATCCCAACGGCAGCAACTTTGAGTTCCACAAAGTCTGGTTGCGGGCATGAAGCTTGCGGCCGGCGTGAGGGAAAAGCGCCGGCCGTCTCAACCGAAACCGGCTTTGGCCACACATGTCTTACATCTTCAATCGCCTGCTCTCGATTGCACTGACGCTGTTCCTGATCTCGGTCATCACCTTCGCCGTCACGACCATTCTCCCCGGAGATGTCGCGACCATGATCATGGGCACACAAAGCAATCCGCAGGCGCTGGCGGGATTGAGGAAGACGCTAGGCCTCAACGACCCGCTTGTCGTTCAATATGGACGGTGGATCGCTGGCATGGCGACCGGCGATTGGGGAAATTCGCTGGTCTTCAAGGTTCCCATCGCCGATCTTCTGGTGCAGAAGGTCAAGGCGAGCTCGCTCATCGTCGTGATGTCGATGGGGATCGCGCTGATCTGCGCGGTGCCGCTCGGCGTTTGGGCGGCCGTCCATCGCGACCGCTGGCAGGATGGTGCAAGCAGCAGCGCAGCGCTACTTGGCGTCTCTCTGCCGGATTTCTTCTGGGGGATCATGATGATCCTCCTGTTCGCTCGGACTCTTGGCTGGTTTCCGTCGAGCGGCTTTGCTGATCCCTCGGTGAACCTCGGGCAGGCGCTGGCTCACGCCTTCCTTCCTTCGCTCGCCCTTGGGCTGGGGCTCATGGCGCAGCTCACCCGTATGACCCGCGCGACCATGATCGGGATTCTCGGTCAGGAATTCATTCGCGTCGGACGCGCCAAGGGCCTCAAGGAGCGGACAATCGTCTGGCATTACGCGTTGGCCAACGCGATCGGTCCAGTGATCACGGTGGCCGGCCTCCAGGTCGGTTACCTCTTTGGCTCGATCATCGTCATCGAGACGCTGTTCAACTACACCGGCATGGGTTGGCTGACCTATCAGGCTCTGCTGAACCGCGACATCCCGCTGATCCAGGCCACGGTCTTCGTTATCGCGGCGGTCGTCATGCTCGCCAATCTCGCCGTCGACCTGCTCTATCTCTATTTCGATCCTCGAATACGGCTTGCTTAGCAAAAGATGAAGCGCTTCCTGACCGCCAAAGGTCTTTTCGGCGCAGCCCTGGTGATCGCGATGGTTCTGATCGCGATCGTCGCGCCGCTGGTCATTCCCGCCGACTACGGAACGCGGATGACCATGACGGCGCGTCTCCGCCCGCCCTCGGAGCTGCATTGGTTCGGCACCGACCAGCTGGGACGCGACCTCTTCTATCGCGTGATGCTCGGCGCTCGAACATCGCTCGGAATCGCAGTCGCCGCCGTGTTGATGAGCCTGGTCCTCGGCCTGCCGATCGGCATGGTGGCGGGCTTCTACCGCGGCCGGATCGATAGCGCGCTCATGCGTCTGGTCGACACGTTGCTGAGCTTTCCGGTGTTGCTGCTCGCGCTGACCATCAGCGCCATGCTCGGCCCGAGCATCCCGAACGCGATCATCGCCATCGGCGTCGCTTTCACGCCCTTTCTGGCGCGGATCGTGCGCGGGGAGGCACTCCGTGTCACGCAGATGCCCTATGTTGAGGCCGCGCGGGCGGCGGGAGCAACCGACCTCAGTCTTGTCCTGCGCCATGTCGCGCCCAATGTGATGCCGCCAATCATCGTCCAGGCCACGATCAGCCTCGCTTTCGCCGTTCTCGCGGAGGCAGGCCTTTCCTTTCTCGGCCTCGGGACGCAGCCGCCACAATCCTCGTGGGGGCTGATGATCCAGGCGTCGCGCGACTACCTCGATGTCGCGCCATGGACCGGTCTTGTCCCCGGCGCCGCCGTCGCCGTCACCGTGCTCGGGCTCAATATGTCAGGAGACATTCTCCGCGACGTTTTCGACCCGCGGACGAGGTGAGGCTTAAACTCGCAATGTCGTCAGGCGCCGAAACTCTTGTCATATCGCAAGACGGCGTTCGACGGCCGCTGGTTGCGATCGAGAACCTGCGAGTCGAATTCAAGACCGATAGCGTGACGACTATCGCCGTCGACGGCGTCTCGTTTTCGATCGAGCCGGGCGAGACCGTCTGCCTCGTCGGCGAGTCCGGTTCTGGAAAATCGGTCACTTCCCTTTCGCTCATGCGCCTTGTCGAATTTGGCGGCGGGCGAATATCAGGGGGCGAGCTGAAATTCGCTCCGCGCAAGGGTGAAGCGGTCGATCTCACCAAGGCCTCACAGGAGTTCATGCGCGCGCTCCGCGGCAATCAGATCGGCATGATCTTTCAGGAGCCGATGACCTCCCTCAATCCCGTCTTCACCATCGAACGGCAACTTGTCGATGGGCTCAAGGCGCATCGGGGGCTCAAGCGGGACAAAGCACGAGCGCGCGCGCTCGAGCTTCTGCGCGGCGTGCGAGTGCCGGAGCCCGAGCGCCGCCTCAAGCAATATCCTCACGAATTGTCGGGAGGCATGCGGCAGCGCGTCGTCATCGCCATGGCGATGGCCTGCGAGCCCCGGCTCCTCATCGCCGACGAGCCGACGACGGCGCTGGACGTGACGATCCAGGCGGAAATCCTCGCGCTCATCGACCGGCTGAAGCGCGAGAACCGCATGGCCGTCCTGTTCGTCACCCATGACATGGCGGTTGTCGCGCAGATGGCAGACCGGGTCGTCGTTATGCACCGCAGCAAGATCGTGGAGCAAGGCGACGTCGAGGCAATCTTCGAGAATCCGCAGGCCGACTATACGCGGATGCTGCTCGCCGCCGTTCCGAAACTCGGCGCGATGCGCGGCACGACCGCGCCCGCGCCGATGCATCGCATTGGCGATTCCGCATCCCCGCGCCGGAGCGTCTCGCCAGCGCGGCGTGAGCCCCGCCCTTTGCTGGAGGTCAAGAATCTGACCACGCGCTATCCGGTGAAAGGGGGCGTTCTTCGTCGCGTCGTTGCCAACGTCCATGCGGTCGAGGACGTGAGCTTCACCATAAACGCAGGCGAGACATTCTCGCTGGTCGGCGAATCCGGTTGCGGCAAGTCGTCCTGCGGCCGCTCGATATTGCGGCTGGTCGAACCGCAATCCGGCGAGGTGCGGCTGAACGGCCGGGAGATCCGCAGCCTCGGGCCAGCCGAATTGCGTGAAGCGCGCCGGGACATGCAGATGGTGTTTCAGGATCCGTTCGCGTCGCTGAACCCACTCCGCAGATTGCGCGACCAGGTCGCCGAGCCCCTCTTCAACTTTGGCCTCGCCTCAAAATCGGAAATCGCGGACCGCGTGGCGGAGCTCTTCGACCGCGTCGACCTTCCGCGCGGCTTCCTCAACCGCTATCCTCACGAACTCTCTGGAGGACAGCGGCAGCGCGTCGCGATTGCGCGCGCCATCGCACCCCACCCGAGCCTCGTCATCGCCGACGAGGCGGTCTCCGCGCTTGACGTCTCGGTCCAGGCGCAGGTGCTGAACCTCCTCGCGGAACTGCAGGCGGACCTGGGGTTGTCGTTTCTCTTCATCAGTCACGACATCGCGGTCGTTGAGCGCATATCGCATAACGTCGGGGTCATGTATCTCGGACGCCTCGTCGAGTTCGGTTCGCGGCCAGCGGTATTCGAGGACGCGCGCCACCCCTACACCAAATCCCTCATGGCCGCCGTCCCAGTCGCCGACCCGAGACGCCGGCGTATCCACGAGGCTCCGAGCGCCAAGCCTCTTGCCTCGCCCATCTTCCCGCTCGGCCACAAAGCCGAGCCTTCAACTTACGACGAGGTGACGGATGGTCACTTTGTCCTGCGCCATAGTTAAGGGATCCGTGAGAAGCAGAGCGGCGTGCCCATCAAGAACCGCATCGCCGAAATACACAACGAGATCGTCGCGTCTCCCTCCGGCGACCACAGGGCGGCGTGGAATTTCGGTCTGACCGCGGGGTCATTTGGCCCTTGTGCGCCGGAACGGGGCCTCGGTCTCTGGCGGCGATTTTTCAGTTTCCGCGGCCGTCGGCGGGGACGTCGGCAGAGACCGGAGTTCGAAACGCCTGAGACGGCATTGTCACGGCGATCCGGGCTTGCGGGGTTCTCAGTGGCCGGGTAGCCCCACGCGGATGAACAAGGTCAGCTACAGCGGGTATCGTTTCCCGCCCGAGATCATTCAGCAAGCGATATGGCTTTACCTCCGGTTCACCCTCAGTCTGCGCGACGTCGAAGATTTGTTGGCGGAACGCGGAGTGGCGGTGTCTTACGAGACGGTTCGGCGTTGGGTGAACCATTTCGGACCGTTGATCGCCGCCGACCTGCGAAACCGTCGTCTGAAGCCTCATACGACTTGGCATCTGGACGAGGTCTATCTGAAAATCGATGGCCGAATGGTCTACCTTTGGCGGGCTGTGGACGCCGAAGGCGAGGTCCTCGATGTGCTGGTCCAGTCCAAGCGAAACAGCCACGCCGCACTTAAACTGATGCGCAAGCTCCTGAAGAAGTATGCCTTCGTTCCTGAGCGGTTGGTCACCGACGACTTGCGATCATACAGCGCCGCGGTCCGGGATCTTGGGATCGAACGCCGGCACGAGCGCGGACGATGGAAGAACAATCGAGCTGAGAATTCGCACCAGCCGACGTGGCGGCGGGAGCGCAAGATGCAGCGGTTCAAGAGCCCGGGTTCAGCCCAGAAATTTCTTTCAACCCACGCCGCCGTCTACAACACCTTCAACGTCCAACGCCATCTCATCTCCGCCCAAACGCACCGCGCGCTTCGCGGTGCCGCGATGACCACGTGGCGGACCGCAGTCGCAGCGGCCTAACAATTCCTGAGCCGCCGACACTTTCCGCTCGCGGCACGGCAACGTGACAAAGCCATCGTAGCTTAAGGGCGGACTCGGCAATGCCGAACGGCGCGTCCCCGCCGTTCCGCAGAATCGTCAACTGCGGTCGATGAGCACGAGCGCAAATGGTTATTTATCTCTATCGGTGCGACAAAGCTTTTACCGCTCCCGCAGGCCTGCTTTTCGCAGTCCCTCGAATACCCGTGAGCCGGGGAGTATCTGATGATCCGCCAACGTGCGTCGTCCGAATGACCGGAGGGTCTCCCGGGGCCGCCGGCGCTTGAATTCCATGAGCGCGCTCCTCGCCCGCGCTTCATCGCCGTCCAAGGCATAGGCAGCGGCAAGGTAAGCCAGCGCCGGTGGCAATGGGTTTAGGCCGATCGATTCATTCAGCCACCGAATGGCCGTCTCATTCTCTCCGCATTTCAAAAAGCCCACGCCGACGCCATAGAGCCAATTCGCGAGGACTGGTTCGCGCGGACTGATCCGCCTAGCGAGAGCGAAGCCGTCGAGCGAATAAGTCAATCCTTCAAGGCTACCGGCGAGAGCCTGCTTGGAAAAGCCAAGTTCCGCGTGGGCGGGCGCAAGACTCGGGTTGAGCTGAACGGCCATATCGAACGCCGCGATTGCCCGCCCCGATTGCTGTCTCACCCGCGAAACGAGCCCTCTGACGTGATAGGCAAAGGCCAGCCTGGGGTTGATTTCGATCGCCAGATTGGCCGCTGCGTCGGCAAGTCCGACTTGGCGCATCGGGTCGGCGCTCCAGCGGCACATCGTGTCGGAAATATGCGTCTGCCCCAGCCCCGCGAGCGCTTCTGCGTGGCGGTCGTCCTGCCGCAACGCCCGCTCGAAAAACGCCCGCGCCGTCGCGAGACTTTCCACGGAACGCGGGCGGTGGAGATAGCCGTAGCCGCGGACGACCAAATCCTGGACGTCGGCTGCATCCCCGCAGTTCGAGCCTGCAAAGCCCTCGATATTGACGAACTCGAGCTCGATCGCGCGAGCGATGCGGGCCGAGGCATCGCGCTCGAAGGCGAACATGTCGGCGACCCGGCCGTCGAATTGGTCCGTCCAGACCGGCAGGCCTGTTCGCGCGTCGCTCATCCGAGCGTCCACCCGGACCTCACCCGCGCTCCGGCGGACGCTTCCCTGGATTATGTACCGCGCCCCTGACTGGCGGCCGATCTCGAGCGCATCCGCATCGCTGCCGTGATGCACATGAAATTGAGTTCCGACGATCTGTCTTGCTTCGGTCAATAGCAGGGTTGAGACGGAGTTCGCGAGTTGCGAAAGCTCTAGTCCGCCATCAAGATTCGTAAAGGGAAGCACGGCAACCGACCGTCGGCTCGGCGCTGCATCGCGTGGCGCGTGAGACTCTTGCCGTTCGGTCGAAAGCTTGTAGCCGATCCCGCGAACGGTGAGGATAATGCTCGGATTCTTCGGGTCCGGTTCGATCTTGCGCCGCAGCCGAGCGATCAGATTGTCGATACTCCTATCAAAGCTGCCAGCGCCTCGACCACTGACGGCGTCCAGCAATCGGTCGCGTGACATGACTTGACCCCGCCGGCGCGCCAACGTCGCCAGTACGGCAAACTCTCCGCCAGTGAGCTCGACCTCGCGCCCGGCGGCGTCAATGAGCGAATGGCCGCAGATGTTCAACCTCATCCCATTCAGTTCAACCTTCCCGCCCGTACCCCCCGCGTCCTCATCTTCCTTCACCCGCCCCACGAGGGGTTCGAGCGCCGCAAGCACGTCACACTGCTTGAGAGGCGGCACGAGATAAGCGTCAGCGACTAGGCCTGAGCGCCGGAAGCGGCCAATATCGCCGACTGTGCCGACGATGGCGACCAGCCTCCGGCCAGTCTCCCGCAACGACCTCGACAGGTCGAGCAAGGCGAGATCGATGCGCTCCACTCGGACAATGGCGGCCACTGCATCGGAGGCGGCGGCAGCTTCACGCGCTCCCTCTACGCCGTCCAGGCGCCGGACCGCGTATCCCGCCGACGCGATCCAGCCTTTGATCGTCGTTCGCGCACCAGAGTCTCCGGCAATGATCAATACAACGCTGCGCATGGGACCCGCCTGCTTGAGGCCTGGCGGCATCCTACTCCAGCCCATCGGCAAAAACAGCTCTACCCGCCACGCCCGAGCCGGAAGGCGATTGACGTGCGGTTTACATTGCTGGGACACGCCATTTACGCAATCGCGCCACTCTCTCCCGCCGAGATCTCGCGCCGGTCACTTTTGGGTTTGCCGCGCAGGGCAGAGAGCGAAGGTCAAATGACCGGGTCGATCCCTGACGACAGGATCATGATGCAGCAAATGATCGCGGGCTACATGATGTCCCAGGTCATCTTTGTTGCCGTCACGCTCGGCCTGGCCGACCTGCTCGCGACGGGAGAGGCAAGCGCTCAAGCTTTGGCGAAAGCGACCGGAACGCACGATCAATCGTTGGCGCGCCTTCTGCGGGCCCTCGCGGCTTGGGGACTCGTCGAAGAACGGCAGCCCCGATGTTTCAAGCTGACCGCCTTCGGCGCGTTGCTGTGCGCCGGTGTTCCGGGGTCCCTGCGCAACCTCGCCTTGGCGCTCGGAGGCGAATCAATGTGGCGGTCGTGGGGCTCGCTGCTTCACGCGGTGCGCACCGGAGACAACGCCTTCGAGCACCTGTTCGGCATGCGCAGTTTCGAGCACGCTTTGCTGCATCCGGACCGCGCGTCGATCTTCGACGCCTACATGGCGGACCTGACGCGCGCATCGACCGCCGCCATCCTGGCCTCGCACGATTTCTCCGCCTACCGAAGCATCGTCGATGTCGGCGGCGGCAACGGAGCTCTTTTAGGCGAGATCCTTGTCGCTGCTCCAGGAGCAGAGGGCTCCATATTCGACACCCCCTCCGGAGTAGAGCGCACCATGCGTCGGCTTGAACAGGCTGGCGTCGCCCGCCGGTGTCGGGTCGTCACCGGCGACTTCTTCAAGAGCGTGCCGGAAGGCGCCGACGCCTACATCCTCAAGAGCGTCCTGCACGATTGGGAGGATGATAGGGCCTTGGCGATCCTAGAAAACAGTCGCCGCGCAATGCGCCCTGACAGCGTGCTCCTGATTGTTGAACGCCTGCTGCCGGAGCGGATCGAGTGCTGTGAGGCGCATCGCGAAATTACGATGATGGACCTGCACATGCTTGTGATGCCCGGCGGCCGCGAGCGCACCGCCGGGCAGTACGGTGAGCTTTTCGCTGGCGCTGGCCTCGAGCTCATCGAGAGAAAGCAGACCGGGTCGCCGTTCGCCATCATGCAGGCGCGCAAGATTGACGCCCGGACGAGCCGCGACTGCGCCCAGGACGCGGAGCAAGCCCCATGAACCGCCGATCTATCGCCCTTGCCGGCGCAGCCGCCCTCTGCCTCGGCGCCTACGTCTCCGCGGCGGATGCGGACACGAAATACGATGTCGGCGCGAGCGATTCCGAGATCCGGATCGGGCAGACGATGCCCTATAGCGGGCCCTATTCGGCGGCTGGCGTGATAGGTCGGACCGAGATCGCCTATTTCCAGATGATCAACGCCCATGGCGGAATTAACGGCCGGCGTGTGCGGTTCATTTCGCTGGACGACGGATACTCGCCGCCAAAAGCCCTCGAACTGACCAGACGCTTGGTGGAAGAGGAGAATGTCCTGGCGATCATGGGGTCGTTCGGCACGCCGACGAACGCCGCGATCCAGACCTATCTGAACGAACGGCGCGTGCCGCAACTCTTCATCCAGGCCGGCGCGTCGCGGTGGAACGACCCTCAGCGTTTCCCCTGGACGATGCCTTTCGTCGACCTGTTGCGATCGGAAGCGAAGGTTTACGCCAGCGCCATTTTGAGCGACCGGCCCGACGCCCGCGTCGCCGTTCTCTATCAAAACGACGACTTCGGACGAGACTACCTTGACGGGCTGAGGGAGGGGCTCGGCGATCGGGCGGACCGCATGATCGTCACCACCGCGAGCTACGAAACGAGCGACCCGACCGTGGACTCGCAAATCATCAGGCTTGCTTCCTCGGGCGCCGATACATTGCTGATCGCGGCTGGGCCAAAATTCGCCGCGCTCGCTCTTCGCAAGGCCTATGACATCGACTGGCGTCCCACCCGCTTCCTCGCACAGGTGGCCGCCGCCTCGCCAAAGGCGCTCGAAGCGGCCGGACTAGAGAAAGCCGCGGGCGTCATCACGGCCGGTTCGTTCAAATCGATTGGCGACTCGGAATGGGCGAATGATCCTGACTACCTATCATGGCGAGAGTTCATGCGCACGGACGATCCACAAGGCGACGCCCACGACGGGTTTACCTTCATCGGCTATTCCAACGCCGCGTTCTTCGCCGAAGTGCTGCGGCGTTGCGGCGACAATCTTACCCGCGAGAATCTGATGAGCGTGGCCACCCACTTGAACGGCGTCCGAATGCCGGACCTTCTGCCGGGGATAACCATAAACACCAGCCCGACCGACTACGAACCGCTCAAGCAAATGCAACTGCGTCGTTTTGACGGGAAACAGTGGACCTCTCTCGCGAAGCTGGGCGAGAAGTGATTGATGGCTCGCGGATCAAATCTTGCGCCAGCCGGTTTCGCGTCGCACCGAAGCTGCTGTGGCCAATCGCACTTCATTTCTCGCCGTCGAACCGCCGTTCGAGTTCGATCCACCAGTCCCAAACGAAACCTCCGCTCTCGCGCCCTGCGAAATCACCGCGCCAACGCTACTCGTCATAGCTCAGGGTGGGCGCTCACCCGCGGCTATGAGAACCGCTCGCCTACCATCGCCTCGCTCTTGGGCTGCAGCCCCTCCCGCGATCTTGCCTGCCAGGATCGTGGCTTGTCCCCGGCCGCAGCGTTTGCCAGAATCGCGAGCGGCGTACGGTTTGAGCCAACAGGCGGCGGCGCAAGCGCAGGTTTGGTTCGAGCGCGCGCTGTCGCTTGATATTGGCGCGGCGGGCGCGCCCGACGCCGTCCAGGCCTTTGCCGCAATGCGGCACGCAGCAGAATCTGGTCACACGCTGGCGGCGTTCAACGTGGCGGTCATGCTCGACAGCGGCCGCGGCGCGCCGCGCGACGTGGCCCAAGCCGCCATCTGGTATGCGCGGGCGGCCGCCGGCGGCGACCGTCGCGCCGCCTTCAACCTCGGGCAGCTCTATGAAAGCGGCGAGGGCGTGCCCGTCAACATCGATTTGTCCCGCGCCTGGTACGCCGCGGCCGATTTACCGGCGGCCCGCGAACGCCTGGCGGAGGCCAAGTCTACGGCTGATCGACCGGCGCTTGTTCAGGCGCCGGAGCCGCTCTTCCCCTTGAGCAAAAGCTCGCTTGCGCCTGGCTTGCAACAAGTCGATCTCGTCTGGACGTCGCCTCTCCAACCCGCGGCTGTACGCTTCTTTGTCGAATTCCGTATCCTTGGCGCTCGCGATTCGCGCGAGGTCTGGAGCGGGTTTGTCGACCTTAGCAGCGTGCGCTTGCCAATCCCGCCGGGGGCTCAGAATCTGGCCTGGCGCGTCACCGCGGTGGCGAGAGGCTCGGCGAGCTATACCGTGTCCGGCTGGTCGGTCTTTACGATCCCTCCGTCCTAAGCAGACTTGCTTGGGCGACCTGACGGATGGCGACGTACGATCGGACCGACTCCGCACCACCAAGATCACGAAGACTACCAAGGAGCTTCGTGCTCTTCGTGTCCTTAGTGGTGAATCGATTCCGTCTTGATCCGTTGGCCGCCCAACGAAAGTCAGCTTAGAAGAACCATTTCCCCTAACTGCGACGCTCACGCGGCAGCGGTCCGCAACGTCCGCTTCACGTCGATTTCGTTGAAGAACCCTGTCTTCAGGCGAGCGCGAGAAGCGTGAGCTGCGGCTGTCAGCGAGGCAAAGTCGCGCCTCCCCGCCTCACGTGGCGAAGATCGGCGCTGGAAGGGGGATGAGCTTCGCCAGCTTCCTGAGATTTTGGGCGGTGGCGGCCAAGAGGAACTCGTCTTTGGCCCCGCTCGGTCCGCGCAGGCGCAATCGACCGAGCCTGAGAATGCGCTTCAGATGAGCGAAGAGCATCTCGACCTTCCTTCGTTCCCGACATGAGACGGCGTAGGCCTCGGTCTTTGCGATCGCACGGGCCTTGTCGCGAGCGGCTTCATGAACGGAGCGCGCGATTTTGCGTGCAGGAACGTTCGGACAGCACTTGGGCTTGAGCGCGCAGGCCTCGCAGTCCTGCTTGCGCGCAAAGTAGATCATCGTGCCGTCCTTGGTCAGCCCGTCGCGCGGCTTGGCGAAAGCGCGGTGGTATTTCTTGAGCTCTTTGCCGCCGGGGCAGACATAAAGGTTGCTTTCTGGATCGAATGCGAAGTCGCTGCGGGAGAAGGTTCCGTCCGTGCGCTCTGTCTTGTCGACCAGGTTCACGTGCGGTTCGATCCCGCGCTCGTCCACCAGCCACCCGACCATCTCGGCCGAGCCGTAGCCCCCATCCGCGACTAGGCGCGACGGGGCGAGGTCGAATTGTTCGGCAGTGCGGTCGAGCATCGTCCTGGCCGCGCCGACTTCCGCCTGACGAATGGTCGTCGTCGCCTCGACGTCCATGATCACCGCATGCTTGAGATCGATGAGATAGTTGTCGGAATAGGCATAACCGGCGAGAGAGTTGGCCGAAGCGGTGTAGCGGGCGGCCGGATCTGTCGGCGAGATCACTTTCGGCTCGACCGGCGTTGCGCCGCCGAAGGCGGCGTCATCGAGAACAGAGAGATATTCCGCGACCGCCCGATTGGAGGTCGGATCGAGGTCCTCGATCTTGGCGACGCCGCGCCTGCGATGAGCGTCGGCCACGATGATGCTGGCGTCGACCGCAAAGGCTTCGCCGCCCACGATGCCTTCCTTCATGCAGCGCGCCACCACCGTCTCGAACAGCTTGCGCAGCAGATCGCTCTCGCGAAAACGGCCGTGGCGGTTCTTGGAAAAGGTCGAATGATCGGGGACGTCGCAGTCGAGACCCAGACGACAAAACCAGCGATAAGCCAGATTGAGGTGGACCTCGTCGCACAGCCGCCGCTCCGAGCGGATGCCAAAGCAGTAGCCCACGATCAGCATGCGGATCATCAACTCGGGATCGATCGAGGGCCGTCCCACATCGCTGTAATAGGGCCCCAGATGCGCCCTCAGATCCGACAGGTCGACGAAGCGGTCGATCTTGCGAAGCATGTGACTATCGGGGACGTGCCGCTCAAGGCTGAAGCCGTAGAACAGCGCCTCCTGCATCACCCGCCGCTCGCCCATCATCGGCCGAATCTCCTGACACCAGGAGAAGGGAATCAGCGACCGGCGCCCGGATCAAGCGGAGTTTTTCAACAAAATACGTCGACTCCAGCCGTCCCGTGAGCGCAAAGACCGGTCATTCGCCGACGGCTTGGCGAACGGGTCAAATCGACCCTGAGCAGGCCTTCAAGACCGGCCCAATGAACGGGCGAGAAGGGCGAGAAAGCGGACTTCGGCTGAAGGTCGGTTGCGCCGGACCGACCGTTCCGGAAGTAAGGAACATTGCAGATCGGCGGTCGGCGGAGATGGCAACATTGCCTTTGCCGCCGTTGCGGTCGGTCCCGGTACGGGAGGAAGGCACCCGCTTTTGGAAGTTCGAGGCTCCGTCACGTCGGCCTCTGAACACTATCAGAGTTCTCCCCGGTTGACCCGCCGAGGCTCACCCGATCGGACCGGGAGAGGTAGTTGCCCGCGACCCCCACCGCGCGCCGAGGGGGTCAACATACCTATAGCCGCGACCACAAACTCGCAGTCGGCGGCGATCACACGTGGGCTCGCGTTTCGGTAGCGGCGGGTGTAACCTTTTGATATTCGGGATGGCCCTCCTCTGCCATTCCCGTCTGGGCGTGAAAAAGCAGTGGTTCGGCCGCTGCGGCCCCGTTGCCGCCTCGAACCTACGAGGGGAGGAGAGATGGCCGACATCGAGCGAATCCTGATCGTCGGAGGGGGGATTGCCGGGCTTTCAGCCGCTGCCGCGCTGAGCCGACAAGGCTTCTACGCTAAGCTCGTAGAGCGAAGCGCCACGTGGCCGGCGATCGGCGCCGGCATCAACCTGCCGGCCAATGGCGTGCGCGTTCTGCAGGCGCTGGGCCTCCGAGCGGCTGCGGAGCGCAACGCCGCTGTCGTTCGCCGATGGGGGTTCTTTGACCAGCACGGTGCGGCGCTCTGCGAGACCGATCTCGAAGACTTGTGGTCCGAGGTCGGTCCCTCACTCGCAATGACCCGCGTCAGACTTCACGACGTTCTTTTGGCCGGCGCCGCCGAGGCCTCGCATAGACTGGGCGTTTCCCTCATCGCCTTGGCGCAGGACGATCGCATGGTCCGCGCCAGGTTCAGTGACGGCGCCAGCGGGGATTACGATCTTGTGATCGGGGCTGACGGCATTCATTCGACTGTCCGCAGGTTGGTGGTCGGCACCTATTCACCCAGCTATGCCGGGCAGTTGGTATGGCGTGGCGTCGTCGCGACGCGCCCACAAGAGATTGTGGACAATATCATGGTGCTGATGGGCGATGGGCGCTTTTTCGGCCTCGTACCGATGGGCGAGGGTCACACCTACGGCTTCGGCGCCCTCAACGTAGAATGCTTCGATGACCCGCTTGAGGGGCGCCTCGAGCGGTTTCGTCGGCGCTTCGCCGAATTTGCGACAGCGGTCTCGACCTATCTCAGCGCGATAGAAAACGATCAGCAGCTTCATTTTGGGCCAATTGAATGGGTCGAAGTCGACCCTTGGCATCGAGGCCGCGTGGTCCTCATTGGTGACGCGGCGCACGCCGGCCCCCCACACATGGGCGAGGGCGGCTGCATGGCTATGGAGGACTCGTTGGTGCTGGCCGAAGAATTGCGCAATGCGAAGGGCGTTGAGACCGCACTCGAGTCCTATGTTCGCAGGCGCAGGCCCAGAGCCGACTGGGTTCAGGCACAGAGTCGCGCCGCGGCACAGGCCTGGGTTCTTCCCCCAGCTGCGCGCAATGCGACGTTGCGCGAGCGTGGCGATCAGATGTTCCGCGACCGCTACCGAGCTCTGGTTCCCGCGCCGTAGGGAAGACGATCGCCCTTCACTCGGCGACCGACCGCCCTCGACCATGAGCGCCCCTTCGAGGTTAATCCTACGAACAGGCGGTAACATGCATGAAACGACATTCACCTCCTCGACTGAACTCGCGACCGCCCTTCGACGCGCGGCGACCGCGCACGGCGAGCACGAGAAGCGAAGCGGCCGCCAGCGAGATGAGAACTGGCCGGATTGGTACGCCGAATACATCGTCCGCGAGCGGGCGGGCAAGGAACTGCCGACATGAGGACGTGATAAAACCGCGAGCGAATGATCTATCGTTCAACCGTTTGCCGCGCGCAACAACCGGCCGTTCCTCGACGCCGCGGCGAACGCGTTAACTCGACCCCTTGCCGACCTTCAAGGTCGGCGCTGTGAACGAGCGCAAAAGCGCGAGAAAGCGGACAGAGCCGGGAACGCGACGGTTGCGAAGCCGTCTCTCATGCGGGAATTTCAGGTCGCATAGCTGGCGAGAGGAGGAGAACCCCGCCCGACATTCTCTCGCGCGATAGCGTGGGAGTCTGCCGACGAAGGGGTGTCCAGGGGTCATGGTTGTGTGACGATTGTCACGACCCTCTGCTTCGCCCAGCCGGGCGGAAACAACGAGTCGTTCGGATCGCCCGGCAAGAAGTTGATCGTGTAGCCGAAGCCGGGCCGGTCCGGCAGTGCAGGCCGCTTCACCGGAAGCAAAGCCTCCGCGGTAGTTCCGGTGGTAAATTGAATTTCATCGCCGAACTCCGGCCGGTCAGGCAGTGCTTCACCTGCAGACACGGAGGGCGCGAGCGCGGCGCTAGCCGGAAGGGCCAGACTGAGAAGGAATAGGGCTTTGCGGTTCGAATGGCGTTGCATGGCTCTCACCCGTCGACTTGCCCTACTTGGGCTCGCTTGACTGGCGGTGAGGATGCCAGGACGCTGAGACGCCCGCTTGGCGAACAGCTTGGCGTTGTCGTGGCTTTGCCTTTGGGTTGTCTCGTTTTTTGGCGTTTCCGACTACGTGGTAGGCTCGGCCGGGAGGACGCCGGAGCGGCGAATGCTCTACTTCTTCGATGAATACGTGCTCGATACCGACCGTCGCGAGCTGCGTCGCGGCGACAGGCTGATAACGGTCGAACCCAAAGTCTTCGATCTTCTGGCGTACTTAATCGAAGGTCGCGAGCGGGTCGTCAGCAAGGGAGCCCTGATTGCCGCGGTCTGGTTGGGGAGGGTGGTCTCGGAGTCGGCGCTGGCCAGCTGTATCAATGCTGCCCGGAACGCAGTGGGCGACAGTGGTGAATCGCAGCGCCTGATCAAGACGCTGCCCCGCAAGGGCCTGCGCTTCATCGGCACTGTGCGCGAGGAGAACAGCCTCACGGGCCTGGCGCTATCAAGCGCCGCGCCCACGACGCCTGGGTCGGCCCTTGATCTTCCAGACTGGCCATCGGTGGCAGTCCTGCCCTTCATAAATCTCAGCAATGACGAAGAGCAACAATATTTCGCAGATGGCCTCGCTGAGGACATCATCACGCGCCTTGGGCGCCTAAAGTCGATTCTCGTATGCGCTCGCAACTCATCCTTCAACTACAAGGGTAGAACAGTCGACGTTAAGCAGGTCGGGCGGGAGCTCGGTGTGCGCTACGTGCTTGGCGGAAGCGTGCGCCGCTCAGTGCGGCGTCTGAGGATTGGAGCGGAGCTGAGCGAGGCGTCGACCGGCCTGCAGGTGTGGGCCGAGCGATATGACGTCGACCTTGCCGACTTCTTCGGCCTGCAAGACCAAATTGCAGAAAGCGTCATTGCCGCGCTGGAGCCGCGGCTCCACGCGGCGGAGCACCGGCGCTTCCAGAGCCGATCGCCGGACAGCCTCGACGCGTGGGGATTTGTCATGAAGGCGATGCCGCACATATGGGACTGGGGGTCGGCTCAGGAGATCGAGGTCGCCCAGGCTCTTCTGAAGCGAGCCATCGACATCGATCCCGACTATCCGCGCGCCAACAGTTTGTTCGCATGGACTCAGGCGTCGCTGGCGCAACTCGGATCTGCGGATGCGAGGGATGCCCTCGGCGCCGCTCGTGCAATGGCGCAGCGAGCGATCCAGCGAGACTCCGATGACCCTTGGACCCAACTTGCCGCCGGCTACGTGCATATGGTCTCACGGGACTTCGGTCAGGCGGTCAATGAACTGACTGAAGCGATCGAGTTGAACCCGAGCCTTGCATTCGCTCATGTTGTCTTGGGAGCGACCTACGGCTACGGCGGCATGCCGAGCGATGGTCTGCATCATTGCGGGCTCGCGGCTCGGCTGAGCCCCCGAGACTTCACGCAGGCGGTCAATTTTTCAGCGCAAGGGCTGTGCCACTTCATGGCCGGTCGTTTTGCGGAAGGGGTCGAATGGGAGCGGCGGGCGGTGGACCTTCGGCCGCACTTCGGCAGCGCTTGGCGTACGCTGGCAGCCGCTGCCGGGAAGGTTGGCAACCTCGATGTGGCTACCCGCGCCTTGTCTGAGGCGAAACGCCTTCATCCGTTGTTGTCGATTGCGTGGGTCGAGAAATATCATCCGATCGTGCGAGAGACTGACCGCGCAATATACGTCGAGGGCCTTCGCGCAGCGGGGCTACAATAGCGCAACTCCGTTTCGTAGGTCGCTGATGGCAGCTTTCGGCCTCCCGAGGCGACACCTGTAGGCGCGCTCTCCGCCCAATTGAGGCGTCCAAGGCCGTGGCTTGCTACGCCCGTAATACGTCGACTCCAGCCGTCCGGTGAGCGCAAATAGCGGTCGTCGCCGGACGGTTCGGCGAACGGGCCAAGTCGACCCAAAGCGGAAGTTTCCGCCCCACACGAGAGTGGACTGCTCTCGATGCAAAGCGGAAGTTCCTTGGAGCTCACGGTGCGATTGCCGCAGCGCCAGCTGTCGCGGTTCAACATATTCATGTTGTGACCAAGGGAAGCTGGTGGCCGCCGTGTAATGAAGCCGGTGACGACAAGGCTCGCGGCCCACACGTTTCGAGACGGAACCAGGTGCGCCGAACAAGCGCTGCCAGCCACCTCGAAGCCATCCGGAACGATGCTCGTTTAGTCACCTCTGCGGGTCTCCAACCTGAGCGTCAGCGGTCACAGGCTTCGATGCCCGGGCCCCGCGACGAGGCTATCGACTGTAGAGCCGTGCCAGCCTGCAGGCGCTCAGCATCCCCTGCTGCGGCGGCGCGTCTCCGAGGGACAAGCTTTGCGCCGGCGGCATCACCCGCCGTCAGTGATACCGCCTCAGCACGATTGACGTCGGCCAGTCGCGGCGATGCTCCTCGACATGAACGCTGATCACCGATCGCTCGATCCAGGCGCTCTTGACCAGCTCCTCGACCGCCTCCTCGCGCCCGCTGAACTCGTGTTCGTGGCCGTGCTCGGTGATGAGCTTGAAGCCCGCGAAATCGCCGAAGCGGTCGTAGATCAGCGATACGACCTTGCCGGTGAACTCGATGATCTCCTCCCGACGATGGCGCGGCGGCTCTGGCTCGGGACACGGCGGCGGATAATGCCCCGGCACAGTGCCGGACGGCGAGGGCGGTATTTGCCCTGGATCGCCGCCGAAGCCGCCGACCCGCCCGATGATGAGGCCGAGATAGCGTTTCAGCACCGGATAGAAGCGCAGCGTCTTGGGCACCACGCTCACCTTCCACTTGAGCCAGGCGAGCAGCCGCTCTTCAGGGAGCAGCAACTGCTCTTTGGTGCTGATGGTGATGGTCACCTGGAACGTGCCGCTCGTCCTGCGCCAGGAGAACGGCTGGGGAACGACGGCGGCTGCCGGCACCGCACGCGCGGCGAACCGCTGCAGCTCGTCCGGGAAGGCCGTCGCTTTGGTGATCTGGCGCACGACGATGTCGTACCTGTCGCCGCGGCTAATCCTGGGCGGCAGATCGACCTCGAGCAGCCCCGCATACGCTCCCACCCCCTTCGGAATTGGAATCAGGGTTGCGTCGCCGACCGGACAGCCGATGGTGTTGTCGTCGATGACGCTGAGCCGATGCGCTGGATACATTGTATCGGCGAGCGCGATCACGTCCGAAGCGTGGAGCGCCGGCAGGTAGAACGAGGCGGTGCTGCCGGCCGGCGTCGAGCCCCAGAAGATCAGGAGCTCGTCCACTTCGTCCACCGCCGGGGACGAGGCGCGCACCTCGAACGGATGCGGCATGATGCGCGAGGGATCCTGGCCGGGATTCGGCCCGTCGATCCAGGCGATGTTGCGTTGGGCGAGCTTGTCCGAATCGCCCGGGTCGGCTCCTGGAGGCACCGGCGTGTCGTCGAACCGGATCTCTCCCACGAGACACTGATGCGGCGCATTCGCGACGATCTGGTTGACCGACACAAAGGGGCTGGAGAACGGCCCGTCCCACTGCGATTGCGACGTCGGCGGCGACGCGGGCAGAAAGTCTTGCGCCGGCAGCGGCGGCGTCATCTGGCCTTGCTGGTTCAGGTCGAGCCAGCAGCCGAAGTAGGTGTCGACTTCCTGGCCGACCATGGTGGTGATCGAGCGAGCATTCGGATCGTCGTGCTGGGTGTTCATCGCGGCGGCGCCGGGCGGGAAATTCACTCGCGCGGTGGCAAAGCATGGAATGGTCGTCCATTCGAGATTGCCTTGCTGATCGGTCCCCACCCCCATGAGCGCGATCTTGTGCCCCGCGCTGCCGTCCGTACCCCAACGGTACGCGCCCTCTCCTGTGCCGACCTCGAAGAAGGTCGTCGCAGTGCTTTGCATCGAGAATAGGCGGAAGAACACGCGCACCGGCGAAACGGTGACCGACGAATTGGAAAAGATCCGCACCCGCGCTAGGGCAAAGTTGAAGGTCGGGTTGCCGCTCTTGTCGGCGGGTAAGAATTCGAGGGCGGACGCCTCCTCATCCTGCGACAGCGCCCCGTCGAACGTGTCGCTGGTCGCGCCCGTGTTGAGGTTATCGATGACTTTCCGGATGTAGCGGATGCAGTCGCTCGCGTCGGTGGGGTTCGGAGCGCTGAACTTCAGCGGCGTCAGAGTGGGGGTCGCCTTGAAGAACCGCAGATCGTAACTCAGCCAGACCGGAAAGGCCTTCGGGTTCGCATTGTCGAGGTTCTGGAAGTACGGATCCTCGCCCTGGGCGAGCTCGACGAGCGCCTTCGCCGTCAGCGTCAGCTGGCCGACCGTGAAGGTCGCGGTCAGAGTGATGAACGCGACCTCGTGCAGATTGAGCGCGCCGAACAGATTGGAGAGCGTCGGGTCCGCCGGAAACTTGATCGTGTACGGATAGAAGAAGCTCTGCAGCTCCTCGCCCAAGGTCGGATCGTCGGCGAGGACCGGCAGCGGGCTGAAAACGTTCACCGCTGGCAGATTTGCCGAGATCGTGGTGATCTGCGCCGCCGTCAGGGCGTTGAGAACCGGGTCGACGGTCGCCGTGATCGCGGGGAGATTGGCCGGTTGGACGTTGAGGTCGCCGGGCGCGTTGAAGCCCAGGGATTCATTGGTGAGCCCATCAACGTTGATGTAATAGGCGGGGCTGAACGATTGACTGGGAGAGACCGCGTCCTTGCCGAACGTCGACTTGCCGAAGACGAAGCGGATGCTCGGAATGGCGAGCGGCGCGCCCCAAATCTCCTCGACGCCGCCGGAACGGCGATCGGTCCAGCAGGCAAAGAACCGGCCGCCATAGCCGGTCAATCCGGAGTAGTCGCCGTAGCTGAAATTGTTGGCGCTGGTGGTCTCGTTGGTCGCCGCGGTCGTGATCTGGATCGGCGCGCTCCAACTTGCGCCGTCGTCCTGCGAAAACTGCGCCCAGATGTCGGATGAGAGCCGCGTCGCATCGTTGACGGTATCGGAATAGGTAACCATCAATGCGCCATCGGTTTCATCGACCGCAAGACGCGAGAACGACTGGTCGTTCAGGGATGCTTGGTTGTTCAGCATCTGCGGAGCAGCCCAGTTGGCTCCGCCGTCTATCGAGCGCGTGAACCAGATTCGGGTTTTGCATGCGGACGCGGCGTTGCCCCCCGGACCGGCGCCGGTGGTGCAGCCGGCTTCACCAGAAAGGTCCGGCCACACGAGATAGACCAGGTCCTTGGTCGCCGTGCGATAGGCGCCGCCGGACATCAAAACCCGGGCCCCGCGGGCGATGTCGGCGCGATCCGACGGAATCGATAACCGCCTCGTGGTGGCGAAGAGGCTCGCGATTTGGACGAAGCCCGTCCCATCCTTACGCGGCGACTGGAAATTCGCGCCGCCATCGGTCGATTTGGCAAGGAGGAGTTTCCCGCTGCCGTCCGCGTCCGGGTAGAACGCGAACACGTCGCCGGCGCTGTTCGTCTTGATGTCGCAGCCGATCGCATTGCCGGTCTGCTCGATGCCGCTGATCTGTTTGGGCGCTTGCCAGGCGCCCCCGGACCCGGCGGTTCGTCGCGCGACAAAGGCAGGCACGCCTGTGTGCCAAATGAGGTAGATCTGGTCCTTGTAGGGAGAGGCGGGGCTGTGGTCCGTCCACATGCTCTCCCGGTCGACGTTGGTCTGCGCGCCCGACGGCGTCGCCTCGAAATTCCAAGTCTGGCCGCCGTCTGGCGAATTGTACGACCGAAGAACGAAGCCCGCTGGCGTGACGCCCATGGTGATCGCCCACGCGGTTCCGTCCGAGGTCCAATCGACCGCTGGATCGGTGTGACCGGTGTCGCCTGCAGTCAACGGCAGAGTGGTCTGGCCCCAACTCTTGCCGCCGTCCGACGAAAAGAATTGCGCCTGCGCGCCACTCGCGCTGAAAGAGTTGGACGCGCCAATGATCTGGGACGTGTTGGCGTGGTTGACGCGGAGGTCGGATTCGGCGCGAGTCGACGTCTGCGCCCCGGAAAGGCGAACGTTGCTTGTCATGGCGTTCGCCCCTTCGAAATGTTCAACCATTCATCGGGATTTGGAAGCAGGTCCTGGTTGACCTGCATCAACTCTTGGATACGGTTCAGGGCCTCGGGGTAGTCACCAGCCGGACCAGCGGGAGCTGGCGGCTCGTTCGGGTGTTGTTTGCGATAATAAACACGCAGCCACAGCGGCACCCCGACCCCGTCGCCGTCGTGTTCCTCGGGCCGAAGCAAATTCGTCTCCTGATTGGCTCGGATGAATTCCTCGAACTTGCTGCCGTGGACGGCTTTGGCGTCGGTCAGTTGTCTTTCAATCGAGCGAAAACGCGGCGTGGCGTCGGGCGCTGAGGGCGATCTTGCCATCGGGAAATCTCCGGTCTTTGTTAACCATGCATCGATGTTGACCGTCGCAAGCGCGATGCGTGACGACGCAATGCGCGGAGCGAGACTGTCAGACGCGCATCGATCCAGCGGCCGGATCGATCCACAGAGACGCGTATCATTCGACCTCGACGAGGAGAAGCTGTGCCCGACCTTCGCCAGGCCGCTCCGATCCAGCTCCAGAGGATAGAGCCGCGGCCGCGCCAAGGCTTCGGACTCCTCGATCTGGTCGCTGCCACTATCCTTCCCGCTTTTTGGGGCCGATCTCGGGTTAGGTCGGAACACACGGGCGAAATACAGGGGGGAGAGCGCGTCGCCGAAATCAGCCCTTTGCGCTCCGCCCGTCTCCGGCGCCCGCTGTCCCAGGAAGTCGCCGAGCGAAACAAAGTCCGCGATTCATATCCCCGCTATTGCCGCCACTACGACGCGACTAGGTTGAGCCCTGTGTCTGCGCGCGTGCGCTACTATCCTGCGCCCGTCGTTGCGCTCGACCGAGATCGTTGCAACATCCTGGAGACACCCGCCCCCACCGCCACACCGACAACCGCCTCAGTGAGATCAAAGGCGAGGAAGGCCCAGCTTTCTTCGTATTCCCCGCTGACAACCGTCGCCGACAAGGCGCAAGCGAAAACGCCAATCACGACGAGCGCTGCGCGCAGCCTGCCTGAGGTGCCCCGCCAAAGTAGCCATCCAAGAACGGCGCTCGAAATGAGGGGGAAAAACTCGTCCATTTGGTTCCCTTCGCCTGCTTAGGGTGGACCAGTCTTTATGTCATACTTTACGCTAGCGCCAACGGTGGTCGCCGTCAATTCTATGGGTCTCGCGTTGCGAGCGTCAGACCAAACGCTGGCAGCCTTGACATTGCTTCCGCAAGATAGAAAGAGCGCACTCGCTATAAGTATTTCCACCGAGTTCCTACCACCCGACGCGATTGCCGATAAAGTCCTCGAGCATGGCGCTGACAAGTCCGGTCGTGAAGCGTAGGCGGGAATTCTCCGATGGGCCGCTTTGGGCCGGATTCGGGACCTACATGGCGTTGCAAGGGAAGGGCCGGAATCCGCCCTCTTGCGACATCGCCTGTCGGTACCAAGCGTTCGATTTGACCCACCCACTAGCCGTGAAAGCGGAAAGTTCGGCCCGCGCGTCGCAACCAGCGTCTCGACTCTCTGATCGACGACAAAGGCTACGACGCTGACGCCTTGATCGAACAGCTTCGGCACGTCAGGCCCGCCCCGAAAATATATCTACAAGCTACGGCTGGGTCGCAACAACATTTCAGTCTTGCCAAACGATTGCTATGGGCACAGCCTGAGCCCCGGCGTGCGAGCACTGCGGAAATCAACCGTGGGCGCCGCACTGCCGACTAGGAGGAAACCATGATTCGCACTCTGATGTTCGCCGCGGTGTCGGCCGCGGGCCTTCTGCTCTCGCCCACCGCTTTCGCGCAACAAACTGGTG
>Ga0209167_10000576_pt1 | contig 25495 bp, 22 predicted proteins | sample Coa_R1_9_FD_187154 | JGI IMG/M metagenome (GOLD analysis project Ga0209167, IMG submission 187154) | Surface soil microbial communities from Centralia Pennsylvania, which are recovering from an underground coalmine fire - Coalmine... | ecosystem: Environmental > Terrestrial > Soil >...
AGAGCCCATCGGCCTCGCACAGGGGGGTTACCAGATAGTTGTGCCCATCAACATCAACACCCCCGCCGTCTACAACTTTGAATGGCTCGGCGCAAAATACGCGATGAGTTCCGGCTGGAGCTTTACCGGCGCGCTGTATCACATCACCCAGAACAGCTGGTCGGTCGGCAAGGGATTGAGCGGCACGGAAAACATCGGTTGCAGCGCCGCGGGCTTGCTGTGCGCAGGCGACTTCAACGAAGCGTCCGTGGTGGCGGACTACGCTTTCAACAAGCACTACGACGCCTATGCTGGTGTGAACTACTCGCAGGTCACCGACGGTCTTGCCAACGGGTTTGTTGGCACGACCAAAGACGGGACCACGGGCAGTGAAAACCAGACGACCGTGATGTTTGGCTTTCGCGTGAGGTTCTGAGAGCCGATATCGGCGATCGTCAATGGGTTTGGACCGGGCCACCCGTATCTCAAGGTGGGGGCCCGGCCGAATCTCATCCGCTTCGCTTATTGCTGGCACAGTAGCGCGGGCAGTCGCCTGGCAGACCAGTTGGTTGCCGTGTCATAGGCATACGCCAGTTGCAGACAGGCGAGTTCCGCGTGGTTCGGCCCCACGATCTGAATGCCCATTGGCAAGCCGCGGTCGCTGAATCCAGCCGGCGCCGCCAGCGCCGGGCAACCGCTCATGGTGATGGGCAACACGCACTTCATCCATTCGTGGTAGGTGTGCATTTGCGTGCCGGCAATCTGCTGCGGCCAGTGAAGGTCGGCGTCGAATGGAAATAGCTGCGCGGTCGGAACGATGAAGTAATCATATTTCCCGAAGAACCTGCGCACCGCCTGATACCACTGGGTGCGTACGGTCGAGGCGGCGGAAATGTCGAAGGCTGTCAGCTTCAGCCCGCTCTCAACCTCGAAGACGGCCTCCGGTTTCAACAGCGCGCGCCTGGCAGGATCGTTGTAGTACGCCAGCAGCGCTCCGCCGGCCTGCCATGCCCGCAGCTTCAGCCACGCCCGCCAGACGGCATCAATCGAATAGTCCGGCTGGGCTTCCTCCACGATGCAGCCCAGCGACTCGAACACCTTGAGCGCGCTCTTGCAGACCTCCAGCACCCCCGGCTCGAATGGCAGATAACCGCGGAAGTCGCCCGACCACGCGATCCGTTTGCCTTTGGGATCAGCTTCCAGGCGTCGCTGAAATACGCCGCCGTCACCGCTCATGGACAATGGCGCGCGCGCGTCGTAACCCGCCTGTATCGAAAGCAGCATTGCCAGATCCGGAACGTTGCGCGCCATCGGGCCAACCACGCCCATGGATGGCAGCCAGCCGTCCAGCGCCTCGGTCGGCACCAGCCCAAAGCTGGTCCGAAAGCCAAAGACGTTATTCCAACCTGCGGGGTTGCGAAGGCTGCCGCCGTAGTCGCTGCCGTCCGCGACCGGCAACATGCGCAGAGCCAGGGCGACCGCCGCCCCGCCGCTGCTGCCGCCGGCCGAGCGTGACTGATCATAAGCGTTGCGGGTAATCCCATAGACCGGGTTGTAAGTATGCGAGCCGAGCCCGAACTCCGGCGTATTGGTCTTGCCAATGAAAACGGCGCCGGCCTTTCGCAAGCGCTCGACCATGATGGCGTCCGCATCCGGGATGAAATCCTTGAGGATGGGCGAGCCCATGGTCATGCGAATGCCCTTGACCGGCATCAGGTCCTTCACGGCGAGCGGCAAGCCATGCAGCGGCCCCGGCAACTCACCGCGGGCGAGCTGCCGGTCGCGCGCTTCGGACTGAGCCAGGAGCGCCGCCCGGTCCTGCAGTGCGACGATGGCGTTGACTCGCGGGTTGAGCTTCTCAATGTGCGCGAGATAGGCCGTCATGACCTCAACGCAGGAGACCTGCCTGCGGCGAATGGCATCGGCAAGCGTCGTCGCGTCGAGCATGACGAGGCTCGACGCTGCTCGCGTCGCGCCAGAGGCAGGCGGCACTAATGCCGGCACGGCCACGCTCGCCGCTGCGCCGGTCGCCATGGCGAGCAGCGCGCGCCGATCCAGATCAGGCTCGCCGGGATCTGTCGGGCCTGCCGGCACACTTAGCCACCGGATCGCACGTCAGCATTCGCGAGTGTCGCTGCCACTCAAGGTCCCCGATGATCGCAGTTACGCCATATTGCCCCCTGCCGGCGCCGTACACCACAATGAGAGTACAGGGGCATTCGGCATGACGACGCGAACCGCAGCGATCACACTGGCACTGGCGTTCGTCGGTGCCGCGCACGCCGCGGACGACGAGCACCACTCGCATCCCGCACCGGAGAAACTTGGCTCGGTGCATTTTCCGACGTCCTGTACGCCGGCGGTGCAGCGGGAATTCGACCGGGCTGTCGCACTCCTGCATTCGTTTGCGTATGCCGCGGCCGAACAGGAATTCCGCGCCGTCGCCACGCGTGATGCAGGCTGCGCGATCGCTCACTGGGGAATTGCCATGTCGCTTTTCCACCAGCTTTGGGAACCGCCGTCGGCTACGGCGCTTCGCGAAGGAGCGGCGCAAGTCCGCAAGGCCGTCGAAATTCGCGCCGGCTCGCCGCGCGAACGCCAGTACGTGGAGGCCCTGGCTACGTACTATGCCGACGCCGAACATGACGCACCGGCAGTGCGCGCAGAGCGCTATAGCCTCGCTATGGCCGACGTCGCTCGCGACAACCCGGCAGACCCCGAGGCACGGATTTTCTACGCACTCGCGCTCATCGCAACGGCGCCGCCGGCCGACAAGACGCATGCGAATCAGAAGCACGCCGCGGCGATTCTGCAACCCATTTTCCGCCAGCAACCCCAGCACCCCGGGGTACCCCACTACCTGATCCATGCCTACGACAGCGCGGAGCTCGCGCCACAGGGCCTGGCCGCAGCCCGTGCGTATTCAAAAATCGCGCCGTCGGCGCCCCATGCACTGCACATGCCGTCGCATATCTTCACGCGCCTCGGCCTCTGGGATGACTCCATCGCCTCGAACCAGGCGGCGCGCGCGGCGGCGCACAACGAGGGCGATGTCGGGGAAGAACTGCACGCGATGGACTATCTGACCTACGCATTCCTGCAACGTGGCCGCTACGCGGATGCCGAGCAGGTCGTACTCGATCTGCGCTCGATGAAAGATCTGTCCGCGCCCCAGTTCAAGATCGGCTATGCCGCGACGGCCATGCCGGTGCGCCTGGCAATCGAGCGCCGCGCCTGGGACAGTGCGGTGTCGCTCGAGCCACTGCCGCAATCCTTGCCGCAGGTGGCCGCCCTGGTCTATTGGGCGCGGGCGATCGGCCGCTCCCGGGGCGGACACCCGCGGCATCCGGACGCTGACGTCGACAGACTCGGTGCATGCCTGCGCGAGCTTCAGTCTGCGGGGAATGCCTATTGGTCCACGCAGGTCGACGTATTACTCAAAGAGGCCCAGGCCTGGCGTCTCGCGGCCGACGCGGATACGGAAAGTGCGCTGCTCAGCCTGCGCGCGGCCGCGGATGAAGAGGATGCCGTTGAAAAACTGCCGGTCACGCCGGGTCCGATCGTTCCGGCCCGCGAGCAGCTGGCCGAGCTGCTGCTGGATCTGCATCGCCCGGAGCAGGCGCTGCATGAGTTCCGGACGGCGTTGACGTCGGCGCCGGGCCGGCGCAGCGCTCTGGTCGGCGCTATCGCGGCGGCCGAACACCTTGGTGACACTCAGACTGTCACGCGGCTGCGCGCGCAGCTCTAACCCAATAGATCAAGCGTCGACGTCAACGACATCAATGCGCAGCCACACGCAGGATTGCCGCAAGGCTGCGCTCGACATCCGCCTCCGTCGTGGCCCACGACGACACACTGATGCGCATCGCAGTGTGGCCCTGCCAGACCGTGCCACCACACCAACAGGTGCCATCGCGTTGGATGCGTGCAATCACCTCGCGTGTGCGCTCCGAACTCCCGAACGACACCAGGACCTGGTTGAGCACAACGTCGTTTAACACCTGGTAGCCTGCCTCAGTGAGGCCGGCGGCAAATTGGCCCGCGTATCGGCAAGTGCGTTCTATCAGTTCGGCAAGTCCTGCGCGGCCGAGTTGGCGCAATGCAGCCCAGACTTCGATGCCGCGCGCGCGGCGTGAAAAGTCGGGCGTATATTGATACGGGACACGGTCTTCCTCCTGCGCAAGGTACGCACCGCCGACGGACATTGCTCGCTGCAAAGCTGCAGCGTGGCGGGTGAACACCAAGCCGCTATCGTAGGGAACATTCAGCCACTTGTGAGCATCGGTGGCCCACGAATCGGCGTCTTCAATGCCGCGGGCCAAATGGGCGCGCGCGGGCGCGGCCGCGGCCCACATGCCGAAAGCCCCGTCGACATGCACCCAGGCGTCATGCGCGTGAGCGCGCTCACAGATCCTGGCGACGGGATCGAAGGCGCCGCTGTTCACGTTGCCCGCCTGCACGCACACTATGGTGCGATCGTCGAGGTCTGGAAACGCGTCGAGGCGCATCCGGCCTTGTGCGTCAACGGGCACCTGCACAACCCGATCGCGACCAAATCCCACCAGCGCGAGGGCTTTCTGTACGCTCGCATGGACCTCTTCGCCGACCACGACCCTGAGCGGCGGTGCTCCAAACAATCCCTGCGCTTCAACATCCCAGCCAGCGCGTTGCAACAGAACGTGCCGCGCGGCCGCGAGTGCCGAAAAGTTCGCCGCCGTGGCGCAGGTGACGAAGCCGCCGGCGCTTTGCACGGGCAGGTGGAAGATATCCTTCACCCAGCGCAACGAGACGTTCTCGAGCGCGGCATTGATGGGTGAAGTGACCGCCAGACCGGCGTTTTGATCCCACGCGGCCGCCAGCCAGTTTGCAGCCACAGTCACCGGCAGCGCCCCGCCAATAACGAAGCCGAAGAAGCGTGCGCCGGCCGATGCCATTGTCGCCGGTGAGCCGAGTTCATCCAGCTCAGCGAGCACCGCTGCCGCGGTCAATGTCTGTTCGGGGAAGGCCTGCTCGAGCTTGGTGAGCGCGGCGATTGCCTCCGCGGCAGGCGCGACGGACCGCGCATTCACAGATTCAAGATAACGGCTTGCCCGCTGCTGCGCGTCATTCAGGAGGTCGCTCATATGACGCGAAGTATAAGCCGGCAATCCCGCATCCTCCGAGTCCGTAGTGATGGCGCTCCACGCCACAGCCCCGCACGCCCGGTCGGTTACTTTCCGTCCCCGGGCCGAGGCGGGTTAAGCTACCGGTTCCGGAGTTGTCACGCGGCGACCACCCCCGCGGTTGAGGTGCAGCAGGCATGGCCGACGTCTTCGTTTCCTACTCCCGCAGCGACAAGTCGCGCGTCGCGCCGCTCGTCGCCGCAATCCAGGCGAAGGGCTGGTCGGTCTGGTGGGACCCGGCGATTGATGCGGGCCAGCAGTTCGACGACCAGATCGACACGGAGCTGCAGGCGGCCAGTGCCGTGCTGGTGGTCTGGACGCCGACTTCCGTGGCCTCGCGCTGGGTACGCGGGGAGGCGCGCGATGCGGCAGAGCGCGGCATCCTGGTTCCGGCGCGATTCGAAGACGCGCGCCTGCCGATCGACGTACGGGCAATTCAGACCACCGACCTCGACAAGTGGCAGGAAAACCCCGCCAGTGCACCCTTCCAGGATCTGCTGCGCTCGCTCGAATCGGTAATCAGGCGGCAACGCGTGCAGCAATTAAAGTCTGCCGCCGGCCTGGCGCCATCTGCCGCCGTCGCCGTACCGCGCCTCGCGATCTGCGTCCTGCCCTTCGCCAACATGAGCGGCGATCAGGAACAGGAGTACTTCAGCGATGGCATCACCGAGGACATCATCACCGATCTGAGCAAGGTGTCGGCGCTGGCGGTCGTGTCGCGCAACAGCGCCTTTATGTACAAGGGTAAGCATGTCGATGTCCCGAAACTCGCACGCGAGCTCAAGGTCGGCCACGTGCTGGAAGGCAGCGTGCGCAAGGCCGGCGGCAGGGTACGGATTACGGCCCAGCTGGTTGATGGCGCGAGCAACGATCACGTCTGGGCCGAGCGCTACGATCGGGACCTGAATGACATCTTCGCGCTGCAGGCCGAAATCTCCGAAGCCATCGTCAAGGCCCTGAAACTCAAGCTCCTGCCCGAAGAGAAGAAGGCGATCGAGCAACGCGGCACGGACAGTGTCGAAGCTTACAACCTGTATCTCATGGCGCGACAGTCCTACGTCACCGGGCATGAAGCCGACGCCCGGCGGGCGGACGCGATCATCCGCCTATGCAGCCGCGCAACCCAGATCGACCCCAGATATTCGCGTGCCTGGGCGCTCATGGCCATCGGGCAGATGATCCTGCGCTTCGTCCACGGCAGAAAAGGCGATGATGGCCTGGTGCCAGCTGACCGGGCGCTCGCACTGGACCCCAATCTGGCTGAGGCCCACGCCGTCAAAGCGAGAATCCTGGCCCAGCACGGTCGTCACGATGAGGCGGCCGCCGAAATCGATGTGGCGCTGCGCCTGGACCCCGAGTCCTACGAGGTCAACAGGTCAACCGCGTATTTGGCGTTCAGGCAGCAGCGGCTGGAGGAGGCCATTCGCTACTACGAAAAGGCAATGGCTCTCATGGAGACGGATCTTAATTCCGGTTCCATGTTGGTCACCTGTTACACCGCCGCCGGAAATCCCCAGGCTGCTCGGCGGGTCGCGCAAATCACCCTGTCCCGGACCGAAAAGACTCTGGCGCAGGACCCAAACAACGCACCAGCCATGGCCTACGGCGCCAATGCTCTTGCGACCCTAGGCGAGGCCGAACGCGCCAAGGATTGGATGAACCGCGCGCTGCTGATTGATCCGGACAACATGAATGCGCGCTACAACTTCGCCTGCGCCCTGACGACCCATTTGAAAGACGCGGATGCCGCGCTCGACTTGCTCGGCCCGGTTTTTGAAACGTTGGCCATGGGCTTCCTGAACCACGCCAAAGCCGATCCGGATCTGGATCCGCTGCGCGATGATCCACGTTTCAAGGCGATGGTTGCGGCTGCGGAAGCGCGGCTCGCTGCGGCGGGACTGTCAGAGTGAGGCGTAGCATCAGCCTTAACTGTCCGTTGATCCGACTCTTAATAACACCAACGGGGAATGCCATGAAGACGGGCCTGACAACTGCCCTGGCCGCGCTCTGCCTCACTGTCAGCGGCAGCCTTGGCGCCCAGGACGCCCCCAAGCCCCTGTACCCCCAGTACCTTAGCGAGACTCCGGGCAAGTTCACTCCCGCTACCGACAGCTGGGAATTCGACCTTCGCGACGTCATGATCCCCATGCGCGATGGCGTGAAGCTGCACACCATCATCCTGGTGCCCAAGGGCGCAACGCATGCCGGCATGCTGCTCACGCGCACGCCCTACGAGGCCAAGACACTCACCAGCCACACGCACAGCGGGCACCTGGGCCCCATGCTGCAGGGCTATGACAACGCCACCGACGTGATCCTCGAGGACGGCTACATCCGCGTCATGCAGGACGTGCGCGGCAAGTACGACTCGCAGGGCGACTACGTCATGAACCGCCCGGTGCACGGCCCACAGAACCCGACGCCTGTAGACGATGCCACCGACACCTACGACAGCATCGATTGGCTGGTGAAGAACGTGCCGGAGAGCAACGGCAAGGTGGGGACGCTGGGCATCTCCTATGACGGCTTCGAGCCCTTGATGGCCCTCATCAATCCGCACCCGGCGCTGAAAGTTTCCGTACCCATGAATCCGATGGTGGACGGCTGGATGGGCGATGACTGGTTTCACTTCGGCGCGTTCCGCCAGCAAAACGCGTCCTACATCTACGAGCAGGTAGCGAGCCGCGACAACACCATCAAGTGGTGGTCAAACTATCACGACGAGTATGACCTGTTTCTGCAGGCGGGCTCGGCCGGTGCCCTGGGGCGCGACCATGGAATGCAGCAGATCGGCTTCTGGAACAAGATCGTGGCGCATCCGGCCTACGATGATTTCTGGAGCGACCAGGCGGTGGACAAGCTGCTCGCCGCGCAGCCGCTCAAAGTTCCGGTCATGCTCGTCCACAGTCTGTGGGACGCCGAGGACAGCTACGGCGCCGTCGCGGTGTACAAGGCAATCAAGCCCAAGGACGTGAGCGGCACCATGGTCAAGCTGGTGCTGGGGCCGTGGTATCACGGCCAGGCCATCGATGAGGGCAGCACCCTGGGGAACCTGCGCTTCGGCAGCGACACCTCGCGCTGGTTCCGCGAGCACGTGCTACGGCCATTCCTGGCGCAATACCTGAAGGACGGGGCACCGGCGGCGGATGTGGCCACGGTGACGGCGTTTGAGACCGGCACCAATGAGTGGCGGCGTTTTGATCGTTGGCCGGTGAGCTGCGAGAGCGGCTGTACGCACTCCACCAAGGCGCTGTACCTGCAGCCGCGCAACAAACTCGGGTTCGAGCCTCCGGTCGGTGGGGATAGGTTTACGGAGTACGTCTCGGATCCGGCGCGCCCCGTGCCCTTCCGCGCGCGCCCCATTCAGCCGGTTGGCTACGCGCCGGGGCAGACCTGGCAGCAGTGGCTGACGGATGATCAGCGCGAAGCCGCAGGCCGCACCGATGTCATCACCTTCACCTCGGCGGTGCTTACCAAGCCGCTGCTGATCAATGGCCAGCCGGTCGTTCACCTGGTGGCTTCCACCAGCGGCACCGACAGCGACTGGGTGGTGAAACTCATCGACGTGTATCCCGACGAGGTGTACGCGCAACCGGAGCTGGGCGGCTATCAGCTCGCCGTGGGCATGGACATTCTGCGCGGGCGGTATCGGGAAGGCTTCGTAACGCCCAAGCCCATCAAAGCCAACAAGCCGCTCGCCTATGAATTCAAACTGCCGCCGAGCAATCATGTATTCCTGCCGGGCCACCGCCTGATGGTGCAGGTGCAGTCGAGCTGGTTCCCGCTGTACGACCGCAACCCGCAAACCTTTGTGCCCAACATTTTCTTTGCCAGGCCCGAGGACTACCGCGCGGCCACGCAGCGCGTGTATCACTCGTCCAACGCAGCTTCCTACATCGCGCTGCCCATGGTGGAGAACTGACGGCACGCGCAGTGGACGACAGCAACGCTCCCTGGCACGCGCACATTTACTACGCGCCCGGTGACCGCGGCCGCGCGACGGCATTGCGCGGCCACCTGATCAGGCTGAAGGAGTCCGGCGAAGCGCCGCAACTGCTGTTCATCGGGGACCTGCGTGATCATAAGGTGGGCCCGCACCCGGTACCGCAGTTCGAAGTTCACCTCACCGCAGGTCTCGTGCCGATGATCGAGGGCATCATCCGCGAAGTCGGGCTAAGGGCGCTCATTCATCCGTTGACGCACGATGATCTGGCGGACCACACACGTCTCGGTCAGTGGATCGGTACACCGATCGATCTTGACCTCACGGTTCTTGATCCGCCCGGGATCAACCAGGGGTTTGCGCGCTTCGGGAAGACAGATTTCTAGTGACGCCCTTATCCCGGGTCACGGTGTCCGGGATCGATCTGAAATGTCAGCGATTACCCTCTCGCCCCCGCCGCCAGCTCCGCGGATTTATAGGGGACCCCACACCCCCCGATCCCGCAGTATCCATCGGGATTCTTCGCGAGGTACTGCTGGTGATAATCCTCGGCGTAGTAGAAGTCAGGTGCGTCGCGGATCTCGGTCGTGATCGTGCCCTTGCCCGCCGTGCTCAGGCGCGCCTGGTAAACCCGCCGCGATTCTTCCGCTACGTTGCGCTGTTCGGCATCCGCTACGTAGATCGCCGAGCGGTATTGCGTACCCACATCGTTCCCCTGCCGCATCCCTTGCGTCGGATCGTGGGATTCCCAGAACGTCCTGAGCAGTTCCTCGTAGTCGGCTTTGTGTGGATCGTAAATCACGCGCACCACCTCGGCGTGGCCGGTCTGCCCGGTGCAGACCTCCTCGTAGGTCGGGTTGGGCGTAAAGCCCCCGGCGTAGCCGACCGCGGTCGAGTACACGCCGGGGAGTTTCCAGAACAAACGCTCCGCGCCCCAGAAGCAGCCCAGGCCAAACACCGCTTCGCGCATCCCGGCAGGGAACGGCGGCACAATGCGATGCCCATTCACAAAATGCGCCTCCGGCACTTTCATGGCGGTACCGCGTCCCGGGAGAGCCTTATCCCTTTCGGGGAGAATCGATTTACTGCGGAACAGGGCCATGATGCATCCTCCGTCGCGTGTGGACGTGAGTCTGGGGACGGATCGGGCCCGACTCAAGTCCTTCGTGACACCTTATCGGTTCACCCTGGCTTGCCGGGGTGCCGCTGTGGACCGTAAGCTTTCGCAGCTATGGGCATCAGTCAACCACAGAACCTGCGCGCCATGCCGAGCGAGGAACTGCGTCCCTACGGCATCCGCGTAAGCCTCCCCGCAGGCGACCCGTTCCGAAAGCTATTGGGTCCGGAGTGGCAGCGGCTGCACTGGTATGCAACCCCCGTTGAACGCGACCTAGCGCTCGCTGAAATGAGCCGGCGGCACGAGTATTCCCGCTCGGGCGACAAGCCAGCGCTCCTGTTCAAGAAGGTCGAGAAGCTGGCTGAAAGCCGCGGGTTCTAGGCCATGAGCGAACCCGCGAGCCACCCGTACGCCACGCACCTCGACATCAAGTTCGAGGCGCTGAACGTCATCGACGTGCCGGCACTCGTCGCCCAATGCAAGGAGCGCTGGTACAACCAGACCTTGTGCAAGGTGAACGACTCGGTCATCCGCTTAGGCGTGCTGCAGGGCGAGTACCACTGGCACAAGCACGACAAGGATGACGAGTTTTTCTTCGTCCTCGAGGGTCATTTCATCATCGACCTCGAGGACCGCTCCATTGATCTGAAACCCCAGGAAGGCTTCGTCGTACCGCGGGGTGTCGTGCACCGCACGCGGGCCCCCGAGCGGGCGATCGTCCTGATGGCGGAGACCGCCGCGATCGTGCCGACCGGAGACGCCTGATGCTGAATCGACGGCGGCCATGATTATCCGCGCCGTTGAGCGCGCGGACTTCGATCAATGGCTGCCCCTCTGGCAGGGCTACAACGCCTTCTACGGGCGCTCGGGCGATACCGCGCTGCCCGGCGACATCACGCACATGACCTGGGCACGCTTCTTTGACGCCTACGAACCGATGCATGCGCTGGTTGCCGAGAATGAGGGCCGGCTCGTCGGACTTGCGCACTATCTCTTTCACCGCACCACGATCCGCATCGAACCGACCTGCTACCTGCAGGATCTGTTCACGGTCGAGGAACAGCGCGGCACCGGCGTCGGGCGGGCGCTCATCAGCGCGGTCTTCGAGCAGGCCAGGCTAGCCGGCTCCGCGCGCGTGTATTGGCTGACGCATGAGTCCAATGCCACGGCCATGAAACTCTACGACCGCCTGGCGCAGTTCTCCGGTTTTGTCGTGTACCGCAAGGAACTGTAGCCGCGGGCGCCGCGCCGTTCGCCGCGCGCCAATGTCAGAACGTGCGGCCGAGGAACAGGTAGAACGCCTGGCTGCCGTGCTGGTCGAAGCCGCTCGCGATGTATACCGGACCCAGGAAGGTATCCATGCCTAAGAACAGGCTCGCATCCTTGCGCGTGTTGCCCAAGGAAGCATCCGCGCGCTGCTGCCAGACGTTGCCCGCCTCGAGGGACATGCCGATGTAGGTCGGCACGTCGAAGTAGCCGGGGCCGCCGCGCCCGATCTGGTGATAGTAAAGGAGTCGCGCAATGCCGAAGTCCGGCCCCGTGAGGGAGGCGGTGCGCACTCCCGAAAGATTGAGGAAGCCTCCAAGCGGGAACAGCAGATTGATGTCGGTCAGCTGGCTCTCGAGCGTGCTGCCGCCGGAAGCGGAAAACACCAGCGTGTCGCGCCCGAACGAGTGCGCGGCCAGGTAGTTGACCGTCACCTGGTCGGAGGCCTGCGCCGCGCCTTCCGCGTTGCGGTTGGCGCTGAACTGCAGTACCGCCTGCTGGCCGTTGTGCGGGAAGTTGACGTCATCGAGGCGGTCGTAGGAAAAGCGCACGAAATAGTCGCGCAGGGAGAAGGGCTGGTAATTCGGCCCGGTCTCGATTGGCAGCTTGGGATTGTTCGGGTCGCCGATCTCCAGTACGAAATGATCTTCCTCGCGCTGCACGCCGGCGCGGATCTCGCCCCAGTTGCCGAATTGATAGCCGAAGTCGCTGCCGTAGGTGAAGGTGTGCGCGCGATACTCCGCGAGCTGGTTGGGGTTCTGGCCCGACGGCACTTGCGCAGGCGGGGGGTAGAGGATCACGTCGTGCGATCCGGTCGCCGCGTGTGGATCCACGAACCAGCCGGAGAACTGCGCCAGGGGCAGGAACAGTTCGGTGGCCACGAGCGTCGTGCTGCCGATCTGCAGATCCGTAACCCACTCGCCCGCGGAGCGCGTGATGTCGGACATCACGAAGCGCATGGCCGCGTTGTAGGTCGCATTACCCTGGAAATCATCCTGCAGGCTCAGGCCAAAGCGCAGGTAGTTCGGTCCCATGGAGCTCTCGCGAGCATCGAGCGCGATTCCGTAGCGGTTCTCGTTGCCGACGACGTGGTAGTCGAGGGTGTCAAGTCCGCCCTGGCCGTACAACGCCGTCACGCGGCGTGCCAGCGCATCGGGGTCGAGTGGCTTGCCGGTCAAGTCCCTGAACAAAGTATCCAGGGCGTTCGAGTAGCGCTCCGAGCCGGTATCGGCGCGCACAAAGTCGATCCGCGGCGGCGGCCGCCGCAGCGCATCCCGCGCCTGCACATAGCGACGCATCTCGTCATCACTCACGGCGAGCGCGGCCAGTTTCGCAGCACCCACCTGCGCCGCCGCCGCTCCAAGCCCGATGATGCGGCCGACCACGCCGAAGTCGAAAGACGAGGTGTCGCCGAGCTCCGGCTGGATGAGTATGTCCTGCGCCGTCAGCGTTGCCAGTTGTTGTTCGGCATTGCGGCGAATCAGGATTGCCAGCATCTGGTTGGAAATAGCCGGTGCACTGGCGAGCTTGCTGCGCGGCAAGAGCGGAAACCCGACGTCCACCACGATGAGGACGTCGACCCCCATGGCGCGCGCGATGTCCACCGGCAGGTTGTCGGCGATGCCGCCGTCCACCAGCAGTCGCCCCTGGCGCTCGACCGGGGCAAAGATTCCCGGCGCCGAGAGGCTGGCGCGCATCGCGCTGGTGAGGTCGCCCGAGCCGATCACGACCGGCTCGCCGCTCTCCAGGTCCGTCGCCACGGCCCGGAAGGGCGTCGGCAGGTCGTCGAAGTTGTTGATGCGCGCCACCGCCAGGGTGAGCCGCCGCAGTGTCTGGTTGAGACGCTGGCCCTCGATCAGGCCCTTCGGCAACACGATCTTGCCGCCGCGCAGTCCCAGCGGAAACTGCACCAGGAAGCTCTGGTCCTCCTGCTTGCGACGCAGCGTCAGGTCCTCGCGCGGCGGACGATCGCGGAACGCGTCCTGCCAGTTGAGCGAGGTCATGATCTTCTCGATCTCGCTCGCCGACAGGCCGCTGGCGTACAGGCCACCGACGACCGCGCCCATGCTGGTGCCGGCGATCGCATCGATCGGCACGTGCAGCTGTTCGAGGACTTTCAACACGCCGACGTGCGCGGCGCCGCGCGCGCCGCCACCCGAGAGCACCAGCCCGATGCGCGGGCGATGCGCTGCGGCGGCAGCCGGACTGATCTGCGGGGTGCCGTCGGAGCGCGCGGGAGCTTGCGCATCGGTGACGACGGGCGCCGCGAGCCACTGCAGTACGAGAAGTAGACCCCAGACCCGCAGGCGGGGTGTCGCCCGTGTCGAACTCACGGGAGAAGAATACAGCATGCCCGGTGTGCGCGTGATCACCGATAATGTCCCGCATGAGAGTCTCGCACAGCGTGCCGGTTGCGCGGTTGCTGCCGGTCGCCACCTGGCTGCTGGCGGCGAACCTGCTGCTCGCCCCACGCCCGCTGAGCGCGCAATCGCCGGCCGCGAGCGACTGGGGTTACTACGGCGGGGATGTGTTGGGGCGGCGCTTCTCGAGCCTCAACCAGATCACGCGCGGCAACGTCGGCAAGCTCACCCTCGCCTGGCGCTATCGCACCGGCGAGCTTGGCGCAGGGCTCGCGCGCGCTGAGCAGCTGACCTTCGAAGCCACGCCGGTGCTGGCGTTTGGTCTTTTGTACCTTCAGACCGGAACCAACGTGGTGCTCGCGCTGGATCCGCAAAGCGGCCAGTTGCGCTGGCGCTTTGATCCGCACCTTGATCGCGCCCGCCGCTACGCGCAAGTCAGCGCGCGCGGCGTCAGCTTGTGGGACAGCGGTGCTGCCGGGCAATCCGGACCGTGCAAGCGGCGCGTGTTCGCCGGCACCCTGGACGCGCGTCTTCTCGCCCTCGATGCCGACACCGGCGAGCCGTGCCGGGGCTTTGGCGCTGCCGGCCAGGTGGATCTTGCCCAGGGAATGGGCGCCCGCGGCGGCGCGCCGCTCGTCACCTACCCGCCCGCGATATTCCGCAACGTCGTCATCGTGGGTTGCCCGGCGGGCCTCATCCGCGGCTACGATGCCTCAAGCGGTGCGCTGCTGTGGTCGTTCGCGCCACTTCCGGATGGGCCGGCGCATCCGGCGGCCGGCGACTGGAGTCCCGCCCAGGCGGCGGCCGCAGGCGGTGGCAGCGTCTCGGGTGTGATGTCGGTGGACGAGGAGCACGGCCTGGTGCTGGTGCCGACAGGATCTGCGCATCCGGACTTCTACGGTGGCGCGCGCGCGGGCGCCAATCGCTTCGCCGACTCGCTGCTCGCCCTGGATGCGGCCAGCGGTAAGCTGATGTGGGCCCAACAGCTGGTGCATCACGACCTGTGGGACTTCGACCTTGGCGCGCAACCGGTGCTCGGCGACGTGGAACTCAACGGCGTGCCGGTGCCGGCGGTGATCGAGGCGACCCGGTCCGGGATGTTGTATGTGTTTGGCCGGGTCCGCGGCGAGCCGCTCTTCCCCGTCACCGAAAGAGGCGTGCCGGCAAGTCTCGTGCCCGGCGAGCGGGCAGCTGCCACCCAGCCTTTCTCCTCCCTCCCCTCGTTAGTCTCACAGCGCGCGGTGCAGCCGGAGGATGCCTGGGGCATCACGTTCTGGGATCGCGGCGAGTGCCGCAGTCGCATCGCGAGCCTGCGCAACGAGGGAATATTCACGCCCCCTGACACGCGCGGCACGCTCTCCGCACCGGGGTACCTGGGCGGTGTCGACTGGGGGGGAATCGTGTTTGATGAGCCGCGTCAGCGTGTTATCGCGGCGGTCAACCATCTTCCCATGGTCGTGACGTTGCAGCCGGTGGGGGATTCGCAGCACGGCGCCACCTACACCGCGCAGCGCGAGCCGCTCCTGTCGCCATGGGGACTGCCGTGCACGGCGCCGCCGTGGGGCACGCTAGTGAGCGTGGACCTGCGTCGCCAGCGCATCGTCTGGCAGGTGCCGCTCGGCTCCAGCGAAGGCGTGACGCCCGGCTGGCTGCCGGCGCGCAACTTCGGCATGCCCAACATGGGCGGGCCGATTGCGAGCGCCGGGGACCTGGTGTTCGTCGCCGCCGCGACCGACAGCTACCTGCGCGCCTTCGACATCGAAACCGGACGCGAGCTGTGGAAGTACAAGCTTCCTGCGGGTGGCCAGGCGACGCCCATGACCTACCGCGCCGGTCCCACCCACCGCCAGTACGTCCTCGTCAGCGCCGGCGGCAACGCGCTACTGGGAACTGCGCGCGGCGACTATGTCTTGGCTTTTGCCCTGCCCACGGAGTAAGGAATGCTGCTACTGATCCTCTCGGTTCTCCTCCAGGCCGGCCTGATCGTGCATGTCATCAAGACGGGCCGCAACCAGCTCTGGATCTGGGCGCTCATCCTGCTGCCGCTGGCCGGGGCGGTCGCCTACGTGGTGGTCGAGATCCTGCCGGAGCTGGTCGGCAGCCGGACCGCGCAGCGCACCGCCCGCGGACTGAAGAAGGCGATGGACCCGACCGCCGACCTGCGCCGCTACGAGGGTGAATCGCGAGTTGCCGGCAACGTCGCGAGCCGCCAGCGCTACGCGCAGGAACTCGTGCGACATGAGCGCTACGACGAGGCCATTGCGCAGTACCAGCAGGCTCTCACCGGCCTTTACCAGCACGACCCGAATCTGATGCTGGGACTGGCGCAGGCGCAGTTCAGCAAGGGCGATGCGCCGGCTGCGCGCGCCACCCTCGATGAGCTCATCGCGAGCAATCCGGACTTCCGCTCTCCTGCGGGGCATCTTTTGTATGCGCGCGCCCTCGAGGCCGAAGGCAACACGGCCAAAGCCCTCGAGGAATACAGCGTGGTGGCTCCCGCCTATCCCGGCGCCGAGGCGGCCGTGCGCTATGCGCAGCTGCTGCAGGCCCAAGGCAGGAAGGCCGAGGCACAGAAAGTGGCGCGCGAGCTGCTGGATCAGGCGCGCATCTCACCCGCGCACTATCGGCGCGCGCAGCGGGAGTGGCTGGATGCCGCCCAGCGGCTGTTATAAAGCCCGGCCGCGTCGCGGCCGGCGGGCCGCCGGGATCTGCTGGGTGATGCAGTGGATGTTGCCGCCACCCAGGAGAATCTCCCGCGCCGGCACCCCGACCACCCGGCGTCGCGGGAACAAACGTTTGAGACGTCGCGCCGCGAGCGAGTCGGTGCGTACATCCAGCAGCGGCATCACGATGCCGCCGTTCGCGATGTAGAAGTTGACGTAGCTGCCGGCGAGGCGCTCACCGGCGGCGCGCGCCTTGCTGCCCTCGCGGGCGATGAGCCCGTGCGCTTCCCGCGCGCGCATGCGCAGCGGCCCCGGCATCGGCAGTCGCACGACCTTGAGGCGCCGGCCGCGCGCATCGCGTGCCGCGTGCAGCCGCTCCCAGGCATCGAGCGAAATCGGGTATTGCGGATCGCGGCGTTGCTCGCACCAGGTGAGGCATACCACTCCCGGACGGGCGAAACACGCAAGATTGTCGACGTGGCCGTCGGTTTCGTCGTTGAACACGCCCTGCCCCAGCCAGATGACCTGTTGGACCCCGAGGTAAGCGCGCAGCTGCCGCTCGATGGCGCTGCGATCAAGGCGCGGATTGCGGTTGGGATTCAGCAGGCACTCCTCGGTCACGAGCGCCGTGCCTTCGCCATCGACATGGATGGCGCCGCCCTCGTTCACGATGGGCGCACGGTAGCGCGCCAGGTGCTCGATCTCGAGCACCTTGCGCGCCACCAGCTCGTCCTGGTCCCACGGAAAGTACAGCCCGCCGTTGAGCCCCCCCCAGGCGTTGAAATGCCAATCGACCCCACGCACGACACCGCGATCGTTCACGACGCAGGTCGGTCCCACATCGCGCATCCAGCAGTCATCATGGCTGAGCTCTGCCACGCGCACGTTCTCGCCGAGCAGGGTGCGCGCGGTGCTGAAGCTGGCCGCGGAGACGCCCACAGTCACGGGCTCAAACTGCGCGATGCTCAGGGCCACCTGCGCGAACGCGAGTTGCGCTGGGCGCGCCGCCTCGCGCCAGTTGTCGGGCCGCTCGGGCCACAACATCCAGCAGCCGGCGTGTGGCTCGAATTCACCGGGCATGCGGAAGCCGTCCGCGGCTGGGGTACGCGCCAGGGTCCGGGTCATCGGCGCAGGCGGCTGTGCCGGAATCCGTAAAAAGCGTAGATGGACATGCCGAGAGCGGTCCACAGCACCAGCCGGATCCAGGTGCCGTTGGAGAGGAACAGTGTCATGCCGAGGCACCACAGCGTGCCCAGTACACAGGTGAACGGCGCCCACGGCACGCGAAACGGCCGGTAGGCATCCGGGCGCGTCTTGCGCAGCACCAGCACGCCCAGACACACCACCGCGAACGCCAGCAGGATGCCGATGGATATGAGATCCGCGAGTATATCCAGCGGGAACACGGCGGCGATCAGCGCCGCACCGATACCGGTGATCACGGTCGACACATGCGGGGTCTTGAAGCGCGGGTGACAGCGGCTCATGAACTTCGGCAGCAGGCCGTCGTCCGCCATCGACAGGAGGATGCGCGGCTGGCCGAGGAGTGACGTAAGAATGACGGAGGTCATGCCGGCAATCACCCCCACCTTGACGAACCACGACAGCCACGCGAGCTGCGGATGGGCGTCGAGCACCACGGCCACCGGCGCGTTGGAATCGAGTTTCTGGTACGGCACCATGCCGGTCATGATCGAGGCCATGGCGACATACAACACCGCGGAGATCAAGAGCGCCCCGATGATCCCGATCGGCAGATCGCGCTGCGGGTTGCGCGCCTCGAGCGCGGTGGTCGAGGCGGTGTCGAAGCCGACATAGGAGAAAAAGATGATCGCCGCACCCTGAATCACGCCGCTGATGCCGAAGTGGCCGAAAGTCCCGCTGTTGGGCGGCACATACGGCTTCCAGTTGCCCGTGTCGACATAAGCCAGACCCGCGACGATGACGATGACGATGATCGCGACCTTGAGGGACACCATGACAGTGTTGGCGCCGGCCGACCAGTGCACGCCGACGTACAGGAGCCAGGTCATGGCGGCGATGATGAGCACCGCCGGCACGTTGATGATGGCGCCGGTGGCAATCACGCTATCGTGCGCATCAAGCCCGAGCGGCGCGTTGACCAGCGCGGCCGGCAGGTGGATGTGGGCATCCGCCAGGAGACTCACCACGTACGCCGACCAGCTCACCGCCACCGCGGAAGCGGAAATCGCGTATTCGAGCAGCAGGTTCCAGCCGATGAACCAGGCTATCGCCTCCCCAAGCGTCGCGTAGGTGTAGCTGTAGGCGCTGCCGGGGGCGGGCAGAAAGGCGGCAAATTCCGAGTAGCACAGGGCGGCGAGTCCGCCGCCGATCGCGGCGATCAGCAACGACAGCGTGATGGCCGGCCCGGCATGCAGAGCCGCAACCGTGCCGGTCAGGACGAAAATGCCCGAGCCGATAGTGGCACCGAGCCCAATGGCGACGAGCGCCGGAGCGCTCAGGACCTGCTTCAGGCGGCTCTTGCTGCTCGCGTCGATCGGATCAATGGGCCGAAGCGCCAGCAGCTGGCGCAGGATTGACTGCCTGCCGCCCGTGCCAGCGTTAACCTCATTCATGGTGTCGGACATGATTCATGGCGCTGGACCTGCGCTCATTTCCCGCCCCCGCATTAACCGTTCGGCAGTCTAACCTAAAGGTCAGCGGCGTCGAGGGTCGCAAGGTGCTGTGCTAGCATTCTCGGCGCGGCGACGCGCCCGAGAGCGCTTGCCGTCCATCCGCCAGGAGAGTAGCCCATGTCCGCGGCCCCCAGCCTCAAAGTCACGCCGCCCGCACAAGGCGCGAAAATCACCATTGCCAACGGCAAGCTGAGCGTTCCTTCGAATCCCATCGTGCCGTTCATCGAGGGCGACGGCACCGGACCTGACATCTGGCGCGCCAGCGTGCGGGTAATGGACGCCGCGGTCGAGCGCGCCTACGGTGGCAAGCGCCGCATCTACTGGCTGGAAGTCTACGCCGGCGAGAAATCCAACAAGCTGTTCAACACCTGGCTGCCGGAGGAAACGGTGGCCGCGTGCCGCGAGTACCTGGTTTCCATAAAGGGACCGCTGACGACCCCGGTCGGCGGCGGCATCCGCTCGCTCAACGTCGCGTTGCGGCAGATGCTGGACCTGTACGTCTGCCTGCGCCCGGTGCGTTGGTTCAAGGGCGTGCCTTCGCCGGTGAAACACCCGGAAAAGGTCGACATGGTGATCTTCCGCGAGAACACCGAGGACATCTACGCCGGCATCGAGTTCGAAGCCGGGACGCCAGACAACCAGAAATTCCTCGAGCTGTTCCGGCAGGCTTTTCCGAAGGCCTACGCCAAGATCCGCTTTCCCGAGAGTTCCGGCATCGGCATCAAGCCGGTATCGAAGGACGGCTCCGAGCGCCTCATCCGCTCGGCGATCCAGTACTGCGTCGCCAACCAGCGCAAGTCCCTGACGCTGGTGCACAAGGGCAACATCCAGAAGTTCACCGAAGGGGCGTTCCGCAACTGGGGCTATCAGCTCGCGGAACGCGAGTTCGGCCAGCAAACCTATAGCTGGGAACAGTGGGAGCGCAGCAAGGCTGCCCGTGGCGAGAAGGAGGCGAATGCCGAGATGGATGCGGCCAGGAAGGCCGGGCGCATCATCGTCAAGGACGCGATCGCCGACATCACGCTGCAACAGGTGCTGACGCGCCCCGACGAGTTCGACGTGATCGCGACCTTGAACCTCAACGGCGACTACCTCTCGGATGCGCTCGCAGCGCAGGTCGGCGGCATCGGCATCGCCCCCGGTGGCAACATCAATTACCTGACCGGGCACGCGGTGTTCGAGGCCACCCACGGCACCGCGCCCAAGTACGCCAACCTCGACAAGGTGAACCCCGGCTCGCTCATCCTGTCGGGGGAAATGATGCTGCGTTACATGGGGTGGGTGGAAGCGGCGGATGCCCTCATCGGCGCGATGGACAAGACCATCGGGCAGAAGATCGTGACCTACGATTTCGCGCGCCTCATGGAGGGTGCGAAGGAAGTCTCCACCAGCGCGTTCGGCGACGCACTGATCCGGAACCTGTAAGCAGACGTGCGCGGCGCAGCGCGGGCCGTGCCCGCACCCACCACGACCGGCTACCCCGGGACGCCGCTCGCCAAGAAGCTCGGCATACGGGCGACGCTGCTGCGCGACACCCTTAACGCGATGCGCCCGGACGCAATTGTTTGGGTGAGCTGGCCGAAACGGGCGGCGGCAGTGCCAACTGACATCACCGAGGATGTAATCCGCGAGCTGGCATTGCCCATGAACCTGGTCGACATCTAGATGTGCGCAGTCGATGCAACCTGGTCGGGATTGAAGCTCATGGTGCGCAAGGCCAAGCGCCCACGCCAGCAGTGAGCTGACCACCGCACGTGGCAGACGACACCGTCAGTCCGCCGCCGCAGGCCGCCGCCGACTGCGCCCGGCACATTGTCGAGGCGTTCGCCGGCTACAACGCCGAGTTTCGCGCCATCACACGCCGCGCCCCGCTGCGCTTCGACAACCGCGACTGGAAGGCGAGCCAGCGTGATGCCGTCGAGCGCATCGAACTCTACGATCGCTGTGTCAACCAGGCTATCGCCGAACTGCGTGCCGCCTTGGGTTGCGACGCCCTCAACCGCGAGCTGTGGCGACGGATCCACGGGCAGTTCGCCGCCCAGATCACCGCGCTGCCGGATCCGGAGTTCATCAAGACCTTCTTCAGCTCCATCAGCCGGCGCGTGTTCGGCACGGTCGGCGTGGCGCCGGATATCGAATTCGTGGCCACGGATCTGGATCCACTCGCGAACATCACTGCCGCGGTCGGCACCAACAGCTACGTGAATCATGGCTCGCTGGCGCTGCTATTCGAGGATCTGCTCGGCGACGTCCGCTTCCGCTCCCCATGGCGCGATCTCGACAAGAGCATCGACCACGTCGTCAGCGAGGTGCGCGCGTACCTGCAGTCGCATGGCGAACGCCGCACCCTGGAACGGGTCGAGGTGATTCGCCCGGTGTTCTACCAGATCTCGCGCGCCTACATCGTCGGCCGGGTCATCGGCCGTGACTTCCTCGCGCCACTCGTGATCGCGCTCAGGAATACCGACGGCGGCGTGCTGGTCGATGCGGTGATGCTGGCCGAGGACGACGTCAGCATTGTGTTCAGCTTCACCCGCTCGTACTTCCACGCCGACATCGAGCGCGTCGCGGCGGCGGTGGTGTTCCTGAAATCGGTCATGCCGAAGAAACCGGTGAGTGAGCTGTTTACGGTGCTGGGCCGTGCCCGCCAGGGCAAGACCGAGCGCTACCGCGAGCTGATGCGCAACCTCGAGCACGCCGCGGACCGCTTCGAGCACTCCCCGGGAGAGCGGGGACTGGTGATGGTGTGCTTCACGCTCAGCTGCGCCGACGTGGTCTTCAAGGTCATCCGCGATCGCTTCCCGTACCCGAAGACCGTGCTGCGCGAGGAGGTGATGGCGAAGTACCAGATGGTGTTCATCCACGACCGCGCCGGACGGCTGGTGGACGCGCAGGAGTTCCGGCGCCTGCGCTTTCCGCGCGCGCGCTTTGCACCGGAACTGCTGGAGGAACTGCGGCGCGAAGCCGCGAGCTCGGTACACGAGGACGGCGAGGACCTGGTCTTCGACCACATGTACATCGAGCGGCGTATGACGCCGCTGAATCTTTTTCTGCGCGCCGCGCCCGCGGCGGCGGCCGAACGCGCGGTGCTCGACTACGGGCAGTGCATCCGGGATCTCGCCTATACCAACATCTTCCCCGGCGACCTGCTGCTGAAGAACTTCGGGGTGACTCGGCACGGACGCGTGATCTTCTACGACTACGATGAGCTGTGCCGGGTCACCGATTGCAACTTTCGCGACGTCCCACAGGCTGCGAACGATGAGGATGAGATGCGCGGCGAGGCGTGGTTCTACGTCGCGGAGAACGACGTGTTTCCGGAGACTTTCATCAACTTTCTGGCGTTCGACGAGCCGCAGCGCGCGGCGCTCCTGCGCCTGCACGGCGAAATCCTCACCGCGGCGTTCTGGCGCGGCGTGCAGCAGCGCCTCAGGGCGGGTGAGGTGGTGGAGGTCCTGCCCTACCACCCGCACCGCGTGCGCGTGGCGAGCAGCGCCTAGCTTGCAGGGAGGAGCACCCGCACCGTCACCGCAAAGCGCTCCGCGGGCGCGGCAGCGGCACAGCGGAACTTCGCCTCGGGGTGCAGATCCAGCGCCTGCAGCAGCCCGGCCGTCATCTGCTTCATGAACTCGCAGTCATCCGCGGTGAGCGAGCGCGGGCTACCCGGGGCGAAGCGCACCGTGGAAGCGGTCGCGGTGAAGTCCGCGAACTGCCTGTCCGCGCCTGACAGGGGCGTCGGGAACTGGAATTTAAGCTCTACCTTGGGCGATGCATGGGCATGCGCCGCAGTGTCGCGGCAGTCGTAGGTGAGGATGCGCCACTCGCGCGCGCCGATCGCCGCCAACACGTCGTGGAAGCGGTACCACAGATCGTTGCACGAGTACGCGCGCGGCAGATCGCTCAGGTTCACGATGAGCTCGTGGGGCATCCATTCGGCGGCCGTGGCCGGGGTCGGGGTCGGGGTCGGGGTCGCAGGACCCGCAGCCAGCGCCAGCGCCGCCTGCGACGCCACGCCAATACCAAAGAACCAGCGCTGACTTCTCATTGGCCGTGCCGGCGCAGGGGCAACTGCGGCGCGGCCCGGGTACGCGTCACCGGCGCGCGAGTCTCACCCGCTGCGGCAAGACTCGCCAGCGTGCTGTTGGCCTGCTCCCAGCTGACCAGCTCCTCGAGAAACGTGTTCACGTAGGCCGAGCGCCGATTCTGGTGATCCAGATAGTAGGCGTGCTCCCACAGGTCGAGCGCCAGCAGCGCCGTGTCACCGCGCACCAGGGGCGTAGCGGCGTTGCTCGTGGTGACGATCTCGAGCGTTCCGGAGCGCCACACCAGCCACAACCAGCCGCTGCCGAAATGCGTGCTGCCCGCATCGCGAAACTCATGCGTGAAGCGCTCATAACTGCCGAAGCGCTCAGCGATGTACTGGGCCACCAGGCCCGACGGCACGCCGCCACCGCGCGGCCGCATGGAGCGCCAATACAGATCGTGGTTCCAGACTTCCGCGGCGTAACGGTATAGCTGGTGATGCGCCGGATTGCGTTCCGTGACGCGCACCAGCTCCTCCAGGTCGAGAGTCTCGAACTGTGTGCCGCGTGCCAGCGCCACCATGCGGTCGTAGCACACGCGCTGGTGTCGCAGGAAATGGAACACCAGGGTATCGCGGGACATGGCAGGTTCGAGGTCCGCGAAATTGTAAGGAATCCTGGGTTCGATGTTCATGCGGACTCCTTCCTGGCGTGGTGCGTTTAAAATCTGCTCGCTGGCCTTTCAGACAGGAGGATCATGCGCCGGTTCCACGACGCGATGATGTCAGCCGCGACCTGACATTGCTTCCCGCTTTCGGATCAGTCGCGCCTAGCCAGATTGTGACGCTTCGGGAGCGATTGGTCTTGAACGTCTTCATGAATGCGCAGCGTCCAGGGCACGGGCGACGTCCGCGAGCAGATCCTCCGGATCCTCCAGCCCGATCGACAGCCGGATCGTGCCGGCAGTGATGCCGGACTTGGGATCCTGGACAGCGGTGAGCTCGCGCCCGCCCATCATGGCGGGTGTGACGACGAGCGACTCGGTGGACCCCAGACTGGCCGCGAGCGCGAACAGTTCCAGGGTGTCGGCAAAGCGCCGGCCGGCGGACTCCCCGCCATGCAAGTCGAAACTGACGATGGTGCCGAAGTCACGCATCTGCCGGGCCGCGAGCGCGTGCTGGGGATGCGTGGCGAGACCCGGATAATGCACGCGTTCAACCTCGCGGCGGCCGGCGAGGAACTGGGCGATGCGCATCGCACTGGCACACTGCGCCTGGTAGCGCACGAAGTAGGTCTTCAGGCCGCGCAGGATCAGGTAGGCGGCGTGCGGATCGAGTACTCCGCCAAGCGCGCTGAAGTCGGTGCGCATGCCCCGGATGAGCTCGCCGCCCGCGATCACCGCCCCGCCCATGACGTCGCCGGTGCCGGAAGCATACTTGGTAAGGCTATGAACGAAGACGTCCACATCGTACTCGCCATGCTGGTGGAAGCCGGCGAAAGTGTTGTCCAGGACGCTGAGCGCACCGGCCGCGCGCGCCAACTGCGTCAAGGCGGTGACGTCGGCGATCCGGGTAATGGGATTGGTAGGGCTCTCAAAAAATACCAGGCGCGCCGGGCGCGCCGCGAGTTCGCGTTCGACTCCGGCGAGATCCTCGATGCCGAGCATGGTGTGGGTAATCCCGAAGCGCGCGAGCAGGCGCCGGATGAGGTAGCGCGTGGGGTTGTAGGTCTCGACGAAGCACACGACGTGATCGCCCTGTCGGGTAAGCGCAAGCAGTGTCTGGGCAATGGCGCCGACGCCGCTTGCAGTAACCAGGCAGTCCTCGCGCCCCTGCAATTCCGCCAGCAACTGCTCGAGCTGGCGCGTGGTCGGATTCGAGGCGCGGGTGTAGTAAAAACCCGGGCGCCCGCCGCGCAGGAACGCTTCCGTGTCGGCCAGCGTGTCGAACTCGAATTTAACCGTCTGGTAGATGGGCGCCACCACCGCATGGTTGCCGGGAGGCAATTCGACGGCAGGCGGGTGATTGACGCGGGTGGACTTTTTCATACCTCAAGCGTAAAGGCGTCAGCGTCCAGGTGCGCGGGGAATTTGCTGCGAAACGCCTGCAGCGCAGCCAGGTCCAGGCTCACCGTCGAAACCTGTGCCGCGGCGCCCAGGTCCGCGAGCGGCTCACCCAGAAAGTCGATTGCAGCACTCTCGCCCGCGTAGGCAACGCCCTGGCCGTCCACCCCGACGCGGTTGACGCCAACCACGTACGCCTGGTTCTCGATGGCGCGCGCCCGCAGCAGCTGCCGCCAGGCGTTGGCACGGACCGCCGGCCAGTTG
>Ga0209167_10000577_pt1 | contig 25477 bp, 17 predicted proteins | sample Coa_R1_9_FD_187154 | JGI IMG/M metagenome (GOLD analysis project Ga0209167, IMG submission 187154) | Surface soil microbial communities from Centralia Pennsylvania, which are recovering from an underground coalmine fire - Coalmine... | ecosystem: Environmental > Terrestrial > Soil >...
GTTTCGGCTTCGCGGCGCTCGAAGTTTCGACCGGCGAATTTCTCACCGCACGCATTACGGGGATCGCCGGGGCGCGCGAAGAGCTGGCGCGGCTGAGTCCGCGCGAACTCCTCGCGCCCCCGGATAATCCGCAAATCGCCGAGCTACTCCGAGGTCTGCGCTATCCGCTGACGCGACTCGAGGCGGCCGCGTTCGATTCGTCAAGCGCGCGCTTTGCGCTTGCGGCTCACTTCGGCGAGGGTCTCGGCGAGCTCGACGACGTAATCGCGGCAGCGGCCGGGGCCGCGCTCGGCTACGTCAAGGAAAATTTCGGCGGCAACCTTTCCCATCTCCGTCCGCCGCAGGCCTACCAGGTGGCGGAGTTCATGCTGGTGGACGAAACCACCCGGCGGCATCTTGAGCTGATCACCTCCAGCGACGGCGGGCGCAGCGGTTCGCTGCTCGGGGTCCTCGACGAATCGTTGACGCCGATCGGGGCGCGGACGCTCGCGCACTGGATGGTCTATCCGCTGATGGAGATCGCTTCGATTCGCCGGCGGCACGACGCGGTGGAGGAGTTGTTCGACAGCGATTTGGGCGGGGCGCCATCAGCGGCGCTGCGCCAGATCGGCGACCTCGAGCGGCTGGCGGGCAGAATCGGCAGTCTGCGCGCGAGCCCGCGCGACACTCTGAAGCTGAGCCAGGCTTTGGGCGCTGTCGCCGCGCTCAAAGCTTGGCTCAGCGAGCGGCGCGGCGAAACGTTGCAAGATCTTACCGGCCGCCTCGAAGCACAGCCTGCGCTTGCGGCGCTGATTGACTCGACAATTAGCGAGGAGCCGCCGGTAAATCCGCGCGATGGCGGCGCGATTCGGCGCGGCTTCAGCGCGGAAATCGACGAGCTGCGCGCGCTGGCGCGCGACGCGCGTGGCGTGATCGCGCAGATGGAGGCGGCGGAACGCGAACGCGCGCGTATCCCTTCGCTCAAGGTCCGTTATAACCAGGTATTCGGTTATTATATCGAAGTCACCAGGCTCAACCTCGAGCGGGTGCCGGCGGACTACGAGCGCAAACAGACCCTGGTCGGCGCCGAACGCTTCACGACACCCGCGTTAAAGGAGCTTGAACGCAAGATTTTGAGCGCCGAAGGCGGGCTCAAAGAGCTCGAATTGCAGATGTTCATGAAGCTCTTGCGCGAACTGGCCGGACACGCCGGCGCGATCCTCGCAACTGCGGCGGCGGTCGGCGAATTCGACGCGCTGATGTCGCTGGCGCTGGTCGCGCGCCGGCGCGGTTATGTGCGGCCCGCGATGGACGCCGGCGGCGCGATCAAAATCCGTGACGGCCGCCATCCGGTGCTGGAGAGCGGCATGAGGCCCGGCGAGTTCGTGCCCAATGACCTCGACTGCGATCCGGACGAGCGGCAGCTCCTGCTGATCACCGGACCCAACATGGCGGGCAAATCGACGTATCTGCGCCAAGTCGCGCTCATCGTGATCATGGCGCAGATGGGCAGTTTCGTGCCTGCGGTCGAAGCCCGCGTCAGCATCACCGATCGCGTGCTGACGCGGATCGGCGCGCGTGACGAACTGCGGCGCGGCGAGTCGACCTTCATGGTCGAGATGCGCGAGACGGCGCGGCTGCTCGAAGGGCTGACCGCGCGCAGCCTGTTGCTGCTCGACGAAGTCGGGCGCGGCACCAGCACCTTCGACGGACTCGCCATCGCATGGGCCGTAGCCGAGTATCTGCACGACGCGACGCGCGCCAAAGTGCTGTTCGCCACGCACTTCCACGAACTGACCGACCTTGCGCGCGAGCGGCCGCGCGTGAAAAATCTCAGTATGGCGGTGCGGGAGTGGGGCAGCGAGGTGCTGTTTCTCCGTCGCGTAGTCGAGGCGCCGGCCAGCCGGAGCTACGGGATCGAGGTCGCGCGGCTAGCGGGCTTACCGGCGAGCTTAGTCGCGCGGGCGCGCGAAATCCTCGGCAATCTCGAACGCGGCGAACTCGACGAAACCGGGGCGGCGCGGTTGGCGCGTTCGCCCGGCGGACCGGTTGCGCCGCAGATAAATCTCTTCACCGCATCCGAGCAGCGGACGCTCGACGAACTCGCGGCGATTGAGGTCGATCGGCTGACACCGATCGACGCGCTCAACGCCTTGGCGCGGATCGTCGAGCGCAGCCGTCGACGCGAGTAGTGGGCATGAGGAGGCGGCACGGATCCGATCGGCGCCTCTACGCCGTGGCCATTGCTGCGATGATGACCGCGACACTGACTGTAGTGATGACGACAGCGACCGCGGCGCGCGCCACGATCATAACCAACGCCGCGCTCCGCGCGGCCGGCGACTTCGTCGAGCTGCGCTTCGATCTGCGCGGGCGCGGACTCGTCTGGCATCTGCGTGAAAATCGGCAACAGCTTATCATCGATTTCGAGCAAACCCGGATTGCGCTCGCCTCGCGTCCGTTCGCCGGCCGCGAGGTCGCGCCGATCCGCGCCGTCGCGGTGGCGGACACCGGCTCCGGCGCCGCACGGATTGTTATCGATGTGGATGGCAAGGTTGATTACGCCGCGGGCGTCACCGGCCGCGAGTTGATCATCAGATTTGCGCGCGCTGGAACCGCACCGAACCTCGTCGCGGGTGTCGATTTGCACGACGGGCCGGGACGGACACCGGCGCGAATCGCACGTAAAGACACGGCGGTATTTAGTGCAGCAGACCCGGCGCCGGCGGCGACTGTTCCAGCGCCGGCCGTTCCAGTCGCGCTTGCCGAGCCACGGCCGCAAAATCCACGGCCCCTGGTCGTAATCGATCCCGGGCACGGCGGTCGCGATCCGGGTACGCGATCAGACGATGGCGTGAGCGAAAAAGATCTGGCGCTGCAGATTGCGGCGCGGCTGCAACGCGTGCTCGAGGGCGCAGGCGTTGCTGCGGAATTGACGCGTAATGACGATCGCTTCCTGAGCCTCGGAGAGCGGACCGCGATCGCTAATCGCGACCATGCTGCGCTGTTCGTGTCGATCCACTTGAATTCGAGCCCGGACGTCAACACCACCGGCATCGGCGCTTACTACCTGAACAATACGACCGATCGCGCGACGATTCGGCTCGCGCGCATGGAGAACGGCGCCGCTGAGGCCTCTAGCGATCGCGGCGAGCCAAACCTAAACTACGTCCTGACGGATTTGCGTCAGGGCTATAAGGCAAATGAAGCGGTCGCGCTGGCGCAAATGATCGAAACTGAAAGCGTAGCTGCGGCGGACGCGCAAGGCTTCGGGCTGCGGGCGCTGGGCGCGATGCAGGGACCGTTCTATGTGCTGGTCGGCGCCGAGATGCCGTCTGTGCTGGTCGAGTGCGGATTTCTATCCAACCCCGATGAGGCGCGCCGCTTAAGTGCGCCGCGATATCAGGCGGCGCTCGCCGACGGCATCGGCGCGGCCGTGATTCACTATCTGGAGGACGACGAGGCGGTGGGCAATCTTTGAACGATGCGCTGGCAGTGCGTGATGAAGCCGCGCTGGTCGCCGAATTTGCGCGGACGGATTCTGCGGGTGCGCTCGCGCGCGAATTTCTCACGCAGGTGCGGGCGGAGCTCTTCGAGCGTCATCGCGCCGGCGCCGGCGGCCGTGAAATCGTCCGCGAACTCACCGCAGCGACCGACCGGCTAATCCGCGCGCTGTATCTGCATGCGGACGCAGGGCACACACGGCGCCGCTTCTCGCGCCTCAACCAGCGGCTGACCATAATTGCGCGCGGGGGTTATGGCCGCGGCGAGCTTAATCCGTATTCCGATCTCGATCTGATATTTCTGCACGACTACAAACGCGGTCCTTATGCGGAAATCGTGACCGAGGGCATGCTGTACGCGCTCTTCGACGTCGGGCTTCAGATCGGGCACGCCGTACGCAACATCGGCGAGTGCATGAGCATGGCGGCCGGTGATTTGTGGGAAAAAACTGCGATCCTCGACGCCCGTTTTCTCGCGGGCGACGCGAAGCTTTACGCCCAGTTCGAAAAAAGGCTGATCAGCGACGTGCTCGACCACGACCAGTCGAAATTCTTCAAAGCGAAACTCGAGGAGACCCGCGAGCGCCATAAGCGCTTTGGCGACTCGGTCTATCTGCTCGAGCCCAATTTAAAGGAGGGTGACGGCGGCCTGCGCGACCTGCATACGGCGCTGTGGCTCGCGAAGGTCAAATACAAGGTGCGAACCTTCGCAGACCTGATGCAAAAGGCGGTGATCAACGAACGCGACCTGGCGGAGATCACTGCGGCGCAGGATTTCCTCTATCGCGTGCGCAATTCAATCCATTTTTTGCGCAAGCGGCATGTCGATCAGATCACCTTTGAGCTCCAGGAGCAGATCGCGCCGATGCTTGGTTTCCGCGACGTCGCAGGCGCCACTGCGAGCGAACAGTTGATGCGCGCCTATTACCAGCAGGCCAGCGTGATCTTTCAATTCTCCGAGCGCTGGCTCGCGCGGGTGCAGGAAGAGATCGCGCCCCAGCGCTTTCGCTGGTGGCGTCAAAATCGACTGATTCGGCCGGGCGTGGTGATTCAGCAGCAGAGCCTGGGCCTCACCGATGCGGATTTTTTTTCACGGACGCCGTTGAACCTCATCACCATCTTCGCCGATTGCCAGGCGCACGGGGTCGAGCTCTCCGGCAGCGCCTTCCAGTCCGTGCGCGACAATCTGGCCTTGGCCGGCGAGGAACTGCGGAACAGTCCGCACGCCGGTGAAGCGCTGCTGACGATTTTGCGCGGACCGTCGCGGGTCGCCGAGACGCTGGAGGCGATGCATCGTGCGGGCGTGCTCGGCGCCGTCATTCCGGAATTCGGCAATCTCGAAGCGCGCGTCCTGCACGATCTCTACCATATCTACACCGTCGACCGGCATTCGCTGGCCGCGATCGGTTATCTCGAACGCCTGCGCGCGGGCGAGTTCAAGGACGACAACGCGCTGCTGACCGAAGTCGCGCGCGGCTGCGACGAACTTCCGCTGATCTATCTCTCGTTGCTCCTGCACGACATCGGTAAGGGTCACGGCCACGACCATCATGAGCGCGGCGCGGTGCTGACCGAGCAGGTTTGCGCCCGCCTCGGGCTCGACAGCGAACAGACCGACTTGGTGGTGTTCCTCGTGCGCAACCATCTGTGGATGTCGCAGGTCGCGCAGAAGGGCGACGTCAATAGCGCGCGCACGGTCGAGGACTTCGCGCGGCTGACCGGCTCGATCGTTCGCCTCAAGGCGCTCTACCTGATGACGTTTGCCGACATGCGCGCGGTCGCCCCCAAGGTATACAACAAGTGGCGCGACATGCTGCTCAGCGAACTCTACATCAAGGCGCTCAAGCCGCTCGAGCAGGGCAACAAGGAGGCCGTGGATCCTGCGCGCCGGCTGGCGCTGGTCAAGCATGACGTGCATGAGATGCTGACCGCCGCCAACGCGCCGCCGGAGGAGATCACTAAGTTCGTCGAGCTGATGCCGGAGCGCTATTTTCTGACGGTGCCCGAAGGCGATATCCGGATGCATTTCGAGATGATGCTGGCGCTGGATGAAGGCGAACCGCTGGTCTGCCGCGATCGCGCATTCGCACAACTCGAGTTCACCGAGTTCACCGTAGTCACCCGCGATCAGCCGGGACTGTTCGCGAAGATCGCCGGTGTGCTGACCGCCAACAACCTCGATATTCTCGCCGGGCAGATCACGACGCGCGCCGACGGCGTCGCGCTCGACGCCTTCCGTGTCGCGCTCGGGCTCGGCGAGCTCGCCCTCGAAGAGGAACGCTGGGATCGGGTCAACCGCGTGCTCGAAAAGGTGCTCAAGGGCGAGCTTGAGGTTGCGGAACTGGTCGCCGATGCGCTGCGCCGCCCGTTTAGCCGGCCATCATCACCGCGCCGAACCGAGACCGAAGTGATCATCGACAATCGCAGCTCCGAAGAAAGTACCGTGGTCGATGTTTTCACCCCGGATCGCGCTGGACTGCTCTTCGCCATCACCCACACGATCTTCGAGCTCGGTTACGTGATCCATCTCGCACGCATCTCGACCAACGCCGATCAGGCGTTCGACGTGTTCTATATCAGCGACGGCGCCGGCAATAAGATCGAGGATCTCGAACGCATGCGCGCGCTCAAGTTGGCGTTGCTCGCGCGGCTCGAAGCACCGCCCGCCGCCGCGGTGTCGGCCTCAGGATGAGCGCGGGCGAGGTGGCGGCGCAGGTTTCGGCGTGGGACACGATCATCGATCGCCATCTTGCGCGGATCGCAGTTGAGCACGGCCTCAGCCGCAATTCGCTTGAAGCATACGGCGGCGACCTGCGCGATTTCCGGATTTTCTGCGAGCGTCGCGACGTCGAGCCCGGGATGCTCAACGCGCGCATCCTGACGGCGTGGCTCGAAGAGCTGGCGACCCGCGGCTTCAAGGTGACGAGCCAGCGGCGGCGCCTCGCGGCAGTGCGCGACCTCGTGCGCGAGCTGGTGGACGTGGGGACCCTCGGGCGCGACCCGACGGCGACGCTGCGGCTGCGGCCGCATCCGCGGCCCTTGCCGCGCACCCTGACCCGCGCCGACGTCGAGATTTTGCTCGAAGCGATTGATTGCACTGAGCTGCGTGGGATGCGCGATCGCGCGATGCTCGAAATTGCTTACGGCTGCGGCCTGCGCGTTTCCGAGTTGGTGAGCTTGAAGTTCTACCAGGTGGACCTCAAGGGCGGTGTCGTGACGGTGCTAGGCAAGGGCGGCAAGGAACGGATCGTGCCGGTTGGCGGCGCAGCGCTACGCGCGCTCAAGCTCTACCTCGCGGCCCGCCATCAGGCGACCCTCGCACGCAGCTCAGCTGACGGTCGCGTGCAGCCGGCGCCTGCGGTTACTGCGATGAAGCCGAACGCGGCGCTGTTTCTCACGCGGCTGGGCCGCGCGATGACGCGGCAAGGGTTTTTCAAAGCGCTCAAGGGCTGGGTCGCGCTGAATCCGCAACTGAGCTGGATTAGTCCGCACACTCTGCGCCACTGCTTCGCCACCCATCTGCTCGAGGGCGGCGCCGACCTTCGCGCGGTGCAGGAGATGCTCGGCCATAGCGATATTTCGACGACGCAAATCTACACGCATCTGACGCGTGCGCATCTGCGCAAGGTCCATCGCACCTTCCATCCGCGCGCCCGCCGCACGCCGACCGCTCGGCCCAGCACGGAGGATTGAGGTGGCGCGCGGGTCGAACTTCACGGCGACGCTGCTGGTCTGGGCCGTGCCGACGATTTTCGCGATCGTGCTGCACGAGGTGATGCACGGTTTTGTCGCGCGTGGGCTCGGCGACGAGACCGCTGCGCGCGCCGGCCGCCTGACGCTCAATCCGCTCCGCCACGTCGATCCGTTCGGCACGCTGATCATGCCGGCATTGTTGCTGTTCGCGCATTTGCCGGTGTTCGGCTACGCCAAACCGGTGCCGGTGGACTTTAGCCGGCTGCGGCCGCGGCGGCTTGGGATGGTGCTGGTTGCCGCGGCCGGACCGGCGACCAATTTCACCCTGGCGACGATTAGTGCGCTTGCTTTCAGGTTCGTCCAAGCGCATACGGGCGAATTCAGCGGCACAGGCCCGATACTCGCGCGGATGATCCTCGCGTCAGTTCTGATCAATGTGATGCTCGGCGTTTTCAATCTTTTGCCGCTGCTGCCGCTCGACGGCGGCCGCGTGCTGGCGGGTTTGCTGCCGCCGGGCCTCGCGCGGCCTTTCGCACGGCTCGAACGCTATGGCTTTATCCTCCTGTTCCTGCTCCTTTATACGGATTGGCTGGGCCGCATCATGGATCCGCTGATTAACTCGATCGTGGGCGCGCTGTTGTGACCAAGGAGGAGAATCAGACGCCGGGAGCCTCGAGCGCCGACCCTCCGCGCTTCGAGCTACCCGTGTATCAGGGACCGCTCGACCTGCTGCTCCATCTGATCAAGCGCGCCGAACTGGATCCGCATGATGTCGCCGCCAGCATAATCACCGAGCAATATCTGGCCCATCTCGACCTGATGCGCGAACTCAATCTCGACGTCGCCGGCGAGTACCTGGTCATGGCGGCGACGCTGCTCCTGATCAAATCATTCAACCTGCTGCCTCATCCGGAGCTGGTGGATACCGGCGAGGCCGAAGAGCTGCGTCGCGACCTGGTCGAGCGGCTGCTCGAATATCAGCGTTATCGCGAGGCTGCGGCCAAGCTCGGCGAGCGCGAGATTCTTGGTCGCGAAGTCTTCGCCACTCGCGGCGAGGCGCCGCCCCCGCCCGACGACAGCGCCCCACCATACAGCGTGTCGGTCTTCGACCTGGTGCAGGCGATGGCTGCCGTCCTCAAGCGTCTCAGTGATCGAACGCCTGGGCGGATCGAGCTGCGCGACATTCCGGTCGCTGAGTGCATCCCGCGAGTGCTCGCCGCGCTCACCACCGATGCGCGCGTTGAATTCGTCAGTCTGTTCGAGAGCTTGGCCGATCGTTCGATTGTGATCGCAACCTTCATGGCGCTGCTTGAATTGATCCGTCGCGGGATCGTTCGCGTCTGGCAGGATGAGCGCGACGGTTCGATCTTTTTGGGCCGCGGCGAGCGCTACAGCGGCGCGGATGAAGCCGCAGCAACGAACCCGCCCGCAGCGCCAAGCGCTAACGAGACCCTTCCCCGCGAGCCCGGAAATTAATGGAAGAGGAACGGCTCAAGGCCATTCTCGAAGGCCTGCTGTTCGCGGCGGGCGAGCCGGTGAGTCTTGCGCGCCTCGGTAACGCACTCGAGGGGGTTGCGCGGGAGACGATCAAGCAGGCGCTCGCGGGGTTGGCGGCCGACTATGCGGCCGGCAATCGCGGGTTGACGCTAGAAGAGATCGCGGGCGGCTATCAATTGCGCACGCTCAGGGAGCATGCGGCTTATGTCCGTCGTTTGCTTTCCGCCAAACCGCCGCGGCTCAGCCGCCCGCTGCTCGAAACGCTGGCGATCATCGCTTATCGCCGGCAAATCACGCGGCCCGAGATCGAGCAATTGCGCGGTGTCGATACGGGCGGCGTGCTCGAAACGCTGCTCGAGCGCGGGCTGACGCGGATTGCCGGGCACAAGGAAGTCGCGGGCCGCCCGTTTATCTATGAGACCACTCCGGCCTTTCTCGAGCTGTTTGGCCTCAAGAGTCTCGACGCGCTGCCCGACCTCGAGGAGCTTCGTGCGATCGAAGAAGCGCTCGCCGACGCGCTGGACACGGCCGGTCAAGCCCCTGCCGCGGCGGACGACACACTCCCGCGCGAGCCCACTGCTGACGGCGCAGGGCTCGCGGGTGATTCGCGGAATTCCGGCACAGCGCAGGAAATCGATCAGGCCCAGCCCGACGCGACCGATAGCGACAGCGCGAAATCCTGAAGCAGCGGCGTTGCACCGCCTAACGTCGTGAGACACTATCGGGCTTATTGGGCTACAACTGGGTGCGCCGAGGTGCCCTGCCCGACGAGCTGAGGCTATCAAATGCGCTGCTCGAAGTGCGCGGTAGAGAATCGCGAGGGGCGAAAATTCTGTGCCGAATGCGGCGCCCTCCTGAAGATCCGCTGCCAATCTTGCCTGGCTGATAACGAGCCGACAGAAAAGTTCTGCGGTGATTGCGGTGCTGCCCTGAATGCGGGCAGCGCTCCGGCCTCCGAAACGTCAAAGGTTCCGCATTCCAATGCCGCCGGCGAGCGGCGGCATCTGACGATTCTGTTTTGCGATTTGGTGGGCTCGGTCACGCTGACGGCGCAGCTCGACCCTGAGGAGTGGCGCGCGACGGTGGCGGGCTATCAGCGCGCGGCGGCCGAGGCGATTACACGTTTCGGCGGCGAAGTTGTGCGCTACGTCGGCGACGGCATCATGGCCTTTTTCGGCTATCCGGTGGCGCATGACAATGACGCCGAGCGGGCGGCGCGCGCCGGGCTCGCAATCCTCGAGGCGATCGCGCAACTCAACGAGCAGCCCGCTCACGTCAAGTTGGCGGTCAGGATCGGGATCGATTCGGGCCGCGTGGTGGTCGGCGCGGGCGCGGGCAATGCGGTGGATGCGTTCGGCGATACCGCCAATATCGCGGCGCGGGTGCAGGCCGCGGCCGAATCGGACACCGTAGTGGTTACCGGCGAAACGCATCGGCTGATCTCGGGGCTCTTCGTCGTCGAGGAGCGTGGCGCGCCGGCGCTCAAGGGCATCGAGCGGCCGGTCCAGCTCTACCGCGTCGTGCGGCCGAGCGGGATGCAGGGGCGCTTCAAAGCCGCGGCCGCGGCGGGCGGACTCACCCGGTTCGTCGGGCGCGACGATGAGCTGCGCACTCTGCTGAGCCGTTGGGCGCGCGCGGTCGAGGGCGAAGGTCAGGTCGTGACGATTATCGGCGAGCCGGGGATCGGCAAGTCGCGGCTGGTGCAGGAGTTTCGCGAGCGGATCGCCGGCGAGCGCCATACCTGGCTCGAAGGCTCGACCGCTGCGTTTTTTCAGAACACGCCCTTCTATGCGACCGCCGAGATGCTGCGGCAGAGCTTTAACTGGCACAGCAACCAGAACCACGAACGGCGGCTGGCGGCGCTCGAGGCCTCGCTCAAAGCCACCGGCGTCGAGATCGAGGGCGCCGTGCCACTGATCGCGGCGCTGCTGGAATTGCCGCTGGGCGACAACTATTCGCCGTTGAGCATGCCGCCCGATCAGCAACGCAAGAGGCTGCTGGCGACACTGGTCGCGTGGACGATGGGCGCGGCGAAGGCGCAGCCGCTGGTGATCGCGACCGAGGACCTGCACTGGGCGGACCCATCAACGCTGGAAGTGACACAGTTGCTGGTCGAGCAGGGGGCGACCGTGCCGCTGATGTTAATCTACACGGCGCGGCCGGAGTTTCGCGCGCCGTGGTCGATGCGCGCGCATCATACGCAGCTCACGCTCAACCGGCTCGGCGCACGCGACATCCGCACGATCGTCGCGCAGGTGGCGGCGCAAAAAGCCTTGTCCGACGAGACTATCGCGGCGGTGGTCGAGCGCACCGGCGGGGTGCCGCTGTTCGTCGAGGAGCTGACGCGCGCGGTGCTCGAAAGCGGCGACGGCAAGTTGAGCGGACGGGATATTCCCGCCACGCTGCATGACTCCCTGATGGCGCGGCTGGACCGGCTGGGCGCGGCCAAGGAAGTCGCGCAGGTCGGCGCGGTGCTGGGCCGCGAGTTTTCTTACGCGCTGCTGCACGCCGTGCATCGAGTGCCCGAATCTGAACTGCAAGCGGCGCTGAGCGAGTTGGCCGAGGCCGAGTTGCTCTATGTCCAAGGCCTCGCGCCCAACGCGCATTACCAGTTCAAACACGCGCTCATCCGCGACGCCGCTTACGAAGCGCTGCTCAAGAGCCGCCGCAGGGAGCTGCATCTTATCGTCGCCCGCACCATCGACGAGCAGTTCCCGAGTCTCAAGGAGACCCATCCCGAAGTCATCGCGCGCCATTGGACCGAAGCCGGCGAAGCCGAACAGGCGATCACCGCATGGCAAAAGGCTGGCGAGCGCGCGGCCGCGCGCGGCGCCTTGGTGGAAGCGGAGAGTCATTACGTTCGTGCGCTAGGTTTGGTTGCCGGATTGCCTCAGGACCCCGAACGGGATCGCCTTGAGCTCGGGCTGCAGGTCGGGTTGGGGCTGGCGTTGTGGGGCGCAAAAGGCTGGGCGCACGCCGCAACTCACCGCGCCTTCGCCCGTGGTCAGCAGCTGGCTGAGAACCTCGGCGACACACAGCAACTCATCCTGGTCCTGCACGGCTTAGCGGTTTCCGCAAGCGTGAATGGAAGAGTGAGGATTGGACAGGAACTCGCGGAGCGCGAAGTGCTCATGGCCGAGGTCAGCAAGGATCGCGGCTTGTTGTGCGCCGCCAATTTTATCCTTGGTAACTCGCTCGCCTTTCGGGCGAGATTCAGGGACGCGCAAAAGCGTTACACCTTGGCGAAAGGCTACTTCGATGAGACAGATGTACAACGCTTGCCTGTAAATGGGGCCAACTATGCGGCGATGGATGCTTTGGTCACTCTGGAATTGGGCTTCCCTGATCTTGCGCGGCGGCAGATTAACGAAGCCTTGCGGATAGCGGAACGGCTCAAAAGTTCATTCCCCTTGGCCTTTGCGCAAATGTGTGCGTGCACGCTGTTTATGCGATTGCGCGACGCGCAGACCCTCCTCGAGCAGGTAGACGAGTTACGCCGCCGCACAGATGAGTATCCCTTCTTTTCTGGTTACGTCGAATTCTACGCCGGCTCTGCCTTGCTTATCCAGGGTAAAATAGCAGAGGGCATTGAGCGGATGCGGCGGGCGACAACCTTTTGGGAGCCCATAGGGTTTAGAATGACCCGCGCGTTGGAAATCGCCGCCGAGGCACAACTTTGCGCGAGCGAAGGACGAGTTGATGACGCTCTCGCCCTAATGTCGGAAGCCCTGCGCGAAACCGAAGAGTTCTTGTGGCGAAGGACGCAGATACTGAGACTGCGAGCGGACTTGCTTGCCGAACGCGGCACCGACGAGGCTGAGATCGAAGCGGGCTATCGAGAAGCGGTCCAATTTGCTAGCGGGTGTGAAGCCAGGTTCGAACAGCTCCAGTGCACGGCACGTTTCGCGCGATGGCTCAAGATGCAGGGACGGGTCGTCGAGGCGCGCGAGATGCTCGCGGAGATCTACAACTGGTTCACCGAGGGCTTCGACACGCTCGATCTCAAAGACGCCAAGGCCCTGCTCGACGAACTGAGCGTCAGCGGCGCAGCACGCTGATTGCGAGGTCGAGAACGGCGTAAAAAGCCGAAATCAACCGCGGCAGCCTCTATCCCGAAGCGACAAGATTTGCATCACCAGCCGCGGCTCGGCAGGATCGCCTATTGAATGACCAATCTGCTGGCGTCGCGGATTCAGTTCGGGTTCACGATAGCCTTTCACTACCTCTTTCCGCCGCTTTCGATCGGGCTGGGGTTGGCGCTGGTCGCGATGGAGGGGGCATACCTCCTGACGCGCAAGCCCATCTACGAAGAATTGACCCGGTTCTGGATCCGCATCTTCAGCCTGACTTTCGCGATGGGCGTTGCGACCGGAATCGTCATGGAGTTTCAGTTCGGCACGAACTGGGCGTCATTCGCGCGCTTCGTCGGCGACATCTTCGGCAGCACGCTCGCGGCCGAGGGGCTGTTCGCCTTTTTTCTTGAAGCCGGCTTCCTCTCCTTGCTGCTGTTTGGTTGGGAGCGCGTCAGCGCGCGGGTACATTTCTTCGCGACGGTGATGGTGGCGCTCGGCGCGCATTTCAGCGCCGTGTGGATCATCGCGGCGAACTCCTGGATGCAGACGCCCGCCGGTTACAAAATTGTCGGCACCGGCGCCGAGGTGCACGCCGTAATCACCGACTTCCATGCGGTTATCTTCAATCCGTCGTTTGTCGTGCGGCTGTTGCATACGCTGTTCGGGGCCTGGAACGCCGGGGCATTTCTGATCTTGTCGGTGAGCGCCTGGTATTTGCTCCAGCGCCGCAATCAGGAGTTCGCGCGCGTGTCGTTCAACTTCGGACTGGCGATAGCGGCGATCGCGATCGTCGGTTCAGTCGCCACCGGCGATATGAATGCGCGCGGCGTCGCCCAGTATCAGCCGGCCAAGATGGCGGCGATGGAGGGGGTCTTTACCGCCGATCAGCCGGCGGGACTCCATCTGTTCGGCTGGGTCGATGCGGCAAACCGGCGGGTGATCGGTTTCGAGATTCCGGAATTGCTGAGCATCCTGACCTACCACGATGCGCACGCGCCGGTGCGCGGGCTCGAGAGCTTTGCGTCGCGGGACTGGCCGCCTGTGCAGGCGACTTTTCAGTGTTTCCATCTGATGGTGGCGATCGGTTTTGCGCTCCTGGGTTTGACCCTGGGAGCGCTGTTTTTCCGTTGGCGCGGGACGCTGTTTGCGCAACGCTGGCTGCTGTGGCTGTTCATCCCGGCGGTGCTCGGACCCGAGTTCGCCAACGAGTTCGGCTGGATGACCGCGGAGTTCGGCCGCCAGCCGTGGATCGTCTACGGCTTGATGCGGACGAGTGAAGGGGTCTCGCAGCTCACCCATCCGAGCGACGTCTGGATCTCGACGATCCTGTTCGTCGCGATCTACGGGCTCTTGCTGCTGCTCTTTATTTTCCTGCTCAATCAGCGGATTCAAGAGGGTCCAATTGGTGGTCCCGGCGGCGCGCCGATGCCCTCTACCGGTCGCCGAGGGTTGCCGTGATCAATCTGAACACGCTGTGGTTTTTGCTGGTCGGTGGCCTGTTTGCGGGTTATGCGGTGCTGGACGGCTTCGACCTTGGCGTGGGCGCACTGCATCTGTTTGTGCATGAAGACGAAGAGCGGCGGTTGTTGCTTAACTCGATCGGGCCGGTATGGGACGGCAACGAGGTCTGGCTGGTGGTCGGCGGCGGCGCGCTGTTTGCGGCCTTTCCGCGGGTTTATGCGACGGTCTTTTCAGGCTTCTACCTCGCGATGATGTTAATCCTGTTCGCGCTGATCTTTCGCGGCCTCGCGATCGAGTTCCGCGGCCAGCAGCCGATGCGCTGGTGGCGGCAGCTGTGCGACATCTGTTTCAGCGCGGGCAGTGTGGTAACGGCGTTACTGATGGGGATTGCGCTGGGCAATCTGATTCGCGGGATTCCGATCGACGCCGCCGAGCACTATTCGGCGGGGCTGCCCGATCTGCTGCGCCCATATCCGCTGCTGGTCGGGATCACAACGCTCGCGCTGTTTGCGATGCACGGCGCGCTTTATCTGCTGTTACGGGTCGATGGGCCGCTGCAAGAGCGGGTGCGGGGCTGGATCCCGACGACGATTATGATCTTTGTCATCTGCTACGCCGCCACCACGATCGCGACGTTGCTCCTTGTCCCCACGATGGCTGAGCGCGCGTTTTCGCGTCCGCTCTTTTTCGTTGTTCCGGTGATTACGATTTTGGCGATCCTGAATATCCCGCGTGAGATCCGTCGGCGGCGGACGTGGCCGGCATTCCTCTCGTCGTGCGTGGTGGTTTTCGGGTTGCTGGCGCTGGTCGGAATCGGCATGTACCCGAATCTGGCGACGGCGCTCGACCCGGCGCGCTCGCTGACGATCTACAATTCCGCCTCGACGCCCGGAACGCTCCGCCGGATGGCCTTGATGGCGGCGATAGCCGGGCCGTTCGTGGCGCTCTATACCATCAGCGTCTACCGGGTTTTCAGCGGCAAGGTGAGACTAGACGCTTCGAGTTATTGAAGCGTCCGGTCCGCGCGCAAAAATCGTCGAAACTGCCTGAAAAAAACGACTTACCAGCCTGCCAAAGACTGGCGCCGGGACGGGGTCGTGCTTAGGTTAGGTGGCAGGTGGAAGTGTGCGGAATGTCTAATCGTTTTGCAGATCGCGAAGATGAGAATCCTGACGCCAAGGCTGACTCGACTGCCGGGCAGGAGACCTCGGCCGATGCCAGCTCCGGTACCAAGGACGATGACGGCGTAGCTGGGGAGATTGAGCGGTTACAGGGCCAAATCAGCGAAAAAGATCGCGAAATCGCCGAGCTCAAGGATAAATATCTCCGCGCGCTGGCCGAGTCTGACAACGTGCGCAAGCGCGTGCGGCAGCAGAGCGAGGAGTCGATTCGTCTCCAGCGTGAGAATCTGCTGCGCGAGCTGCTGCCGCTGATTGATAATCTCGAACGCGCAGTGGGGGCGGCCAAGGGCGGTGGGAACGGGCACTCGATCGTCGAAGGCGTCGAATTGGTCTTGCGCGGGGCGGTGGACTTTCTCAAGGCGCAAGGGGTAGTTCCGTTGAATGTCGTGGGAGAGCCGTTCGATCCCAGCCGCCATGAGGCGGTGGATCACGTGGACTCGCACGAACATCCGGCGAATACGGTCGTGGATGAATTCCATCGCGGCTACCTGATCGGAGAGCGGATGCTGCGGCCGGCGCGGGTGAGCGTCGCACGGAGTCGTCATGGGAAGGAGAGCGGGAATGGCGATGTCGACGATGGCGGCAAGGCTGGCGGGGACGGCGATAGCGAGAGTTGAAAACCACTGAAACGTGGTTATGAATCTATACGAGAGGACTCAGAGTAAATGGCGAAAGTAATCGGAATCGACTTGGGCACGACCAATAGCTGCGTCGCGATCATGGAAGGCGGCGATCCTGTGGTGATCGCGAATTCAGAGGGCGCGCGGACGACGCCCTCGGTGGTGGCGTTCACGGAATCAGGCGAGCGGTTGGTCGGGCAGATCGCCAAGCGCCAGGCGATCACCAATCCAACCAATACGGTCTTTGCGATCAAGCGATTGATGGGCCGGCGCTTCGACGATGCTGAAGTGCAGAAGGCGATCAAGGTACTGCCGTACAAAGTCGAGAAGAGCAGCGACGGCGCGGCCGCGGTCGCTGTGCGCGGGAAGCGCTACAGCCCGCCCGAGATCTCGGCGTTCGTGCTGCAAAAGATGAAGCAAACGGCTGAGGACTACCTCGGAGAGCCGGTGACCGAAGCGGTCATCACAGTGCCGGCCTATTTTAACGACAGCCAACGTCAGGCGACGAAAGACGCGGGACGGATCGCCGGGCTGAACGTCCTGCGCATCGTCAACGAGCCGACCGCGGCGTCGCTGGCCTATGGGCTCGACAAGAAAAAAGATGAGAAGATTGCCGTCTTCGATCTCGGCGGCGGCACTTTCGATATCTCGATTCTGGAGTTGGGCGAGGGCGTCTTCGAAGTCAAATCGACCAACGGCGACACCTTCCTCGGCGGCGAGGATTTCGATCAGCGGGTAATCGATTACCTGGCGGACGAATTCCGCAAGGATCAGGGAATCGATCTGCGCAATGATCGGATGGCGTTGCAGCGGCTCAAGGAAGCGGCGGAGAAGGCCAAGTGCGAGCTTTCGACCGTGACCGAGACCGACATCAATCTGCCCTTCATCACTGCCGACCAGTCCGGACCAAAACATCTCAATATCAAACTGTCACGGGCCAAGCTGGAGGCGCTGTGCAACGATCTGCTCGAACGGCTCGACGGGCCATGCCTGACCGCGCTCAAGGATGCGGCGCTGCGCACCTCGGATATCAACGAGGTCGTGCTGGTGGGCGGCATGACGCGGATGCCGGCGGTGCAGGAGCGGGTCAAGAAACTTTTCGGCCGCGAAGGCCATAAGGGAGTTAATCCCGACGAAGTTGTGGCGATTGGCGCCGCGATTCAAGCCGGCGTGCTCAAGGGTGAAGTCAAAGACGTTCTGCTGCTCGACGTGACGCCGCTGTCGCTCGGAATCGAGACGCTGGGCGGAGTCTTCACCAAGCTGATCGAGAAGAACACCACGATCCCGACGAAGAAGAGTCAGACCTTCTCAACCGCGCAGGACAATCAGCCGGCGGTGACGATTCGGGTGTTCCAGGGTGAGCGTGAGATGGCGGCCGACAACAAGCTGCTCGGCCAGTTCGATCTTGTCGGGATTCCGTCGGCGCCGCGCGGGATGCCGCAGATCGAGGTGACCTTCGATATCGACGCCAATGGTATCGTCAACGTCCACGCCAAAGATCAGGGCACCAACAAGGAGCAGTCGATCCGGATCACGGCGTCGTCGGGGCTGAACGAGGAAGAGATCAAACGGATGGTCGGCGAGGCGGAACAGCACGCGGCCGACGATAAAGAGCGGCGCGCGAAGGCGGAGGCCCGCAACAAGCTCGACAACCTGATCTACACGACTGAGAAGACCGTGAAGGAGCATGGCGCCGCGCTCGACGAAGCGTCGCGCAAAACGGTTGACGACGCGCTGGCGGACGCCCGCACGAAACTCGAATCCAAGGACGCCGCCGAGATGAATCGCGCCGCCGAGGCGCTCGCCGAAGCTTCGCACAAGCTGGCTGAAGCCATGTACAGCAAGAGCCGGCAGGGCGCACAACCCGGCGCTGACGGGGCTGGTGGTCCTCATGCGGATGGCGGCGCGAATGGGAGCAGCGGTGGCGAGGAAAAGAAGGAAGATGTCGTTGACGCTGATTTTAAGGAAGTGAAGTAGTAAATCTTCCCGGCTCTCTTTAGGGGTATTTTGTGATTAGGCAGAACGGTCGAGCGTTGGCGCTTACTTCACACGCGCCCGTGGGCTAGCATTACGCTGCGATGCCGGCCGAGCAAAAACGCGACTATTACGAAATTCTCGGGGTTAACCGCGGCGCCGGTGACGAGGACCTGAAGAAGGCTTACCGGCGCCTCGCGGTGCAGCATCATCCGGACCGCAATCCGGGCGACAAGCACGCCGAGGAAAAATTCAAGGAGCTCAACGAGGCCTACCAGGTCTTGTGCGATCCCGAGAAGCGCGCGCGCTACGACCGGTTCGGTCATGCGGCGTTCCAGGGGCCGCAAGGCGGCGGCGGCTTCGGCGGTTTCGACTTCAGTCAAGGGTTCGAGGAAGTCTTCTCCGACATCTTCGGCGATTTCTTCGGCACCGGGCGCGGGCGTTCGCGTTCGCGCAGCCGGCGCGGCGAGGATTTGCGCTACGACCTTGAAGTCGAGTTTGAGGAAGCGGCGCGTGGCGCCGAGAAGATCGTCAAGTTCCAGCGCCTAGCTACCTGCGAGGGCTGCAATGGCGCCCGCGCGCGCAACGGCGCCGAAGGGGTCCGGCCCTGTCCTAATTGCAAGGGCACGGGACAGGTACGTACACAGCAGGGTTTTTTCTCGATCGCCACCACCTGCGGCCAGTGCCGCGGCGACGGGATGGTGATCGCGGATCCATGTCCCAAGTGCCAGGGACAAGGACGGCTGCGCAAGCCGGTCTCGCTCTCGGTGCGGATTCCGCCGGGCGTTGACAACGGCTCGCGCCTCAAGCTGCGCAGCGAAGGCGAGGCGGGATTCGGCGGCGGGCCGGCGGGCGACCTTTACGTCGTAGTGCATGTCAAGGAGCACGCCTTTTTTGTTCGCCAGGAAAATGATGTCGTTATCGAGGTTCCGGTCAGTTTTCCGCAGGCCGCCCTCGGCGGCGAAATCGAAGTGCCGACGCTCGAGGGCAAGATCAAAGTTAAGATTCCCGCCGGCACGCAGTCGGGCAAGGTCTTCAGGCTCAAGGGCAAGGGCTTCCCCGATCTGCACGGCTACGGCAGCGGCGATCAGCTCGTGCGAATCTCCGTCGAGACGCCGCGGCGGCTGTCGGCGCGTCAGCGGGAACTACTCGAGGAGTTTGCGCGGGCCTCGGGTGAGGACGTCAATCATCCGCTCTCCAAGGGCTTTGTGGATAAGCTCAAAGAAATGTTCGGCTAGGAACGCACACGTTGCTGGCGACCAAAACCTCGGCGCGTCCGCGTCGGGGTTTTTTTGCGATCACGGCGAAGTAAATAGTTAACCAGGAAGCACCCGAAAACTCTCTTGGGCGCCCCGTCGAATCCTCTTCCTACGGTCTTGATCTTTCACGAAGTGTACTTATTTTTTCTAGCGAAGTGAGATTGCACTTCGATCTTATTCAGGAAGGAGGAAAGTTATGGCTTTAATCAGATTTCAGCGGCTCGACCCAGTGAGTAGTCTGCTCGACGTTCAACGCGAGCTCGAACGGTTTCTGCGCAATCCGTCGTTCAGCCTGGGCCCCTCCGGCTATGGCGCTTTCCCGCCTGTGAATGTCTTTGAGGACAGCGACGGGATTGTCCTGATCGCGGAGTTGCCTGGAATCGATCTGGCCAATCTGAAGATTTCCGGCCAGGGCAGCACGGTGACCCTGAGCGGCGAGCGGCCGCGTGAGCAGGCCACTGATGTGCAGGGCTACCATCGGCGGGAGCGCCGTTTTGGCGAGTTCTCCCGCTCCATCCAGCTTTCCGATGAACTCGACATGGCCAAGGCCACGGCCACGTATCAAGCCGGCGTGCTGTCGTTGAGGATTCCGAAAGCCGAAGCTGCGAAGGCAAGGCAAATTTCAGTCCAAGCTGCGTGAGAAGGAGGAAGCAACTTATGATGCCGGAAGCGGAAATCGTTGCGAAAGAGAAACAGCAAGTTGAAGGCGCCGAAAAGACCCGGCCCGGCCGCTATTTCCAGCCTGACGTGGACATTTGCGAATCGGAAAAGACTCTGCGGCTGTGGGCGGACATGCCTGGGGTATCCGAGAAGGACGTGAACGTCAGTCTGAAAGACCGGGTACTCAGTATAACCGGATTAGTAACGGCGGAAGCGTATGACAAACTGGCGCCGCTCTATACGGAATACAACGTCGGCAGCTACTACCGGGAGTTTGCCCTCCATGCCGAGATTGATGTTGCGGGGATAACCGCGCGCATGCGCAACGGAGTGCTGGAGGTTGAGTTGCCGAAGCGCCAAGAGGCGCAACCACGAAGGATCGAGGTGCAAAAGGGCTGAGGCTGATCGAAGCGCGAAACCGGCGGCACGCGCCGCTAGCGCGACTTTGCTCGCGCAACAAAAAGCCCTTGGCAGCGATGCCAAGGACTTTTTTGTTGCCATCACCCGGCCGCGCGAAGATAGTCGGACACCTTAAAACGTATCCCAGAAATCTGTGCATATGTGGTCGGTCGCGAAGATCGAGTCGACGACCGGCGTTGGCGGGACGAAGGACTGGAACTCGTCCGTGGTTGAACTGTAAGGCGCCCATAGCGGTTGCGCTGCCGAGTTCGGATCTCCGTTCTTGGCGAATTGCGTCCAGTAGCTGATCATCGCGGCCGACAGCGCCTGCTGATCGGGCGTGAACGTCGCTGGTATTCCGCCGACTGTCATCAGATATTGGATTTCCGCCGAGTGATACGCGCCTAGGGGAAAACTGGCCGGCGGGAGGAGACCGAGCGGCGCGTTCTCGTCGCTGAACTCATAAGTATAGGTGGGGACGAATTGTGCGAGCGATTGATCGCCGGTGCGCGCCGGACAACTAAAAATGCCGTCGGTGCCGTTCGCTCCCAATGCGAGCGAAGCGGCGTCGGCCGGCGGATTCGACGGGAGCGGATAAACGGCCAAGACTGACGGCGCGAGCAGCGGACCCCACAGCGTCGTAACCGCAGCCGAATAGTTGGCATTGGTCAATGGATTGCCCAGGTAGTCGTAGTCCAACGCGACGAACAGGCGATACTCGTCATGGTTGGTGCCGACGATCACCGGCACCTGATTGAATTGCCCGCTGGCAAAGGCGGCGGTGGGCGTCTGCGTGAGGATTGCGCCATCGACGAAAGGATACATCGCTGGTGAGGGCTGAACTCCGACCAGCGTCGCGGCGGGAACCGCACGCAAGCAAGCCGCCGTTTGATCACCGCATCCGACGGCCGCGGCGAAGGCAGCGCCTGACTGCACGACGGTGCTGCCGAGCGTTTCGCCTTGGGCCAATGGAATGATCGGGACGAAGTAATCGGTAAAGCTGCCGTACGATCCACTCTCCGCGATCGCCCCTCGGAACAGGCCTTTTGCCAATGGTGAGGCGAGTTGGCTGTAGACGCTCTGGCCGCCGGCGGACTCGCCGAAGATCGTTACGCGCCGCGGATTGCCGCCGAATGCGGAAATATTGCGCCTCACCCATTTGAGCGCCATCTGCTGATCGAGGAAGCCGTAGTTGCCGGCCAGATGACCTTCCGCGTCGAGCGCGGTCTGCGCAAAGAAGCCAAGCAAGCCCAGCCGATAGTTGATCGTGACAACGATGACGCTCTGCTTGACCAAGGGCGTAGGGTCGTAGTCCTCGCCACTGCCCTCGACCAATCCGCCGCCGTGAATCCAGACCATCACCGGCAAGCCGGTGCGACTGCGTCCGGTTGACGGCGGTATGTAGACGTTCAGGAACAGGCAGTTTTCGTCGCCGAATTCGACGCCGGTCGCGGCGAGTTGCGGGCAAGCGCTGCCGAACTGAAGCGTCTGCAGAATCCCCGGCCAGTTCGCTGGCGGTTGGGTCGGCTGCCAGCGTAATGTGCCGGTCGGCGCGGTCGCGTAGGGGACACCGAGAAATTCCCGGACACCGCCAACCAACGCTCCGCGCACGCGGCCGTTTTTAGTCGTAACGATGAGCGGATTGCTGATGGTCGCGTTCGCGGGTGCGCTCGTGAGCAATGCGCAGAATATCGCGGCTGAGACAAGAACCGCGCAGGCGAAGCCCATTTGAACGATCGTGTTTGCTCGTCGGTTCATCGAAGATCCCCAAAGTTACGTGTCATTGATTTAGCCGAGCTGCGGCGAGTAAGTCAGAAAGTCGCGTCTATCAGGCGGCTTAATACCATAGAAAGCCGCCAAGTCCAACGAAGCCCGTCTGAAGATCTTCAGGCGCGGCCGAGCGCCGCGAGCAGTGCGGTCCGCATCGCGCCGGGCGGCGGCGGAGTCCCGTTGAAGAGCTCGAAGGCTAACTCACCCTGCTCCGCGAGCATCCCGGCGCCGTCGAGTGCGCGGCGGCCGCGCGCCGCAGCTGATTGCAGAAATGGCGTCGGCTCGCGCGCGTAGATCAGATCGTAAAAGAGGCAATCGTCGGACGTCGCCGCGTAATCGAGCGGGATAAAGCCGCCGCCCTGGAGTCCAATCGAAGTTGCGTTAACGACCAGTGCGGCCTGCGCGAGCAGGTCCGGGCGCGTCAGGGTGTCGAGACCGCAGGTGGTAATCGTCGCGCGAGCGCGATCTTTGCCGCGCGCCGTGATGTGACGGGCGAAGCGGCGCGCGAGCGCCTGCGCTCGCGCGCGCGTGCGATTGCCGATCGCGATACGTCCGGCGCCGAGCCGGAGGGCGGCCAGCACGGCCGCGGCGGCGGCCCCGCCCGCACCAATGATTACGGCTAGCTTGGCCTCCAGCTCGAGACCGGCCTCGCGCAGGTCGGCTTCGAGCCCACGCGCGTCGGTGTTGTCGCCCGATAATACCCCCTCACGATTCACGACGCAGTTGATCGCTCCGAGGATGCGGGCTTCATCGCTCAGACGAGCCATCATGCGCGCCGCGCGCTGCTTGTGCGGGACGGTGAGATTGACGCCGAGCAGGCCGAGCGCCGGGATTGCGCGAATCGCGTCACGCAAGCGGTCGGGAGTGACGTGAAAGGCGAGATAGGCGCGATCCATCGCGAGTCCGGCGTAGGCCGCATTGTGCATCGCGGGCGAGAGCGAGTGCTCGACCGGATCGCCGAAGATGGCGGTGAAGCGGGAACGTCCGCTCAGCGTGCGTGATTGTTCCATAGGTAACATTGCGCAGCTTATTCTCCCGACGATCGGGGCAAAAGCGGCCCGTAGCATAGGATGCGGCCGGCGACGGCGGAATATTCGGCGACAACCTGCGTCGAACCCATATGGTAATCGCGCGAGAAAGTCAGTCGGCGCCGCGCATTCAGGCGCTCGCGACCGCTCTGCCGCCCTACTACGTCGATCAACCGACGCTGACCGCGGCACTGAGTGCGTTATGGCAGGATAATCCAGCGCAGGTGGCGCGCTTCGAGCGTATTCAGCGGGCGCTGGGAATCCGCGGCCGCTATCTTCCGCTGCGGCTCGATGAGTATGCGCAGCTCGACTCCTTCGCTAAGTGCAACGACGCCTGGTTGCGGCTCGCGCCCGATTTGGCCGAGCGAGCGGTTCGCGCAGCGCTCGACGGCGCGGGTGCGCCGTTGGCTGAGCCCGTGCTCCTGGCAAAGTCGCGTCACCAGAGCTCGCCGCACTGCAGGCGTCAGCGTTTTTTCCTACAATGTCCTTGAGCGCCGCATAATCCAGCATCGCCTCAGCCAGCAGCTTCTTCTGCCGCCGGTTCTCGTTCTCGAGCCCCTTAAGCCGCTTGGCGTCGGCGATTTCCATCCCGCAATATTGGCTTTCCATTTGTAAAGCGTCGCTTCCGCGATCCATGTCGGCGCCACACCTCCGCGGTTTTTAGGCCAGCTTCCGCCTCCTTTTGGTGACGAACTCTACGGCAATTCGCGGGATTTTTCGGGGAGCGCGCCAGGGGCAATCGGACTCGTAACAGGAGTCACAATCGCCATTACGGCAGTCTTCGCAGACCACCATTTTGCACCGTTGGTTTCGCTCTCTCCATTTTCGGACCCTCCTATCCTTAAAAGGGAATTTTTCCGCCGTCCCTCACGACGAAGGGGAAGGTTGTGCCGTTGCGGGTGGTTGGGCGGTGATGACCGCGCTCGACAGGTTACGGCTGCGCGCGGCAGGCCTCTGCCCTGGCCGCCCTGCTCAAGCGCTGTATTTTTTGGGTGGTTGATCGGGGAATTGACAACGGCCCTTCGGGGCGTTTTCGTGGCAGAGCTAAAAAACATCGGAAAATGTTGAAGAATTTTGGAGCGGGAGATTGGGGTCGAGCTGGCGACGTCCAGCTTGGGGAGGGACCGGAGCCAAGGAACGACGAGGATAGCGAGTGATGAAACCCCTTCTCCCACAGGGGCTTTCGTCTTACGTGCACTCCTTGGTGATATGTGAATTACCTCCTCTTTTCCCGCCAAGTTTGCCAGAAATTTGCCAGAAATCGTCCACACGGTATCCACAGGACGCACGCTGAAACAGGCAATCGAGCAATTCCGGGTAGAGCACGAGACAACGAACCTCGCTGCCCGTTGCTCCTAAGTCGTATACACGCCGCCGCGTTCGGAAGCCCGAACCGACCTACCGGTATTCGATCCAAAGCTTAAAATCGGATCGAACCATGTCGGTTTCGACAGGGCACGAGATTATGTTTGCATTTAGGCACGAGTCGCAAACAACTAGGCTGTTTCTTGTTCGAAGGGATTTTCTGTGTACTCGATCAGACTTCACACGGTGTCTGCCAAACAAGTCCATGTGGAGGTGCTGAAATGTCTGCCTATGCTACACGAATCGCGAGTCTCAAGTCCGAGCAGGGCTAAGCTTGCTCAACGACAATCCGAGCTGGCGGCTCAGCGTCGCGAGGAAGTCGGCCGGCTCGCTGAGAAACTCGGCGTGCTCGAAACGGACGACGACGTGATCGCCGGGGTGTTCCTCGAACTGAGGTCCGCACTGGGAGTGACAGCTCGCGTCTCAAGCAATTGCGAGACGTGGGCTGCCGGTTTCGTTCTCCAAAGTCTGAACGGTCGAAGCGACACACCGCGGATGCTGCGTCGGGTGCGAACGGCGCTGATTCGCATCGAAGCCTGTGAGGCACGTAATAGCGGCGTTGGATTCGTACGCGCAGGCGAGCTTTTACCTAGCGTTTTTCTCGGCGTTGCTCGCGGTTAAGCAAGCGCGTAGAGCTCCGGCGACGGGACCGTCGTGGCAGCGGTTTGCCGTCCAACCTTCATGGCAGCAGCGATTGGATGCCGATAAGCGCGGCCCGGCGGAGGTTCCAAGCCGGAGACATCATTATCGGCGAGGCTTACCGGCCAGACCGTGATCCCAAGATCGGAGGCAAGGCACCGTTGCTCCGTTATGACGGCGAGGTCGGCTGCACTGTCTCGTCTTCGCCGGTTCAGGCGGTTACAAAACGACCGGGGTCGGCATCCCGTGCGCGCCGGCCAGCTCCTGGTCTGCTGGCCAAGCGGTGCGCGCGACGGCCGAGCTTCCCTGATTCTTCGCCGCGAACTCCTCGGGTGTCAGATAGCCCAGGCTCGAATGCGGCCGCTCGCGATTGTAT
>Ga0209167_10000580_pt1 | contig 25397 bp, 22 predicted proteins | sample Coa_R1_9_FD_187154 | JGI IMG/M metagenome (GOLD analysis project Ga0209167, IMG submission 187154) | Surface soil microbial communities from Centralia Pennsylvania, which are recovering from an underground coalmine fire - Coalmine... | ecosystem: Environmental > Terrestrial > Soil >...
GCGCCGATCCATCAGGAATTGCTTGTAAGCGTCGCTCGTCGGGAAGGTTTCCATCAACTGCCGTAGGGTCATCATGGAAACAAGATTAGCAGCAATGGAATCTGTAGTCAAGTCCTTTAGACTTACCATACTTTTCCTGTTTCACAGACGCGACGAAGCATTCTCTGCCAGACCCGCGGAATCAATCGATGGCGGTCGCTCCGCTGATAGCCATCGTATCTTGCAATAGCCATCGTATCTTGCCGGACGACCGCGCACTTCGCGCCCCGCCCCGCATTCAATGCGGCTCACCAAATCGTGATCGAGCCGAGGCCCTCGGAAGAGCACGCTGTGATCTTCAATGCTATATACGCTGTGTAGAGAAATCCTACAATAAGTTAAATAACGGGCGCTGAAACAACGCTTTGCCTGAGACCGCCGCCGCGCCATAATCCAGCCTTGGTTCTCTAGCGATGCTCCATGATGTAATCGTCGTCGGCGCCGGTCATGCCGGTATCGAAGCCGCCCTCGCCGCCGCCCGCATGGGCGCGCGCACCCTGATGCTCACTCTGAACCTCGATCACATCGGCCAGATGTCCTGCAACCCGGCTATCGGCGGTATCGGCAAGGGCCAACTGGTCCGCGAGATCGACGCGCTGGGCGGCGAGATGGGCCTCGCGATCGACGAAACCGGAATCCAGTTCCGCTTCCTCAATACGCGTAAAGGTCCGGCCGTTCGCGCCCGCCGCGCCCAGGCCGACAAGGCCGCCTATCGCTCGCGCATGAAGCGCGTCCTCGAGACGACGCCCAATCTCGCCGTCCGCCAGGCCAGCGTCGAACGCCTCCTTTTGGAAGGCGGCGCCATCCGCGGAGTCGAGTCCGCGATCGGCGAAACCTTCGAAGCCCGCACCGTGATCCTCACCACCGGGACTTTTCTCAAGGGGCTCGTCCACGTTGGCCTCAAAAACTATAGCGCTGGCCGGGCTGGCGACTTTGCCGCGATGGGTCTCAGCGAGCATCTGGCCGAGCTTGGATTCCGTATCGGCCGGCTAAAAACGGGCACCTGCCCGCGGCTCGACGCCCGTACGATCGATTTTGCCGCGCTGGAGCCGCAACCCGGCGACGATCCGCCGCCGGCCTTTTCGTTTCGCTCGAAACATCTGGCGCAGAGCCAGCTCCCGTGCCATCTGACCTGGACTAACCCGCGCACCCATGAAATTATCCGCAGCGCAATCGATCGCTCGCCCATGTACTCGGGCGTGATTCAGAGCCGCGGCCCGCGCTACTGCCCCTCGGTCGAGGACAAGGTGATGCGCTTTGCCGACAAGCTGCGGCACCAGATTTTTCTCGAACCTGAGGGACGCGACACCGTCGAAGTCTATCCCAACGGGCTCTCGACCAGCCTCCCGCTCGACGTCCAGCTCGCCATGGTCCGCTCGATCGCCGGCCTCGAACGGGCTGAAATCATGCGGCCGGGCTATGCTATCGAGTATGACTTCTCCGACCCCACCCAGCTCCGCGCCTCACTCGAAACGCGCCTGGTTGAGGGGCTTTTCTTTGCCGGCCAGCTCAACGGCACGACCGGTTATGAAGAAGCCGGCGCGCAGGGCCTGATGGCGGGAATCAATGCGACGCTCAAGGTGCGCGACGCCGAGCCGCTGATCCTCGGGCGCGACGAAGCCTATATCGGCGTCATGATCGACGACCTGGTCACTCGCGGAATCGGCGGCGAACCCTACCGCATGTTCACCTCGCGCGCCGAGTATCGGCTGGCCCTACGCGAGGATAACGCCGACCGCCGGCTCTCGCCTATCGGCGAGCGGCTTGGCCTTCTGGGCGGCGAGGCCAGCGCGCGGGTTCGCGTCAAAGAGGACGCAATCTGCGACGAGATTGCCCGGCTCAAAGCCGAACTAGTCCCGGCAACTGAAGCCGTCAACCAGAGCCTCGCTGCCGCCGGCGCGACGCCGCTCAGCGAACCGGTGCGGGCCTTCGAGCTGCTGCGACGGCCGGAGCTCTCCTATGCGACGCTGCTGAAGCTAATCGGGCGCGCGTCAACTCTCCGCCTCGACGCCGCCGCCGAGCTCGAAACCGAGATCAAGTACGCGGGATATGTTCGCCGGCAGAGCGAGGCGATCGCCCGTTTCAAGCGGCTCGAGGAGAGTCTGATTCCCGACGCGATTGATTTCGCCGCAGTGCCGGGTCTTTCGACCGAGGTGCGCGAACGGCTGACGAGGGTGCGTCCGCGCTCATTGGGGCAAGCGGCGCGGATGCCCGGGGTGACGCCAGCCGCGGTCTCGATTCTGGCTGTCCATCTACACGCGAATCATCGTAGCTAGCTTCACGACGTTCGCGTAAAGAATGTTTCACGTGAAACATTCTTTTCACCGTCAAGAGAGCGCGCCGTTGTCGCGCTCGCCTGATCTTCCAGTAGGTTGTTGCCGGTGAATCCGAAAGCGATAGGACGGGAGACGCGCGACCTGCTGGAGAATCGCTATGAGGAACTTGATTCCGTGCCTGCCGTCATAGAGTTCCTCGCGCGAATCGAGCGGTTTGCGGCGACGTTGGCATTGTGGGGTTCGCGGACCAATCTGACGGCTCATCCGGAGGATCCTTCCGAGGTGGCCTTTCACATAATCGACAGTCTGGCGCCGCTTACAATTGCGAGTCATCCGGAGGGTTCGATTCTCCGTGGATGCTTTACCTCGGGGCGGCGCGTACTCGACCTGGGGAGTGGGGCCGGCTTTCCGGGTCTGGTCCTCGCCGCAGCCTGCGAGGCCCATTTCACCCTGGTCGAGGCGCGGCACAAGCGCGCGAGCTTTTTGAAGACCGCCGCTACCGAAATGGGCCTCGATAATGTGACGGTTCTTCACCGACCAGACGTAACAGCATACGCGCGGCAACGGAACGCGGTCTCTCTGGCCGCTAAAACAAATGTTTCACGTGAAACATTTGTTCACCGCTCGGACGCCACGCCCTCCGTTGTCGGGCTATCGCCTGATCATATTCAGAGGCCGGAGAAGACGCCCACCGATGCCGGGCTATCACCCGACCAATCCTCTGACGTAGTGCTAGGGCGAGCCTTCGCCAAACCGGCGGTCTTTTGCCGGAGTGCCGCGAAGCTGCTCCGCGAAGGCGGCTTCGCGATGCTGTATGCCGGTCGCGGTCAGCCCCTTGAGGATGCGGCCGCAGGCACCGGGTTGACCGTCGGGGCGCGAATTCCGTATGAAGTCCGCCGCGGTGACCATGTTACGCCGCGAATACTAGTCCTGTTCCAGCGTTAAGCTGCTCGCTTGATAGCCGGGAGCTCCCTCTGGGCTTCCAGTGGCGAATGTTTCAGACGAAACATTCTTGCAACGCCAAGCCCGAAAACCTGTGCATTGTCGATGTCCAGAATGTTTCACGTGAAACATTCTGCGTGTAACATCACAAGTGCGGGTGCTTTGCGGCGGAGCGGCTTCTGAATTGCTAAATCGCGGATCCGTTTATTCGAGCATCAGGAAGTGTGTCGTGAATAATGTTTCACGTGAAACATTGATATAAAACATGGTTTTAGATTTGTGAAGGCTCTTGATGATTGACTCGGGCACTAGCCCCGACATCGGAGGGCGCTTTTTCCGGCCGCTGAAAAGAAATGGGACGGGTAATCGCGATCGCTAATCAGAAGGGTGGCGTCGGCAAGACCACCACCGCGATCAATCTCGCGATTGCGCTCGCCTCTTCGACTCAACCGGTCCTGTTAATTGATTTGGACCCGCAAGGCAATGCTTCTTCAGGCGTGATACCTACAGCGGAATTATTAGCGGCCAAACAGTCGCACCTCACAATATATGAAGCCCTGCTGGCGTCCGTGCCGATCGAGAAGGTGCTGTGCAAGGCGCGCGAGGCGGTCTTCGTCGCGCCGTCGGGACCCGATCTGGTCGGTGCCGAGATCGAGCTGGCGACGATCGCCGGGCGCGAGCGCCGGCTGAGTGAGCTGCTCAAGCCAGTGCGCGACAATTACGCCTTTATACTGATCGACACGCCGCCCTCGCTCGGGCTGCTGACGCTGAACGCGCTGGTCGCCGCGGATACGGTGCTGGTGCCGATGCAGTGCGAGTATTACGCGCTCGAGGGACTTTCGGCGCTGCTTGGAACGGTCGCGCGGGTGCGCAAGGAGCTGAACCCGCGCCTCAGAATCGAGGGCGTGGTGCTGACCATGTTCGACACCCGCAATCGGCTGAGCGAGGAGATCGCGCGCGAGGTGGAAAAGCATCTGCCGGCCGATATCTTCCAGGCGGTCATCCCGCGCAACGTGCGGATCTCGGAAAGCCCCAGCCACGGTCTGTCGGTGATGGAATACGATTCGAAGTCGGCGGGCGCCGAGGCCTATCGAGGGTTGGCCGACGAGCTGATCGCGCGCGTGAACGCGAGTGGAGCGAAAAGGGGAAAAAGCGCGGAGAGTGAAACGGCCCGCGAGGAAAGCGGTGAAAAACGAAAAAGCTGGAGTCTGCGGGCGCTGTTTGCCCGCGGCGAGGAACGGGGCAGGAGAGGATCATGACAAGGCGATCGCTCGGACGGGGACTCGACGCGCTGCTGCAGGTGACGGACGGGGTTGATGCCGCGGGAGGTCTCGCGGCCCCGGATGAGCTCGGCGGCGCGCCGGCGGCGGGGTCGGGCGGATTGGTGCTGGTCGCGGTCGAGCGGATCGCGGCCGGGCGGTTTCAGCCGCGCGTCCACTTCGAGCCGCAGGCGCTGGAGGATCTGGCGGCGGCGATCAAGGCGCAGGGGATTATCGAGCCGCTGATCGTGCGGCCGGCGGGCAAGGACCACGAGCTGGACTACGAGCTAATCGCGGGGGAGCGGCGGCTGCGCGCGGCGCGGATGGCCGGGCTGGCGGCCGTGCCGGTAATCGTGCGCGCGCTGGACGATCGCGCGGCGCTTGAGCTGTCGCTGGTCGAGAATCTGTTGCGCGAAGACCTGAACGTGGTCGAAGAGGGACGGGCCTTCGCGCGGCTGAACGACGAGTTCGACTTGACCCACGAGGAGATTGCGGAGCGAATCGGCAAGAGCCGCTCCTACGTGAGTAACATTATCCGGCTGGTGGAGCTGCCGGCCGAGGTGCTCGAGATGGTCGGGCGGCGCGAGCTGACGAGCGGGCAGGTGCGGCCGCTGCTGGCGCTGAGCTCGCCGGAGGCGCAGTTGGCCGAGGCGCGCAAGATGGCGGCGGCGAAGACCTCGTCGCGGCAGGCGGAGGCTTTTGCGAGTGCGCGGCGGAGCCGGCGGCCGCGGGCTGGGGCGCAGGCGGTGGATGCGAACCTGGCGGCGCTGGGGGCGGGCTTGCAGCGGACCTTCAAGCGCAAGGTGCGCTTCGTGATGGGGCGGGGCAAGGCGGCCGGGCGGGTCGAGCTGGAATTTTACGGCGAGCAGGATTTGATCGAGCTGGTGCGGCTGCTGGGCGCCGCCGCGCGCTCGGTGTCCGCCTCAGTGTAGGATTTGGCTACTACTCGTCAGTGTCGTTACCACTTCGATACTTGCCGATAGAGACTGGGGAATCGGTCCTGTCGGATACGGAACTTCGTCCCGTGGTTATGCCCGCTGCGCGCGTCGAAATCGATAAATACCCAACCCTCCTCAAGGCCTTTCAACAGCCCCTCCAAACCGAATTCCTGCATCATGAGGATTTCGGAGTAGTGGAAGAATTCCTTGCCCGCGACGCGCTTCGTTTCTGCGCCTACGTAAAAACAGTTTGCGAGCTTGCTTCCGGCTTTGTGCATCAGATCGTCAAATCCCCAGTAGGGCTGAGGGCCAAGCTCGTCTAAACCGGCGCGGGTCTCGACCGTGTTGAGCCATTGCTCATGGCGCGAATCGACGGCTTTGGCACTAAACGAAATCAGGACCTTTGAAGTGGAATGATCTAGTACAACCTTGAAACCGCGATCACTTGGGCTTGCGGCGTTGATCGTCTGGCGAAAGCTCAGTTCGCCCAATGGGTGGCGTTCGCCCGCCTCCCTATGTGGCCAGCCGTATTTCGGTAATAGGACGAGCGGGACAAACTTCAATGCACGTGGCGATGGCTCCACATGGAACAGCGTCATAAGCGATACAGAGCCGATTCGATGGGTTTTCATTTCCCACTCGGCAGCGTTGGGAATCGGCAGATTGTTCTCCTTTATGCCGATGAAATCTTCAAGGGTATTCCCGATTCCGCCCGCGTTTCCCGCTCGTGCCGTTGGAATCCACCCCATGTTCCGAAGCGCCAGCCGTTTTCGGATCAGTTCGGCTTTTGATAGCGGGGATGGCGGTTCTTCGTGCTTCGTTTTCCGGCCGCCAGAAATCCAACAGGTATTCGAAGGTCACGCCCATCGTGATGTAATTGCTGGGCCAGCCGAAAATCCCGATATTGTTCACGAGATTTGTGCGATCCCAGATGATGATGTTGCGCAGTTCGAAGCCGCGTCTGCGCAATTCCTCGACCAGCGCGATATGGATGGTGATGCGCTCATTCTCCCACCACATGTCAGGCACGTTAATCACGCAGTGCCCGTGCTGTTTCAGCAGCGGCAGGAGTCCGGCGAAGATTGCGCCCATCTCTTGCGCGTAATCCTCCAATGCAAGAGTTCCCAGATCACGCGGGTCCTGCGAATACTGCTCAACTTTCCCTAATTGTCCGTTATCTCGAATCCGGCGCGATTTGTTCTTGCGCTTGCGATTCAAAAGATTTGCGTATGGCGGCGACGTGAGAATCAGAGCCACCGACTCGGGGGCGAGATAGGCGGGAATATTGCGAGCGTCATCGCATACTGCGAGTTGAGTGCTTTTGCCGAACAGGCTTTGTTCCTTGAGCCGGGACAGCGACAGATCCACATACTTTTGCTGGAGGTCAAATCCAGCAGCGTTTCGATCCGCATCGAGAGCTGCAACCAGCGTCGTACCGCTGCCGACGAAGGGGTCTAAAACCATCTCGCCTCGATGAGTGAAAAGTTTGATGACGTGGCGTGCGAGCGCGATCGGGAAGGTTGCGGGATGCAGGTTTTTATCACGAATATCCCGGCCCTCGTAGAAGAACTCCCAGACCCCAAGCTGGGCTTTGAGCCACTCCTTTGCCGTCATGCAGTTGAGATGCGTCGGCGGGCAGGAACACGACCGGCAATGGGCCATCTCCAGATAGTTCGGCGGAATCGCGGCGCTCGTTCGTTCTTCCATCAGGCAGCAGCATTCTGTGGGTTGGAATTGTAGCCCACCAGTGATGCTGCGGCGACTTGAGCAATGGCTAGGGTGAGGGCGGTTGTTGCGAAGCGGCGGTGGTTGCGTCGGCGGGGGTGTCGCGGGCTTCTTTCCGGACGGTGGCGACGCGGTCGTCGGGGCCGTAGGTCAAATGATAGACCGTGAGCTGCGCCTCGGTGTGATGGATGCGGACCTGATGGGCGACGGTCGCGGCACCGCCGGTAAAGATGCCGGCCGCGATGTTGCGCGCGTAGATTTTGGGCTTGACGAATTTTGAACCGTCGGGATTGAATTCATATTCGTCCTCGGTTTGTCCGCCGGCGTTGCTGGTGTCGTTGGGTGCGCCGAAGGCCGCCGTGATCTGCTCGCGCGGCACGCCGGCCCGGAGCAGGTCCGGATCCTCGTGGACGGAGGTATCGCTCATCGTGGCGTTTTGCACGAAGGCGGTGGGGCTGAGGCGTTGCGCGAGGTCAAAGCGGGAAGAATCGATGGCGCCGGATTGGAAGCATCCGGCCAGCAGCGCCAGCGGGAGGACGGCAAGAGTTATTTTGGTCTTGGTGTTTTTCACTTTTTTACTTTTTTGCTGGTCCGGAATTCCTCCTTAATACACGGCGGGAGAGCGGGTCGCTATCGTCAGGCCGGGCCGCGCTAGCGGGTGGCGAGGGCCGGGCCGTGGCGCAGCAGCACGAGGCGCTGGGCGCCCGAGGTCGATTCGAAGACCGGGGTGAGATCGAGCGCCGTGTCACGCTCGACTCGCCAGACCGCGGCTGTGGCGATCACATAGCCCGGGGTGGGGGCGTCGCCGAGGCGGCCGTCGAGCGGCGGCGCGTCGCGATCGAGATAGAAGAGGAGAGCCGCGGGCTCGTCGCCGAGCTTGTAGGAATAGAGCGGCTCGTCGCGGCCGACGATGCGGTTGATTTGCGCGGCGGTGGCGCGGAAGGAATCGCCGCCGCATTCGAGAATGGCGCGGCGCGGGAGGTAGATGAAGTTGACGACGATCGCGGGTGCGATGGCGGCAATAACCGTGAGACGGATAATGTTATTCAGAGTAGCAGAATAGCCGCGCGCGGACGCTCGCGCTGCACGCGGGCCATCGCCCACGGCGGAGAGAGGAGGAAGCGGCTGAGGCGTCCGCAGGCGCCGCGGCACCACGGCTAGCGTCCATGCGAGGAGCACGGCGGAAGCGGGCCAGAGCGGGAGCAGATAGGCGCGGCGCTTGTAGGCCGCGAGCGAGAACACAACGACGGTGACGAGCCAGAAGATCGCGAGGAGCCGGACCGCGGCGAGCGCGCGCGCCTCGGTGGACGCACGACCGTAAGGCTCGCCGGCGCGGGGGTTGATCGCGCTGCGGTCCGGCGGCGCCTGCTGAGCGCCGGCGGCGGGTGCGGGAAGCGTTGCGGGGGCGCTGCTGAGCGGGTCGATCGTGGGTGCGGCGCGGAGCGTTGGCTGAGCGCTCGCGCTGGGTTGGTGAAGCGTCGCGGCGCCGCTTGCGGTCTCGGTGGAGGCGGGCGCCGGGCGCTTGGCGATCCACCAGGTGCGCAGCGCGGAGAAAACGGCGATCGGCACGATCAAGCTGAAGGGCACGGAGTTGAGCAGCAGCGGCTTGAGGTAGTACCAGGGCCTCATCGCACCGAGCGCGCCGAGAAAGCGGCCGAAATTCTCGCTGCCGAGTTGGCGGTGGAGAAACTCGTGGCGGCCGGCGAAGTAACAAGCGGCGTACCAGCTCGAGGCGGTCAGGAGAGCGAGCAGAATCGGGCCGGGGGTGGCGAGGCGCCGGAGCGCGTCAAAGCGCCGTTCGATGATCAGAAAGAGGGCGGCGGAGGCGGCCGGGAGGAGCGCGCCGATGGGACCCTTTGCGAGTGTCGCGAGGCCGAGCGCAAGCGCGAAGAGGTAGCGGAGCGCGTCGCACCGCCGCCGGGATTGTTCGGCCGCAGACTCGGAATCCTGGCGTGGCTCGCGGATGCGCTCGCTCGCTTCACTGCGTGGTGCCGCCGTACCCTTTGAGCCCGTCCCACTGGTGACGAATCCGGGGTCCGTTGATTCCGCCGCGAGGCGGCTCTGCTCAGGATGACAGAGGGGGGCGTCGCGGGCGGCGAGCCACCAGAGAAAACCAAAGAGCGCCAGGGTCTCGAAGAAGCAGAGCGTCATGTCGACGCGGCCGAGGCGAGCCTGCTCGATATATTGATATGACGCGCAGAGGATCGCGCCGGCGAGAAGTCCGCCGGGCCATCCGAAGAGGTCGGCGGCCAAGAGGATCGTGAGGGCGACGCCCGCGATCGCGTAGAGGGCAGAGGGGAGGCGCAGGTTGAAGGCGGTGACGCGGGGCGCGCCGGCGAGGCGGTCGAGCGCGGTCGCGGTCCAGTGAAAGAGGGGAGGCTTGTAGAGCGGCGCGCGGCCATTGTCGAGCGGAAAGAGATATTCGCCGTGCTCGACCATCTGTTGGACGAAAACTCCCTCGACCGCTTCGTTGAAGCCGCAGACGTCGGCGGCGCCGAGGCGATGGAGGGTGAGAATCGCGGCGAGGGCGACGAGCGCGAGAGCGGCGGCAGCGTGTTTCAATGAACTCAGCACGCATCAAGGTAACCGGTTCGCGACCCGGCATCGAGAGCGCCCCGTGGCGGCATTCTCCGGGGCGGTCGTCTCAATCATCAGATCAGGACCTTATCGTGCGGAGAGATCTTCCCGCCCGGTTCCTCAGAGACCGCTTCAAAGTTGCAACACTGCCGTAAATCTCGCAAAATCAAGGCGTATCGGCACGCCGCGGCGACCAAGATCGATAATCAGGTCAGCATTTCGGCGCCGATAAGCCGGAACTGGAGCAAATCATGAATGAGAGCAACAAGTCGCACTACGAAGTTATCGTCATCGGGGCCGGAGTCGCCGGAATCTGTCAAATCAAACTCCTGGCCGACCTCGGCGTGGATGCAACGGTGCTCGACGCGGCCGGCGGCCTGGGCGGGACCTGGTACTCGAACCGTTATCCCGGCGCCCGGTTCGACTCGGAAAGCTACACTTACGGCTTCTCGTTTTCCAAGGAATTACTGAATGAATGGCATTGGAAGGAACGGTTCTCGGGTCAGCCTGAAAACCTGCGCTACTTAAATTTCGTCGCCGACAAGTTCGATCTGCACAAATACATGCAGTTCAATTGTAAGGTCGAGGCGGCGCACTTCGACGAGGCCAATGACCTGTGGCGGCTCAGGCTCAGCGATGGTCGCGAGCTGACCAGCCGGTTCGTCATTATGGCTGTTGGCCTGCTTTCGATACCTACTCCGCCGCGCCTCAAGGGAATGGAGACCTTCAAGGGCCGCTCGTTCCATACGTTCAACTGGCCGCACGAACCGGTTGAGCTAGCTGGTAAGAAGGTCGCCGTCATCGGCACCGGCGCCACGGGCATCCAGGTTATCGCGGAGATCGCGGACAAGGTCGGCGACCTGACCGTATTTCAGCGCCGGCCCAACTGGGCCTCGCCACTGCACAACGGACCAATCTCCGAGGCGGAGATGGCCGACATCCGGGCGCGCTACGACGAGATCTTCGCGACCTGTGCGCGGACGCCGGGCGGCTTCGAGCACGAGCCGGACCGTCGCGGTTTCTACGAGGTCTCGCGCGAGGAGCGGCTCGCGCTATGGGACCGGCTCTATGATACCCCGGGCTTCGCGATCTGGCTGCGCAACTTCCGCGAGATCTTCACTGACGAGAAAGTGAACGCCGAATTCTCCGCGTACATGGCCGACCGGATTCGCCGGCGGGTGAAGGACCCGGCCGTCGCGGAGAAGCTGATCCCGCGCGATCACGGCTTCGGCATCCAGCGGGTGCCGATGGAGACGTACTATTACGAAGCCTACAACCGCGACAACGTGCACCTGGTCGATATCACTGAGACTCCGATTGTCGAGATGACCGAAAACGGTTTGCGCACCACGGAGCGTGACTACGACTTCGACATCATCGTGTTTGCCACGGGCTTCGATGCGATAACCGGTGCTTTCGACCATATCGACATTCAAGGCGTCGGCGGCGCCAAGTTGCGTGACAAGTGGAGCGACGGTCCGTCGACCTTCCTCGGCGTGCTCATTCATGGCTTTCCGAATTTTTTCATGCCGGCTGGGCCACAGAGCGGCTCGGCCTCGACGAACTATCCGCGTGGCATCGAGACCGGAGTCGGGTGGTGCACGAAGCTGCTCGAGTATATGTGGAACCACGGCTACACTCGCGCCGAAGCGACGCGCGAGGCCGAGGAACGCTGGACCGCCCACGTCACCAAGATGTATTCGACGATGCTGATGCGGAAAGCCAAGTCCTGGTTCACCGGCTACAACTCTAACGTCGCGGGCCACGAGCACGGCAAAACCCGCTACCTCGTCTATAACGGCGGCTCCCCGAAATACGTGAGCAGGATCAACGAAGTCGCGGAAAAAGGCTACGAGGGAATCGCCTTCAGCTCCGTTTCGACGCCATTCCACCGTCCGGGGTTTGAGAATGCAGGCGCCGAAGAGAAAAGCCCTGACTGACGCATCCGACCAGGAGAGTCGCGGCTGATTAAAGACCCGGCGCGAGTCCTCGCCGCCGGAGTTGTTCGATTTCCAAAGATCGCATCTGTACGATTGACGCCGACCGCGTGCTCAGGATTCTTATCGACAGAGAGCACGTGCTGGAGGTTGGTTCCCGATGAAGCTTGCCCTTTATCTCCCCAACTTCAGGGAGAAGATAACCGTCAGCGAGATCGTTGATCTCGCTCGGGTCGCCGAGGAACTTGAGTTCGATTCCATTTGGACGCTGGACCGTATCGTAGTTCCGGAAGCCTCCGACCGTCAGGAGTTGCGCAAACCCTTCGGCTTCATGAAGGAGTTTCCGCTGGCTTTGCCGGTCTCTTCGCGGGGCGAGTTCTTGAACGGGTTGGCGCTCATTCCCTATCTGGCAGCGATCACGAAGAAGATTCGGGTCGGCGTAAGCGTAATCGACACGCCCTATCGAGCCCCGGGAGTCTTGGCGGCGGAGATTGCGACTTGGGACCACCTCGCCGGCGGGAGGATCAACGTCGGTGTCGGGACCGGCTGGATGCCCGAGGAGTTCGAGGCGGCGAGCGCGGCGCACATCTACGAAAGACGGAACAAGCACGTCATCGAGACGATCGAGATCATGCAAGGTATCTGGTCGCAAGAGGTGTTCGAGTATCACGGCGAGTTCGCTTCGTTTCCGAAATGCGGCTTCGGCGTAAAGCCCGTGCAGAAGCCTCACCCGCCGATCTTTTTCGGCGGGCTCGGAGTGCCGAAGATCGCGGCGAAGCGCGTCGCCAAGTACGGCTTGGCCGGCTGGATCGGGATACAGGACACCCCCGAAGAAATCACGCGGTGGCGGTCAGCGATCAAAGACGAGCTCGAAAAGATCGGCAGCCCGCACGCGATCGACGATTTGGAAATATCGAGCATGCTCTTCTTCGACATCACGAGCGAGAAGACGGATCAGACGCCCAGAGGAAAACTGACTCCGTCGATGACGGGAGCGCCGGCGCAGCTCATAGACAATCTCAAGCGGTATCAGGACGCCGGTTTAACCCTTCCGCTCCTCTGGCCGCCGTTTAAGGGGGTGCCTACCGCAAAGACCATTGTCGATCTGCGAAGACTCAAGGAAGACATTCTGCCGAAAGTGCGGTGACGATCTGGCAGCGCTCCGGCGTGCGCTTCATTATGGCGTCCCCGACGGGATTTGAACCCGTGTTACCGACGTGAAAGGCCGGTGTCCTAGGCCGAGCTAGACGACGGGGACGGCGTGCAGAATTGGCGCACAAGGAACCGTCAGCTTCGCGAAGCTAGCAGAGCGGCGAGAATCGTCCAAGTCAGGGCCGTCGCGCGGCGATTATCCGGAGAACTTGACCTGACCGATAATCTCATCGACCGAGGCGTGGCCGTTCTCGCCGAGGAGGTCGTCGAGTTCGGTATCGATGCGGGTGAGCGCGCCGGCGCCTTCCTTGATTAGCGCCGAGCCGACCTGCACCGCCTTCGCGCCGGTCAGATGCGCGATATAGGCGTCGCGGCCGGTGTTGATGCCGCCGACGGCGACGACATCGAGCATCCCCTTCGCGGCGCGATGATAGGTGTGGACTTGCGAGAGCGGGCGCATCGGGCCTTTGACGGCGCCACCCTTGAGATCGACTTCGAGGTCCTTCGGCAAGTCGTTGGCGCAGAGCACGATCTGAACTTGCAATGAGGTCAGGAGCGCGGCGACCGCGTCCGGCTCGAGTGCGAGCTGCGGGGGTAACTTGACGGCGAGTTTGGCCTGAATCTCGACGCGAACGCGGCTGATCAAGCCCTTGAGGCGTTCGAGCGACGCAAACGGCGCGATGGCGTTCTGGACGAAGTCGTCGGCGAAGTTGAGTTCGACAATTTTGACGCCGGCGAGATCGAGCGTGGTCGCGACCTTGACGATCTCGTCGTCGCTCGCGCCGACGACGCTGCCGACGATCGATTTGCCGCGCGGTACGAGGTCGCCGGCGATATCGGCGAAGTGCTCGACGCCGCGATTCTTAATGTTGTCGGGCTTATCGAGGCCGAACTGGTTGCAGGATTTGAAGACGATCGCGCCGCGATGGGCGCGGGCGAGTTCGAGAATCTCCCCGCGTTCCGCCGAGTGCGGACCGGAAGCATTCATCACGCTCGAGTTGAGTTCGACGCCGCCCAGCCGGATAACCGTACGTTCCATGCGATCTTTCCTACGCGGGATCGGCGTGAGGGGCAAGCCGCTAAGCAGGGGGCTCGTGTGCAGCTACGTTATGCTCTGTGCAGGCGCTCAAATCTGCTAGGCTTCCAGTCCGTATGGCGACGGCGATCAGGCGCGAGAACTTCGATCAGATGATTGCGCAGGCGGAGCGCGAGTTTCCGTTCGAGTGCTGCGGCTTCGTGATCGGCGACGCGGTGGTCGAAGAAGTGCGGGCGATCACGAATATCCAGGAGCAGAAGCATCGCGAGGATCCGGCGGTCTTCATCCGCGACGCGCGGACGGCTTTCCTGATGGAGCCGCGCGAGCATCTGGCGGTGATGCAGGAGCTGGACACGCGCAAGCTCGAACTCAAGGCCGTCTATCATTCCCATCCGGAGCATGATGCTTACTTCTCGCCGACTGATCGCGCGCAGGCCTGCTCGTTTGATCCGTCTGAGCCGGATTATCCGGGGACGGTGTATATCGTGCTGTCGGTGAAGGGCGGGAAGTTCGCGCGGGCGGCCGCCTTCGCCTGGGACGACGCGCGCAGAGATTTCGCCGAGACGGCGCTGCAGCTCATCTGAGGCGGCGCATCTGAGGAGGTGCTAATGACCACGGCCACAGATTATCGGATCACCAAGCTGGCGCAATTGCGCGCGATCATCGGCGAGCCGGGCGCGCTGGTGCCGCACAAGCTGCTTAAGGCGCTCGACGAGCCGATGGTCGAGTTCATCGGGCGGTCGCCGTTCCTGGTGCTGGCGACGGCCGACGCCGCGGGAAATCAGGACGCCTCGCCCAAGGGGGACGCGCCGGGTTTCGTCGCGATTGAGAATCGGCGCAGCCTGCTCATCCCGGATCGCAAGGGGAACAAGCTGGTCTTCAGTTTGCAGAATATCCTGGCGAACCCGCACGTCGGGTTGATCTTCATGGTGCCTGGGACTGATGAGACGCTGCGGGTCAACGGCACGGCGGAACTGACGGTGGAACCTGAGGTGCTCAAGCGGCTGGCGGCGCGCGGAGCCGACGCGCAGCTCGCGATTCGTCTGACGATTCGCGAATGTTTCTTCCACTGCGCGAAGGCCTTTATGCGCTCGCAGCTATGGCGTCCGGAGAGCTGGAGTGAGCGCGTGAAGATCTCGTGGGGCGACTATCTGGCGAGCAAGACCGGCGCGGACGCGAAGACGGCCCGTCAGATCGATCAGTTCGTCGAGCAGGATTACAAGAACAATTTGTAGGATCGCGGCGCGACGAGGCCGGCGCGAGCGCGGCCGTCGAGTGCGATTATCTCAGCGCCACTGCGAAGCGGGCTTTGCGGAAAGTGCAAAGCTTCGTTTGGAGCGCGACGGGATCCATCAATAAAGCGCGAACTTTCTTTTCGGTACGTTAGTTGCGCTGAGTCTCTTCATCCGAACTTGGATGGAGAGATTTTATGCAACTGAAGTTCACACTCGTCGGCGCCCAGCCGAACGAAGAAACACCTAACCTGGCGCTCTACGCAATCGACGCGCGCGGAAAGGCGACGAAGCTGGCGGCCGGCGCTAAAGGTCAGCTGGACCTAGGCGCTGACACTAGCAAGATCACCGGGACGATCGCGCTCGGGCCGGACGTGCCGGATCCGAGCACGCTCGATGCGAGCGTGCTGCAGAAGTTTTCCGCGGCGCAGGTCCTGCCGGTGTGGACCAAGAATCCGGTGGTTGAAGTGCCGGCGCAACTGTGGCGGCAGTGGCTGATTTTCCGCATCTGCGTCGCGGGCAAGGTCAGCAAATGCTATCCGATTTTCTTCGACAAGACCGCGCTACTGAAGGGGATCGCGCTCAACCAGATTCCGTTTCCGCCGCGCGAGTTCTGCTACCCGATCTGCAACGGCGTAGTCGAGGTCTGGCAATCGACCTGCTGCTGCTTCCCGTTCCTGATCAAGGATGTACCGCCGTTTATCGACAAGTTCACGGCGTTTCTGGCGGCCAATCCGGTGATGTTTCCGTCGCCGCCGCGCCCAGGCCCCGACCCCGGTCCGATTGACCGCGTGGCCGTGGCGAATGTGAATCGCGCGATCGCAGCCGGCAAGATCGATTTGCGCTTTGCGCCCAATATCGAGTTGCATCAGGATTTACAGGCGCTGCAGGCGAGTTCGGCGCAGGACGCCGTGCAGTACTTCATGGCGCATCCTTCACTGTGGCCGATCTGGTGCACCTGCTCGACGGCCAAACTGGGCGACGCGTCGCTGCAGCCAGATGGTTCCTTCCAGTTTTGCTTCGATCAGTTCCCGATCATCCTGCTGAATTGCTACAAGAGCTACTTTTACAAGGTTTATCAAAACCAGGGTGCGGTCTCAGTCTGTATTTACGATGGCGCCGCGGCGGGTCAGTATTTTGCCGCAGACGATTTCGCCAATCTTTCGACCCTGTCGGGCAGCGCCTGCGGCACCCAACCGCCGATTCCGGGGACAGATTTCGTTGTGCTACAGCAGATCGGCGCGACCTCGACCCACGCCTTGCACAGCAATTACGGCGTTCCGATTCCGCCAGCCGGACCGGGGTTGCCTTACACGGACACTACGCAAACCGGCACCTACAGCGTCGCGGCGCCGATTCTGGCGAACGCGAACGGCGGATTGGTCAACTCTAACGATGCTCCGTGGTGCAAAAGACTCTACTTCATGTTGTATTTCGATCCGGGGATGGAAGCGCTGGGGGCATATTACTATCGGATGAGCGTGGCGCCGGCGGACCTCAACGGCAATCCGATCGGCACGCCGCAGCCACTTCAGAATCCGGTGACCTGGTACAAGTATGCGCTCGGCACCTCGGGAATCGAGACCGACCCACAGTACCTGGGACCAGTACCGGCGGTAATCAACAGCGCCAGCGTCGCGGTATCGGGGCTATGCGTGATTCCCTACCAGTCGGCGACAGTGCAGCCGGTGGGCTCGACCAGTCCGGACCAGGATTGGGAAGGCGCGCAGTTCCATCAGTATTTCGACACGGACGTGACTACGAGCACGCCGCCCGGACCTGGGAATGGCCGGTTCCTGTTAACCGTCGAGGTGTTCAAGAGTAACGGCGATCGGCTGGTGCCGCCCGGCGTGACGCCCGGCCCCGGCGATGCCGCGGTCGGCTTCCAGTTCATCCGGCTGATGCCGACGCTGAGTGGTCCGGGCAGCACGGCCAATGTGCCATACGCAGCGCTGACCCATCTGATCTGGGCGGATAATCGCCCGGTGGTTGGTGAGATTGACGCCTTCGTGATGAACGGCGTGACGAGCAGCGAAGAATGTCAGTTCCTGCATGGGACGGGCAACGCGAGCGACGCCTTCCAGGTCGATTATCGCGCCTATCACGCGGTGTTGGGCGATTTGAATCCGCCCCATCCGACCCCGCCGAGCAGCTTCATGTCGAGCTTCGTGTTGTGGTGGGAGCGCGGCCTAAATGGCGGCAGCGGGACGCTGGACTCGGGTTTGGACGTGGACCACCCGGCCGTTCCGTCGGGAGGATTTCCTGCCTATCCTGCGGGCCCGACGGCGATTTCGCCCGCCTCCAACGGCCTGCTGACGACGCTGCTGCCGAGTCCGGGACCGTCGGCGTGCAGCTTCGCGATAACGGTGGACGTCTACAGCAAGCATACTGATGGGACCTCGCATTTCGACAGCCTGGACGCGCACACAGTTGCAGCGGTGGCGCTGAGCCGTAGCTAAAGCCGTATTGCGATGGCCCCTCATCCGCGGCCTGTTGCGTGGATGAGGGGCCAAAGCAGGACGCGAGCTTCGACATAATCGAGAAAGCAATGCCAATCTATCAATTCATTCTGGGCGCGATTGCGGCATGGCGGATCACCCATCTGCTGGCCTTCGAAGAGGGCCCGGGCGCGCTCCTCGAGAGCTTGCGGCGCCGGATCAAGCCGGGCTTTTGGGGCAAAGTCTTCGAGTGCTTCTACTGCCTGAGCCTGTGGGTCGCCGCGCCCATCGCGCTGCTGATCGCACAAGGCTGGCGCGAGCGCGCGATCTTGTGGCCAGCATTGTCGGGTGGGGCGATTCTGGTCGAACGGTTCAACGCGGGTGCGCCGGCAATGGCACCGAGTTATTACACCGAGGACGCGGCGCCGGAGAATCCGGACGTAGAGACCCAAGCGGAGGAGCAAGATGTGTTGCGGTAGAGCTGATCACGCGATCAAAGTTGCGATGTCAGTGCCGGGCGCGGCGCAACCCGCCAACGTGCGGCCGCCGGCGCCGGGCGCGATGGCGATTCCGCAATTCGAGTACATCGGCAAAACCGCGCTGACGGTGGTGAGTCCGATCTCGGGCCGGCACTATCGTTTCGCGGCGCCGGGCGCGCGCCTCGCGGCGGACGTCCGAGATCGCTCGTGGCTGGCCTTCGTGCCGAATCTCAAGCGGATCAACTGAAAATTAACGCGCGCCTTAAACGCTCGATCTCGATCCCGGTCAGCAGCGCGCTGACCGTTGTCGGCGGCGCTAGCTTGTCGCAAACGTTTTTGCGAGTATCAGGGCTTGGTGGCGCCGGCCAGAACCATTGAATCGGGCGGCAATCCAGCAATCGCGAGGAGACTCTGATGCATGACGTTGTAATCAAGGGCGGCACGGTTATCGACGGTACCGGTGCGCCGGGCTTCAGCGGCGACGTAGCCTTCACCCGCGGACGGATCAGCGGAGTCGGCAAGGACATCGGTGCGGCGCGCCGCACGATTGACGCCGACGGGCTGCTGGTGGCGCCGGCGTGGGTGGACGTGCATACGCATTACGACGGCCAGGTGACGTGGGATCCGCAGCTCGCGCCGTCGCTGTGGCATGGCGTCGGCACGGTGGTCTTCGGCAACTGCGGCGTTGGCTTTGCGCCCGCGAAACCGGATCGTCATTCGTGGCTGATTCAACTGATGGAGGGGGTCGAGGACATCCCCGGGGTCTCGCTGGAACAGGGTATCCCGTGGGGCTGGGAGAGCTTTGGCGAGTACCTCGACGTGCTGGCGAAGATGCCGCGCACGCTCGACGTCGGCGCGCAGGTGGCGCATGGGGCGGTGCGCGCCTACGTAATGGGTGATCGGGGGGCGCGCAACGAGGCGGCGACCGCCGGGGATATCGCGGGGATGGCGGCGCTGGTCAAGCAGGCGATCGCTGACGGCGCACTGGGCTTTTCGACTTCGCGCACGCTGGTGCACACCGGAGTCGATGGCGAGCCGGTGCCGGGGACCTTTGCGCTCGAGGAAGAGCTGACGGCGATCGCACGCGGAATCCTCGCGGCCGGACGGGGCATCTTCGAATGGGTGGCGCGGGGCGCCGCGGGCGAAGATTGCGCGGCGCTGAACGAGGATATGCAGCTGATGCGGCGCGTCGCGAAGACTGGCTGCCCGATCACTTTCCTGCTGGCCCAGCACAATACCGATCCGGAACAATGGCGGTCCCAAATGCGCTTGGTAGAGGAAGCGGTGCGCGCCGGCGAGCGGATCACCCCGCAGGTGTTTGCGCGGCCGATCTGCTCGTTGTTCAACATCGCGGGCGATCATCCCTTCACTTTCCTGCCGAGCTATGCGCCGCTGAAGGATCTGCCGGCCGGCGAACGGCTGCGCATGATGCGCGAGCCTGAAACCAAACGTCGCCTGCTTGCCGACAGTGATCCGAACACCACCGGCATGTCGCTGCTCTATCAGAACCCGCTCATCTGGGAGCGGACCTATCCGCTCGGCTCGCCGCTGACCTACACGCCCGCGGAAAAGGACAGCATCGCCAGCATCGCGCGTCGCGAGGGGCGCGATCCGCGCGAGGTGGCCTACGACTTCCTGGTCGGCAACGAGGGCCGCACGTTCCTGATGTTCGCAGTGGCCAACTACGCCGACGGCAACCCGGCCGCGGTGCATGAGATGCTCAATCATCCGTTGGCGGTGCTCGGCGGCAGCGACGCCGGCGCGCACGCGCGGGTGATCTGCGACGCCAGCATGCCCACCTACATGATGACGAAGTGGGTGCGCGAGCATCCGGCGGGCGATCCGCTACATATGCCGGTCGAGTTGGTGGTCAAGAAGATGACCAGCGAGACGGCGCGGCTGTATGGTCTGCACGACCGCGGCACGCTGGCGGTTGGGATGAAAGCCGACGCGAATTTGATCGACCACACGAGCCTGGCGATGGACTATCCCGCGCTGGTCAATGATCTGCCGGGCGGGATGCCGCGGCTGATGCAGAAGGCGCGCGGCTACGTCGCCACGTTCGTCAACGGGGAGGCGATCCAGGAAAACGGTCGCGAGACTGGGGCGCGTCCCGGCAAGGTCGTGCGGGGAACCGAGACTCGCGGGCTGTAAGCGGGCGTGCTCTACACTTGTGCTGATGGCGGGCCGCCGCATATAGCGACGGTCTGCAAGCCATGTGCGGTTATTCGCGGGCGGCGGCCTCGAGCGACAGGCCACGCGTCTCCTCGATAAAAAATCCCCAGATCAGCACCGACGGGATGGTCAGCAGCGCGAGCCATCCGACGACGTTGGACATACCGCCGAAGCGAGCGGCGAGAATCGCGATGCTCGCCTGCGCCGAAATCGCCGAGATCGCGATACAGAACAGTAGCCAGCCCATTATCGTACCGCGCAGGGCGGTCGGGAAGAGTTCCGTCACAGCTGAATTCGCAGCGACCAGCAGCCCGCGTCCAGTGGTCGCGAACCAGGTGTGCGCGACCAGCAACCACAGCGTCGGCCAGGCGCAATTCTTTGGCGGACCCCAATAGAAGGCCAAAATGCCGGCGATCCCGGTGAGGCCCAGGATAACGATCGTATGGACGCGGCCGAGCCGGTTCGCCATCCAGGCGCCGAGCGCAAGGCCGGGGATGCTGATCGTTCCGCCGGCCAGCAGGATCATCGAGCCTTTAGCGGGCGAGAGCCCGACGACCGTCACGGCGTGGTAGTAGATCCAGGTGGGCACGGCGGCGCCGCTCACTTCGCCGATCAACGTTGCGATCAACAGGGGAATTGCGCGTCCCCGATAGGAGCGGCGGAAAATGTCGTAAAATCGGCTTCGCTCGGTGGCGCCGGTGGCAGCCGCGCGCTCCCAGCGCCGACTCTCGGGGATCATCCGAATCATCAACGGCACGAGGATCAGGCTCAGTATCGGAAGTGCGAAGAGCCAGCGCCACGACATCGCAAAGTGCGCGAGCAGGGGGGCGAGAATCACGCAGGCGCCGCCGCCGATACCGGTAGCGAAGTTGGCAATCACCTGACCTCCTGCGCGCCGGTCTGTCGGCAGGGCCTCGGCCAGCATTACGATGGAAGTGGTGATTGCAGCACCGATCGCGGCGTAGGCGGCTATCTCGAAGACGATAAACGCGACCGCGCGGGTCGAGAGCGCAGCGCCGAGGGAGCAGAGCCCGGTCGCGATCAGGCAGAAGAGCAGCAGTTGGCGGCGGCCGGCGCGATCGGCCATCCGCGACAGGATCAGGGCGCCGAAAGCGTTGAGCGAGATCCACGCATACATGCGGGCGATCCCGCTTTGATCGAGTCTGAAGCTCGTCGCGATAAAAGGCGCCGCGACGCCCAGCAACGCGAAGGCATAGCCCTGAACACCCAGGTTCGCAAAAACCGCGCGCGTCGTCGCGCGGCTGTGGCTCGCGGCGGCTGCGCGATCGTCCGGCGGGTCGGAAATTGCCGCGACGGGTTCCACGCGATTGAGCATTAGCCGATCATGGGGCGGATTGACACACGCTAGCGGAGCGCGGCAACCGCACTCCGCTAGTCTGCGCGCTCCGCTAGTGTATTCTCAGGGCGATGGCGGACGCGCTTAAAGTTCAGAATCACGATGACCCGCTGGTCAAAGCGCGCCGGCGGCAGATTTTTCTCGCTGCCTGCCGCGTGCTCGCGCGCAAATCGTTCCATCAGGCGACGGTCAAGGAGATAGCGGTCGAGGCCGGACTCGCCGCCGGCTCGATCTATCTCTACCTGCAGAGCAAGGACGCGATTCTGCTGCTGCTCGCCGAATCGATGGTCGGTGAGCTGGCCGAGGCGCTGCCCGAGATTCGCGCGGCCAGCGGCGACGATCCGCGGCGTGAACTGCTCGGCATCATGCGCGCCGCGCTCGACGTAATCGATCGCTATCGCGAAGCCTTCGCCGTGCTCAATCACGAGGTGCTCTACCTCGGACGCCGTCCGCAGTATCGTGCGCCGCTCCATCAGATTCTCGAACCGTATATTGGCGCGCTGACGCAGGCGGTCGAGCGCGGCGGTCAACGTGGGCTGCTGCACGTCACCGACGTCCCGAGCGTGGTCGAGGCCGTGCATATGCTCTGTTCCGGCTGGGCGAGGGTTAGCGGGCTGCTGGTCAAGACTGAGAAAGAGACCTATTGGCGCGAAATCGCGGCGATTATCGAGGGCCGCTTTTTTGCTGGTTCGGTTGAGCGGTGAGCGGTTGGATTAGCGGTCGGCAGTCTGGGGAACGTCCTTTGTGTGAGCTTCCTTTGTCTGCGGAAGGTCTTTCGCGACGCGTTCGTGGGAATCCGCCTTGACGCCGTTGCGCGCGCCCTGACCGCCCGGCATCGGGATTTTGCTGGAGGTGAGAATCTCGATGAACTTGTTGACCGCCGGTGAAAGCTCGCGGCCGCGCTTGTAGATGATCGCAAGCGGCCGCATGAACGGTCCCTCGGTGAATTCCAGCAGCTTGAGCGAGCCGCGCGCCGTCTCGTGCTCGACCGTCGAGCGGGGCACGATCGCGATACCCTGTCCGATCTCGACCGCCCGCTTGATCGTCTCGATGTTATCGAACTCCATCGTATAGTGCGGCTTGACCCCATATTCATGCAGAATCCGATCGGAGGCCTTGCGCGTCGCGATGTCCCTCTCGTAGCCGACGAAATGCTGGCCGATCAGCTCCCTGACCGAGACCTTATTGAGCTTGGCCAGCGCGTCGTCGGGCGGCGCCACCAGGACCAGCTCGTCATGGCGAAAGGCGACGGTGACAATCTGGCTGCGCTTGGCCGGATAGGCGACGATACCAAGATCGATCTTGCCCTCGGCCAGATCTTCGTAAATCTTGTTGGAGCGCAAATACTCGAGGTGAACATTGACCTGCGGATGGGTGCGGATGAATTCGGTTAGGTAGGGCGGAAGCTCATGCAGCCCGACGCTGTACACCGTGCCGACGCGAATCGAACCCGCAACCACTGAGCCGATCTCGCGCAGGCGGTTTTCCAGTTCGATGAAGCGCCGGACGATCTCCTTGCTCGAGTTATAAAGAATTTGGCCCGCTGGCGTTGGCTTGACTCCGGCGCGCGCGCGCTCTAACAGGCGACACTCGTACTTGTCCTCGAGACTGCGGACCTGCTGGCTGACCGCTGATTGGGTCACGAAGTTTTGCGAAGCGGCATAAGAAACGCTGCCGCTTTCGATGATGTCGCAGAAGACCTTCAATGTCTCGATGTGCATACTGCTAACTTCTTGTATAAGAATAGGTGATGGCTCCGGCTGACGCAACGCGCGGTTTATGCAGCCGGTCGGCGCAGCCGCGAATCCTTGGAGAACAGCTTTTGTTGATACTATTCCGAAACAGAACTTGGCAGAATTCTTTTATTTCTGGTTATTTGACGCTCTAAAGCTAGCATAAGGAGCAATCAGAATGGCAGGCACCCTGAGAGACCTGGATTTCTACAATCTCGACGAGCTGCACAGCCCGGAAGAAAAAATGACGCGCGACGCGGTCCGCGCCTTCGTCCAGCGTGAAGTGCTGCCTGATATAGAACGGCACTTCGCGGGCGAGACTTTTCCGCGCGAGCTAATCCCACGGATGGCTGAGCTTGGGGTCTTCGGCGCCAACCTCCATGGCTATGGATGCGCCGGGTTGAACAACATCGCATACGGCTTGATTATGCAGGAGCTGGAGGCCGGAGACTCGGGCTTGCGCTCGATGGCCTCGGTGCAGGGCGCGCTGGCGATGTACGCGATCTACTCTTTCGGCTCCGAAGAGCAGAAGCAGCGCTACCTTCCCGAGATGGCCAAGGGCAAGCTCATCGGCTGCTTCGGACTCACCGAACCGGATCACGGCTCTGATCCGGGCGGGATGGAGACCCGCGCGCGCAAAGACGGCCGCGGATGGGTCCTCAACGGCACCAAGCGCTGGATCACCAATGGCTCGCTCGCGGGCGTCGCCGTGGTCTGGGCCAAGGTCGAGGACGGCATCACCGGCTTCATCGTCGAGAAAGGCACGCCCGGCTTCAGTACGAGTGATATCCACGGCAAATTCTCGATGCGCGCGTCGGTGACCTCCGAGTTGGTCTTTGAGGATGTGCGACTGGAAGAGCGGCATCATCTGCCTGCCGCGCGCGGGCTGCGCGCGCCGCTCGCCTGCCTGACCCAGGCGCGTTACGGCATCGCCTGGGGCGCGATCGGTGCCGCGCGGAGTTGCTATCACTGCGCACTGGATTACACGAAATCGCGCAAGCAGTTCGCGCGGCCGCTGGCGGGCTATCAGATGGTCCAGCGCAAGCTCGTCGATATGCTGACCGAGATCACCAAGGCGCAACTGGTCTGCCTGCGTCTCGGCCAGATGAAGGATGCCGGCACGATGCGTCCCGAGCAGGTCTCATTCGCCAAGCGCAACAATGTGAACGCAGCGCTCGAAATCGCGCGGGCGGCGCGTGACATGCTCGGCGCCAACGGCATCGTCAACGAGTACCCGGTGATCCGGCACATGTTGAACCTCGAGACCGTCAACACTTATGAGGGAACCTTCGACGTGCAGACCCTGATCCTGGGCCGCGACATCACCGGCGAAAACGCCTTCGACTAGGGAGGCCCCAGACTTGATGATTCAGGGTCGGGCTGTAACTGCAATACATGCCGGTGGGATCGTACTGCCTGCCACCGAACAGGAACGGGAATTGCCGGCGGTCCCGCTGGTCGTCGGCGCGTCGAAAGGTTGATAGGTGAACTGCGTTTGCAGAGCATTCGAGGTGTTGACCAACCCGATGGTCGAGCCCTGCGCATCCCGGATCAGCACATAGGAGGTGCCAGAATCCGGGTTAACTATCAGCACCTCGCCGTTCCCCGGCAAGAAAACAGAATTGTTACCCGCGCGCCAGGTGATGATTGCGCGACGTACGTCTTATCCTCCAGATAATCGTGCCGGTGTGGGCGCCGCTGTCGTTCTCGCGCCGCGCCCTGGCGTCGTACTGCAGCGAAAACGAACCGGCCGACCCGCCGGAGACGCTTCACAATTGGTTGCGTACATTCCAGGCGAAAGTCGCGCCGTTGGACGGGTCGCTGAGCAGATTACCGGCTTTATCGGAGGTGGCGGCGGCACCGTTATGGAGCCTGCTCGCCTTCGCCATTGCCTTCGTTCCCTGCGACTGTCCCTGGAAGTCAGGAGCCGTTGCGCGCGGCGGTGTGGTTCTCGGTGGCCGCCGGGCCGAAGATGACCGCGGTAAACAACTCGCGCAGCCGCGGCTCGACGCTTAAATTGCGCAACGAGCCTTCCTGCTCGCGCCATTTGCGCATTGGGATGACCGCCTTGGCCATCTGGCGATGGCCGCCGGCGGCGCCGA
>Ga0209167_10000581_pt1 | contig 25364 bp, 18 predicted proteins | sample Coa_R1_9_FD_187154 | JGI IMG/M metagenome (GOLD analysis project Ga0209167, IMG submission 187154) | Surface soil microbial communities from Centralia Pennsylvania, which are recovering from an underground coalmine fire - Coalmine... | ecosystem: Environmental > Terrestrial > Soil >...
GGTGCGGACCTCGTCTACGTCGCTCTGCCGATCGGCGCAACGATCGAAGCGTTGCCATCCATCGCGGCCGCTGGCGGACCGCAAGCGCTCGTCACCGACGCGTGTAGCGCGAAGGCCGTTGTCTGCAGGGACGCTGCGGCCCACTTCAAAGCCGGCGCGCGGTTTCTTGGCGGCCATCCCATGGCAGGAAAAGAGATTTCCGGCGTTGAAAACGCCCGAGCCGAAATTTTCCAGGGAGCGCCCTACGCCTTGATTGGTTCGGAAACCGACTCGGATCCGCGGGTGCAGAAATTCGTCCAACTTCTGCGCGGAATCGGCGCGAAGCCGGTCTGGTGCGATGCGGACACCCACGACTGGGCTGTCGGCATCGTCTCGCATTTGCCGCAGCTCGTCGCCGTCGCGCTCGCGCGCGTCGTTTCGGATGAGACGGACGAAACCGGACTGCCTCTCGCGCTGGCAGGCAAAGGTTTGCAGGACATGCTGCGGCTGGCGGGAAGTCCGTACGGCGTGTGGCGCGACGTCTTTCTCGCGAATCGCGAGAACGTCGCGCGGGCGCTCGAACGGCTCGGGCAGGAAATCGATCACCTGCGCCGCAATCTCTCAACCAGGGAATTGGAGGAGGAATTTCGCGCTGCGAACGATCTTTTCGCCCTGCTCCACCAGGAACAGGAGAAAGCAGAACGTTAGGCCCTGCACTGCTTCGCTGACTCGCTGTGAGTTCGGGATCATTTCACACGATCCCGGACGCAGGAACTGCCATCGGAGTGTAAAAGCCCGATAAACGCTTGTCCCCTGCCCGGAAAGATCGATATTCTACACGATTCTCTAAAAAAGAAAATAGCGCTGCGCCAGCGGAAGCACGCGCGCCGGCTCACACGTCAGCAATTCTCCGTCGACGCGCACTTCATACGTTTCAGGGTCGACCTCGATATTCGGAGTCGCGTCGTTGAGCGGCAAATCCCTTTTCCCTATTTTCCGGCAATTGCGCACCGGCGCGGCCGTTTTCTGGATTCCAAGCCGCCGGGGGACTTCCGCCGACATCGCTTCCTGGGACATGAACGTCAAACTGGTTGCGGCGGTGGCGCCGCCAAAACTGCCGAACATCGGACGGTAAAGCACCGGCTGCGGTGTCGGAATCGATGCGTTCGGATCGCCCATCGCGCTCCAGGCGATGAATCCGCCTTTCACCACTATTTCCGGCTTGGCCCCGAAAAACGCCGGCTTCCACAACACCAGGTCGGCCAGCTTGCCTGGCTCGATCGAACCGATTTCCTCCGACACGCCATGCGTAATCGCGGGATTGATCGTATATTTCGCGACGTATCGCTTCGCGCGGAAATTGTCGTTGCGGCTCGAGTCTTCCGGCAACGGCCCGCGCTGCGCTTTCATTTTGTGTGCCGTCTGCCAGGTTCGGACCACGACTTCGCCGATGCGTCCCATCGCCTGCGAGTCGCTCGACAGCATGCTGATCACGCCCAGATCGTGCAGGATGTCTTCCGCCGCGATCGTCTCCGGGCGGATGCGGCTCTCCGCGAAAGCGACGTCCTCCGGCACGTTCGGATTCAGGTGATGGCACACCATCAGCATGTCGAGATGTTCGGCGATCGTGTTGATCGTGTACGGCCGAGTGGGGTTCGTCGACGACGGCAGAATATTCGGAAACGACGCGATGCGAATGATGTCCGGCGCGTGGCCGCCGCCGGCGCCTTCCGTGTGATAGGTATGAATCGCGCGTCCGGCAATTGCCTCGACCGTAACTTCAAGGAATCCCGCTTCGTTGATCGTGTCGGTGTGAATCGCCACCTGCACGTCGTATTCATCCGCGACGCGCAGGCACGCGTCGATTGCCGCTGGCGTAGTGCCCCAATCTTCGTGCAACTTCAGCCCGCACGCTCCGGCGGCCACCTGCTCCACCAGGGGTTCGGCTGTAGACGCGTTTCCCTTCCCCAGAAAGCCGAAATTGAGCGGCCACGCGTCTGCGGCCTGCAACATACGGGCGAGATTCCATGCGCCCGGCGTACACGTTGTGGCCGCGGTTCCCGTGGCGGGGCCGGTACCGCCGCCGATCATCGTAGTAATGCCGCTCGAGATTGCTTCGTAAACTTGCTGCGGGGAAATGAAATGGATATGGCTGTCGATTCCACCTGCGGTGACGATTAGATTCTCGCCCGCGATCACTTCCGTCGCGGCGCCAATCACCAGGTCCGGATCGACGCCTTCCATCGTGTCGGGATTTCCGGCTTTGCCCACTTTGACGATGCGGCCGTTCTTGATCCCGATGTCGCCCTTGACGATTCCCCAGTAATCCAGGATCACCGCGTTCGTGATCACCAGATCGAGCGCGCCATGCTCCGCCTCGCGTTTCGTGCTGGCGCTCTGGCCCATCCCGTCGCGGATCACCTTGCCGCCGCCGAACGTGACTTCGTCGCCGTAGTGCGTGAAATCCTTTTCGATTTCGACGATCAGCTCGGTGTCGGCAAGACGAATCCGGTCACCCTTCGTCGGGCCGTACAAATCAGCGTAAGTTCGCCTCGGAATCTTCATCGGTTTGGTTTTCTGGGCCTCTGCGGCTCCCTTCCTGAGCGAAGTCGAAGGGCGTGGCTACTCTTTCTGCTTCTCGCGCCTGTCGCACGCCCTCTTGCGCGTGGTCGCATCGTCGAGCGCGCCGTTGACCAGTCCGCCGAATCCGCGCACCACACGCGCCCCGCCAAAATCCGTCAGCTCGACTTCTTTTTCCTCGCCCGGCTCGAACCGGACCGCCGTGCCCGCGGGAATATTCAGCCTCATGCCGTACGCCGCGGCGCGGTCGAACAACAGCTCGCGATTCACTTCGAAGAAATGGAAGTGGCTGCCCACCTGGACCGGCCGGTCGCCTTTGTTCTGGACCAGGACACGTGCGGTCCGCCGACCGGCATTCGCCTCGATCGCGCCGGCAGCTTCATCAAGCAGATATTCGCCAGGTATCACGCCGCCTCCAACCGACATCGTGCGCGCCAATGTAGCGTACGGGCGGCAGGCGAGGCAAGGCGGCAACGGAACCCGGCGAAGCGCGGAGCCCCTCGGTGAACGATGGCCCGACGGCCGGAGAGCAGCCTCCCCTCTGAAGAGGCGAGCTACAGAAACGCGCCCTGCGGCCGCTCCAGAATTCCCCTTGCTTACCGAGGGGAGCAATGCTAGATTCTCCTCGGTTACCGATATGAGGCGAACACGATGAGCAAACCTCCCGATCTGGTGCAGGGCACGCTGGATATGCTGCTGCTGAAAATCCTCGCTCTCGAGCCCATGAACGGGTACGCGATCAGCCAACGGTTGAAGCAAGTTTCGCGCGACGTGCTGCAGGTGAGCGACGGCTCCCTCTACCCCGCTCTGCACAAGCTCGAGCAAGAAGGCTGGATCAAAGCCGAGTGGAAGACGACAGACAACAATCGCCGCGCGAAGTTCTATTCGTTGACCAAGCTGGGCCGCAGGCAGCTCGAGACCGAGGCCCGGAATTGGAGCCGGCTCTCGGCGGCGATATCCAACGTCGTGAAGCTGGAGGAAGCGTAAGAAGGGGCGGCAATGTAGCCCACCTTTTTCGAGGTGGGGGGTTTCATTCGGAGCCCGGGAGAACCAGCGATGCGACCTGACAAATGGATCTACACCTTGCCTTTGAGGTTGCGCTCACTATTTCGCCGCCGCGACGTTGACCGGGAACTCGACGAGGAATTGCGCTACCACATCGAGCGCAAAACCGAGGAAAACCTCGCCAGGGGAATGACTTCGCGCGAAGCTCGTCGCGCGGCGCTTCTCGAAATCGGTGGCATCGAGCGCCGCAAGGAAGAATGCCGCGACACCCGCCGCGTCACGTGGCTCCAAGATTTCGCTCAGGATCTCCGCTACGGCATCCGCATGCTCCGCAAATCTCCCGGCTTCACCGCGGTCGCCGTGCTCACCCTAGCTCTCGGAATCGGCGCGACAACGGGACTTTTTTCTGTCGTAAATGCAGTTCTCATTCGTGCGCTACCATTCCGCGATCCGCAGCGTCTCGTTGCGTTATTCCAGTCGCCGAACAAGAGCAAGGGTCTGATCGGAATTGCCGCTGACGGGCCGGACATTCTTGACTGGGAGCGTGACGGTCACAGTTTTTCGGATGTTGCGGCGTCCCTTCTTGACGCGGCGAACATCATCGGCGGTCGTGTGCCACAGCATGTGAACGGAGAAAAAGTTACCGCCAATTATTTCGACTTGCTCGGCGTGCGGGCCTCCATCGGACGGACGTTCTCCCGCGACAACGAGCAAAGCGGGCAAAGCGAAGTCATCCTGAGCTACGCTCTCTGGCGAACCTCTTTTGGCGGGCAAAATATTTTGGGACGTACTATCGCACTTGACGGCCAGCCCTTCACTGTCATCGGCGTGATGCCCGCGCTCTTCCACGATCCTCGCACGTGGGCAAACCCGCAGTCGGAGTACTGGATTCTCCTGCCGCGCACCGAGCTTGCCAAAAATCGGGGCGAGCACATGTACGCTTCCTTGGGCCGGCTGGCTCCGAACGTAACGCTCGCGCAAGCGCAGCAGGAGATGGATTTGATTGGCGACCGCGACGCCAGGGCATTCCCAAACACCAACGAGGGCATGGGCGTTCGCGTGTCGCCACTAGAGCAGGTCAATTTGCAGACTTTCGAAGAGGGCCATTTCCAATCTGTTCGGCCCGCGATTCTCTTGCTTCAACTGGCCGCCGGATTTCTCCTGTTGATTGCCTGCGCCAACGTTGCCAGTCTGATGCTGTCCAAGTCGCTTGAGCGCCACAAGGAATTTGCGCTTCGCGCCGCGATGGGCGCCGGGCGCTGGCGGATCATCCGCCAGCTTCTCACAGAGAGTGTTCTACTGTCTTTGCTGGCCAGCGGTGTAGGCATTGTGCTCGCGGTTTGGTGCGCAAAGGCCTTGCTGGCCCTGGCGCCAGAGGGCTACTTACCGCCCACCGTGAACATTCACCTCGATCTTTCTGTCCTGGCATTTGCTCTTTGCATTGCGGCGGCCACGGGAATCTCCTTCGGTCTCCTTCCTGCTCTGCGTGTGTCGCGGAAAAATCTCAATGAAGATCTTAAGCGGGCTATTCTAGGAGCCGGTGATTCCCGATCTCGTGTCCGCATTCGCGGCGCTCTCGTCGTGCTCGAACTGTCCGCCACATTCGTACTGCTTGCGGGCGGAGGTTTGATGGTGCGCAGTCTCGCTTCACTGCTTGCGGTTAACGCAGGCTTCAACCCCCAGCATTTCTTCACTGCGGGCCTGAGCCTGCCTGCTCAGCAGTACTCGAAACCAGAGCAGATTGTGCGATTTTTCACCACCGTGCAGCAGCGTGTTCGGAATTTGCCGGGAATCACCGACGCTGCGTTCACGTCTGCGCCGGAGTTTGAGGTCACCAGTTCGTCAGATATCATAGTGGAAGGTCATTCTGCAGAGCCCCCTGGGTTCCGCGAAGTGTGGGCGCAAATCTGTGTCATTACTCCCGACTTTTTTCGTGCCGCCGGAATTCCGCTTCTCCAAGGACGCGACTTTTCTCGTGCCGACATTGCCCGCGAAGCGAACGTCGCGATCGTGAGTCGGTCCTTTGCCGAACATTTGTGGCCTCATCAGAATTGGCTCGGCAAGCGAGTGCGCTTCGGAAACGAGAAAGTCTGGCGCGAAATTGTCGGTATTGTCGGTGATGTGCGGCAGGAGGGCCTCGCCGCATCATCTCTCCCGGAAATTTATTTCCCGTTAGTTGCTGAAATGGCCGATGGCGAAAACGCTATGAATATTGTTGTGCGAAGCGCAGTGCCGCCCGTGTTGCTCACACAGGACATTGGCCAGCAGGTTGCGTCCGTCGACAGCGGCGTTCCTCTTTCCGAGGTCCGTAGTGGAAAAGAAATCTTGCAGGAGTGGTCTGGTTATCTCCGATACCGCACCGTGCTGTTGACCAGCTTTGCCCTCATCGCCCTGCTCATCGCAGCGATTGGCCTCTTCAGCGCGATCTGCTATACGACAACGCGGCGCACCCACGAAATTGGCATTCGCATCGCTCTTGGAGCGCAGCGCCACGACGTGTTCGGCCTTGTCATGCTTCAAGGCGTCGTGCTGATTCTTGTAGGTTTGGGACTCGGCATTATGAGTGCGTTGGCTCTCGCGCGATTAATAACCAGCTTTGTCTACGGCGTCACGCCATCCGATCCGATCACGTTCGTCGGAGTCTCGATCCTTCTGGTCCTGGTCGCGCTGGCAGCGTGTTACATCCCCGCGCGCCGCGCCATGCGCGTCGATCCCATGGTCGCACTGCGACATGACTGACTGACTGAGGGGCAGCGCCAATCGGGGCCGGTCCCTCCGCGTCGGCGCTCCTTCCCTTCAATTCCCAAATTGGGAATGCGGAACTCGGTTAGCCATCTTCCTGGCCTCGAACTTCTCGCGCCGCCCTCCAGGTCTCCCTCCCCGTCTGTCTCTCTGTCCCTCTCTGGCAAACCCCTTCACACGCCCCATAGTGCTAGAACTATGTAAATATTAACTATTGATTAAATAGAGATTCCGTGCTATCAAAGGGCGTTTCTGTGCTCGTCAAAATCGGGCGCAGCGAAAGGAAACGAAGTGACCCAGAGCGTGAAGCTCACCCAAATCCAACTTGAGGATGCTAAATGTCACTCCAACACAGACTTGGTCAAATCGCCACCAAAAACGGCGCCCTTCGCCGCGGAATGAAATGGCTTCAGGAACATGATCGCGAAACACCCTCCGGGCAAGCCGCCCAGGAATATGTCAGCCAGATCGGCCTCTCGTCCAGCGACCCGGAAAAGGCCGCTAGCGAACGCGAAGGTGCCCTTTTGAGCATGGCCGCGCAAGCCACCGGCCGTTTCCTTCAAAAGAACCTCCCCGAGCAAGCGCTCCAGTCAGCCGGATTTGACGATCCCGAGCCGCTTCGGCGGCGCGGCCGTCCCAGACGCAATCCCCCGGTCGGCAGCCATGACGTCGATCTCTCCCGGCACAGTCGCCGCTGCATCATCTGCAAGCATCCCGAACGCGACACGATCGAGGAAGCCTTCCTCCAATGGCGCCGCACGGGCGATCTGAGACTCGAATTCAAGCTTCCCAATCGAAGCTCCATTTACCGCCATGCCCATGCCTTCGGCCTTTTCGATGAACGCGCCCGCAACATGCGCTCCGCTCTCGACTTCATCATCGAGGAAGCCGAAACGGTCAAGCCCACAGCCGACAGCATCATCCGGGCCATCCGCGCCTACAGTTGCCTCGATGAAAACGGCCGCTGGGCCGAACATCCCCGGCGCGTGATCATTTCCCACGAGACGGCCGCCGTCGCGCCGCTCGTCCCCGTCGAACCAACCGACAGCGAGCCCTCCGGCCAGTTCGTCGAAATGGAGCCCATGCCAATCGCCGAGCTTCCTCCAAGCGACGAATGAGGTTGGGCGGACGGCACTGCCACGCAACGTAGCCCTAGGGGCGCTGGGGCAAGCCCTCAGCGCCCTACCCTAAAGGGCTGCGCGGGCCGGCGCTCACATGGCCCGTCCGCGCTTCACCGATCACCACTCACACCGGTTCTGTTTTGCATTTATTGCAAACAGAAATTCGCGTAAGTCGCTGAAAACAAAGGGAAGGTCGGAATTCTAATCGATACAAAAGTGATGGTTTTCAGAGGTTTGGAGAAGCTGTCGGCAGCGCCGCTCCGGTCCACGCCGAAGGCGTCCGGATCTGCTTCCCCGCGGGTCTGCGCGGTGCTTGTTCTATCGCGGCGGGGCTGTCGCAGCCACTGAGTCAGGCAAAGGGGCCGGCGCCCAGCCTATCGCGCGGGTGATCTTCTCGTACGTTTCCCGGGTCGCGCCTTCGACCGTCAAGCAGGTGGTGTCGACGCAGCGCAGGAAGACGCCACCGTCCGCTGTGTCGAACTGAAAGTAATTTGGCCGGCGGAGCGCGTCTTTGCGATCCTTGTACTTCAGCGCGAGGGCTTCGCTGTACTGCGCGTAGAATCCGGCCGCATCTTCAGCGTTATCGAGCGAAAGCCGGAACACGAGCGGCGTCGCCTTCGTTTTCTCATCTTCGAAAACGGCGTAACGGTCTCCCGCCCACGCCGACGCCAGCGGATCAGCGCGGTCCGCCGCGAGGAATTGTTTCAACACCTCGTCAAGCCCGAACTCCCCCATCACGTTTTCCTCCAGAAGCTTCCAATCCGGCGGCACTACGCCGTTCCAGTCCGGCAGCGAAACCCCGACAGGCTTCACGCCCTTGAGGTAAAGATTCGGATGCATGATCTGCTGCGTCGAAACGGGCGGATTCTGGAAGATGAGTTTCAGATCGCTCCAGCCCGTGTGCGCTTTCAGGAACTGCTGCGTGAACGAGGTCCCGGCGAGATAGGGAAAGAGCAAATCGTCGCGAATGTAGTGCGGCGCCTTCGAAAGCTTGGGATCCTTGTCCATTTCGCCGACAGCCCGCGCGCGAATCAGCCCCACGACATCCGGCCGGTCGCGGACGCCCATTTTTTCGTCCTGCAGCGAGTAATCCACCATGGCCGCCATCGCCGAACCTTCGCTGACGGAATCGCGGGCCAGTTCGGCGTCGTCATTGGGACGCGCCGCCTTGATCCAGGCATCCAGGTGAAACGACTGGTCTTCCAGGGCGTGCGTCAGTTCGTGGGCCATTACGGGCTTCTGGTCGTCGGCCGCAATCCAGTCCGCGATATAGAATTCCTTCGCTTTCGGATCGTAGAGACCAGCAACCTGATCGGTGAGAACGTCAAGCATGAACGATTCCAGCGGGAACCCTTTGGGGATCAGCCCGAACGCTTCGAGGGACTTCTCATCCGCGTAACGCTGAGCATCGGTCCTGTCTTCTTTCTCTTCGCCGATCAGGTAGGTGCGAATCTGATCCTTCGAGCGCAGGCTATTTTTGAGCGGGTCGAGGATCGGAAGATCGAGGATGTGGCTCATTTGCGTCAGCACCTGGTTGGCCGCTTCGATGAACGCCTCTTTCGCCTGCGGTCCGGCCTGCGCTGACGGAGCGGTTGCTCCCGATGCCACGTTTGGAGATTGCGCTTCCTGCCGGCCCGCCGCAGTCAGGGCGAGGAGCAGGACCGTCAGCACGCTGATGACGGCCAATCGCCGATTCACATTGCCTCCCCTTAATTGGATGATGCGAGCGGCGGAACGGTTATTGCCGGCGGGCGATTCCCTCGAAATGAGTCCTACCACAGGACTCTTTTCTGACTCGCTTTCGACGTTGCAGGCTCGTGTACGTCGTCAGAGCCGTTCGATCCAAACGGAGCCAAAGGAAGAGAAACGGTAAATGTAGCGCCTTCGGGGTCTTCATTACGCACATGAATCTCTCCGCCGTGCTCCTTTACGATCCCATAACAAATGCTCAGGCCCAAGCCCGTGCCCTTCCCGACCGGCTTTGTCGTATAGAAGGGATCGAAGACGCGGTGCGGATTGCTCACCCCGGGGCCGTTATCCGTGATGGCGAGCCGGACGTTTCCATTCTCGACGGAAGTGCGCACCCATATCTCCCCTTTTCGCTTTGCTTCGAGGACGGCATCCACGGCATTGTTGAGGATATTCAGGACCACCTGCTGGAGCTGATGGAAGTCCGCGCTGATTTCCGGAAGAGCGGGGTCGAGCTGCCGGTGGACCTCGATGCGGTTCGACCGGAGATCATATTCGCGCAGGGCGAGCGTCTCCTCTACGACCCGGTTAACCTGGGCCTGCCCGCGCTCGGGTTTCCGCTGGCGGGCGAAACTCAGCAGGTTCTGAACGATATGATGGGTGCGTTGCGCCTGCTTATAGAGCTTGTCCAGATAATCGGCGCTGCGGCCGTCGATGTTTTCTTCGGACTTGAGCAGTTCGCTGTAACCGAGGATCGCGGTCAGCGGATTGTTGAGCTCGTGAGCAACACCGGAAATCAGCTGGCCGACAGCGGCCATTTTCTCGCTCTGCAGCAACTGCTCCTGAGCCTGGCGCAGGCTCTCATAGGCATCGCGCGTTTCTTCGAGGAGGCGCGATTTGTCGATTGTGATTGCGATCTGATTCGCCACGGCGGCGAGCAAGTTCAATTCTGCCGCGAAAAACTCCCTCATTTTCCGTGACGCGATCACGAGCACGCCGATGATTCGATCTTTGGTCCACAGGACGGCTACTTGCGAGACGACGATTCCCTCTTCCCGCTGCAGCTCACGGAATTCCTCCGAGAGCGCCAGCGCCGAACCGGAGAGAAGCGTGGCATGCGTCTGGCGCACCTGCTGGAGGAGCGAGTCCGGCACTTGCAGAGTCCCCAGGTGGCGCGCGTACTCGGACGCGTATCCCACGCCGGCCGCGGGCTTCAACGTGGGCGTCGATTCGTCGAGGACATAAATCCCGGCGGCGTCCGTGGCAAACATTTCGGCAATCTTGCTCACCGCATGGGTCAACGCGTCTTGAAGTTTGGGGGGCGACGCAAGAACGTCCGCAATGGCATTGAGCGCGAGCAGTTCGCGGTTTCGCCGCCGTATCTCGTTCTCCGCCAGCTTCTGGTCGGTCACATCCAGGATAAAGCCCTGATAGGCGACAATCGCTCCGGAATCGTCTCGTGTGACGAAGCTCGACTCGTGCGCGATGCGTATCTCCCCGTCGGCGCGACGGAAGCGAAATTCGAAATCGGTCACCTCGCCATATTCCTGGAGAAGGCGCTGCAACTTCTGCCGTTCCGACGGATCGGCGTACAGCTCCGCGGGAATGTCCGCCTTGAGCAGCCGCTCCCGGCTCTCATATCCCAGCATGTGCATGAAGGTGTCGTTGAAATCAAGGAAACGGCCGGCCGGCGTGGCGATGAAGACACCTTCCTGCACCTTTTCGAAGAGCGTCCGGTACTTGCTTTCGGCATGTCGCCGCTCAGTGAAGTCTTTCAAGACATGAACCGTGCCCAGCCGGTTCCCGCCCGAATCATGGAGCCCCGAATTCGTGACCAGGAAGTACCCGCCGAAGGTGGGGTCAACCTGCTCGGGCTTTCCCGCCGCTTCCTCGCAATACGGGCAGACCGTCCATCGAATCTCGCCCTGCTTCAGCAAGTCCCTCAACGGCTGGCCTTCCACCAAATCCGGATCGAGGCCGAGGTGCCAGGCAAGAGACCGGTTCGCGCGAGAGACGCGTCCGTCGTCGGAGTGCACGAGGATCAAATCGTCGATGGAATTGAAGGTGTCCAGCCATTGACGCCGCGAGGTCGCCGCCTCATCGATCAACGACGCGTTACCAACCGCCAGCCCCAATAGATTGGAGACGTTCACCAGGAAATCGACTTCGTCGCTCTCAAACGCGCGCTTCGCGGCCGAACCGATGCACAGGAGCCCGATCGGCTTGTCCTTGTTCACAATGGCTACGAGGATGGCCACCGATAACTTCTCGCTGTCCAACCACGCGGGAATTTTCGCGGCTTCGAACGCGCCGCGCGAAATTATCTGCGGAGTCTTCTCGAGAGACTCCCGCAACCAAGCCTCCCCGGCGGACACTCGCGCGCCGGCCGAAATGAACCTCGGGCTAAACCCAATCGAGGCTCGCAGTTCGAAGGAAGCAAGCGCTGATTTCCCATTCCGGAGAAAAACGGCACCATGGGTCGCGTTCAAGCTGGATGTCAGGCTTTTCAGGACCTGATCCAGAGTCTCCTGGAACCGCAGCGAGTGAGTCGCTTCGGCCGTGATCAGCGCGAGCCCTTTCAGTTTCTCGCTCAAGTCCTCGGTTCGGGCCCTGGCTGACTCGAGAATCACAACGGCCATGGCCACGCCCGCCGTGAGTCCCAAAAGACCCTGAGCCGAAAACCGAAACAGAGCGAGCGATTGGGTACTCCAGGCCGCTTGATCCAGGCCGTGCAGGCCGTACACGACGAGCGAACCCGCCAGCAGCCTCCAGCCAAAGCCTTTCCGTTGCAAAGGCGAACGCCACAGGAGAGCGCCGCCTCCGATCAGCAGCGCGCTTCCCGCGAGGGCTTCACACCATAGCGCGGCGGTCAGGGATGCTCGCGACACCAGCAGCAGCCCCAGCACGGCGATGACACCAATTGGCCACAAATATCTGAGCCGCTCTCCCTCGCCGCGACACTCCAGAACCGTGGCAAAAAAGAACGCGGCAGCCAGCAGCGACACGCATGCGGGAAACAATCGGAAGGCCGAGCCGCCGTTCCAAATATAAGAAACTTCAAGCGCTGCCGCGAGGATGTACAGCATCCAACCCGCAAGCCAATACCGGAAAAAGCGTGCCGGAAAGCTCGGGGCCAGGAGGACGTACAGAACGAGGAGAGCAAGTGCGGCGGAGCAATCGAGGAATGCCGCAGCCAGGAACCCTGGGTTGGACACGAGGGGCATGTAGTTCCGCTCAGCTTGCCGTATTTTGTCTCTTGCTACTGTCTATGTTCGCGACAACAGAAGAAAAGAGCCTTGGGAAAGCCTGCCTTCAGAAAGTAGCACCGGGTGCACGTTAGGGCAACAAGACCCAATCCTGCATGTGTCTGGCCTTATAATGCCCTTTCGTCCCCACTTATCTCAGGACGACGACAGGGGCCAATGAACAACGAACGAGTGATGGTCGTGGATGACGAAGAGGCGATTCGCGAGGTTGTCTCCACACTCCTCGAGGCTCAGGGCTATCAGTGCACAACGTGTCCGAATGGGCGGGTTGCGCTCGATACTTTCCAAAGAGATTCGTTCGATCTCGTCTTGAGCGACATCGTGATGCCGGAAATGGACGGGCTCAAGCTGCTGGCGCAATTGCGGTCGCTCGATCCCGACGTGCCTGTGATCATGGTCACCGCGATGCACGACATCTCGATCGCTCTCGAAGCGATTCGGGCCGGCGCTTACGACTACATTTTGAAGCCCTTCGAAAAGGACCAGCTTCACATGAGCGTCCGCCGGGCTTCCGAGCACCGACGGCTGGTTCTCGAGAACCGCAATTATCAAACCGAGCTCGAGAATCTGGTGAGCGAGCGCACCGAACAGCTCTCCGTCGCGCTGCGAGATCTCGAACAGTCCTACGATCACACTCTGGAAGCGCTGGGCGGCGCGCTCGACGCAAAGGATGCCGAGACCGAAGGCCATTGCCAGCGGGTAACCGCGTTCACCATCGAGATTGCGCGCAACATGGGTGTCGACAAGACTCTCATGCGCCACATCGCTCGGGGAGCCTTCCTCCACGACATCGGCAAGATGGGAATCCCCGACCAGATCCTGCGCAAACCGGGTCCGCTCACCAACGAAGAGCGCGAGATCATGCGGCGCCATTGTGAAATCGGCTATTCCGTTCTCGAGCGCATCCCGTTCCTAAAGGAAGCCGCGGACATCGTTCTCTCGCACCAGGAGTGCTACGACGGCTCGGGCTATCCCCGAGGACTCAAGGGCGAGCAGATTCCGATCGGGGCGAGGATATTCGCCGTCGCGGACACTCTCGACGCCATGATTTCGGACCGTCCCTATCGCAAAGCCCTGCCCATTTCGGCGGCCCGCGATGAAATCCGCAAATTCTGCGGCCGTCAGTTTGACCCGCGCGTCGTCGACGTATTCTTTTCAATTCCGGACCGTGTCTGGCTCGATCTACACGAAAAAGTCGGCGATCCGTTCCGCCTCACGCAGCTCGAACACGTCTGAATTCGGAGTACCCTTGCAGGGGCTGCCTCGCCGGTCGTGGTTGGTCGTCGTTGATCGGGTTGATCGGGGTTGATCGGGGCCGGTCGGATTGCGCCCACCGTTACGCATGGATAGTATCTCTACTTCCGAGGAATGATGGCTCTCGTGCCTATCAAGACTGCTTCGACGACCGGCTACTGCGATTGCATTTGCAGCTGCTACGAACTTGCCAGTCTGCGCGACGAAGAAACGGGCAAAGGCTATTGCCCGCGCTGCGGCAAGGAACACCTCGAGATCAACCGCGGTGTTGGCATACCCCAGGTTCCTCCGTCCAAGCTGCCCGACTCCGAAGGGGCTCCGCTCGACCTGAAGACTCCCGCACCTGCCGATCCGCCCGGCCGCCTGAAATAGCCCCGTCCGCATGGTCCGCGCTACCGGGCGCGACTCTCAAGAGTGCGTCGCGGAATTCATATCTCGGAATTTCAAATTCGAAAGTAGAACGCCGGGCGCGCGACGACAGTGCGAGGATGGAACGGTCACGTCGCCCCAGCGATTCCTATCGACCGGCTGCGCGATCTTCTAAGAGGCGCGCAACACTGAGGCTGCTGTCCCTTGCCCGGGCGTGTTCTTTCTCTCCCCCGTGGCGTTTGTGGCGGCCTGCGTTATAATCGCGGGGTTACTTCGGGGCGATTCTCTGCACGAATCGGAGGAAACATGAAGCGAAGGACATTAGCTTTTGCCGCGCTGACGGGCCTGCTTCTCGCCCCCCTAGCGGCGCCGTCACCTGCAACAGCGCAGGAAGACGCATCGATGGCCACCACGACCCTGAAGGTCGGGGACGTCGCCCCTGATTTCACGCTGCTCAGCGATCAGTGGAAGCCGGTCAAACTGAGCGACTATCGCGGCAAGAAGAACGTGATGCTGGCTTTCTACGTTTTGGCTTTCACCGGCGGTTGAACGAAGGAACTTCAGGCCATTCAGGCTGATTTGGCCAAGATTGAATCCAGCAATACCGTGGTGTTGGGAGTTTCGATCGATAGCCCTGCCGCCAACGCCGCCTTCGCGAAGCAAATCGGCGTTACGTTCCCGCTGCTGAGCGACATGAACCGCAAAGCGCTCACCGAGTATGGAATCCTCAAGCAGTACAACGTCTCGGGGGGCCAGTACGACTGGGCCCGGCGGACCACGTTCGTGATCGACGAGGAAGGCAAAATCAAGCACATCGACTTCGATGAGGGCGCGGTGAATCCCAATACGGCCGTGTCCGTCTGTCTCACTCTTCCGAAGAAGTCCGCGCCATAGCGTCTCGCGCGCGGCTCACACAATTGCCGTTTTGCGGCCGGGCTGACCGGAGCTCGGGCGCGCAGAAGCACTGAAAACGGCATCCAGGAGAACCGCGCTGGCGATCAGTAGACGAACGCTCCTAAAGACCATAGCCGGCGCGGCGCCGGCCCTAGCTTTCGGAAGACATCTCCATCTCGGCGATAACCTCCCGATTCACAAAGGCCCGTTTCAGGGCACGCGGGAATCGCTTGAGCATTACGAGATTCCCGAATGGTACCGCGACGCCAAGTTCGGCATCTGGGCACACTGGGGACCGCAATCCGGAGTGGAACAGGGCGACTGGTACGCGCGCAACATGTACATCCAGGGCAGCCGTCAGTACGACTATCACGTCGCGCACTACGGACATCCGTCGAAGGTCGGCTACAAGGATCTCTGTCCGCGATGGAAGGGCGCCGATTTCGACCCGGAACATTTGATGCAACTCTACAAGCGGGCCGGCGCGAAGTACTTCATGAGCATGGGAGTCCATCACGACAATTTTGATCTGTGGAATTCGAAGTACACGCGTTGGAACGCGGTAAAAGTGGGACCCCATCGGGATATTGTCGGCTCGTGGCGCGCGGCGGCCATGAAGAACGGGCTCAAGTTCGGCGTCAGCGAACATTTGTGGATCAGCTACAAGTGGTTCGCCGTGAGTCACGGAAGCGACAAGAGCGGGCCGCTGGCCGGGGTCGCTTATGACGGCAAGAATCCCGCATATGCGGATCTCTATCACGACGCCGCGTGCGAGCAATGGGCCAAAGACGAGACGTCGGACGAATTCGGCTGGAACGATCTCGGCATACCGGACGCGTGGAAGCATCACTGGTTCCTGCGCATTCAGGATCTCGTGAACCACTACCAACCTGACCTGCTCTACACCGATGGGCCGCTGCCTTTTGAGAATCACGGCTGCAGCGTCGTGGCCGATCTCTACAACCTGAATGCGAAATTGCACGGTGGGCAGACGCAGGCGGTCTACACGAGCAAGCGGCCGGAAGATTGTGCGGTTGGCACCTGCGTCCTGGACTTCGAGCGCGGCCTGCCGAACATGATCCGACCTTCGGCGTGGCAAACGGATACCTGCATCGGCGACTGGCACTACAGCCGCGAAATCTACGAGAACCATCGATACAAGACGCCGAAGCGGGTGATCGACATGCTCGTCGATATCGTGAGCCAGAATGGAAATCTGCTCCTGAATTTTCCTTTGCCCAACAACGGGCAGCTCGACCCCGATGAAATGAAGATTCTCGCCGCGATCACCGAGTGGATGGGCGTCAACAGCGAGGGAATCCACGGCACGAGGCCGTGGATGATCTACGGCGAAGGCCCGGCCATGCACTCCGAGAAGCCGGGCGGCGGATTTAACGAAAGCGCGCGCAAACCGCTTACGGCGGAAGATGTTCGGTTCACGACAAAGGGCGACACGGTGTACGCGTTTATTATGGGCCGGCCGGAGAAGGAGGCTGTAGTGCGCGCGCTGGGGACCCAAAGCCCACAGTCACCGGCGAGAATTAGGAATGTGGAACTGCTCGGCCACGCGGGCAGGTTGAGTTGGAACCAGGAAGCAAACGGCCTGCGAGTGAAGTTCCCGGACGAGAAATTCTCAGAAGAAGCTGTCGCGCTCAAAATTGCTTTTGCGTGACGTCGGTCGCCAGCACCTACGCAGCGTAAATCGCAACTGCCCTTCTGCGCCGGAGCGGCATAAAAGAGCCGAGTCTTCTCAAGTGCGGCATTGCCAATACTGGCCCGCTGGATTCGCCTCGACGCCGGCGTTCGCTCCTGCTAGCATCCGGAGAGTTTGCCCCATACTTATAGGAGCCTCGCACTGAGAGAGTAGCGGGAATCCTTCCTATGTCGCTGATCGAAACCCTGCTGTTGCTCCTTGTCCTTTCCCGAGTCATGGGCGAAATCGTCGAGCGCCTGGGGCAGCCAGCCATGGTTGGCGAAATCGCGGCGGGCGTCCTGCTCGGCCCGTCGGTCCTTGGAGTGATTCACCTTACCCCCGAAATCACGGCAATGGCCGACCTGAGCGTTTTCCTGCTCGTTTTTCTGGTCGGAATGGAAATGGACCTCGGGGCGCTCTGGAAGGCATTCCGCGGGCGCGGTTCCTGGGTGGGCGCGGCGAGTTTCCTGATTCCCCTGGGGTTCGGGGTGCTGCTCGGGCTCGCTCTGGGCATGACGCGGATTCGAGTGATCTTCGTCGGGCTGTGCATCGCCATTACGGCGCTGCCCGTGAGCGTGCGCATCCTGAAGGATCTTGGCAGGCTGCAGACGGATATCGCGCAGCGAATCATCTCCGCGGCGGTCACGAACGACGTTGCTTCGCTGCTCCTTCTCGGAATCATTCTCGATGTAAAAGGCGGCTCTTCGACGCGAAGTCTGCTGCTTGCGATTAGCCTCGCGCTAGTGAAGGCTCTAGTTTTCATGGCTGCCGTTCTCGCGGTTTCCCGATTGATCCGGCGCTACGGCGTGGGAAGATTTCGCCGGCCGAAAAACATCATCGATCCCTTCCTGGCAAAATTGAAAGGCGAGGAATCACTTTTCGCCGTGGTCCTGCTGTTTGTCTTCGCGTTCGCAACGTTCGCCGAGTTGCTGGGATTGCACTTCATCGTTGGCGCATTTTTCGGCTCGATGCTCCTCAGCCATGCGGTGCTGGGCCGCAAGAATTTCGAGGAGGTACAGAAGACCGCCTCGAACGTCACGATGGGATTTCTGGGTCCCATCTTTTTCGCCGCCATCGGGCTGCAATTTGACGCAGCCAGCCTGCGCAATTGGCCCCTTGTGGTTGCCGTCCTGGTGGTCGCCTTTCTTGGCAAACTCGCCGGAGGGTACGTCGGCGGACGATTGGCCGGGCTCACGAACGACCAGAGCTGGACCCTGGGAGTGGGCCTGAACGGCCGCGGGATCATGGAACTCGTCATCGCCAACGTGGCTTTGGCGAACGCGTTCATCGGACAGCAATTGTTTACCGCGCTCGTGTTGATGGCCGTCGTCACCACGATCGCGACACCCCCTCTGCTGAAGCGCGCCTACGATCGCCTGCCTCGTTCGGAGCGCGAGGAGATCGAAACTGTCCCGGCTGGGAGCATCGATCGCGATCCGGCCGCGTAGCGAGCGAACCGACGGCGCGATGCCAGTCCACAGGTTGAAGTGAGCCTGCCGGACCGAGAGACTTTCACCCCGCAAATCTCGTGAAAAGTCATATACTACCCCGCTCATTGGGGCATGAGCGTTCAATCAGGAGGAATGCGAATCATGAAATCGATTTGGGCGAAGCTGTCGCTATTGGCACTCTTGGTTTTTGCCGCGATTCATGTTTCTTCAGGTGATCCAAAGCTCTTATTGCTCCAAACGCCCACGCTGAGCAAAACGCAGATCGCCTTCGTGTATGGGGGTGACATCTGGATCGTCAGCCGCGATGGAGGGGACGCACAGCGCCTCGTTACCGGTACGGATCTCGCCACGGGGCCCATTTTCTCGCCCGATGGCTCGATGGTCGCTTTCAGCGGCAATTACGACAGCAACGTCGATGTTTACGTCGTGCCTTCCACGGGCGGCGAACCACGCCGCCTCACGTACCATCCCGGCGCGGACGTTGCGGTCGGCTGGACGCCGGATGGAAAGAGCGTTCTCTTCCGCTCGCCGCGCACCAGCGACAACGATCCGCACCATCTCTTCACCGTTCCGGTAGCCGGCGGCCTGCCCACGCAACTGCCCCTCGATATGGCCGAGGACGGGTCCTATTCGCCCGACGGCACCCACATTGCCTATGTTCCCATTTTTCAGTGGGAGCCTGACTGGAAGGGCTACCGCGGCGGCCAGACAACACCTGTATGGATCGCCAATCTCGCGGATTCGAGCGTCGTCAAGGTGCCGCGGGAGAATTCGAATGATGGCAATCCGATGTGGGCAGGCAAGACCGTCTATTTCCTGTCCGACCGCGAAGGCCCTCGGACACTTTTCGCCTACGACACCGAAACACAGAAAGTCGCGAGGGTGATCGACAATAAGGGCTTCGACATCACATCTGCCTCCGCTGGTCCGGGCGCGATTGTCTATTCGCAATTTGGAGTTCTTCATCTTTACGATCTCAAGTCGCATAGCGACCGCGAGGTGCACGTCACCGTATCCGCCGATATGCCGCAACTCCTCCCCCACTGGGAAAAGGTGGGCGAACATATTCTCAACGGAGACATTTCTCCCACCGGCGCGCGCGCGTATTTGAAGCTCATGGCGACATCTTCACGGTGCCCGCCGAAAAGGGCGACATTCGCGACATCACGAACACCAGCGGCGCGGCCGAGCGCGAGCCTTCATGGTCGCCCGACGGCAAGTGGATTTCCTATTTTTCCGATGCGTCCGGAGAATACGAGCTCGATGTCCGCGATCAGAAGGGCCTGGACGCGCCCAAGGTCATCCATCTGGGCAAGCCCGCGTTTTACTACAGCCCGGTCTGGTCACCCGACAGCAAGAAGATTGCCTACGCCGACAAATTCTTGAACTTCTGGTACGTGGATATCGACCATCCGACGCCCGTCAAAATCGACACCGCGCAGTTCGAAGGATTCGGGAACGAGTTGGGCGAGTCGTGGTCGCCTGACAGCGAGTGGATCACGTACACGAAGCGCCTGCCGAACTACATGCGCGCCGTTTTCGTCTATTCGCTCGCCACAAAGGAAGTGACGCAGATCACGGACGGCATGAGCGACTGCGGCGATCCGCAATTCGACAAGGGCGGGAAATACCTCTATTTCCTGGCCAGCACGAATACCGGCTTGAGCGCCGCAGGCCTGGACATGACCAGCGACGAGCATCCCGTTACCAGCAGCGTGTATGTCGCGGTGCTGCGCAAGGATTTGCCCTCTCCGATTCCGCCCGAAAGCGACGACGAGAAGGCTGCTGAAACCTCGACGCCGTCGACGGAGCCGTCGAAGCCGTCGGAAGGACAAAAATCTTCGGAAGCGTCCGAGCAGAAAAGCGGAGCGAAATCCGAAGAAAAGGCCGCCGACAAATCGAAGAAGCCTCCGAAAGTCGAGATTGATTTTGCCGGTATCCTCCAGCGCATCCTTGCACTGCCCATCCCTGAGGCCAACTACGGCGATTTGCGGGCCGGCAAAGAAGGCGAGATCTTCTTCGCGGAAGCTCCCGTGGTGCAGACTTCGTTCGGTCCTCCGCAGCTGACTGTGTCGAAGTTTGACCTGAAGTCGCGCAAGGTGCAGAAACTCGCGAGCGGCGTGCAGGGTTTCGGGCTCTCGTTCAACGGCGAAAAGATGCTCTACGCGCAAGCGCATCACTGGTTCATCGCCGATACCGCCAAGCCCGTCGTACCCGGTAAAGGAATGCTGAAGACGGACGAGATGGAGGTACGCGTCGTCCCGCGTGAAGAATGGAATCAGATGTATCACGAAGTCTGGCGCATCGAGCGCGACTTCTTCTACGACCCGCACTATCACGGCTACGATATCAACGCCGCGGAAAAGGAATTCGCCGCTTACCTCCCGGCGCTCGCGAGCCGAGACGATTTGAATTTCCTGTTCCGCGAGATGCTCAGCTACATGTCCGTGGGACACATGTTCATTCGCGGCGGCGACGAACCCGACACGCCGAAGGTCAGCGTGGGCTTGCTCGGCGCCGATTACAGCCTCGAGAACGGGCGTTACCGGATTGCCAAAGTTTACAGCGGCGAAAACTGGAATCCCGAGTTGAAGGCTCCGCTCACCGAGCCCGGCGTCAATGTGAAGGCCGGCGAGTATCTGCTTGCCGTGAACGGCCGCGAACTGAACTCCTCCGAAAAAATCTACCGCGCATTCCAGGAAACGGCCGGGAAGCAAACCGTGATTCGCGTCGGCCCCAATCCGAACAACACAGGCTCGCGCGAAGTTACCGTCGTACCCATTCCCGACGAACACGCGCTGCGCCACCTCGACTGGATCGAGTCGAATCGTCGCGAAGTCGACAAGCTAAGCGGTGGCAAACTCGCCTACGTCTATCTTCCCGACACCGGTGGCGGCGGTTACACCAGCTTCAACCGCTACTTCTTCGCCCAAGTTGGCAAGGAAGGCGCGATCCTCGACGAGCGCTTCAACCATGGCGGCCAGATCGCCGACTACATCATCGACTACCTGAATCGCAAACCGGAGGCTCTCGTATTTCCGCGCGACGGTGAACGGATGATGGAGCCCTCGATGGCCATCTACGGCCCCAAAGTGATGATCATCAACCAGTTCGCCGGCTCTGGCGGCGACGCGATGCCCTGGCTCTTCCGCAAGGAAGGGGTCGGCCAGATCGTCGGCGTCCGCACTTGGGGCGGTCTGGTTGGCATCGGCGGTTATCCGCAGCTAATCGACGGCGGGCTCGTAACTGCGCCGCGAACCGCGATCTCCGGCATCGCCGGGAAGTGGGAAGTGGAAGGCAACGGAATTCCGCCGGACGTCGAGGTCTGGCAGGATCCGAAGTTGACGCGCGAAGGACACGACCCGCAACTCGAAAAGGCCGTCGATGTGGCGATGCAGGAATTGAAGGAGCATCCGCTCCCGCATTACCCGAAGCCGCCGTACCCGGATCATCACCCGCACCTGCCGCCGCTGCCCAAGCAGTGACGCAAACGGCGCGGCGCTTGGCGCGTTAGGTATGAGGCCGCGCCACGGCCTCAGATTTTCGATAGGGCGCTGCTCGCTACGTCCCTTAAGGGGAGCGCGCCGCTATTTCCGCGCCCTCATCGTTTGTTACGAGGCGGAACTTCAGCTGCGATATCAGCCCGACTTCACAGCGCTTCACAGCGAGAGGATTCATGCCGGCGGGGACTTCGGCCCTGCACCTGATCTCCGTTGCGCCCGGTGTTGCCGAATTTCGATTCCAGCGCTACCGCGACACGTTCCGCCGTTTGTACACGAGTCCGGCGATCAATCCGACAAGACTCAGCGTAGGAACCAGCAAAATCAGAATTCCGTGACGCAGCGCTGCTCGTCCTTGCGGTCCCGATGCTGCGGCGCTCTCATAACACGCTGCGCACCCCTGGGCCGCGGCGCTCCGCACGAGCCCAACGATCAGCGCTATCGCGGCGCCCGCTTGCGAAATCAGGGCACGCTTTAGAGGGCGGCTGCTTGCCATCGTTTTCAGCGGCATTCTTTGCTCCGTCTCCCCTTCACCGCACCAGCATCAACAGCAAAAACAAGAATACCCACAGTCCGTCCATAAAATGCCAGAACATCGCCGCGACTTCGGTCGCCGTTCCCAGCGTTAACCGTCGCGTCGGAAGCCTGAGCACCCAGACTAACGCGATTAACCCGCCCGCCAGATGCAATCCATGCGCGGCGGTAAAAAGATAGAAAAAGCTGCCGCTCGCGTTCGTCGCGAGGTAAACGCCGCTGCTCGCCAGTTCCCGCCACGCAATAATTTGCCCCGCCAAAAAGAAAAGCCCTAAAATCGTCGCCGCGCCCCACCATCGCCGGAATTCCCTGCTGTCGCCCGCGCGAAAACGCCCGCGCGCCTGCGCCAGCGCCACGCTGCTCGCAATCAGAACCAACGTATTCAGCCACAAGATTCGCGGCATCGCGGGCAGCGCAATCCATCCGCTGTTGGGCATTCCCTTGCGCACGATGTACGCACTCACCAGGGCCATGAAAAACATCAGGACGGCGCCGAGCCCCATCGTCACACCCGTAACGTATGCCCGCGGGGGCACGCTTCCGCTCGCAGCAGGCCACTGCATTCCGTCGCCGCCATCGGGCCCGTTTCCGCCTGACGCACCTTCGCCGTTCCCGGCGCCACCCGCGAGCGCCCCGACTGCAATCTGTGCTTCGTCTGTCCGCATTGACATTCCCTATTCTCGCGCGCCCTTCTCCGGTCCCGTCGGCACATCCTGCATGAGAAAATCCTCGGCCGTCCCTGGCACGCTGAACTCGTACGGCCCGCGATAGACGCGTGGATAATTTCCGGCGAAATTATCGTGCGGCGGTGGCGAAGCCGTAATCCACTCGAGGGTCGTGGCCCTCCACGGATTTCTCGGCGCCTTTTCTCCGCGCCGCAGACTCCAGAAAAAGTTCCAAAGAAAGAAAATCTGCGCCGCAGCCGTCGCGAACGCAGCCCACGTGATGAATCTCTGCAACGGTTGCAGCCGCCACAAGTAATCGACCGCCGTGAAATCCGCATACCGGCGGATTCCGCCCGCGAGGCCCACGAAGTGCATGGGAAAGAAAATCAGGTACGCGCCAACGAACGTGCACCAGAAGTGCAGCTTTCCGAGCCTCTCGTTCATCATTCGCCCAAACATTTTTGGGAACCAAAAGTACGTCGCCGCAAAAATTCCGAAGAGCGCCGCAACACCCATGATGAGGTGGAAGTGCGCCACAACGTAATACGTCGCATGCAACATACTGTCCACAGCGGGCTGCGCGAGAAAGAGTCCCGAGAGCCCGCCTGTAACGAAGATTGACACGAATCCCAGTGCAAACAGCATCGCCGTGGTGAACTGCAACTTCCCGCCCCAGATCGTTCCGAGCCAGTTGAAGGTCTTGATCGCCGACGGCACACCGATCGACAACGTCAGCAGCGAAAACGCGAACGCCGAGTACGGGCTCATGCCGCTCACGAACATGTGGTGGCCCCACACGAGAAACCCCAGCAAGCCGATCGCGCATATGGCCCACACCATGGCCTTGTACCCGAAGACCGGCTTGCGCGAAAACGTCGAGAGCAGATGCGATGTCACTCCCATTCCCGGCAAAATCGCTATGTACACCTCGGGGTGCCCGAAAAACCAGAACAGGTGCTCCCACAATAGCGGTGATCCGCCGCTATGACGCTGCAATTGCTCGCTGACCACGGTCGCCGCCGGCACAAAGAAACTCGTTCCCGCTGTCCGATCCAGCAGGAGCATTACCACAGCGGCCAGGAGCACGGCGAATGACAGCAGCGACAGAATCGCCGTCACGAACCACGCCCAGACGGTCAGCGGCATGCGAAACAAACTCATCCCCGGGGCACGCATGTCGATGGTCGTGGAAATGAAATTCAGCGCGCCCAGCAGCATCGCGATGCAGAACACCCCGATGCTGACGAGCCAGATGGTCTGGCCAAGACCCTCGCCCGGTCCGGTCACCTGGCCCAGCGCGCTGAGTGGAGCGTACGCCGTCCATCCGCTGAGCGGCGCGCCGCCCGGAACGAAAAACGCCGAAATCATGCATAGAAACGAGACGAGCGTGATCCAGAACGAAAGCATGTTGAGCCGCGGAAACGCCATGTCCGGCGCGCCAATCTGAATCGGCAGAAAATAATTGCCGAACGCGCCCTGCGGCGCCGTGGTCAGCACGAAAAACACCATAATCGTTCCATGCATCGTCAGCAGCGCCTCGTACTGCTCGGGCGTCATGACTCCGCCCGAAACGAACGGAAGGTGCAGCGCCGGCCATGCGAGATGAAGCCGCATGAAGATCGAGAGCACCACGCCGACGAGCACCGCCGCGAGCGCCAGCGCGTAATACTGAATCCCGATCACTTTGTGGTCCGTGCTGAAAATGTATTTGCGCACAAACCCGCGCGGCGCTCCCGCGGCGGCGTGCTGCCTCGCCGCTTGAGTGCGGGCCGACACTTCGGCTTCCGCGCTCACGCAACGCCTCTTTCTGGTTCAGCGAAATTCACCGGCCGCCTGCCTGCCGAAGCAATTGTTCCTGCCGCTTTAAGAAGCTCTCGTAGTCCGATTCGCTCACGACATTCAGATAACTGTGCATCCGGGAATGCCCGAGCCCGCACAATTGCGTGCACACGATGTCGTAGGTCCCGATTTTATCCGCGGTGAAGTGCAGCGGTACCGTCAGCCCCGGCACGGCGTCCTGCTGCAGGCGCAGCTCGCGGACGAAGACACTGTGGATCACGTCCTGCGACCGGATCAGCAAGTCGATCTCGCGACCAACGGGAACCGTAAGCGTTGGCACGACGATGTCGTCGCGCCCCGCCGGATCGTTGGGATCGAGGCCCAGCGGATTCCCGGTCGACGGGCTGATCAGCTTCGGATCGGTCATGCCAAATCTGCCGTCCGGCCCCGTATAGCGGAAGTTGTAGACGAACTGGCTCGTGGTTACTTCAATGGGAATCGCGCCGGGCGATGCAGGTGTCAGCCGCACGGCTCCCCAGGCCTTGTACCCGAGCAATCCGAGCCCGAGAAAAATGACGGTCGTGGCGAAGGTCCAAAGAAATTCGAGTTTGTTGTTCCCGTGCGAGTAGTGCGCGCCCCGCCCGCTGCCGCGATAACGAAGAACCGCAAACGCCAGCCCCAATTGTGCGAGGATGAAAATCGCCCCCGTGATTGCGAGCGTGAGTTGGTATTGCCGGTCAACTTCTTTGCCAACTGGCGTGATCGCAGCCGGCGGACCCCATTTCCCCCACACAAAAAAATATACCGCCGCGCCCACGAGCCCAGTCAGCGCAACCGCCAGCA
>Ga0209167_10000582_pt1 | contig 25356 bp, 25 predicted proteins | sample Coa_R1_9_FD_187154 | JGI IMG/M metagenome (GOLD analysis project Ga0209167, IMG submission 187154) | Surface soil microbial communities from Centralia Pennsylvania, which are recovering from an underground coalmine fire - Coalmine... | ecosystem: Environmental > Terrestrial > Soil >...
CGCAGATGCTCTGCAGCGCCTTCTGCTCGCTCCAGAATCATTCTGGACCCGATTTGCGCAACAAATCGTCGCCGCCCGGCGCCAGCCCGTTTTGCTCGGTTAACGGCAGCATTCTTGCCCAGCCTCGTCGCCCAAATCACCGCGCCGATGCCCGCAGCCCGCAGATTGAAATGCGCGAGCGGTTCGACGAGGCATGGGGGGTCGGGCAGCACCGCGCGGGCGGCCGGCTCTTCGGGCATTTCCAGGCCGTGACGTAGGACGTGGGCATCGGCCTTGTCGAGAAAGAAGGCATAGGAGCCATCCCCATACGCCAGCCTTTTGGCGAGGTCCGGCGCTAGGTCCACTTCGTCATCGTGCACCGCCAATATCCGGCCCAACAACGTGACGCCCTCAGCGGCGAAACGTCGGAAATCGATGGTGTTGCCGCCAAAGGCGCCAGTGATGAGTGGCTTTGATCGACCCGGCCCGTGCACCGAGGTTTGATCGAAGCCCATGGCGTTCAGCCACCAGACCAGATCCTTGCCGCGGTATCGACGCGGCAAACGCGTGTGCCTTCCTATCGAGAGGTAGACACGGCGGCCCGAGCGCAGCAGTTCTTCGCAGATTTGTGCGCCCGATGCGCCCGAGCCGACCACGAGCACCGCGCCTGAGGGAAGTTGGTCAGGGTTTCGGTACCGGCCGGAATGCACCTGAAAGATACGGGCGTTATCGGCGAAAAGAGACGGGATGACCGGGCGCTGGTAAGGGCCGGTGGCGACGACGACATTTTCGGCTTCGATCTGGCCATCCGGGGTTTGCGCAATGAAGCCGGACTCGCCGGTGCGACGTATCGCCATTACCGAGACACCGCAGCGGATTGGGGCTGCGATGAAGGCGGCATAGCCCATGATGAAATCCACGATCTCGCTGGAGGTTGCAAAGCCGTCCGGATCGGCGTGCGGCAGCGGGAAATTCGGCAGCCGGACCGACCAGTTGGGAAACTGGAATCGGAGGCCGTCCCAGCGTTCCGTCCGCCAACGTTCGGCGATCCGAGATCGCTCAAGCACGAGATGCGGTCGGCCGCGCTGGGTCAGCATGTGGCTCATCGCCAATCCGGCGTGACCACCGCCCACGACAAGTGTCTCTATGCGTTCAGCGGACATCGATTCTTTCGGAGAAGCGAATGCGTCCTCGATACCAGTTTACATGCACTGAGCCGATATTTCGCCAGGCTTTCTGTCCGTCTCGCCGCTTGCTCAGGTTTCCTGCGCTGCGTCCCGGCCTTTCCACTGTTGCCCGATGCCGAGTGGCCTCATCTGCTTGCCAACCCTCCGCCGTTCACCCACACTTCGCGGGTTAGGAATCGGGGATTTCATGTTCGCCATTGCCGTCAGGCTCAGGGGAGCGCACTTCAGTCTGCTCTTGGCGGCGGCGTTCTCAATTTGGCTCTGGCCTAAGGCGAGTCGGGCCTACACCGCCGAGGAGCAGGCTGCCTGCACCGACGATGCATTCCGGCTGTGCAGCGCGGAGATTCCGGATGTCGATCGCGTCACGGCCTGCATGGCCAGGCAGCAATCCGAGCTCAGTCCCGGCTGCAGGGTCTACTTCAGGCCCGATCCCCCTGACCCGCCTGCGGCGAGTGGAAATCCCCTCAGCATCAAGCCGGTGCAGTTGCATAAACCGCACAAGCCGAGGAAGCACAGCCCCAAGAAGTAGGCTTGAGAAGCCCGCGCTGACGGAGCGGCCGCGGATTCATATGATTGTCTTACCCCGGACTCGGTTTGTTCGCGCGGCTGGCGATAGTTTCCCACATCCCCAGCCCGCGATTTCCCTTGGAACCGACCTTTGATTCAACCTCGGGTCCGCCCGAGCCGCCCAGTGTGACTCAAAATCAACCTGACTGACAAATCAGTGGCTTCGCCTCAATTGGCCACATATTTTTCTTCCACGAATCAGCGCGCTGATTCATTTTCGCCATCTGGGGTCAATCTGGAGGCGAAAGGTATGAACGTCATTGTTTTCGCATCGAGGAAGGGCGGCTCGGGAAAAAGTACCTTGGCCGCCCATCTCGCTGCGCATGTCCACAAGGCTACGAAGCCAACCCTGCTTGTCGATGCCGACCCACAGGGATCGCTCACGCTGTGGCACAAGTTGCGGGGCACCAACGAACCGCCGATCAAGACCGCGGTTAATTCCGTCAGCGGGATCCTCGCAGCGGCCAAGCGTGACGGTTTCGAGTGGGTATTCATCGACACGCCGCCGAATCTTTCGGCCGTGGTGGACGATGCCATCAGGAACGCCACCATGGTGGTCATTCCGGCGCGGCCGGGGGTGTTCGACGTCAACGCCGTGCAGGAAACGATACAAATCTGCCGAGCTGCGCGTAAACCCTATGCGGTCGTGCTCAACGGCGCGCCGGCGCGGCGGGACGAGGTGGAAAGTCGCATCGTGACCATTGCGCGGGAAGCACTGGCCAAGTTCCGCGCTCCCGTTTGGGGCGGGCAGATCACCAACCGCGCCGATCTCCTGATGGCGCTCGGCAAGGGTGAGGGCGCCCGCGAATATTTCGCCGAGGGGCGCGCGGCGGCGGAAATCGGCCGGTTGTGGGCTGCGATCGAGCGTTCGGTGAAAGCGATCCGCGGCACGGCGTCGGCGTCCGGCGCGATGCACAAGCAGGCGGCATAGTCTGCCGCACGGGCGGAGGGAAGAAGAACGCGCGGGTCCCGCGCGTTGCTCACCTTCGGCAAGACGTCATCCCGGGTGAGCTATCCGCTCACCCGGGATGACGTTGCACGTTCCGTGAAGAGCGCGCCGCTCAATTCACCATCAGCACATAGAACAAAACGACCGGCGACATGCTCAGGATGACCGACCAGATGCCGACCGCCCAAAGAATGTCCTGGATGCAGAAGCCCAACGGTCTGGGGTCTGCATTGACCTTGGTGTTCATAACGCCCCCGCGTTTCTTGGTTTTTATGGCGGGTATTGATACGCGATGATTTTTAAAAAGCCGGCCGCGAACCCGCTCGCATTTTGAACAAAGCCACTACCGCGGATTAACCACCGACAAAGCGTTTCCAAGCGTGGCACCGGACCGTGAACCGGGCCGGGCATGGGGTGCGCGAAAAGCGCTTCGAACAATGCAAGCGTTTGCGGCGAAGCGAAGAGGCTTTCGCCTCAGCTTCCCATCAACAGGTGCAGGGCCACTACCGGCGTCAGGCCGAGCACGGCAGCCCATAGCCCGAACGAGGACACCAGAAGAAAATCCCGCTTCCTCTCGGCCCATTCGCAATAGGGTGTGTGGATGATCTGAGTGGTCATTGATTCCCCCGCCCTTTGTTTGTCGGGAATTGAATAGGCGCCAACCCCTAAGATACGGACCGGCGGAGGGTTCGGATTTGAGACGGCGCTTTTACCGCGCGTTAACCACGGGAGATTTCCGCTACTGGTATCCCGGACGCGGTGCAGCGCTTTTTAAGCGGTGCGCCGCAGAGCCGGAACCCACAATCGCGGAGAGCAGTTGGACCCCGGATCAGCAGCACATCACGCCGCGAGCCATAGCGCGTCGAAGACGCGCGTGAACGCGCTGGTGGCACTGCGCAGCATCCGGGGAACGAAAGGCGGCTATCGGTCGGCGCGGCCGACCAGATCCATCAGCTCGGCAATCTTGCGACGCGGCCATCGCGGGTTACCGGTCGCAACAGAGCGCGGCTTGCAATCCCACCGACGCCGCTCGATCTCCGCATCCAGCCGCGCCGCAAGCTCCGAACTCACCTCCACCATCGGCAGGCGGACCTCCGCGCTGTCGATCATCCCGGTGCGCGAGAGCCAATACTTGGCCGGCGCCGGGCTTGGTTCGGCGAACAGCAATCTGGTCAGCTCGGATACGACGTCCCAGTGCGCCAGCGCGGCGTCGCGGTTGCCTTCCTTCCAGAGCGTGCGAATGGCCGCAAACGTTTCCGTCTCGACATGGGCCGAGAGCAGGATCGCGCCGTCGGCGCCATCCGTCAGCGCGTCATAATATTGTGCGTCCTCGCCGGTCAGAATCCGAAAGCCTGGTGGCCGCCGCCGCAACAGATCGATCGAATGGGCGCGGTCGGCGCCGCAATCCTTCAGGCCGACGATGTTTTGATGCTGTGCGAGTTCAAGCAGCGTCGCGTTGTCGAGATTGACGGAGGTGCGATAGGGGATGTTGTAGAGCACGATCGGCCAGGAGGCGTGATCGGCGAGAGCGGTGAAATGCTGGAGCATGCCGCGCTGGGAAGGTCGCGAGTAATAGGGGCTTGCGATCAAATAGCCGTCGATTCCCCAGGCCGCGGTCTCGTCCAGCGTGTCGCACATCTTTCTGGTATGGCTGCCAGATAGCCCGAGACAGATCGGCATGTAACGCGCGCGTCCGGCGATTTCCTCTCGCGTTACGGCCACGATCCATTCCAGCTCCGCCATGCCAAGCGTCAGGCCTTCGCCCGAGGTGGCGGCGAGAATCAGCCCGTCGACGGGTAAGCCTGCGTAATGGCGCACCAGCCGCCGCAGCGAGGTCTCATCGACGACACCGTCGCGAAACGGCGTGATGAGCGGCAGCCAAAGGCCGTGCAGCAAAGATCGAAGGCCGGAAGTTCGAAGGGCATTCATGGTCCATCTCCTTGAACGATTGAGCCGGAGACGGGACAAGAAAAAACCCCGCACTCGCGGCGGGGTTTTTTCGGATCGGGCTGAAGCGAGAAGTCTATCGCGCGCGCCGATTCGAAGCCCCCGGAACGGAGGCTTTTTTCGACAGCGCGGCGATGCACGGAATCGTGATCATTTGACGATGATGATGCGGGCGCGTTCCGCTGTCAACGGAGGCGCGCGTACGGAGCTTGGAATGGGCCACGAAAAAAAGCCGGGCTCGTGAGAGCCCGGCTTTGAGTATTGGCCACGTGGGGCCGACACAATCACCTTCCAAGAGGGATAACTGAAACGCCCGCGCCACTGGAGGAGGGGGACATATTTGCAACGCGGAAGCTCAGTGTGACACGAGTATTGTCTGCGTTGCCGCCCTGCAGCAACCGCCCGCGCCGCATGTCAGTCATGCGGAGAGTAGGGGCTTATCGAGCGATAATTAAGACGGCCAGCGCTGCGCCTTGCTGACCACGAAGTCGCGGAATACCTGCACCCGGGCCACCGTCTTCAATTCCTCGGGATAAACGAAGTAGGTATCTAGCTGAATAGAATCCGATTCTCCGAAAAGCTGGACCAGGCGATTGTTTTCCTCGACCAGGTAATCGGGGAGTGCAGCGATTCCCAAGCCCTGCTGGCACGCACGCACCAGGCCGAGGATGTTGTTGACCCTGAAATAGGCCTCGCGCGGACCCGAACCATTGCGGCCGGCCTCGATCAGCCAGTTGCGGTTCTGCAGATGCGGCGCAACCTGTGTGTCGCTCAGCGTGATGATGCGGTGCGCGTCGAGTTCGTCGAGCGTGCGCGGTGTGCCGAAGCGCTTGATGTATTCCGGCGAGCAATAGGCGTGGAAACCCATCGCGAACAGCTTGCGCTGGATCAGGTCGGGCTGCGTCGGCTTGCGGGTACGGATCGCGACATCGGCCTCGCGCATCGAGAGGTCGAGTTCCTCGTCGGTAACGATCAGGGCAATCCGGATCTCCGGATAAAGCGCGGTGAATTCCCCGAGCCGCGGGATCAGCCAGTTGATGCCGACGCCCTGGGTGGTGTTGATCTTGAGGTCGCCGCTCGGCCGCTCGCGGCTGTCGGTGAGTTTGGCGCGCGCGGCCTGCAACTGCATGAACACGTCATGCGCGGTGCGAAACAGCAGGTCGCCCTGCTCGGTCAGAATCAGACCGCGGGCATGGCGATGAAACAGCGAAACCGAGAGCTCCTGCTCCAGCGCGCTCACCTGCCGTGAAACGGCCGATTGCGAAAGGCCGAGCTGCTCGCCGGCATGCGTGAAGCTCCCCGCTTCCGCCGCTGCGTGAAACACCTTCAGCTTATCCCAGTCCATATCCGAAAATCCGTCGCGGGTTCGAGGCATGATTCATTCCGCCGCCGCGCGGTCGCTGGCGCGCAGCGCGATAAAGCGTTCGGCTTCAAGGGCGGCCATGCAGCCGAGGCCTGCGGCCGTGACTGCCTGCCGCCAGGTTTCGTCGGCGACGTCGCCGGCGGCAAATAGGCCGGGCACCGAGGTCGCGGTCGAGTTCGGCGCCACCTCGACATAGCCCGACGGTTTCAGCTTGACCTGGCCGACCACAAGTTCGGTCGCCGGCGCATGACCGATCGCGATAAAGACGCCATCGGCCGGCACTTCGCTTAAGTTCCCGGTCTTGACGTTCTTCAGCCGGACATGGGTGACCTTGCCTGGGCTGTCGGTGCCGCGGATTTCGTCGATCGCGCAGTCCCACACCACCTTGATCTTGGGATTCTTGAACAGGCGGTCCTGCAGGATGCGCTCGGCGCGGAAATGGTCGCGGCGGTGCACGATCGTCACCTGCGAGGCGAAGTTGGTCAAAAACAGCGCTTCCTCGACCGCGGTGTTGCCGCCGCCGACCACGACGACTTCCTTAGCACGGTAGAAAAATCCGTCGCAGGTCGCACAGGCCGAGACGCCAAAGCCCTTGAATTTCTCCTCCGACGGCAGGCCAAGCCAGCGCGCCTGCGCGCCGGTAGCGAGGATGACGGTCTCGGCGAGATAGATGTCGCCAGAGTCGCAGGTCAGGCGGAACGGCCTTTGCGCCAGCTCGAGCTTGGTGACGAGATCGGTGACGATCCTGGTCCCGACATGGGCCGCCTGTTTTTCCATCTGCTCCATCAGCCACGGACCCTGGATCACGTCGGCAAAGCCCGGATAGTTCTCGACATCCGTAGTGATGGTGAGCTGTCCGCCTGGCTGAATGCCCTGAATCAGCACCGGCTCGAGCATGGCGCGCGCAGCGTAGATCGCGGCGGTATACCCGGCCGGGCCGGAACCAATGATGACGACCTTCGCATGAATTGGGGCAGACATAGACAGGGTCTCGCTCAAAGGGAATTTGGCGGGCGCTCGGGCCGAATTCGCCCAAGAAGGCACCGCAACGGCGCCAAAAGCGTCAAATCCAACTCTAAGACATCTGGCGAGCCATGCAAGAATTGCAATCCAAATAAGCAAAATTTCCCGTGAGCAGGGGGATATGGCGCATCGCACGCGCAATAAAATTGCGCAGCCAAGGCGAGCTGGGTTAAGAGTGTTGCGACTACAACCCGCAAGCCGTTTTCGGGCTTTAAGGACCGGGACCCGCGTGTCGAAGAATATTGACGCGATCGACCTCAAAATCCTCAGCGAGATCCAGGCCGACGGCCGAATCACCAACGTCGAACTGGCCAAACGCGTCGGCATTTCTCCGCCGCCTTGCTTGCGCCGGGTGCGAACGCTGGAAGAGGCCGGCTACATCCAGGGCTATCGCGGGCTATTGGATCCGCGAAAGCTCGGCTTCGACGTAACGGTGTTTGCGTCCGTGCATTTGTCCAGCCAGGCGGAAGCCGATTTGCGCGCGTTCGAGGATTTCGTGCGCGGTGAGCCTTTGGTGCGGGAATGCTGGATGCTGTCGGGCGAGGTCGACTTCATCCTGAAATGCGTAGCCCCCGACATGGCGACGTTCCAGGATTTCGTCACGCATCTGACCGCGGCGCCGCACGTGCGCAACGTGCGGACGTCGCTGGTGCTGCATAACTCGAAATACGAAGCCGCGGTGCCGCTCGATCTGAAGGCGTCGGGTTGAGTCTTTTCGTCATTCCGGGATGGTGCGTTAGCACCAGACCCGGAATGACGACTTCGGCCCTCAGCTCTTCCTGCCCATCGCCGCGTCGAGGCTGTACGGCCCGCCGCCGGCGGTCGCCAGATACAGACACGCAAAGCAGAACAGGATCGCCGCGGTGCCGTTGTTGAAGACCGGGAAAAACACCGGCGAGCCGGTCTTGAACATATGGCCGAGGAAATAGGCAAACGCCATTTCACCCGAAAGGACGAAGGCTGCGATCCGCGTGAACAGGCCGACGATCAACAGCGCGCCGAGCACCAGTTCGAGCGTGCCGGCCGCGCCGATCAACGAAAACAATTCGACTTTTGCAAACGGGTTGCCGGGTGGAAATTTCAGGATCTTGGCGGCGCCGTACTGAAACAGCAGAAGGCCGGTGATAAAGCGAAACAGGCTAAGAGCCGCCGGCTGAAATCTGGAAAACGTTTGGTCCATGTCATATTCCCTGTTTGACACGCTGTTTTTGGCGCTGCGGTGCGCGCCGCGATCCTGCAATGGAACACTCCTGCCTGAAAAATATTCCGGCGGAAAACAGCGCAGATCGCGGCGGAACAACAAAGCCGCGCGAACCGGCGCGGCTTTGTTCAATGGCGTATCGTTATCCCGGCTGTGCGGAAATCAGCGCCACTCGACCTTGGTGATCTCGTAGGCCTTGGGCCCGCCGGGAGCCATGACTTCCACGGACGCGCCCTTCTTCTTGCCGATCAGCGCGCGTGCGAGCGGCGAGGTGATGGAGATGCGGCCCTTCTTGGCGTCGGCCTCCGGTTCGCCGACGATCTGCCACACCGCCTTCTTGTCGGTGTCCTCGTCGACCAGCGTCACGGTGGCGCCGAACTTGATGGTGTCGCCGGACAGCTTGGAGATGTCGATAACGTCGGCGCGCGCCAGCTTGTCCTCAAGCTCGGCGATACGGCCTTCATTATGCGACTGTTCTTCCTTCGCGGCGTGATATTCCGCGTTCTCCGAAAGGTCGCCATGCGAGCGCGCTTCGGCGATATGCTCGATGATGCGCGGGCGCTCCACCGACTGGCGCTGCTTCAACTCGTCCTCGAGCGCGGCATAGCCGAGCGAGGTCATCGGAACCTTTTCCATCATCTTCTTTATCCTTCAATCGCGCGGGCTGCCCGTAAGGCGCACGCGCGAAGCGTCTTTCAGGTCAGGCTATTGCGGCCGGAAACACAACCCGTCAGCGTATTAAATTTCGGCCCCGCAAAGGGCTGATTCAACATCGATTCGGGCGGAGTGGTCCCAGCCAGCCGGCTTTACTGCCAATCATTAAGCGGGCGCTTTATGGCCCGCTGATGATCGGTTCTCGGAAAAATAACTCTGCAACGTGCGGACCTCAAGGTCCCCGCCGAGATAGGCGCGGATGCCTTGAGCAGCCGCCACGGCGCCCGAAAGAGTGGTGTAATATGGCACTTTATGCAAGAGGGCGGCGCGGCGCAACGAGCGGCTGTCGGCCAGCGCCTGGGGGCCCTCGGTGGTATTAAAAACGAGCTGAATGTCGCCATTTGTGATGGCGTCAACGATATGCGGCCGGCCCTCCAGCACCTTGTTAACCTTTTCGGTCGGCACCCCGCTGTCGGCAAGGAAACGCTGGGTGCCTGAGGTCGCCATCACCTTGAAGCCGAGCGAGTATAATAGCCGCACCGCGTCAACGATGCGGGTCTTGTCGATCTCGCGCACCGAGACGAACACCGTGCCCCTGCGGGGCACGCGGGTGCCGCCGCCGAGCTGGCTCTTGGCAAAGGCGATCTCGAACGTGCGGTCGATGCCCATCACCTCGCCGGTCGATCGCATCTCCGGGCCGAGCACGGTGTCGACGCCAGGGAAGCGCGCGAACGGAAATACCGATTCCTTGACGCCGACATGGCCGGGCTTGCGTTTCTTCAGGTCGAAATCTGCAAGCTTCTCGCCGGCCATCAGCCTGGCGGCAATCTTCGCCACCGGCATTCCGATCACCTTGGCGACGAACGGCACGGTGCGCGAGGCGCGCGGGTTGACTTCGAGCACGTAGATCTCGCCGTCCTTGATGGCGTACTGCACGTTCATCAGGCCGACCACGTCGAGCCCGAGCGCAAGCTCGCGGGTTTGCCGCTCGAGCTCGGCGATGGTTTCGCCGTTGAGCGAATGCGGCGGCAGCGAACAGGCGCTGTCGCCGGAGTGAATACCGGCCTCCTCGATGTGTTCCATGATGCCGACGATGAAAGTGTCCTTGCCGTCGCACAGGCAGTCGACGTCGATCTCGGTGGCATCCGACAGATAGCGGTCGAACAACAGCGGATTGGTGCCGAGCACGGTGTTGATCTGGCCGGTCTTGTCGTTCGGATAGCGCGCCTTGACGTCGCCCGGCACCAGCTCCGGCAGGGTGCCGAGCAGGTAGTCGCCGAGCTGGCTTTCCTCGCGGATGATCTGCATCGCGCGGCCGCCGAGCACGTAGGACGGGCGCACCACCAGCGGCAGCCCGAGGTCGGCGGCGACGAGGCGCGCCTGCTCGACCGAGTAGGCGATGCCGTTCTTCGGCTGCTTCAGCCGCATCTTGTCGAGCACGCGCTTGAAGCGGTCGCGGTCTTCGGCAAGATCGATGGCATCGGGCGAGGTGCCGAGGATCGGCACGTTGGCGGCCTGGAGTGGATGCGCGAGCTTGAGCGGGGTCTGCCCGCCGAATTGCACGATCACGCCATGCAGATGGCCGTTCTGCTTTTCGGTTTCGATGATCTCGAGCACGTCCTCGGCCGTCAGGGGCTCGAAATACAAGCGGTCGGCGGTGTCGTAGTCGGTCGATACCGTCTCCGGATTGCAGTTGATCATGATGGATTCGAAGCCCGCGTCGTGCAAAGCGAAACAGGCGTGGCAGCAGCAATAGTCGAACTCGATGCCCTGGCCGATCCGGTTGGGACCGCCGCCGAGAATAATGACCTTGTTCTTGTTCGAAGGTGCGCACTCGTCCGCGGCTCGGCCTGCGAAAGGCGCCTCATAGGTCGAATACATGTAGGCGGTGGGAGAAGCGAATTCGGCCGCGCAGGTATCGATGCGCTTGAAAACGGGGCGAACGGCGAGCGCATGGCGGCGCGCCTTCACCTCGGCTTCGGTCGTTTCAGTGAGCACGGCAAGCCGCGCGTCGGAAAAGCCCATCGCTTTGAGCGTGCGCATGCCGAAGGCATTCTCCGGCAGGCCGCTCTTCCGTACCCTTTCCTCCATCTCGACGATGCCGCGCATCTCGCCAAGGAACCACGGATCGATCTTGCAGGAGGTGAAGATCTCTTCATTGCTCCAGCCAAGCCGCATCGCCTGCGCCACCTGCAACAGCCGGTTCGGCGTCGGCGTGCCGAGCGCGGCGCGGATCGCGTTCTTGTCGTCGCCGCGGCCGAGCCCCTCGATCTCGATCTCGTCAAGCCCGGTGAGCCCGGTCTCCAGCCCGCGCAGCGCCTTTTGCAGGCTCTCCTGGAAGGTGCGGCCGATCGCCATGACTTCGCCGACCGATTTCATCGAGGTGGTCAGCGTGGTCGAGGCGCCGGGAAATTTTTCGAACGCAAAGCGCGGCAACTTGGTGACGACGTAATCGATGGTCGGCTCGAACGAGGCCGGCGTCGCGCCGCCGGTGATATCGTTGGCGATCTCGTCCAGCGTGTAGCCGACGGCGAGTTTCGCGGCGACCTTGGCGATCGGAAAGCCGGTGGCTTTCGAGGCCAGCGCCGAAGAGCGCGACACCCGCGGGTTCATCTCGATCACGACCATGCGCCCGTCGGCCGGATTGACGCCGAACTGCACGTTGGAGCCGCCGGTCTCCACCCCGATCTCGCGCAGCACCGCGATCGCGGCATCGCGCATGATCTGGTATTCCTTGTCGGTGAGCGTGAGCGCCGGCGCGACCGTGATGGAATCGCCGGTGTGCACGCCCATCGGATCGAGGTTCTCGATCGAGCAGACGATGATGCAATTGTCCTTTTTGTCGCGCACCACCTCCATCTCGAACTCTTTCCAGCCGAGTACGGATTCCTCGATCAGCACCTCGTTGGTCGGCGAGGCGTCGAGCCCGCGCTCGATGATGTCGATGAACTCTTCCTTGTTGTAGGCGATGCCGCCGCCGGTGCCGCCCATGGTGAAAGAGGGGCGGATGATCGCGGGCAGGCCGATCTCGGAGAGCGCCATCAGCGCCTCGCCGAGCGCCTGTTCCTGATAGTGCTTCCTGCGCTCGTTCTCGCCGAGCGTCCATTGCCGTTCGAACTCTTCCAGCGCGCCGCCTGAGAGTTGGTCGCGATCGGCGAGATATTTGTCGCGATCGGCCTTCTTCAACGCAGACGCGTTGGCAAGCCGCGACTTCGGCGTCTGCAGCCCGATTTTTTCCATGGCGTTGCGGAAGAGCTGGCGGTCTTCCGCCTTGTCGATCGCGTCCGCCGTGGCGCCGATCATCTCGACGTCGAATTTGGCAAGCGTGCCCAGCCGGCGCAGCGACAGCGCGCAGTTCAGCGCGGTCTGTCCGCCCATGGTCGGCAGCAGCGCGAAGCCGCCGGGAATGACGTGGCGTTCCTTCTCGATGATCTTGGCGACGATCTCGGGCGTGATCGGCTCGATATAGGTGGCGTCTGCGAGCTCCGGGTCGGTCATGATCGTCGCCGGATTGGAATTGACCAGCACGATGCGATAGCCCTCTTCCTTCAGCGTCTTCACCGCCTGCGTGCCCGAATAGTCGAATTCGCAGGCCTGGCCGATCACGATGGGGCCGGCGCCGATGATCAGGATGGTGGAGATGTCGGTTCTTTTGGGCATTGCGGCTCAATCGTGGATCGGACAGGGATTTGCGACAGCAAATGGCGGTGCTAAAGCCCTCTCCCCGTTGGGGAGAGGGTTGGGTGAGGGGGCTCGGCTATGAACAAGCAAGCGCGCGCTCTGCGACGCCAGATGACCGAAGCAGAAAAGGTAATGTGGAGCAAACTGCGAGATCGGCGGTTCGACGGCGTCAATTTCAAACGGCAGAAGCCGATCGCAGGCTATATTGTCGATTTTGTTGCGCTGGATTTGAAGGTCATCGTCGAACTCGATGGTGGGCAGCATGCCGAGAGGGTTGAAGAGGACGCCGCACGGTCGAGGGTGCTCGAGGAATCCGGATATCACGTCGTAAGATTCTGGAATCATGACGTTTTGAGAAACATCGAGGGCGTTCTTGAGTCGCTTGTTCAAGAGCTAAATCTCTCCCGCTGATCCCCCTCACCCCAACCCTCTCCCCTCTGGGGAGAGGGGGCAGACCGCGTCGTGCTGTAAAATCGAGGCACAAAAAAAGGGCGCGCCTGCCGCGCGTCCCTCAAACCCGGCGCTTGGGATCAACCTCGCGCGCGGGTGGTCTTTAGACCAGATTCCGCAGTCGCGAAAGGGCTTTACAAGCCCCATCAACCGCCATTTTCAACGATTAAGCCATCCAGGGCGCGATCCCAGTCCGTCCACGCTTTCGCTGGCTCAAGCTACGCCGGACACGCTTTGCCCTGCCGCTCCGGCGCGGCGGCGCCACGCGTAGCCCGTCAGGGCGAAGCGTGGAGGCCCGGCCTGGATTTGAACCAGGATAAAGAGCGATGCATTGCTCTCGCGTCGACGCTTTCCGCCACCGGGCCGATCCCATCTTCCCCGATCAGACCGTGGAGGGCCACGTCTTGCCGCGATTAACCCTAACCGCGATCGGCCAAAATCATGGGGGCGAAAACGCGTGCCGCGCGACGAAGGTCATCCGCCACGGGTTGTGCCCGATATTGAAAGCCGCGCGCGAGGCGGCAAATCCGTTTGCTGCGAGCTTGGCGATCATCTCGTCTTCGCCGTAACGCTGCAAGCCGACGCGGCTGCGCAATTGCCGGTAGTCCGACAAGGCGGTCGAGATCAGCCCGATCAGCGCGTCGCGCAGAAAGCCGCTGGCCCTTGCGAAGCGCAACAGCGCCAGCACGTCGGTGAACATGCCGACTTCCGGGCGCAGCACGTCGCCGAGGATCAGCCGGCCGCCGGGCTTCAACAGCCGCCGGACGGTGGCGAAGGCGGTGTCGAGTTCGGCCGGCGTCATGTATTGGGCGACCGAATTCATCACCGCCAGATCGATCGATTGTTCGGTCATTTTCCGCAAGTCTTCGAGCGAACGCACCCTGATCTTGGTGTTGGGAGCAAAGCGCGCGATCAGCCGGCCGCGTACGCCAGGGGCGGGCTCGGCCAGATAGAGTTTTGCGCAGGCCTGCGCGACCTTCGCCGCCGACAATGCCTCGCCGCAGGCATAGTCGAGCACCACCGCATCGGCTGAGCCGATATAGCCAATGATGTCGCGCGCGATCCGCTCGAAATGCAGATCGCGGTGCAACTTGCTCGCATAGATCGTATGCGTCGAATCGTAATAGTCGATCCAGTCGTCCATCGGTCGTCCCGCGCCGGAACCGGCAGCAAAATGATGCGTTAGATGGTCCCGCGGCCGATGTCCATTGCCGCCTTCGCCGTCGCGATCGACCTCTGCGCGATCGCGATGTGGGTCGGGCAATGCCGGCAAATCCTGAGCCCGGCGCATCAACGCCTGATCCCACTGATTCCAAAGTCTGACCGGCAGTCCGTGCGGACCGGCGTCGCCTGACCGAGGTCAGCCGCTCACATTCCCTTCGGCGTATCCGTGGGAAGCTCGAAAACCAGACACGTCGTGGTGGCGTGCGCGAGCAGGCGGCCCCGGGCGTCGGTAATGCGCGCTTCCGCGGTGGCGGCGCGGCGGCCGACATTGAGCGTGCGGCCCTCCGATCGCACCACGCCTGTGTCCTTGGTCATGCCGCGGATGAAGCTGATCTTGAATTCGAGCGTGGTGTAGCCGCTTCCCGGCGGCAACATCGAATGCACGGCGAGCCCCATGGCCGAATCCAGCAGGATGGCCGCATAGCCGCCATGCACCGAGCCGATCGGATTGTAGTGCCGGAAGCCAGGGATGCTGTGGAAGGCGACCACGCCGGGCTCGGCCGCGGAATCGAAGGGTTCGATAGTCTGCATGATCGGCGGCGCCGGCAGCCTGCCGTCGAAAATGGCGCGGACGAAATCGAGGCCCGCCATCGTCGCTACAACGTCGGGGGACGTCACGCCATATTCGATCTTGGGGGAGGGTGGGGTGGCCATGGAGCGCCTATCTATCGATGATGATTATCATACTAAATGATACCCCGTCATTGCGAGCGCAAGCGAAGCAATCCATTGGATCGCGAAGCAAGGTCTGGGTTGCTTCGTCGCTTACGCTCCTCGCAATGACGGCAGAATTACGCCCTCTTCTTCTTCCGCATCAAATCAGCAAAGCGCTCGAACAGATAATGCGAGTCGCGCGGACCTGGCGAGGCTTCCGGGTGGTACTGCACCGAGAACACTGGTCGGTCGTCGAGCTGGATACCGCAATTCGAGCCGTCGAACAGCGAGACATGGGTTTGGGTCGCGCCTTTGGGCAGGGTTGTCTGATCGACGGCGAAGCCGTGGTTCATCGAGGTGATCTCGACCTTGCCCGTGGTTTCGTCCTTGACCGGATGATTGGCGCCGTGATGGCCCTGATGCATCTTTTTGGTCTTGGCGCCGACCGCGAGCGCAAGCATCTGATGGCCGAGACAAATCCCGAAGGTCGGCGTGCCCGATTTGATCACCTTCTGGATCACGGGGACGGCGTACTTGCCGGTCTCGGCGGGATCGCCGGGGCCGTTCGACAAGAACACGCCGTCGGGCTTCATCGCCAGAATGTCTTCGGCCGAGGTGGTCGCGGGCACAACCGTGACCTTACAGCCGGCACCGGCGAGCAGCCGCAGAATGTTGCGCTTGATGCCGTAGTCGACCGCCACCACGTTGAATTCGGGTTCGGTCAGTCGGCCAAAGCCCTTGTCCCGGTCCCAGGGCGTTTCGTCCCAGGTGAAGCGCTGGCCGCAAGTCACCATCGGCACCAGGTCCATGCCCTCAAGACCCGGCCACTCCCGTGCCTCTTCCTTCAACCCGTGCACATCGAACTCGCCATTCTCGGCATGCGCGATCACGGCGTTAGGCATGCCCTTCTCGCGGATCAGCGCCGTCAACGCGCGAGTATCGATACCGGAAAGACCGATGATGCCGCGCGCCTTGAGCCATTGGTCGAGGTGCCGGGTGGCGCGGTAATTCGAGGGATCGGTGATCGCAGCGCGCAGGATCACTCCACGCGCGCCCGGCGTCGCCGCCATGTTCACCGTCTCGATGTCATCGTCATTGGTGCCGACATTGCCGATATGCGGGAAGGTGAAGGTGATGAGCTGTCCGGCATAGGAGGGATCGGTGAGGATCTCCTCATAGCCGGTCATCGCGGTGTTGAAGCAGACCTCGCCGACCGCATGACCCTCCGCGCCAAGACCAAAACCCTCCAGCACGGTTCCATCGGCCAGCACGAGGAGCGCGGTCGGCTTGTGGTCCGGCCAGGCTGAGGCATTTTCGGTTTGGGTCATGAGCGAATTACATAGTCTTCGCATGCTTGGGCGTCAAAGCCGGAAGTGGCCGATTCACATGCAGTTTGCGCATATTTTCCGCGATCCTCATGCTGAGGAGGCCGCACTGCGGCCGTCTCGAAGCATGAGGCTGGCGAGAACGGTAACTTTCGTCCATCCTTCGAGACGCGCGCTGCGGCGCGCTCCTCAGGATGAGGGCGGAAGTCTTGGAGGCACCCTGTGATGTTTGGGAGCGGGCTGTGACGAATACGCTGCCGATCTTGCTTGTCCCCGGGCTGGTGTCGTCGCCGCGGATATTCGCGCCCATCGTGCCCGCGTTGTGGCAGGTGGGCCCGGTCATGGTGGCCAACCATATCCGCGACGATACAATGGCTGCGATCGCCAGGCGAATTCTCGCCGAGGCGCCGCCGCGCTTCGCGCTCGCCGGCCATTCGATGGGCGGTTACATAGCCTTCGAGATCGTGCGGCAGGCGCCGGAACGGGTGCTCAAATTGGCGCTGATCAATACCCAGGCGCGGCCTGATCCGCCGGAAGCGACCGCCCGCCGCCGCGGCCAAATCGCGCGGGCAAACGCGGGCGAATATCGCGGTATCCTCGATGAATTATTTCCGCTGTTCGTGCATCCCTCGCGCCGCGACCGTTCCGATCTGCGTCAGCTCGTGTACGATATGGGGGATGACGTCGGCGTCGAAGGCTTCATCCGCCAGCAGACCGCTATCATCGCGCGGGCCGATTCCCGCCCGACCCTTGCGACGATCGCCTGTCCGACGCTGGTGCTGACGGGGGAAGAGGACAACACCATCCCCAACAAGCTGTCGAAAGAGATGGCGGACGGCATTCCGGGGGCGAAACTCGCGATCCTTGCCGATTGCGGCCACCTTCCGCAACCCGAGCAGCCGGAGGCGACCGCGAACGCCATGCTCGAATGGCTGCGGAGTTAGTTGTTTCGGTCGGGCAAAACGCCTAGATCAGAGGCAAGCGGGATTGAGGCTTCGCGACTTGGGGCTTCTCGAGAGGACAAAAGACGATGCTGCGCGACGACATCAACAATGCGGTCAAGGAAGCGATGAAGGCCAAGGACGAGCGCAAGCTCTCCACGCTTCGGATGGTCAATTCGACCATCAAGAATGCCGACATCGCCGCGCGTGGGGAAGGAAAACCGCCCCTGAGCGACGCCGACCTGCTCGGCGTGTTCCAGAAAATGATAAAGCAGCGCCAGGAATCGGTCGAATTGTACGACAAGGGCGGCCGCGCCGAGCTCGCCGCGCAAGAGCGCGAGGAGATCGCGATCATCTCGGCTTATCTTCCGAAACAAATGTCGGACGCCGACGTGACGGCGGCGATCAAAGCCGCCATCGCCGAGACCGGCGCCGCCGGCATGAAGGACATGGGCAAGGTGATCGCGGTGCTGAAGACGAAATACGCAGGCCAGATGGATTTCGGCAAGGCAAGCGGGCTGGTAAAGGCCGCGTTGACGAGGTGAGTTTTCGTCGTCCCTGCGAAAGCAGGGACCCATACCCCGCGGCAGCAGTAGTTAAGCGATCCGGTGGACACCTTTGCTAGACAACTACTCCCTGTGGTTATGGGTCCCTGCTTTCGCAGGGACGACGCGCAATTTTCGCAAGGTGTGAAAAATTCGAAGGCTTCTCTCATGCTCACCGAAACCACCGACTACGAAAAACTCTACCGCGATTTCCGCTGGGACATCCCGGCGCGCTTCAACATGGCGACCGCCTGCTGCGACCGTCACGCCGACGGCTCGGGCCGGTTGGCGCTGATCTATGTCGATGAGGATGGCGGCGTGCAACGCACCTCGTTCGACGGGTTGGCTGCGATGTCGCGCCGCTTCGCCAATGTGCTGAAGGCCGACGGTCTCGTCCGCGGCGATCGGGTTGCGCTTTTTCTCTCGCAATCCCTTGAGCTGCCGGTGGCGCATCTAGCGGCGTTTCGTTCCGGCCTGGTGTCGATCCCGCTGTTCGCGTTGTTCGGCGAGGACGCGCTGGCGTTTCGTCTGTCGAATTCCGGCGCCAAAGCCGTGGTCACGGATGCGGGCGGGTGGGAGAAGCTGAAGAAAATCCGCAATCGGCTTGCCGACCTCAGATGCGTCTATCTCATCGGCGAGGAGGCGCCCGCCGGGACGAAATCATTCTGGTCCGAGATCGAGGCGGCTTCGAGCGAATTTGCCACCGTCGATACCGCGGCCGACGATCCCGCGATGATCATCTACACCTCGGGCACGACGGGAAACCCAAAGGGCGCGCTGCATGCCCATCGCGTGCTGCTCGGCCATCTGCCCAGCGTCGAGATGGTGCATGATTTCTTCCCCAAGCCGGGCGATGTAATGTGGACGCCGGCCGACTGGGCCTGGATCGGCGGATTGTTCGATGTGCTGCTGCCGGCCTGGTATCACGGCGTGCCGGTGGTCGGACACCGCGCGCGGAAATTCGATCCCCAGGCGGCCATGCAGTTGATGGCCGATCACGCCGTGCGCAACGTGTTCCTGCCGCCGACCGCGCTGAAGCTGATGCGGCAGGCCGAGGTCAGGCACTCGGGCGTGAAGTTGCGCAGCATCTTCACCGGCGGCGAATCGCTCGGCGTCGAGCTGTTGGACTGGGTGCGCACGACCTTCGGCATCGAAGCCCATGAAGTGTTCGGCCAGACCGAATGCAACCTCGCGGTCGGCAACAACGCAAAACTGTTCCCGATCAGGCCGGGCTCGATGGGCAAGGCGACGCCGGGCTTCGACGTTCGCATCGTCAATGAGCAGGGCAAGGAATTGCCGCGGGGTCAACGCGGCATCATCGGCGTGCGCCAGCCGAACCCGATCACCATGATCGAGTACTGGAAGAATCCGGAAGCCACGCAAAAGAAATTCGCCGGCGAATTCCTGCTCACCGGCGATCTCGGCCGGCAGGATGAGGACGGTTATTTCTGGTACATGAGCCGCGAGGACGACGTGATCACCAGCGCGGGCTATCGCATCGGGCCTTCCGAGATCGAGGACACCTTGCTCAAGCATCCGGCGGTGGCGATGGCGGCAGTGGTAGGCATTCCCGATCCCGTGCGTACCGAATCGATCAAGGCGTGGATCGTGCTGCGCCCTGGCTTTGCGCCGGGCGATCGGCTCGCGCGCGAGATCCAGGATTTCGTCAAGGTGCAACTCGCCGCGCACGAATATCCCCGCTTCGTGCAGTTCACCGACGCCTTGCCCATGACCGCCACCGGCAAGGTGATACGGCGTGAGCTGCGGGCGCTGGGGTGATCTTTCTCCTAGCCTCTCCCCGCTTGCGGGAGAGGTCGCCGCGCACTTCGCGCGGCGGGTGAGGGGGAGTCTCCGCATATCTTTGCCTTACGAACTTGCGGAGAGAAGCCCCTCACCCCAACCCTCCCCGCAAGCGCGGGGCGAGGGAGCGCGGCTGCGAACGCAGGGACGACGAGAGAGAGTACCGCGCCTTGGTCCCCCGTCTTCTTTCGGCGCGCGCGTTTCGCTGTGCTAGCGTTTCGACGAGCCAACAAAGATTGGCTGTGTCAGCCTGGGTGGAAAAAACATGAACCGTTACGTCAAGCCGGCAACCTGTCTCTCGGTATTTTTCATGCTCTGCGGCGGCGCGCTCGCCCAGAGCCAGGTGATCGGGGCGCCGCCCGAAGCCTCCAACATGAAACTCGTCGGCTACAACGACCTGCAGGCGCGCAGCGCCTATCAGCCGACCATCCATCATCAGGGCGATCGCTGGATCGCCTATATCGGCCACCACGGCGGAACCGACGCGAGTCCAAGCCCCGTCAATCCCATGACCGGCAAGGCCGAGCCGAACGGCACCTCGATCATCGACGTCACCGATCCTGCGAACCCGAAATATCTGCGTCACATTCCGGGACGGGAGGGAAAGTATGAAGGCGGCGGCGCGCAGATGGTGCGCGTTTGCGACGGCAAGTCGCTGCCCAAGGGCGATCCGAACGCGCTCTATATGTTGCGCACGTTCGGCGGCGAAGCGCATGAGATCTGGAACGTCGCCGACCCCGTCAATCCCGTTCTCATCACCCGGATCGGCGGTCTGAAGGACACGCACAAGAACTGGTGGGAATGCGAGGGCGGCATCGCCTTTCTGGTGTCGGGCCTGCCCGATTGGCGCACGCGCCGCATGACGCAAATTTACGACCTCAGCGATCCCGCGCACCCGGTGAAGATCCGTGATTTCGGGCTGCCCGGTCAGGAGCCGGGCGCGACCGGCCCGGTGCCGACCGAGGTGCATGGGCCGATCTCGGCGGGTCCTGAAGGCAACCGTGTCTATTTCGGCTATGGCACCGACAAGGGCGGCTTCCTGCAAATCGTCGATCGCGAGAAGCTGCTCAACGGTCCGAAGGAGCCGACGCCGGACAATCTTCGCTATCCGGAAATCTCGCGGCTGGCGATGTCCCCCTTCAACGGCGCCCACACCACGTTCCCGATGCTGAAAATGCCGATCGCCGAATTCGCCCGCGACAAGGAGCCGAACCGCGACATCGTCATGATCGTCGACGAGGAGATCGTCAACGAATGCAACGAGCCGCGGCAGATGGTCTGGTTCGCCGACGTCACGGTCGAAAACCGTCCGATGGTGATTTCGAGCTATACCGCAAAGGAATCCAGCGGTGCGTTCTGCGGCCGGGGAGGGCTGTTCGGCGCGCATTCCTCCAACGAAAGCATGGCGCCGGTCTTCTACAAGAAGATGGCGTTCATCTCGTACTTCAATGCCGGCGTGCGCGCGATCGACGTCCGCGATCCCTACCACCCGACCGAAGTAGGTTATTTCATCCCGGCGATCACGGCGGCGACCGACAAGCGCTGCGTCAAGATCGAGGGCAAGGACCGCTGCAAGGTCGCGATCCAGACCAACAATGTCGAGACCGACGAGCGCGGCTACATCTATATCGTCGACCGCGCCAACACCGGCATGCACATTCTGGAACTGACCGGCGAGGCGCGCAAAATTGCGGGCCTGCCGTAGGGCGCTGCTCTGACCGACCTTGTCGCGGTTTTGCCGACAGCGTGCCGCCGGTCAGCTTGGCATGGGCCTTTGTTGTTGACTCAAGTCACTTAATTGTATATACAATGAACCATGGATATTGAGTTCGACCGAAAAAAGACCCGTCGAATCTGGTCAAACACGGTATCCGTCTGACACGTGCTTCCGAGTTTTCCCCGGTCGCAATCTTGGAGGATACGCGAAAGAACTACGGCGAGACGAGACATCGTGCTTTCGGGTTCAACGGCAGCAAGGCATACGCACTTGCTTTCACCGTGACCGAAGACAGAAAGTCAGGCAGCAAGAGAGTTCGTGCAATTAGTCTCCGAGCTGCCACCGAACAGGAGATCAGGAACTATGACCTCTCGAAAAGAAGCCGACGCAAATAACCCTGAATGGACACGGGTTGACTTCGCGAGAGCGAAAGCGCCTGAAGACGTTTTGCCGGCGGATGTCCTCTCTAAGTTCGGCAAGCATCGCGGCCCGCAAAAGGCTCCCAAGAAGGTGCCGGTATCGATCCGCCTGAGCCCGATCGTCGTTACGCACTTCAGAAACCAGGGGCCAGGCTGGCAGGCCCGGATTGACGCCATTCTGACGAGGATTGTGAAGAAAGAGAAACCGCCGGCTTCCTCGCGGATTCGCAAAGCTGGCTAAACAGCCCAATAGATTCGTTCTCGAAGGCCGCCCCATGTCCCTCCAGGTCTATCTCGCCTATGTCGCCGCCTGCATCGCGCTTGCGCTTCTGCCGGGGCCGATCGTGACGCTGGTGATCGCCAACGGCTTGCGCCACGGCACCCGCGCCGCGCTGACCAATATCGCGGGCGCGCAAGCCGGCCTTGCGATCGTGATCGGCATTGTCGCGGTCGGTTTGACCTCGCTGATGGCCACCATGGGTTACTGGTTCGACTGGGTGCGCTTTGCCGGCGCCGCCTATCTGGTCTGGCTCGGTATCAAGCTCATTCGTTTTCCCGTCGAAGGTATTCACGCCGACGATCCGCCGCCCCCGCCGCGCGGCGGATTTTTCCTGCAAGGTTTTCTGGTGCTGCTCAGCAATCCCAAGGTGCTGGTGTTCTTTGGTGCGTTCATTCCGCAGTTCATGGACCTGAGCAGAGACCACTTTTCGCAAGTCGCGCTGCTCGGGGTGACGTTCATGGCAACCGCTGCCATAACGGACGCCACCTACGCGCTGTTGGCGGGACGGGCGCGGCTGTTCTTTTCGGGCTCGCGCACGCGGCTGCTGTCGCGCGTCTCCGGCGGCTTCATGATCGGCGGCGGCCTCTGGCTCGCGCTGACGCGGGCGAGGTGAGGATTCATTCGGCAAAAGGGCCGGGGACGGAGCCCCGCTTTCGCAATTCCATCTCGATCTCGCCGAAAATATTCGCCAGCCGCTCCGCCCATTCTCTCTGCCCAAAATCATCCGCAATCAAATCCTGGCGGATTTCCACGCCCGTGTTCATCAACCCGCGCGCCTCGCCGTGAACGGGGATGGTGTAGTCGGTCTCGTCGCTCACCGCATAGGGCTCGTTGTCGCCGACCACGAGATCGCCTTGCGCGCGCAAACCGCTGAGCAAGAGCTGTGGCAGGCGGGTGTCGCGCTGATAGAGCGTGCCGACATGCCAGGGCCGGGCGATTCCCGCATACACCGGCGTGAAGGAATGCAGCGACACCAGCACGGTGGGGATTCCCTGGCGCAGGCGGCGATCGATCGCCTCGCCGATGCGGCGATGATAGGGATCGAACACCTCGCGACGCCGAGCCTCGGCCGCCTCCCGGGCCAGGCCTTCATTGCCGGGGATGATTGTGGTTTCGCTGATGCGCGGAATCGAGTTCGGTGAATGCGGCGGGCGATTGCAGTCGATCACGAGTCGCGAATAGCGCTGCGCGATCAGGTGCGCGTCGAGATGTTTCGACAGCGCGTCCGCCACGCCGGCAATGCCGACGTCCCAGGCGATATGCCGTTCGCGCTCGCTTTCGGCCAAGCCGAGGTCGCCGAGCGCGCGCGGGATAGCGCGGCCGTAATGATCCGAGGTCAGAAGGAACGGCGAGCGGCCTGTGGCGTTCTCCTGAAGGACCGGCGGTGCGTCGTCCTTGACGAGGAGTAATGATGTGTCGCCGGCGCCGTCCAAAACCATTTTTCATTGCCTTTTCATGCCCGGCGTAGCCGGCATGCCGATTTAGAAATATGCAGGTATGGATTACATTGCACAAACCCATCATTATTGCATCAACGATGCCGCTCCTGACCATCCACCACAAGACCGAAGACCGCTATGCGCGCCCGGTCGCATTTGGCGAGTACCGGATCATGCTGTCCTTTGACCGCATGGAGGTCGCCATCAACGTCGTCTCCGCCACTGAGACGACGGAGGCCTGACCCATGAAAATCAAGGTCGGCTTCGAGATCGCCTACACGGCGCCGCAGGCGACGCCGATGGTGATCATGCTCAGCATCCACCCCTCGCGCCGCCACGACATCATCGGCACCGAGCGCATCACGACCGAACCCGAGGTGAAAATCGGATTTTACCGCGACAGCTTTGGCAATATCTGCGGCCGGCTGGTGGCGCCCGCGGGCGGCGTCACGCTGCGCGGGCAAGCGCTGGTGCACGATTCCGGATTGCCAGACGTGGTGGCGGCGGACGCGCAGCAATTGCCGATCGATCAGTTGCCCGACGATGCGCTGCTCTATCTGATGGCGAGCCGCTATTGCGAAACCGACAAGCTGACCGATATCGCCTGGTCGCTGTTCGGCAATACCAAACCCGGGTGGGCGCGGGTGGCCGCGATCTGCGAGTATGTGCACGACCGTGTCAGCTTTGGCTATGCGCACGCCCACCACATGAAGTCCGCGCTCGACGTCCACGAGCAACGCGCCGGCGTCTGCCGCGATTTCGCCCACCTCGCGCTGACCTTCTGCCGCTGCATGGGGATTCCGGCGCGCTACTGCACCGGCTACATGGGCGATATCGGCATTCCGCCCGAGCCCGAGCCGATGGATTTCTCCGGCTGGTTCGAGGCGTATCTGTCGGGACAATGGTACACTTTCGACGCCCGCCACGTCGTGCCGCGGATCGGCCGCATCCTGATGGGCACCGGCCGCGACGCCGCCGATGTCGCGCTGACCACGAGCTTCGGGCGGATGAACCTCGCCAAATTCGCGGTGGTCAGCGATGAAGTGGTGGAAGGTTAGGTCGTGTCAGTCCCCTTCGTCATTGCGAGCCAACGGGTCGCGCGAATGCGCGCCCGATGATAAACTCCGCGAAGCAATCCATTCTTATGCGCGGCTCGATGGATTGCTTCGTCGCTTCGCTCCTCGCAACGACGCGGAAAGATGACGTTCAATGACCTCCGACCACCTCTTCGTCTACGGCACGCTGATGCGCGGCTTCGATCATCCGATGGCGCAGCGGTTGTCGGGCCTTGCGGATTTCGTCGGCGAGGCGCGCTGCCAGGGGCGGCTCCATCTCGTCAAGCACTATCCCGGGCTGGTGTTGTCGGATGACGTCAATGATGTCGTGTTCGGCGAGTTGTTTCGCCTGCGCCAGCCGTCCGAAGCTTTGCGCGAATTCGACAAGTATGAGCGCTGCGGGGAGGGTTATGCCGAGCCGACCCAATATGTGAGGCGCATGCTGCCGGTCACGCTCGACGACGGCGCCGAGCGCGAGGCCTGGACCTATATCTACAACTGGCCGGTCGACCGCCTGCCGCACATCGCCTCGGGCCGGTTTCTGGAGAGGTAGGGCGTTCTTCGACGCGAGCGCGGTTTGCTCCCTCTCCCGCGCTTGCGGGGGAGGGCGGGGGTGGGGGCCTCCATCCGCAAACGCTGACGGTCCTTGAGACGACCGCGGGAAGCTTGATTTGCGCGAGTCTCTCCACACTTTCGATGCCGAGAGAGCCCCCACCCCAACCCTCCCCCGCAAGCGCGGGAGAGGGGACGGCGGAGGTGAGCTCTAAGCCCCCTGTGAATAGCGACGAGAAGGCCAATAATCTTCGCAATTTGGGCGGGGCACCCTATATCCATGGCGTGAACATTTGCTCACGTCATTCATAGCCATGCGCTTTTCGCCCGAATTCCTCGATGAGCTGCGCGCCCGGCTTCCGGTTTCGGAAGTCGTGGGCCGGCGCGTGAAGAATTCGGGCGAA
>Ga0209167_10000583_pt1 | contig 25322 bp, 19 predicted proteins | sample Coa_R1_9_FD_187154 | JGI IMG/M metagenome (GOLD analysis project Ga0209167, IMG submission 187154) | Surface soil microbial communities from Centralia Pennsylvania, which are recovering from an underground coalmine fire - Coalmine... | ecosystem: Environmental > Terrestrial > Soil >...
CATCCATGATTTCTTATATATACGGATCGCTAACCGTCTGGAAAATCAGATCAGGCAAAACCTTCTGAAATCAGGAGATAAACTTCCATCCGTGCGGGCGCTGAGTCAGGAGCAGGGAATCAGCCTGAGTACGGCATTCAAAGCGTACGTGGAATTGGAATCGATGGGTATGATCGAGGCGAGGCCAAAATCGGGTTACTATGTAAAGATTCTTCCGGCGAGATTCGCCACAGCACCTGAAATTAAACCGCCGCTAAAAAAGATCAGGCAGGTGAGCGTAACGCAGATGATCGCCATGATTCATGAAAACATGCAGGAAGAAGCTGTATTACGATTGTCGCTGTCTGCACCACCGGCTAATCTGTTACCGCTCGCCAAGTTGAGTAAGTCGATGGCAGAAGCGATTCGTAAAAGTCCAAACGGCAACACGTGTTATGAAAATGTACAGGGTAATATTTCCCTTCGAAAACAGATAGCCAAACAGGCATTCAGCTGGGGAGGCAGTATCAACGAAAATGATGTAGTTACCACGCAGGGATGCATCGAAGCACTGGTATTTTGCCTGCGGGCTGTCACCAAACCGGGCGACACGGTTGCGATAGAAAGCCCAACTTATTTTGGAATTTTCAACATCATGCTAAGCCTGGAATTAAATGTATTGGAAATTCCGGTACATCCTGACCAGGGTGCGGACATTGAATATCTAAAAAAGGCGATGGAAAAAGTAGATATCAAAGCCTGTCTTTTTGTGACCAATTTCAGTAACCCCGTAGGAAGCTGCATGCCTGATGAAAAGAAAGAAGAACTTGTCCGGTTGTTAACAAAGAAAAAAATTCCCCTGATTGAAGATGACATCTATGGTGAGATATATTTTGGAAAAAGCCGACCGCGCACCTGTAAGAGCTATGATAAAAAGGGTTGGGTTCTTTTATGCTCGTCTGTTTCGAAATCACTGGCACCAGGTTATCGGGTTGGCTGGTGCATACCGGGCAGATTTAAGGATCAGATTGTCCAGATAAAAAGTATGCATACGGTCACGTCCGCAACACCCACGCAGGCAGCCATTGCACATTTTTTTGAAACGGGACGGTATGACCTGCATATGCGAAAACTGAGAAAAGCTTTGTATACGCAATGTCAACAATATATGCAGGCTATTCTGGATTATTTTCCGCCGAACACGAAAATGACCCAGCCCCGGGGAGGTTATGTATTGTGGGTCGAACTGGATAAAAACATCAATGCGTTTAAACTATACCAGGAAGCGGTGGCGAAAAATATCAGCATAGCACCCGGGCAAATATTTAGTACGGACTCACGCTTCACCCATTTTATACGCATCAGTTTCGGGATCAGTTTTGATGAAACAGTAGATAAGAGTATACGTGTTTTGGGAAACCTTATTAAGGCTCAGGGCTAAGGCGAAGGCTAAAGCGAAGGCCAAGGCGAAGGCTCAAGGCTAAAGTTTTTCACTCTCATACTCCCATACTCCCATACTCTCATACTCTCATACTGGTTTTAGTTTGACAGTGAAGTGTCTGAGTATGGGCGCTTCCTCAATAATATGCAACCCCCTTATTTTATCTCTTGCATTAAAGACTTCAATGATCACTTCAGCGACATAATCAATATGGCTTTGTGTATATACCCTTCTTGGAATAGCCAGTCGCACGAGTTCAAGCTGAGCGGGTATGAGTTGTCTGTTGTCGTCATATTTCCCAAACATCAGAGAACCGATCTCAACACTGCGAATACCACCATGTACATATAAAGCGCCGACCAATGCCTGACCGGGATATTGAGTAACCGGAATATGTGAGAGAAATTTCTTCGCATCCAGATATACAGCATGACCACCAGCCGGCTGCATAATAGGAACACCTGCCGTTATCAGTTTATTGGCGAGATATTCGATGCTTCGTATCCGGTATTGTAAATAATTTTCGTCCATCACTTCCTTTAAACCGATCGCAATGGCTTCCAGGTCTCTGCCGGCAAGTCCGCCATATGTCGGAAATCCTTCCGTTATAACCAGAAGGTTCCTGCATTTCAGTGCCAGCTCTTCATTTCGCATGGCTAGAAAACCACCGATATTTGCGAACGCGTCTTTCTTAGCACTCATCGTGCAACCGTCTGCATAAGAAAAAAGTTCCCGAGCTATTTCAAATACGGGTTTATTGCCGTATCCTTCTTCACGTAATTTGATAAAATAGGAATTCTCTGCAAACCGACAGGCATCAATAAAAACAGGAATGTTGTTTTCCGAACAAATTTCTTTCACAGACCGGATATTTTGCATGCTGACCGGCTGACCGCCGCCCGAGTTATTGGTCACTGTAATAATACAAAGCGGAATATTTTCTGAACCCTTCTCATTAATGACATGCTTCAGAGCGACCAGATCCATATTCCCTTTAAAGGGAGCGGGAACAGCCGGGCATTTTCCTTCTTCACAAATCAGGTCGATCCCCTCGGCGCCTGAGAATTCGATATTTGCCCGGGTGGTATCGAATAATGTATTACTCAAAAAATATTTCCCCTTACCACCCAGGATACTGAATAATATTTTTTCCGAAGCCCTGCCCTGATGGGTCGGAATCACCAATGGCATACCGGTGATTTCCTGAATGGTTTCTTCAAAGCGAAAGAAACTCGGACTGCCTGCATACGACTCATCACCATGCATGATACCAGCCCACTGACTGCTGCTCATGGCGCTGGTTCCGCTGTCGGTCAGTAAATCGATTAATACATCTGTCGACCGGATCAGAAATGGATTATAAAAAGCGTCTTCCAGAATACGTTTTCGTTCTTCCACCGTATTGAAATAAATGGGCTCAACAGATTTTATTCTGAATGGTTCTATGATTGTTTTCATACAACAACATCAATTAATAATTAAAAAGAAAAAGAATGATTTGAAGGAATGGATGAGAAGTCAGGAAGGGCGGCCGATAATATTTTTCCAAATCTGCATCGGGCAAAGATGGCATTTATGAAGCATAAGAAAAAATTAAAACCAGTATTGTTTCTTATTTTTAATGACCTCTTGCACGAAATACAGATGGAAAGTAAAAAACCGATTGCTGTTTCACGTTGGTACCGGCTGATACCGGTGGTTTTTATAACATATAGCCTGGCTTATCTCGATCGCGCGAATTTCGGATTTGGTGCAGCCGGCGGCATGGCTTCGGACCTGCACATCACATCCACGATATCATCCCTGATGGGATCATTATTTTTTTTGGGATATTTTTTCTTTCAGATCCCCGGAACAATATATGCTTCCAACAAAAGTGCAAAGAAATTAATATTCTGGTCACTCATCCTCTGGGGATTGTTTGCGATGGCTACCGGACTGATCAGTAACGTGAAGGTTTTACTTGTTATCCGGTTCATGCTGGGTGTATTTGAAAGTGCCGTTTTTCCCTCGATGTTGGTATTAATCAGCCGGTGGTTTACAAGGGAAGAACGGTCAAGAGCCAATACTTTGTTGATGTTTGGTAATCCTGTAACCATCCTTTGGATGTCTATCATCTCCGGTTATTTAATCCGGGCGCTTGGCTGGCGATGGATGTTTATCTGGGAAGGAATTCCGGCTATTTTATGGTCCTTCTTCTGGTGGAAACTGGTCAATGACAAACCGGGTGAAGCTGTCTGGTTAAATACGGATGAAAAGAAAGCACTGGCCGATCTGCTGCAAAAGGAACAGCAGATTATCAAACCCGTAAAGAATTATGCGACAGCATTCAAATCGAAACTGGTCATATTGTTATGTCTTTTGTACTTATTGTGGAGTTTCGGCATTTACGGATTTGTGATCTGGCTGCCATCCATCTTACACGCTGCACCCGGAATTGGCATTGTGAAAACCGGTTGGCTATCGGCCGTTCCTTATTTGATATCCATCATTGCCATGATCATCGTATCGTTTTTTTCCGACCGGTCCTTAAATAGAAAAATATATATCTGGCCGTGTTTTCTACTGGGCTCCTTAGCTTTTTATTGCTTATACCTGGTTGGATTAAATCATTTCTGGTTGACATTTTCGCTGTTGAGTCTGGCAGGTGTTACGATGTATGTGCCTTATGGTCCTTTCTTTGCTCATATCACCGAAATATTACCGTCAAACATTGCAGGCGGAGCCATCGCACTGATCAACAGTTTCGGTGCGCTGGGTGCATTTGGTGGTTCGTACCTCGTAGGTTACCTAAACGGAAAAACCGGCGACTCGGCTGCCTCCTACCTGGTTATGGCAGGTTCACTTTTACTTTCTTCCATCGCTGGAATGATTGCGGTTAAAGAACCCCGCAACATGGTCTCTATTTCCAAAACCATGCTTTAATTTCAGTTGACTGAAAGGGTAAGCCACCGGAATTTCGGAACTCTCCAAAATACATATCCTGGTCAGGAAAATTGAACATCAGCGTACAGGTTTTTTCATTGCCGGTTGAATAGACAGATGCAGATAATTCCCCGCCCATAAAGTCAGCCTGACAACAAGGGTAAATCTGAAATCCACTATTTCCATCTATGAGCTCCAGGGCATACAATTCGTCTACTGATGCTCCGGTTGCAGTTATAAGCTGAGTAAGATCGCTCTTAAATACATACTGTCCCTGCCGCGCCCAATTACTATCGTTGATATTAAAACTTTGTATAGATAAAGCAGTTGGCGAATCTATCGCTTTACAATTCGTGCAGTCAGAAAGATCTTGTTTTACCAAATCCTTTTTGCATGAAAGTGAAATCAGAATGATCATGGTACATCCGAAGAAAAACAAATGTTTCATAGTTGTAAGTTTTAAGGGTTGTTCATTTAATTGATCGAAAGGATCCTGCTGACGGAAACATGGAACAACTGCCTTTTAACATTTTAATGATTGGATCCGTTTTATTCATCATAAACAAAGAATAACCCGCCACAGGAAAACCCTGATAAACCGTTCGGAAGTTGTCCCGCTTATATTTTGGTATGCTGCCTATTTTCAAATTTGTTTACCGTCGATAGATGCATTCTGTTTCGGTTTTGAAGTAAGATTTCATGCTGATGCCATCGTTGAACGAAAAGACCGTTGGAAGCCCCGACAGTTTTATATTTTATTTTTTAAACCCTGTAAAATGAGTTCAGAAGAATTGGAAAGATTATCAGTATCGACCGGTGAAGTACTTAGCATCCCGCATGGAAGTGCGATCCAAAACCATTTGGTTGACAAAAATCCACTCCGGGTTCACCAGAGGATATCCTATTTGTCAAACCTGACTCCGTTGCGTGGCATTGCTGCCATGCTCACGGTAATTTTTCACATCGATATTTTTCTGGGATGGGAAATGTTACCTTCTGATGGCTCTCCGCTACTGTCTCATATGTATTTAATGGTCGACTTCTTTTTTATCCTCAGCGGCTTCATCATGTGCCATGTATACGGAAACCGTTTCCTCAAAGACGTTCGTATGACAGAATTTAAAAAATTCACGATCGCCCGTTTTTCAAGAGTATACCCGTTGCATTTTTTTACACTGGTATCCACTGTGATTATGTTATATGCATTCGCACAGATGGGTGTGCAAAAAAACATTTACCTACAGGCCGAGAATAATCTGTATTCAGTATTCACCAATCTGTTTCTGGTGCAGGCCATGAATTTTAATAAATGGTTTACATGGGTACACGCATCATGGTCAATCAGTACAGAATGGTGGGCCTATATGATTTTCCCTTTTTTAGTGGCACCCTTTTATAAATTGAATGCAAGAGGAAGAACTTTCATCTGCCTCATGTGCGTTTTGGGTTATATATGTACTTCCTGGTTTCTGACGCCAATCGTAACAACACCAGCGGAATTCCATATACCTCATGCAAAATCAACCGACTGGTCACTGAACCTGGCTTATGAATATGGATTTGCCCGTTGCATTTGTGGATTCATATTAGGTATGATGACATATCATGCATTTAAAGACCAGTGGGGTAAAAATATTTTCGCAAATGGATGGACAATGATTTTATTTGCGGCGGCGGCTTTTATGTCTATGCATCTGAACTGGCCGGATATGATCTCGGTATCTTTCTTCCCATTCATTATCCTTTCAGGAGCATACGGCAGCCGTAACATCAACAGGGTTTTTGCAACCAGACCTTTGCAACGCCTCGGTGACTGGTCCTTCTCTATTTACCTGATTCACCAGCCGCTCCTCATACTGGCTACCTATGGATGGTCCGGATTAAGTGCCACTCAACCTAACAACCTGAATCAATGGGTACCGCATGGTTACGGAATGGCACTTAGCTGGACGATGTGTTTTCTACTCATTTTCCCCATTCTGTTTGTCTCCTATTTATCTTACAGGTATATGGAGAATCCATCCAGGAAATGGTTAAATGCAAAAGCCGGGTAGCTGCTATTGAATCTTACCTGATCTCCATTATAATTTATCTCAGCATAATTCAGAATTCGCTCAGTGATCTTTATGGGAAATGATTTTTACTTCCCGGAGACAGGTTTGCGATCGTTTGAAAACATCCAGATAGGGGCTATGCTTGTCCGCCTCATCGAGCAGTTGCATCAAAGCTTCTTCCGGTGCCTCACTGTCAATGGTAACAACATACCGGATCTCCAGGTATCCCGGCGGCACGGCAACGGATGTTCCGAATAACGCTCCGTCGTCATAGTCAGCCTGTATTTCCACTTCGATACCGCCAACAGGAATATTTTTTGCTGCCGCACGCATCATATATCCTATCGCCAGGCAGCTTCCCAGCGCCGCTCGCCCAAATACTCCGGGCGTCGGTCCTGCCGCATTCCCACCAGCCTGCTCTGGCATGTCAGCAGTCAGGGTCCAGTTTCCTTCACGGATTTCACAGGTGAGTCCGTTCTTTATAGTTGCCTTTGATATCCCTGTTCCGAGACCAAAAGCCGGTCGTTTGGTAAGCGTTTCAGAAACTCTTACAAAAGCTGTTTTTATTTTTTCATTTGCTTCCATATAGCTCTTTTTAAATTATTCATTCGGGTATTGCTCCTGCAGGTAAGCAATGAATCCCCATAAAAATGGTTTTAAGGAAATTAGCTCTCTGACATAATTCTCCGTCGCCGCCCTTTCAAATGAAATTTTATTATATAACAATTTCACTTTCTGTTTGTCCTCCGATATCAGGGGAATAAACGCACCCGTCGGGCGATCCAGTTTATAATATATACTGTCATAAACGACCGTAAAGTCTAACACTTCATGTGCAGCCATGGTGGCAGCTTCCGTCGCTTTTGCATATACACCTTCTGCTCCATAAATATTTTTTAACCTGGCCGCATATTCCGCAATACTATCCGCCACATGGTCTTTTTTAATCAGTCTTAATCCGCCGGAATAGGTGAGTTGCAGAAAAGTCGCATCATTATTTGAAAATTCCGAATAATATCCGATTGTGCGTATGCAAAAATAATAAAACGCCACCCGGTTAGGTACTGTGGAGATATCTTTCCGGGAAAGGCTGATCAGAGAATCCAGATAAATAATCTTACGGTTATTATCAGAAATACTATGCTGAAGTATCACAGAATCCTGCTGCAGATTCTTAATATAACTACGCATATATTGACCTTCCTTTTCCCTGTTTCCAATACCTTCACGAACATTTTCTGCTAAAAAGCCCATTACGACTGCTACAAAGATCATCAGTCCTTCCTGCAGATAATCCTTCAGCTTTTTCGTCCCTTTGTGCTTTGACGTGTCGAAATCATTCCTCGTAACCGGTAATTCCGGATTTTGACCTTCATTGATTGGATTCTGTATACTACCTTCTTCCATATTAAATTGCCGAGAACTGCCGGATGACTGACCCGCCATGGCATATCCTGCCTTTCAAATTAGTATTTCTTTTCGGTCCAAATCAATTTCTTTCAGTGAACAAGATCTGTCCGGAGCCGCCGTATGGCTTTGAATTTTGAAACCGTCATGAACCAACGTTCCGGTCTTTATGGTGATTTTCATCGTTTTATAATCCTTTCTCCGGCCGATGGGAAAACGGGATTGCCATACCTTTCCAAAATTTCATAACTAGCATACATAAATTTTTTTAATCGTCCGTTCTTGCATAATCTTTACTCCCATATAACAAATAATCCTGGTCGCTGCAAACGTCTGACCGCTGGTGACTCCATGTTCGCCAGTTACAACTGTGGCCTTAAAAAAAAGTTCGAGGATCTTTGGAGCCACCATAACTATATCGCTTATGTAACGGGGGGCAGGAAGATCTGGCACACAGGACATGGATCTTATGACTTACGGGAAGGGAGTTGCGTTTTTGTGAGAAAGGGCGCCTCCATTGTTGAACAGTTTTTTGACTCTGAATTTTGCTACTTCCTGTTTTTTATACAGGATGAATTCATATGTGATGTATTAAAAAGCAAATCCAATCCGATTGTAAAATCGGTGAAGAATTATGATCCGGTTATTTCAATAGAAAACAGCGCCACGGTTCACGCTTTTTTTCAATCCATGGTGCTTTATTTTGACGACCGTTTCAAACCTGATCAATCTTTACTGGAGTTAAAGTTCAGGGAATTAATTCTTACCATTGCTGATAATCCAAAGAACGCAGAGCTGCTTTCCTATTTCCGTTCTTTACTCCAGGAACCGCAAACTGTCTCATTACAAAAAGTAATGGAGGATAATTTCTGTTTCAATCTGAAAATGGAAGAATTCGCAAAAATAACTGCCCGGAGTTTGTCGGCTTTTAAAAGAGACTTTATGCGTGTGTACGGTACGACGCCGGGTAAATGGCTGATGGAAAAAAGATTGAACAATGCTTTTCACCTGCTGACCAATATGGGCAAAACCGTTTCCGAAGCAGCATTTGAAAGCGGCTTCGAAAGTACCTCGCATTTCAGCCGTTCATTCCGCCAGCGTTTTGGCGATTCTCCCACTTCCATCAGGCACCGGATTGCTGTTTGAGCGAATATGGACCGGACCGGCAGCCGCAGCTATGAATTATAGCAGATTATTATAAACCATCGTTGCTCTGATTAATTGAAATTTTCGGCTATCGGATAAATTTCACGGTTTTAGTAATCTTCACTCTTTTAACGAAAATCCATTCAAAAAGTTCAAACCACCGGCAGTCACTTATCATAGATTCATTTGCCAACCCATGCCAAAATAAAGTCAGCTCTTTTTTCCGGCGATTCATTTGGAACATCTATCAGGGTATAATTAAACCGCCTGTACGTTTTTGCATTCAGTTCAGAACTGGTGACTGCTTCTTCCCAGCTTTGTTTTCTTTCTTCATCCATTGTATAAATATCCCGCCACGGAGAAAGGAAAAATATAGTTTGATTGTACCTGTAATGACTGGCTTCGTGTTCCATCCCTTCTGTTTTTTCAAACCCAATTATTTTTGCGTAGGTGATACTGTCAGGTATTCCCCGATCAAAAAATATTAAAGAGTTTTTATTTTTAACGGCTGCCTTATAAGAATCAACTGAACGATCAAACATCATCTGCAGATACAATACCTTATTCTTCCAGGGTAACGCATTTCCCTGCATAGCAACCTGTTCCCTGATAATTTCCCTGGCGACTTCCGGAATACAGGTGAAAAATCGCTTTTGAAGTTCTTGTAACAGGGTTGTTTTCCCCGCTCCGGCTCCACCGGTAATTACAAATAAACTATTAGCCCTTAATGTTTTAGAATCAGTCACTTTTTTTGTAAATCAATAGTAAATTAATATTTAATTAATGGAATGGTGAAATCCGGATTAACCGGTATCACTAATTTTACCCAAAGCCGTTCCAATGTCGTTTATTGAGTGGATTGAACATGTTGACAAGATTGCATTCACGATTATCCAAACGAAATTAAGTGCGCCATGGCTGGACGGTGTCATGCTGATCCTTCGAAATCCGTTGACATGGATTCCTTTATACGTTTTCATGCTATTTTGGACTTTGAAGTTTGACAGGGTCATAACCCTGAAATTTATTTGCTTTACAATTGTTTGTTTTGCTATTACGGATTATAGTACGGCCCATTTCTTCAAACCATTTTTTGAACGTCTTCGCCCCTGTTATGATTCCGAAACCATGGGTATTATACGCGGCATCGTTGGTTGCGGAGGAAAATATTCTTTCCCCTCCTCCCATGCCTCCAACCATTTCGGTCTGGCCAGTTTCTGGTATTATTCGATTTATTTGCTGACAAATCGAAAATGGCGCTGGCTCTGGATATGGGCGTTTCTGATTTCTTTTGCCCAGGTCTACGTCGGTGTTCATTTCCCGCTTGACGTTGCAGGCGGTGCCGTTCTCGGAACAATTACCGGGTTTGGGCTCGCCAGATTATTCAGTGCCTGGATTGGATCGTTTCCCGCAAAGGCTTCCAAAAATTCTTCTCTAAGTTTGCACTAGGCATTCAATTATTATCATGGATAGTGCGTATGCAAAAGCAAACTTATATGCTGGCTGGACAGTTTGGCTGGACAAATGGTTTTACTGGCTTTTGCTTTTGGGGATTGTCGTAAACGCCAGCGGTTTATTACTTCCGGTAATGGAACCGGATGCTGCACTATACGCAACGATTTCCAAGACCATGGTTTTGTCAGGAGACTATATAAACCTGAAGGTTCAGGGAAAAGACTGGCTTGACAAACCGCATTTTCCATTTTGGATGACGGCTCTGAGCTTCAGGTTATTTGGAATAAACGGTTTCGCCTATAAATTGCCCGCATTTTTATTTTGGCTTGGCGGCGGGTATTTTATTTTCGCCTGGACAAAAAAACTTTACAATGTACAAACAGCGAGGTTGTCCGTGTTGGTTTATCTGGCGGTAGAACACCTGATCATTTCCAATAATGACGTTCGCGCAGAGCCCTACCTGACCGGGCTCATAGTTGCAGCTACCTATTTTTATTATAGAACATACAGGGAGAACAAATCGATATTTATAATACCGGGCTCCCTTTTTCTGGCTGCCGCTTTGATGACAAAAGGAATATTTATCGCAGCCATCGTAGCCTCCGGATTTATTGCTGAGTGGATAATTAAAAAAAAATGGAGCGAGTTCCGTAATCCACGGTGGTGGCTGGCCATTCTTTTACTTTTCATTTTCATAAGCCCGGAATTGATTTGCCTGTATATCCAGTTTGACCTTCATCCGGAAAAAATCCTTTATGGTCATACACATGTGTCAGGTATTCGTTTTTTCTTTTGGGACAGCCAGTTTGGCCGTTTTTTAAATACAGGACCCATCAAAGGAGAGGGCGACGTGTTGTTTTATACTCATACGCTGATGTGGAGTTTCCTTCCCTGGTCGGTTTTTGTCATTCTGATGATGCTGTCACGGATTAAAAACTTCAGCAGGCCCCCGGATTCAAATATGGATTATATAAATCCGGTTATTTTCGTAACCGGATTTATTATATTTTCCTTATCTCAATTTCAACTGCCTCATTATCTGAATATCCTGTATCCATTTCTATCCATCATGGTGTCGTCTTTTCTGATAAACCTGGATGACCGTGTTTATCATAAAACGATATTGTATGTTCAGAATATCTTATACTGTCTATTCTTCTTTTTCGCCTTCGCGCTGGCCATTATTTTCGGATTGCACAATTTGTTACTGATCGGTGCCGTACTCGCGACGCTGGCATTTTCCTTTTACCGCTTTTTCCCGGGGAATCAGTTAGTAAATATTTTTGGAAGATCCTTTTCAGCGGTTCTGGTTTTAAGCCTTTTCCTGAACACGTTGTTTTATCCTGAAATATTTAAATATCAATCAGGTATGAAAGCTGCATCATTCCTGAAAAAAAACAATATAACCGGGCCCGTTTATACTTTCAGGGAATTAGTTCCCGAATTTGCATTTGAATTTTATTCGGCACAACCTGTTTACCTGCTAAAACAATCCGATTTAAATAGCCTAAAAGGAAATATCCGGGTATTTGCGCCGAAAATTAAAATCGATTCATTGCGGAACGAGGGTTTCCTGATACAGGATACACTCACATTCCCGCATTTCCATGTTAGCAAATTGAACGGAACATTCTTAGACAGCCGTACCAGAGCTCAGGCCATTGACTCTTCGATGCTTGCCACCATTTTACCAAAGAGGATTTAAATTGAATAATGGTTGATGGAAATCAGCAAACAATTTATATCCACCTGTGAATGGGCCTGGTAAGACAGGTGGGACCACCTCCTCCTTTTACGCTTATTTCTTCACCCTGATATACACTTACTAGACAACCGGCATTTTCCAAATCAGCTTTTATTACGGGGTTCCCTTTCACCATTAAACATTCCCGCGGTGCCATTGCCAATACATTACAACCCATCGAGCCGAATTCCTCATCGGTTACTTCCAGCAACTGGTAACCCCGATCCAGCAGATGGTTTCGGAATACAATAGGCATTAGCGGGGAATAAACAACTGCCAGGTTGCTGTCTACAGGACTTAAAATAGACATCAGATGAAAAACATCAGCCTTCCCCTTATAATGCGGCAAAGGGACTATGATTACTTCAACACCCAATGGTTGCAGCAATGATTTCAATTGCGCGATCCCATCATCATTCGTACGATACGTATGACCGACGGCCAGCGTATGTTCGTCAAGCCACGCGACATCTCCACCTTCTACCGTTCCCGGGGCTTCAATGGTTCCCAGTATTGGGATCGCGTGTTTTTCAAACGCTTTTTTTTCTGCCAGGGGTTCATTGATTCTGGCTAGTTTCCCCATATTGCAAATAATCATTCCTTTGTTTGTTGGAATGGAAGCATCACGGCAATAGATAGAATCCATATTTACCGTTGGATCTTCGGGGAAAAAAAATAATTCGGCCCCGTGATTTTCTATCAGACTTTGAAAATATTTATATTCCTTCCGCGCATCAATCATGTCTGGTTTGCCAAGATAATTCAGTGACCGCCAGTATTGTTCCAAATGAGAATCGCTCACAAAGGCCTGTTGCACATTTTTAATGAACAGGGATTTTATTTTTCCAATTTCTGAATGACAGGTATAATTCATGTCATGTTTTTTTGTTCCATCGTATGATAACATAAAAAGGAAGTCCCGCGAGAATTAACAGAAACCCCCAATAGACTATTTCCTGACCCGATCCCGCAACTGCCCAAATGCAAAACAAAAAAGTAAGGGATGCAAGTATAATGGAACCAACCCAGCCGCCCGGTTTCAAATATTTTCTTTCCATGCGTATAATCATATAGGCCGCGGTTGAAAACAAATAAGGCACCAAAACAGTTAAGGTTGTAAGCATGATCAAAAACTTAAACTGTTCCACCAGCCCCTTTGTATAATTCATCGACATGAGAAGGGAAATCAGGACACTCGAAATAATAATACCCATGGCCGGAACACCTTTTTGATTCAGTTTCGCAAAAACCTCAGGGAATAATTTGTCTTTTGCGATGGCATAGGGCATTTGTCCCTGTATCAGTATCCAGCCATTCAATGCACCAAAAGCGGCAATCGCCACGCCGGCACTTACCCAGTAGCGTGCATTGCTTCCCCAGATAATAACAGCTGCATCTGCATAGGGCGTCACGGAATGTTGCAGATCTTTTCCGGGTATCATTCCCATGATACTCACACAGCTTATAATATAAATAAATGTTGTCAGCAGCATGCCCAGCATGGTGGCCCTGGCAATTGTCTTTTCCGGATTGGCAACGCTTCCCGAGGGCACCGTTGCACATTCTATTCCCAGAAATGCAAAAAAAGTATATGCCCCGGATGTCAGTATCGCAGAATAATCACTTACCCCCGTCGAATTGAAAGGCAGAAAATTTTTCACTTTGAATAAAAATAATCCCCCGACAGCGACTAAAACCAGGGGAACGATTTTAAGTATCGTGGTGACTAATTGCAATTTTCCTGTTGCTACAATGCCCATCGTATTTACCCATGTCAGAAACCAGATCGCAGTCAGTCCCGTGGCAACCGCAAGCAATGCATTCGTTGCCAGTGCAGGGAAGAAAGTGCTTAATGCGCCTACGAAAGAAACTGCGATGGCTGCATTCGTACACCAGGTGGAAATCCAGTATCCCCAGGCAACCAGGAAACCGGCAAAATCACCCAGCCCTTCCCGCGAATAAGCATATGGTCCGCCATCAGCCTTCGGTAACATTTTACTCAAATTGCTGAAAACTTTTGCAAGTAAAAAAGCACCCAGTGAAGAAAATACCCATCCTAATAAACTGATGCTGCCATAAGCTGCAAGTGCGGCCGGCATCAGGAATACACCGGCGCCGATCATATTGCCGACAACCAGCGATGTGGTCGTCCACAATCCTAATTTATCCTTTTGCTTTGGAGCATCGGCAGCAGCCCGGGAGTTTATCATATCGTTCGGGTAAGATACAATTTTAAAACTTCCACCCAAGACCGTTTACGTTCCCCCGATATTTTTGTTGCTAATATTTAAATGATTTATCCGGATGCGGAGGTGCCTGCGGAACATCCCTTGGATCTTTTTTTATTTCCGTCTTCAGGTAATCAATGGCAAATTCTAGTTGAGCATCCTTTCCTTTATATGTTTCATATGGAAGGTTGTCAACTTTTATGTCAGGGTCAACTCCGTGGCCTTCAATAAGCCATTTGCCTTCGGGACCATATACGCCATATTCTGCCGCACTGGCAATGCCATTATCGACCAGGGTGTTGTCAAAACTCAGCCATATCTCGCCTCCCCAGGTTCGTACCCCAATCACTTTACCCATTCCCAATCTGCGGAATCCTTCGCAGATGGCTTCTCCGTCAGAACCGGAAAACTGATCGCATAATATCACCATATGGCCTCTGAAGGCCAGGGGCATGTTCCAATAGGGACCACCATTCCGCCCCTGCCAGTACATCCAGGCCTTTCGTAATAATTTTTCCAATACCCAGCTGTCAATATTACCGCCGCCGTTATGCCTTACATCAAGAATTAATCCTTTCCTGTTGAACACCGGATAAAATTGTTTTACGAAATCATCCATATCGCGACCGGTCAGGGCCTTTAAATGCACGTACCCGATATCATTATTACTGGCATTATCAACTTTCCACCTGCACTCAAGTTCCCACTCCCCATATCTCAGAAGAAAATTATCTCTGGACGAAATCGGTTTTACAACCTGCTCATAGATCTTCATATGCCCATCGCGGAGATTTAGTTTTACCGGAACACCCACTTTATTGGCTAAAAGTTCAGCAATATTCTGAACATCCTGCACTGGCACATTATTAACTGCGGTTATAACATCTCCTGCTTTTATTTTCAATTCGGGTTTATTCAGTGGTGAAGAAATTTCCGGGTAATCAGGATCACTTTCATAAATATGTTCAATCTGTAATCCGGATGTCGTTTTTTTGAACGTTGCACCTAAAAAACCAATCGGTATCTGGTCGGGCGATACTCTTTTATCTCCTCCAACTACAAAAGTGTGCAGGGCCGATAATTCACCCACCATTTGGGAAATCAGGTCATCCAGTTCATCGCGGTCCGTGATTCTTTCCAGCAGGGGTTCATATCTTTTTTTTACTTCAGGCCAATCCACTTTATGCAAATCCCTGTCGTAAAAAAAATCACGCATCATCCGCCAGGCGTCAGCATACATTTCCTTCCAATCTTCGGTTGGATTAACAACAAAGTTCCAGTTGCTTAGTTCCAGTTTGGATTTGTCCACATCCACCTTCTGCCCGTTGGCATCTGCAATCACAAGTGTTTTATTTGTAAAACTGATCAGCACCTTTTTCTTATCAGCAGATAACCCAATGTCATCCACTGCTGTTGCAACTTCGGTGGGTTCATATTTTTTACTCTCCCCGATTTTAAGAGCGTACAGTTTTGAACTTTTTGGTTCATCCGCATTTCCACTTTCGAGCCAGTAAACGAAACCGTCGGCGATTTCCAAACCATTTATATCGGCACTTTTCACAGGCAGTGTATAAAGTGTGGCAGCAACTTTGGTCCAGTTAATATTACCAGACGCAAAGGGAGAAGATTTACCAGCCGGCTTCTGATTATTTTTTTCTGATGTATCGTTTACCGAAGCAGGATTATACACGCTGTCTGTTAACCACGAATCCTGCTGAAGGAATGGGAATTTCCCGGTGCTGTCCAGGGGTATCGCATAGATATTATTTGTTTTTGAATAATATGGCTCGGGTTGTCGCGCTCCCCAGGGCGAATTCACTTTTGTTTGCAAATTCCGTTCTGAAGTAAAATACAACCATTTGCCGTCCTTTGTCCACGAGGGACTGTAGCTATTCAGCCTTTCAGTTGTAACAGGTATCATTTTCATATCATGCATATCCACCACACAGATCTGCGTGTTTTGATTTTCCAATCCTCTGATAAAATCCATAAACCGGCTATTCGGTGACCAGCGAATCTGGCTGGTTCCTGCATATGAATCCTTGTATTCGAATTTTTGCTGACCTGTTGATATTTCCGTTATGCGCAGTACTTCATTTTTGTTATTATAGGCAATATATTTTCCATCGGGAGATATGGCAAAAGAAGTGATGAGGGTCGTATTATTTTTTGTTATCTGCACGGGTTCCCCACTTCCGTCCGCACTCATCTTCCAAATTTCATATTCCCCACCCTGGTCCGACAGGACGGCCAGATTTTTTTCATCCATAAAATGAGCTTCCCTGAAACGGATACCGCTCTTCCTGCTTACTTCCACCCACCGGTCACTTTTAACAGGTGACACAAACAGCCGGCCCCTGCTGATGATGACCGCATAGTTTCCTTTGGGAGATATATCGCTGTAGGTGATGGAACTTACCGGGCTCTTGATCCATTTGGGTTTTCGCTGGTTAAAATCGGAGTTCAGATATATATCCAGCATCTTTTCCGTATTGGAACTGATATCATACAGATAAATATCCGCTCCTTTCTGATAAACGATTTTCGAACCCTGTATGGAAGGAAACTGGATATCCCAGCCTTTGGAAAAACTAAGTTGCTTCAGATTTTTTCCTTCCTTATCCATCGACCACAGATTCATTGTACCGTCTCTGTCGCTCAAAAAATAAATCCGTTCATTGTAGTACATCGGATCTGTACTCGTGCCTTCAAAATCTTCCGTGATATTTTTTGCTTCCTGTCTTCCGTTAAATACCCAGATCTGTTCAGCTGTACCACCCTTATACCTCTTTGTTTTACTGCCCTGATTTGGCAGACGTGTGAAATATAAATTACCCTGGCCGTCATAACATCCGAAAGATGCTTCTGAAAGAGGCACCGGTTCGTTGATCATGCTGACCGGATCCAATACAAACAACTGTTGTGACGGAAGACCACTGTAAGTTGAGGTTCTGTATAAAATCTTACCGTCATTTGTCCATCCGGATGCATGAATGTTCCGGTCAAACAGATAAGTAAGTCTTTTGGGCACACTGCCATTCAGGTTCATAAGATACAGTTCTGAAATTCCTTCATACTGGCCGGAAAAAACAACCTGTTTGCCATCCGGAGAAATGACAGGGAAAATCTCCATACCCTGGTCAGTCGTCAGCCTTGAAGTGATACCGTTACTCAAATCGTATTTCCATAAATCACCTTCGGCAGTGAACAATACGATATTTTGATATATGGCGGGCGTACGATAATATCCTTTTTGCTGGGCATAGGATTCACATCCTATCAAAATGAATATGGCAAGTAAAAATCTGACGCGCATGGATTGGTTTTTAATATCCTGTATTACCTGACATTTCCCAATATAAATTCAGCCACTGCTTTCTTGAATAAAATAAGTGAAGCGGGATTTACATACATCATATGTCCTGCCTCAAAATATTTCATAGTGATATTGTTTCTGATGTTCTTTTCCAGTCCCAGATGGTCAAATGTATATTCAGTGGCATAGAAAGGCGTGGCCAGATCGAAGTAACCATTCAGTACCAGGATTTTTACATCCGGATTCTTGCTCATCAGACTGGCAAGGTCCTCACCCGTATTTGGAACAAACAGACCTCCATAGTCTCCGTTTTTCTTACGGCTGAAATCCCATTTGAATCCTTCGGTTGTATAAGCATTTATTTTATAATTCAGATTCTTGTTTACTTTCAGTTCGGTATAAAAATAATTCATGAAAGAAGCTATATAAGCCGGGCTGATTTGTGTGGACTGAGGATCATCCCTCGAATTTTCGCTCAGGAGATCCTGGTTGATTCCTTTGTAACGTGCATCCAGTCTGCCTACAGTCAGGTGTTCATTGCGCAGCAGTTCATCGGTGAAAACTTCCTCCCGAAGCCGCAGATTACCTTTACTCCAATAGTCTTTGCTAATACCTGTATATGTTGATAGCTTAGAAAGAACCTGATCTTTTTCCGCATCACTGAGCAAATCGCCTTTGCTGAGCGCTGTAGCATACTCACCGGATGCAAAGGTCCTGACGTCTTTTAAAAATGATTCCAGCCCGTTGGGTGGATTGGGTATTTTTTTATGATACCATGCCACGGCAGCATAGGTGGGTAAATACAATTCATAAGTAAGATCATCCTTGAAAGTGAGTGTATGAAAATCAAGCACGGAAGAAACCAGGATCACACCAGTTACCTGGATGCCCATGTTTTCAAAAAGATAATCAGAAACACCGGCTGATCGCATCGTTCCATAACTCTCACCCAGTAAATATTTAGGCGAATTCCACCGCTCGTTGTCCGTTATAAATTGCTTAATAAAATGGCTGACAGATTTGATATCCTGATCGATACCCCAGAAATCCTTTACGGTGGCCTTACCAATGGGATGACTTAACCCGGTTCCTACCGGATCTATCATAACCAGATCTGTTATATCCAGAATGGAATTTGTATTATCTATTGTCTTATATGGCGCCGGTGGTGTGAGTCCCGCATCGTTGGTGACAACCACCCGGGGTCCCAACGCACCCATGTGAAGCCACATGGATGAAGAACCGGGTCCCCCATTATAAGCAAATGTAATGGGTCTGTTTCCCGCATCGGTTTCGCCGTCTTTTATATAAGCCGTAAATCCCAGCAGGGCAACTGAATCCTCTTTTTCATCTTTTAAGAGAATGGTCCCAGCCGTTGCAGTGTAATGAATCAGCTTTCCTCCAATCGTTATGGAATGCTTTGTTATGGAGACTTCCGGTCTGGCGGAATCTGGTTTCACAAGAATCTGGTTGGCAGGAATCTGGGCAATACCAGGTGTTGTCTGAAAGACAATGAGGCAGGTGGCAAGAACTAATCCGGTCAATTTTCTCATAATGTGCAGGGGTTAAGTTTGAATGTAAACCATTTTCCGAATATTTATAATTTCCAATTGCCAGAATGCATAAACGGCAGAAATTGCTATACGAAAGGCACCCAATTGTCTGACCGGAACAGTTCATCGTACATCCTGTGGCGCTTGGCAAAGACAGAACGATGTTCGATGGCATGGACAAAATGCTTTCGCTGAATCTGATCAGAACAAGGACATTCAACAACGGAAAAGTTTTTTTTGCTTTGAAGACGGAAAGTAATACGTTAATTTTATTTTCACCATGGATTTTAAGAAAGAAGCGGCCAGGATCGCCAGTACGATAGTAGACGACAATACGTCTGTTGGTTTGGGTGACGGGTCGACCGTTCGTTTGCTGGCAGAATATCTGATAGACAGAATGAATACAGGTTTAGAGGTCAGATTGTATACCTCATCTCTTCAAACACTGGAATTTCTTCGGCGAAGAGAGGTTTTGGTAAATGATATTTCCGGCACGGATACACTCGATATTTATTTTGACGGCTGTGATCAGATAGATGACCGGCTGAATGCTCTGAAAAGCGGTTCAGGGATTCATACAATGGAAAAGTTACTGGCCTCCATGGCAAAAAAGTTTGTGATCATGGGGGATGACTCAAAATTTGTTGAAAGACTGAGTCCTAAATTTCCCCTGGTATTGGAAGTTCTTCCGTTAGCCATTGCTTACGTACAAAGAATCATGTTATCATTATATCCGGAATCGAATCTTGCCATACGTATATCGCCAGAACAGGAAGACAAACCCGTTTTAACAAGGAATGGAAATCTCTTGCTGGATTGCTGGTTTGATAAATGGCCCGATCTGGAAGTTCTTCAGGCTCAATGCAAAAAAATTACAGGTACTGTTGAAATATCTCTTTTTTATCAGTTGGTCCATGAGGCAATTATCGCTGGTCAGGATGGTGTATCCCGGTATGAAAGAAGAAATGGCCGGATCCATCTTCTTCAGACAATTTAAAAGTTGCATACTTTCGTAAACAATTTAAATTGGAAATCCGGATGAAGGTATATAAAACAACTGGCGGCATATTTGTAGAATCAGAAGGAAGTATCTACTCATCTGAATTCATGTCCTGGGATGCATTTATAAATCAGCCTGATTTATACAAATCCGTGTTGGAGGGGCTCTCCGAAAAAAAACGCGCTGGCAACAAAGACATGCTGAATGAACTGACCATCGAGGCTCCCATTCAAAGTCAGGAAATCTGGGCAGCGGGTGTTACTTATACTAGAAGCAGGGATGCGCGTATGGAAGAATCAAAGGATGCCGGTGGCGGAAGTTTTTATGATATGGTATATGATGCCGTGCGTCCCGAACTGTTTTTTAAAGCAACCTCTTACCGATGTGTCGGAACGGGCGACAAAGTAAGAATCAGAAAAGATTCTACCTGGAATGTGCCTGAACCGGAACTCACATTGGTCATTAATAATTCAGGAACTATAATAGGATATACAATAGGAAATGATATGAGCAGCAGGAGCATTGAAGGCGAAAACCCGCTCTACCTGCCACAGGCGAAAAGTTATGATGGTTCTGCCGCGGTCGGTCCCTGTGTTTATGTACCGGCTGCCCCCATTTCTACCGAAACCAAAATCAACATGCAGATTTCGAGAGGAGGTACAACGATGTATGCTGATGAAACTGCAATCAGCAAAATGAAAAGGGGGCATGTTGAACTGGTCGAATTTTTATTTCGCGAATGTACTTTCCCTTTCGGTTGTTTATTAATGACAGGCACCTGCCTGGTTCCTCCTAACGATTTTACTCTTCAGAGCGGTGATGTTATCGTCATTCACATTGATCATATCGGGGAACTTAAAAATACCGTCGCCTGATGGACATTTTACCTTCACAAATCATCGGGTACCGCAATGTGCAATCGAACGGTGAAATTTTTCATGGATATAATCCCGGCTCTGGTAAACCTTTGTCGCCTGAATTCAGGGAAGCGACCAAATCTGAGATAAACGAAAGCATTGTGCTGGCTCATCATGCTTTTTCAGTGTACCGTAAAATCGGCCCGTTTCAAAGAAGTCAGCTGTTGGAAGCGATTGCCTTCAATATAGAAGCCCTCGGAGATGACTTGCTAAAAATTATCAACGAAGAAACGGCTCTGCCATTAACAAGACTCATAGGAGAACGAAGCCGGACAACCGGTCAGTTAAGACTCTTCGCCCAACTTCTTCGTGATGGTAACTGGAACAAAGAAATAGTTGATGAACCATTGCCTGACAGAAAACCCGCAGCGCGACCCGGAATGATACAAATACAGGTACCCATCGGAGTGGTCGCTGTATTTGGTGCCAGCAATTTTCCCCTGGCATTTTCAGTCGCAGGTGGAGATACGGTGGCCGCACTGGCAGCGGGCTGCCCGGTAGTATTCAAAGCGCATCCCGCACATCCGGCTACCTGCCAGCTGATCGGAAATGCGATTGCGAAGGCTGCAAAGGAAACAGGAATGCCTGATGGTACTTTTTCCATGCTTCACGGAATGTCAACGGAAGTAGGTGGAACACTGGTCACACATCCGCTGATAATGGCGGTCGCTTTTACAGGATCTTTTAAAGGAGGAAAAGCTTTGTACGATCTCGCGGTCAGAAGACCTGAACCCATTCCCGTTTACGCAGAAATGGGCAGCGTGAATCCGGTTTTCTTTTTACCGGAAGCGGTCAAACTGGGCGGCGCATCGCTGGCATCGCAATTTGGTCAATCAGTAACCCTGGGCTCAGGACAATTTTGCACTAATCCGGGCTTTTGTATTTTAATTAATAATGAGGACAGCAAATTATTTATTCAGCATGTGGCAGATGGAATGTATGCAACCCCTATCCACGCGATGCTTACAAAAGGTATCGCGGATGCATACAAATCGGGATTGAAGAAGCAATATAATATGAGCAGTTCTGCTACCCACACATTAAATGAAGAAACGGACGTCAGGCCAAGTATTATTACCATCACTGCTAAAAGTCTGATGGAAAATCCGGATTATTTTGAAGAAGTGTTTGGGCCGTCTACGGTGGCCGTACTATCCGAAACCTACGATGAAATGTTCCGCCTGGCAGAAGTCATGCCGGGTCAGTTGACCGGAACCATACATGCTGCAGAAAATGATCACCCCGTTGCAAGAAACCTGATAGAACTTCTGACTCAAAAAGTAGGCAGGGTTATCATGAATGGTTTCCCGACCGGTGTGGAAGTTTGCCATGCGATGGTACATGGCGGACCTTATCCGGCTACGACTGATAGCCGTGTAACTTCAGTAGGAACCACTTCCATTTATCGGTTTACCAGACCCGTTTGTTATCAAAATATCACTCACTCCATGCTACCTCTTTCCAACAGATAGAATTTAGCTTATAGTATATTAACATTCAGTCGTTTATAAGCTCGTTGATTTCCCTAGTAAAAGCCCCTAGGACCAGCCGGCATCGGGTATTATCTTGGTCTCCATCCGAACAACAGCAGCCGGAAAAACTGAAAAACCCGAACGCCCAACCCCCCGGTAAACGCTGTCTGAATCCCGCCATTTTTCCTATGTCTGACTTTTCTTGTTCCTAATCCAATCCCTCAGGGACGGCATTGTTTTACTAAAATTAAAACGATGTTGAAAACTCAATTTGTGAAGGCATTTTATTTATGCAATGCTTTCCTGCTAATCACGACTTCCATTACAGTAAGTCCGTTGTCAGCCCATTCAATTCATGAGATCAGGCTGCCGGTCAAAGAAACAGAACCCCTCGTCGAGAAGCCCGAGATAAGACTGAATAAAAAAGGGGCTTTATTTGTAAAAAAATATATTAAGAATAGTAAGGACTGCCTCGTCAGGGTCAAGAAACGAAGTATGGTTCCATTTTCAATTATCGATTCCGTTCTTAAAATATATCATCTGCCCCTGGAATTAAAATATCTCGCCGTTATTGAATCAGAATTAAAACCATCAGCACTAAGTCATGTAGGCGCCCGTGGCCCCTGGCAGTTAATGCCGGCGACCGCCCAGGTCCTGGGTTTAAAGACGAGCCATCAAAATGACGAACGTACCAACTACTATAAAAGCACAATCGCAGCAGCCAAATATCTAAGGGATCTCTATGCACAATTTAATGACTGGTTATTGGTGCTGGCGGCATACAATGGTGGTCCGAAACCGGTTTACAATGCCATCCAGAAATCCGGAAGTAAAAACTTCTGGATTCTGCAGAACTACCTTCCGGCTGAAAGCAGGGATCATGTAAAAAAATTCATTGCGACGCATTATTATTTTGAGGGTCGTGGAAGTGAAACAACATTAACAAGAGCGGAAAATCTTGAATTCAAGAAAATGGTGAAGGAGTTTGTGAAATCCAATCATCGTCCTGATGTCTCCGGAACAAACAAACCCAATCCTTTTAAACAAAAAGAGACCCAGGTCGTCTATTTTGATATGAATCAACTATACGGATTCAAAATAGATTTAAAAGTCAGCAATACAACCACTATCAGTCAATCAGAAACTTCAGAGGAGAAATTTAAAAGGCTCATGAAGGAATCTGAAGAAAGTCTTAACAGAGCCAAGAAAATTATTTAAGGATGAGAAACTTCAAAGGATTTGTTTATTTTTTCCAGACCGGTACCAAGCATTCGGGTGGCTATTTTGTCGAGTGCTTTTTCATTACCGGAGAAATGCATGACTATATGCGAGTGGTCAATTGATTCGCCGGTTTTATAATCGCCGCCTGTGACACACTTTCGATTTCGTAAAACGGACCCATTTGAGTTCCATCAGACAATGGCCCGTCGTTATAAGCATTCACGGTGTCTCCCTGAAAAGAGAGTTTTGTAATATTCCATTCCTGATTAAGATACCTGCTCTTCTTCATTACATTGAATGAGACAATGGTCAGGATTTTATTTCCTGCGTCGTAACTTCCAGCAGAATCCGTTATTTTGTAAAAATCGATCGTGAGTTCAACTGGCCGTAAGGAAATAATTATAAAACAACTATACAATGGATCCACGGTTACAGAGAAGAGTTCAACGCTATGGCTGGGATAAAGCCTCTTCCTATTACGAATTATTCTGGCAGAATCAATTAAAACCCGCGCAGGATCTCCTCATTGAAATGGCCGATATTCAGCCGGAAGATGTTATACTCGATATCGCCTGCGGAACCGGACTGGTCAGCTTTCAAATTCTTGAAAAACCGGATTTTCACGGACGACTGATGGGTACGGATATTTCAGACAAGATGGTTGAACTGGCTTCGTCAGGTGTCAATCTGAAATTCGGCGGTCGTGCGCAGTTTCATCAGATGGATGCGGAGGAACTGAATCTGGAAAACAATTCATTTGACCTGGCCGTTTGCGCGTTGGGACTGATGTATATGCCCGATCCCGGCAAAGCGCTCGAAGAAATGCGCCGGGTTTTGAAACCGCATGGCCGGGCAGTAGCTGCCGTCTGGGGTCGAAGGGACCATTGTGGCTGGGCTGATATATTTGAAATTGTGGATCAGCATGTAGCATCAGAAGTCTGTCCCATGTTTTTCAACCTGGGTAATCCGGATATTTTAAAACTCAACTTTACGTTAGCCGGATTCGAAGAAATCATTGTTCAGCGCATCGATACGATCCTGTCATACAGGGATTCAAATGAGGCCCTGGGAGCGGCGTTTGCCGGAGGGCCCGTAGCCCTGGCCTATCATAAATTCAGTGAGGAAATAAAAAAGGAAGTTCACAAAGCATACCTCGATTCCATTGCGCCTTTTAAAAAAGGAAATGGCTATGAAGTTCCCGGTGAATTTGTAGTTGCGAAGGGATTTGTAAATTAGCTCATGAGAAAAATGTCTCTGGAAGGATTTAAGTCCTCTTTATCCATGGCTGAACCACCGGATGATTTTTCAGAACAGGAAAAGGCACTTTGGTTTGCCGGTAAGGGGAATTGGGAAAAAGCACACCTGATCGTTCAGGATTTGAACGATTCGCTTTCTTATCACATACATGCTTTTCTGCACAGGCAGGAAGGAGATTATTCAAATGCCGGATATTGGTATCATAAG
>Ga0209167_10000585_pt1 | contig 25256 bp, 20 predicted proteins | sample Coa_R1_9_FD_187154 | JGI IMG/M metagenome (GOLD analysis project Ga0209167, IMG submission 187154) | Surface soil microbial communities from Centralia Pennsylvania, which are recovering from an underground coalmine fire - Coalmine... | ecosystem: Environmental > Terrestrial > Soil >...
CAGCATCTTGCCGGAGTCAATCTGCACGAGGTAGATGGACATGTCGCCCATGTAGGCGATCTCGCGCACCGTGCCGCGCACCAGGTTTTCCGGCGCTGTCGCCAGCGCCGGCTGCCCCGCGGGCGGGCGGCGGCTGATGTTGATTTTCTCGGGACGGATCGCGGCCCACACCGTGGCGCCAGCGGTACCCGCCCGCGCAGGCTCGGCGCGCACCGTGCAGCCAAGCTCGGCGCTGGCAATGCGCAGGCAATCGCTGTGGCCATCCGCGACCTGGCCTTCGAACATGTTCACCGAGCCGATGAAGTCCGCGACGAAGCGGTTGGCGGGGGACTCGTAGATGTCCGACGGCGTGCCCACCTGGGCGATGCGGCCGTGGTTCATGACCCCGAGGCGCGTGCCTAAGGTCATCGCCTCTTCCTGGTCGTGGGTAACCACGATGAAGGTGACGCCGAGGCGCTGCTGAATGCTGATGAGCTCGAACTGGGTGTGTTCGCGCAGTTTCTTGTCGAGCGCCGCGAGCGGCTCATCGAGCAGCAGCAGCTTCGGGCGCTTGACGAGCGCCCGCGCGAGCGCCACGCGCTGGCGCTGACCGCCCGACAGCTGGTGCGGCTTGCGCGCCCCGAACGAGCCCATCTTCACGATGTCGAGGATCTCAGCCACCTGACGCTTGATATCGCCACGTGCCACCCCTTCCTGTTCGAGGCCGAAGGCGACGTTCTTCTCCACGCTCATATGCGGGAAGAGCGCGTAGGACTGGAACATCATGTTGACCGGGCGCTCGTAGGGCGGGACGGCACTCATGTCCTCGCCGTCGATGTGAATCGTGCCACTCGTCGGGCTCTCAAACCCGGCGAGCATGCGCAATAGCGTGGTCTTGCCGGAACCTGAACCGCCGAGGAGACAGAATATCTCGCCGCGACGGATGGCGAGCGAGACGTCGTCCACCGCGGCGAAATCGCCGAAGCGCTTGGTGAGGTTCGCGATGCGCACGTAGGCGGCATTGGGATCGGCGGCGACGGGCACGGACGGGGTATCCACTTGGGTATTCATATTAATAGGGATCGCTGGCGGTTCACTTGCCGGTCTTGAAGCGCGTCCACATGCGCGTCAGCAGCCGTTGGTACTCGGGGGGGCGGGGGCGCTCCGGGGTCAAGCGGGCGCGCACCTCCGGGGGCGGATAGACACCCGGATCGGCGCGTACCGCGGGGCTAAGCGGCTGGATGTCCGGACTCACCGAGTTAGCGTACTTGATGAGGTTGGAGTTGCTCGCGGCGACCTCCGGGCCCAGCAGGTAGTCGATGAACAGGTGCGCATTCTTCACGTGCGGGGCATCCGCGGGGATGGCGAGGACGTCGTAGTTGCTGATGGCGCCCTCCTTCGGGATGGCATAGGCAAGATCCACGCCTTTGCCCGCCTCCGCGGCCCGATCGTGCGCCTGCTTGATATCCCCCGACCACCCCATCGCAAGACAAACGTCGCCGTTGGCGAGGTTGTCGATGTAGCTCGAGGAATCCACGTGGCGCACGTACGGGCGTATGGCGTGCAGCACGGTTTCGGCCGCCTTCAGATCCTCGGGCGAGTTGCTGTTGGGGTTCCTGCCTAGGAACAACAGCACCGTGCCGACGACCTCGGAGGGTGCGTCGAGTATCGACACGCCGCAATCCTGGAATTTCGCCACCACCGTCGGATCGAACAGCATACGCCAGCTGTCCACCGGCGCAGCCGGCATACGTGCACGGATGCTGGCCACGTTGTAGCCCACGCCGGAGGTGATCCACATGTAATCCACGGCGTACTGATTGCCCGGATCGTACAGCGCCGTGGCGCGCGCCACGTCCGGATCGACGTTCCTGAGATTCGGCAACAGTGACTTGTCGAGCTTGCGGTAGATGTCGGCCTGCAGCTGCCGCTCGAGGAATGCGCCCGAGGGCACGACGACGTCGTAGTTGGTGTGCCCGGTGAGCAGCTTCGTTTCCAGGATCTCGTTGGAGTCGAAGACGTCGTAGTTGACCTTGATGCCGGTTTGTTTTTCGAAGTCGGCGATCACGGTGGGCTGGATGTAGTCGGACCAGTTGTCGACGTTGAGGACCTTCTCGTCCGCCGCAGCTGCGGCGCCAGCAGCGCCCTGCTCGTGGGTGCCTGCCGAGCAGCCGGTGACCACGGCGACGAGCGCGGCGAGAGCCGTGCAGCTGGCCGGGAAGCGTGGAGCGTTGCTCACGTTCTCTTTTTATATATCAGCGCGCCGGCCCTGAGAAGGCGCCCCGCCGGCGTCGCCGGCAAAAGTCACGCCTTTTGCCGGCCCGGACCGATTCCGCCAGCGATTGGTCTGCGGAAAAGGTCGCAGGCATTTTCCGCCAATTAAACGTTGAGCAGCAGGTGTTCACGCTCCCAGGAGCTGATGACCTGCAAGAACACCTCGTACTCGGCTTCCTTCACGATGGTGAACGCCTCGACGAACGTCTCGCCCATGAGCTTCACCAGCGGTTCGCAGGCGCGCAGCTCGCGCAGCGCTCCATCGAGGGAACGCGGCAGCCCAAACGGCAGCTCGTGAGCGCTGCCGACGATCGGATCCGACGGCTGCACGCCCTCGACCATGCCGAGGTAACCGCAGGCGAGCGAGGCGGCGATCGCGATGTAGGGGTTGGCGTCCGCGCCGCCCACCCGGTTTTCGACGCGGCGCGCCTGGGCATCCGACATCGGGACCCGCAGACCCGCGGTGCGGTTGTCATAGCCCCAGTGGACGTTGATCGGCGATGACAGGTAGCGCGTCAGGCGCCGGTAGGAATTCACGTTGGAGCAGAACAGCGCCATGGCGGCCGGCATGTACTTCTGCAGCCCGCCGATGTGCGAGAAGAACAGCGGAGAGGGCGTGCCGTCTGGATTGGAGAAAATGTTCTTGCGCGTCTTGATGTCCACGATGCTCTGGTGGATGTGCATGGCGCTGCCGGGTTCCTTGGCGTGCGGCTTCGCCATGAAGGTGCAATACATCTTGTGGCGCAGCGCCGCCTCGCGGGCGGTGCGTTTGAAGAGAAACACCTGGTCGGCGAGATCCATGGGCTGGCCATGGATCAGGTTGATCTCCATCTGCGCCGGACCGTCCTCATGAATGAGGGTGTCGATCTCGATGTCCTGGTCTTCGCAGAACTGGTAGATGTCATCGAACAGCGGATCGAACTCGTTGACAGCGGCGATGCTGTAGGACTGGCGGCCAGGCTCGGAGCGTCCGGAGCGGCCCACGGGCGGCTTGAGCGGATAGTCGGCATCCTTGTTCTGCTCGACGAGATAGAACTCCAGCTCCGGCGCCACTACCGGTTCCCAGCCGCGCTGCGCGTAGAGTTCCACGATGTTGCGCAGCACGTGCCGCGGCGCCATCGACACCCGCCGGCCGTCGGAATAAAAGCAGTCGTGGATAACCTGCGCGGTGGGCTCGGCCGCCCACGGTACGCGCCGCACCGTCTTCTGGTCGGCCTTGAGAATAATGTCGATTTCCGCCGGGCTCATGGCATCGCCGGTGTCGTTCGGATAGTCACCGGTGACGGTCTGCAGGAACACGCTCTCCGGCAGGCGCATGCCGCCGTCCTCGGCAAACTTTTCCGCGGGCATGATCTTGCCGCGGGCAATGCCGGCCATGTCCGGAATGATGGCCTCGACTTCCGAGATACCGTGATCACGGAGGAACTGGCGGATCTCGCTCACCATAAACTCACCACTTTCATCTGGTCTGTGCCCGCTCGCGGCTCGCCTGCCCGAAGGCCGCGAACAGCGCGCGCGAAAAAGGATTGCCCATTACCCGCCATTCCGGATGCCACTGCACCGCCACCGCAAAGCGCTGCGCTTTGCGCACGCGGAACGCTTCGATGACGCCGTCCGGTGCGCGCGCCTCGACCGCGAGTTCCCCGCCCAGCTGATCGATTCCCTGGTGGTGGAGCGAATTCACCTCAATGCGGTCGTGCTCGGCGAGGCTGCGCAGCAGGCCGCCGGGTTCCAGCGTCACCTCGTGCGCCGGCCCGTACTGCACCTCCAGGGGCTGCGTCGTGTCGTCGCGATGATCGAGGTAACCGGGTATCTCGTGCAGGTTCTGGTGCAGCGTGCCGCCGAAGGCGACATTCATCTCCTGGAAACCGCGGCAGATTCCGAACACCGGCACGCCGGCCGCCACCGCCTTGCGGATGAGCGGCAGCGTGGTTGCATCGCGCGCCGGATCGTGCAGCGTGCCTGGGGCGCTCGGCGGACCCTGGTAGCGGTGCGGTTCAACATTCGAAGGGCTGCCCGTAAACACCAGGCCATCCAGGCGTTGCAGCAGTTCATCGAACCGCAGCTCCTCGGCGAGCGCCGGGATCATTACCGGGGCAGCGTCGCTGGCCTCGAGTACGGCACGCGCGTACTTCTCCCCGACCATGTGAAAAGGATGCGCGCCGACCATGCGCCTGTCGGCGGAAATACCAATGAGCGGGCGGGCGGATGCCATGGGGGCTTGCAGCCGGGTATGTCTATTATATTAAACAAACCCGAACCGACGACTCTCCAAACAACCCGGGTATTAGACCATAGCCGGAGCCGGTAAGCCTGCAGTTGCGCTCGGTTGCGCAAGTGCGGTAATGGCCTAAGTTATGCCCATTCCGGGCCCCGAATGCGACGGTTGCACAGTCCGGGCCGATTTGCCGCGCCTGCCCCGGCGCCCGTATCCTTCGAAGGTCCGCGCCGCGCGGGCGTCAGATATCTTAAACACGCGCGCTATTGCGGATCAGCCCATGGGACCCCTGCCCTACGTCAGTTCCTATTACGCAGCTTCAGCGCATCCGGTGGCGGCCCGGCCGGCGCTCGGGGGCAGCCTCGAGTGCGACGTTTGCGTCGTCGGCGGCGGCATCGCGGGATGCTCGGCGGCCTTGCACCTCGCCGAATGCGGTCTGCGCGTCGTGTTGCTCGAAGGCGAGCGCATTGGCTGGGGCGCTTCCGGCCGCAGCGGTGCCCAGGCGCTGTTCGGAGTCGCCGCGGGCCAGGCCAAGCTCGAACGGCTCATCGGTGCGGCAGGCGCGCGCGCCGTGTGGGACGTGTCGGTGGAAGGGCTCGCGCTCATGCGCGAGCTCATCGCCCGCTACCGGATCGACTGCAACTGGGCGGACGGGCACCTGCTCGCCGCGGTCAAGGAGCGCCACGAGCGGGAGCTGCGCGCGGAAGTGCACGAGCTCTCCGACAAGTATGGCTACACCAGCGTGCGCTACCTCGGGCGCGAAGAATTGCGCGCGGTGCTGGCCACCCCGCGCTACCTGGGCGCGCTCTATGACACCAACAGTGGCCACCTGCACCCGCTCAACTACACGCTCGGACTCGCCGCCGCGGCGCAGGGCGCGGGCGTGCAGATTTTCGAGGCTACGCGGGCGCTGCGCTACGCGGTTTCGGGCAGCGCGCAGGTGCGCGTCACCACCGCGGACGGCGAGGTGCGTGCCCGGCACCTGGTGCTATGCGGCAACGTTTACCTGGGCGCGACCGCGCCTGCGCTCGCCTCGAAAATCATGGCGGTCGCTACCTACATCGTCGCGACCGAGCCCTTGGGGGAGGAGCGCGCACGGCAACTCATCGCCAACAACGCCGCGGTCGCCGATATGAACTGGGTGCTGGACTATTTCCGCTGCTCGGCCGATCACCGCCTGCTCTTCGGCGGTCGCGTCAACTACTCGGGCTTGCGTTCGTTCGATGCCCCGGCCGCCACCCGAGCGCGCATGCTCGCTGTGTTCCCGCAGCTTGGGGGGGTGCGCATCGACTACGCCTGGGGCGGCGACGTCGACATCACCCTGAATCGCGCGCCCCACTTCGGCCGTCTTGCCCCCAACGTGTATTTCCTGCAGGGCTTCTCCGGTCACGGCATCGCACTCACCGGCATCGCCGGCAAGCTGGTCGCGGAGGCGGTCGCCGGCACTGCTGGCCGCTTCGACGTGTTTGCGCGGATCCCGCACGCTAACTTCCCCGGCGGGGCGGTGCTGCGCCGGCCGGCGCTGGTGCTGGCGATGCTCTACTACCGCATCAAGGACTTGTTGTAGCCGCGGTCACCGGCCCGCGGCTGCGCGCGCTCAACGCCTTCAGGTACGATCGGCCGCCATGCATCACACGCCGGCAATTTATCGCGAGCTCGTAGGGGTCCTGTGGTTCGCCTGGGCCGTGTACTGGCTGGCCTCGTCCATACGCATCAAGGCCGCGGTGCGCCGCGAGTCGATGGCTGCGCGCCTGGCGCATGTCGTCCCGCTGGTGGTGGGCGGCGTGCTGATCGGCTGGCGCGATATGCCGTGGGGCGCGCTCAACCTGCGCCTGTGGCCGCATTCGCTGCTGGCCTACGGGATCGGACTTGCGCTGCTGGTCGCGGGCCTCGCGTTCGCCGTCTGGGCGCGCATGCACCTTGGGCGAAACTGGAGTGGTTCGGTGACCGTCAAGGAGGGGCACGAGTTGATTCGCTCCGGCCCGTACGCCTACGTGCGCCACCCGATCTACACCGGTCTCATCACCGCGGTGTTGGGAACCGCCATCATTTCCGGCACGCTGCGAGCGTCGCTGGGGTTCGTGATCATCACGGTGTCCCTGGTGCGCAAGCTGCGTGCCGAGGAAGCCTTCATGCGTGACACCTTCCCGGGCGAGTACCAGCGCTACTGCGCGCAGGTGCCCGCGCTCGTGCCGTTCACAAGAGTTCCGCGATCTGCACCGCGTTGAGTGCGGCGCCCTTGAGCAGCTGGTCCCCCGACACGAACAGCGCAATGGAGCGCCCGCTGGAATCGCTCAAGTCCTGGCGAACACGGCCGACCAGGATGGCGTCCTGCCCGGAGGCATCGCGGGGCATCGGAAAGTAATTGCGCTCCGGGTCGTCCACCAGCTTCACCCCCGGCGCCTCCCTGAGCAGGGCGCGGACTTCGGGCGGGGAAATCGGCCGCTCGCACTCGAAGGTGATGGACGCGGAGTGCGCGCGCAGCACCGGCACGCGTATGCAGGTCGCCGACACGCGCAGCTGCGGATCGCCAAATATCTTGCGGGTTTCCTCTCTGACCTTGGTCTCCTCGTCGTTGTAGCCGCTCACAGGATCGACGCGGGTGTTGTGACTGAAGAGGTTGAACGCGTAGGGGTGCGGCAGCACCTTGTGCGCGTACTCGCGTCCCTCGAGGTAGGCGCGCGTCGACTCGCGCAGCTCTTCCATCGCCGCCGCTCCGCCACCGGACGCGGCCTGGTAGGTGCTGATGATCAGGCGTTCGATGCGGTTGGTCTTGTGGATCGGCCACAACGGGGTGATGGCGATGATGGCGCCGCAGTTGGGGTTGGAGATGATGCCCTTGTGTCCCTGCAAGGCCTGGGGGTTGATCTCCGGCACCACCAACGGCACGTCCGCCTGCATGCGAAACGCAGACGAGTTGTCGACCACGGTCGCACCGGCGCGCACGGCAAGCGGCGCAAAGCGCATCGAGGTGCTGGCTCCGGCCGAGAACAACGCCACGTTCACGCCGCGGAAGCTGTCTTCGGTCAGTTCACGCACGCTGAGCCGTGCGCCGCGAAATTGCAGCGTCTTGCCGGCCGAGCGCGCCGAGGCGAACAGGCGCAGTTCGGACAGCAGGAAGTGCCGCGCCTCAAGGCAACGGATCAACTCCACGCCGACCGCACCGGTAGCGCCGACGATGGCAACAACCGGCGCCGCGGCGGCGGCAACTGGCGCAGAATTCGCAGGCGACATGCGACTCGTTTACCGCACCGGCTACGCGCTGTAAAGCACACCAGATCGCCTTAGGACATTCCATGGCGGAATCAATCCGCAACAAAGCAGTTGTATTTCCGGCCCTGCCTCCCTAATCTGCAACCCAGAGGTTGCTATTCATGAATGATCGCATTGAAAAACGCGTGGAGCTGAAGGCCCCGGTCTCACGGGTCTGGCGCGCGCTGACCGACTACCGCGAGTTCGGCGCCTGGTTCGGCGTGAAGGTCGAGGGCCCGTTCGTGCCCGGCCAGGCCGCCGGCGGCCAGATCACCTACCCCGGCTTCGAGCACCTGAGATTGAAGGTCGTGGTGCAGAAAATGGAGCCGGAGAAGCGCTTCAGTTTCACCTGGCACCCCTACGCCGTCGACCCCAAGGCCGACTACTCGCAGGAGACGCCGACGCTGGTGGAATTTACCCTCGAAAAGACCGCCGGCGGCACGCTCCTCGTGGTGACGGAATCTGGATTCGAGCGTGTTCCGGCCGCCCGGCGCGCGGAGGCCTTCCGCATGAACGACAACGGCTGGACGGAGCAGATGGCCAACATCGCGAAGCATGTCACGCAGCAACCCTGAGCCTGCGGCGCGCCGCCGCCAGCACGCGGCGGTGTTCGCAGCGCTCAGCGACGAGACGCGGCTGTCGCTGGTGACGACGCTCGCCGGCGGCCGCGCGCGCTCCATCGCGCAGCTGACGGACGGCTCGCGGCTGACGCGCCAGGCGATCACCAAGCATCTGCGGGTGCTGGAGGGCGCGGGCCTGGTGCGCAGCAGCCGTCTCGGGCGTGAGAGCCGCTTCGAGCGGGACCCACAGCCACTGCAGGAGCTGCGGGCTTACCTCGAGCGCGTGTCCGAGCAATGGGAGCAGGCGCTGGCACGGCTCAGGGCGTTCGTGGAGGGCTGAGCGGCACGACCTCGTCAAATCGGCCGTAGTCAACGCGCAGAGTTCCGTCTGCGTCCTCTTCGAGGAGATCCGGAAAGGACGCGTTCCAGTGAATATTCTGGCTCGTGTATTCGGTGCGCGCCGACAGCACCTGGCCGGTCGTGTCATCCGTGCCCGTCACGCTGAGGATGATGCTTGCATCCTTCGCGCTCAGCGACTGTGCGGTTACGTGACGCAGCGGACTCGCATCGTCGATGACGTGCATGATGGTCCAGCCAAGAGCAAACATCGGATGTCGCGAGCGCACCAACGGCAGATCGACAATGCGGCGCAGGTTCATCCCTTCCACGGTCGTGTCGTCGTACAACAGGTGCAGTTGCGCCGAGGCATTCTGGACGATGTTCTGGCGCTCGTTGGCGGCGCGCACCACGAAGGTCCTCAGGCCGTCGATCGGCCGTACGACGGCGTTGCGGGTGAACAGGAAGCGGGCCCGGGGACGCGAGAAGCGCGCGAACATAATGCCGGTGATAAGCGCCAGGGACATAACCCCGGCGAAAATCTCGACCATGGCCACCAGATGCCCGTAGAGCGTCTGCGGGTGCATGTCCCCATAGCCCACGGTCGCGAAGGTCTCGACACTGAAGAAAAATGCGCCGGCGAAGCCGGGTGGATTCAGATTGGCGATGCATCCCGGGCTTAAGTGATAGAGCAGGCCGAACAGCAGGTCAAAGCAAAGAAAAAAGGCGGCCAGGGTCATGAACAGCCGCGGCCAGCTGACCGTCATGAAATGGTGGAACAGGTCGCGCAGCACGTTGCTCGGCAGGCCCTGGATGAGGAACTGATAGCGCCCTCTGGTCACCCGCCGCGGTGCGGCGTGCCCGTGCCCGCTGCGCATGCGATGTCGGGTGTTGCTCATGCGTCGTTACGCGGCGAGCGGGCGCGCTCGCACCTCGAAGCACTTGTGGATGCGCGGGTTGCGCTCGAAGTCCTTCGGCAGCGTGGCCGCCGACACATCGCGGATCTCATAGCGCGCGCTCAAGGATTCTTCGAGCCGGAAGCGCTGGGCGTTGGTGGAAAACACGATCAGGCCCGCCGGCGCCAGCAGCTGCGCACAGGTCGCGATGAGTTCGGGGTGATCGCGCTCGAGGTCCAGGACCCCTTCCATGCGCTTGGAATTGGAAAACGTCGGCGGATCGAGGAACACCAGGTCGTAACGCTCGGGTGCCCGGGCCGCATCCTCGAGCCAGCGCCGGCAGTCCGCCTGTATGAACGCGTGCGCTTTGCCATTGAAGCCGTTGACGGCGAGGTTGCGCTGCGCCCACTCAAGATAAGTGCGTGACATATCAACGGAGGTGCTGGCCGCCGCGCCGCCAGCGGCCGCATAAACCGTGGCGGTGCCGGTGTACGAAAATAAGTTGAGAAAGCGCGCGCCGCGGGCGGCTTCCCGCAAACGCGCTCGCGTGGTGCGGTGATCGAGGAACAGCCCGGTGTCCAGGTAGTCCTCGAAGTTCACCCGAAACTTGAGTCCGCCCTCCTCCACCAGCTGGAAGTGCTCGCGCTGATCAAGTTTCTCGTACTGCTCACCGCGCGCGGTGCGACGCCGCGTCCGCACGCGGATGCGCTCGGACGCCACCCCGGTCGCCTCCGGAAGACTCGCGAGCACCTCGCCGCGGCGCTTGCGCACGGCAGCCAGCTCAATTTCCGCAGGCGCCGCGTATTCCTGCACGTACAGCCAGGACTCCTCGGGTTCCAGCGTGCGGTACAGGTCAATGGCGAACGCGTATTCAGGCATGTCGGCGTCGTAGACGCGGTAGCAGGAGACGCCCTCGCGCCTCGCCCAGCTGCGCAGCCGCTTCAGATTCTTCCCCAGGCGATTGGCGAACATGCGCGCGCCCGGCGTGTCCTTGAGGTGGGCGTTGCCTTTGCCGAGCATGCCGGGCGCGCGCGCGCTGCCCGCCTCCACCTTGATGCGCAACAGTCGACACTCGATCCCGCCGTTCCATACCGCATGGGTGCGATAGGCGCGCAGACCCAACTCCATGCCGAGCTCCGGTGCGCCGGTCAGGATTGCGGCGCTCCAGCCCTGGAAGCGCTCGCGCAGCACCGCGCCGAGCTCGCGGTGAATGGTGCGCGCCACCTCGCGGTCCTCGAGGCGTACGCCGTAGGGCGGATTGGTACACAGAAGTCCGGGTCGTGCGGGAACTTCTGCGGTGGCCGGTGCGGCATCGGCCAGCAAGCCAGGGTCAAAGCGCGCGAGGCCTCCAACGCCAGCGCGGCGGGCGTTGTCGCGGGCGTTGCCGATCGCCAGCCGGTCGCGATCGGTGCCACGCACCACGGCGCGAGTGCTCGCCCCGGCGCGCGCACGCGCCTCGGCCTCTTCGCGCAGCCGCGCCCACAGCAGCGCGTCGTGTCCGCGCCAGCCAAGAAAGCCGAAATGCTCACGCGTCAGCCCGGGCGCCCGGTCGGCGGCCATGAGGGCGGCCTCGATGCAGAACGTTCCCGAGCCGCACATCGGATCCAGAAACTCCGCGCCCTGCGCCGCGAGCTCCAGCCATCCGGCGCGCATGAGCACGCCCGCCGCGACATTCTCTTTCAACGGTGCTTCGCCTGCCGCGCCGCGGTAAGCCCGCCGGTGCAGGCTCTCACCCGACAGGTCGATGGAAACCGTGATCGCAGTGCCGTGCGCATGCGCGTGCACCCGGACATCGGGGCGCTCGAGCGCCACATCCGGCCGCGCGTCGGTGGCGAGGCGCATAGCGTCCACGATGCCGTCCTTGAGCTTCAGCGCGCCGAAATGGGTGTGGGTGATGGTCGGATGACGGCCCGTGAAGTCGCACGCCAGCGTCGCGCCGGGCTTAAGGTGCGCTGGCCAGTCGAGCGCGCGCACGGCGGCGTGGAACTCGCTGGCGTCCTGGGCCTGAAAACCCGCCACTTCAAGATAGACGCGGTTGGCGACCCGCGACCACAGGCAGGCGCGGTACGCGACCTCGAGCGCTCCGCTGCAGACCACGCCCGTGGCCCGTTCGCGTACTTCGTGCGCGCCGAGTTCCTGCAGCTCGCGCGCCAGGAGATCGGTCAGTCCGCGCGGCCCGCTGACCAGGTACTTGAGAGGGCTCGCGCTCACCTCACGACAGATCGATCCACGTCGTCTTCATCTCGGTGTATTTCTCGAGCGCGTGCAGGGACTTGTCACGCCCGATGCCCGACTGCTTGTAGCCGCCGAAGGGCACGGTCAGGTCATCCGCGTCGTAGCAGTTGATGTACACCGTGCCCGAGCGCAGTGCGCGCGCAGTGCGATGCGCGGTAGTCACATCGCGCGTCCACACCGCGGCGGCGAGACCGTAGATCACATCGTTGGCGATCTCGATGGCCTCGTCGACGTTTTTGAAGGTGATCGTCGACAACACCGGCCCGAAAATCTCCTCGCGCGCAATGGTCATGTTGGGTTTCACGGCCTCGAACACGGTCGGCTCGATGAAATACCCGCCACTGTCCTCGCGCACGCGGCGTCCGCCGAAACGCAACTCGGCGCCGTCGTTGCGCCCGGAGTCGATGTACCCCAGCACGCGTTTCATCTGCGTTTCATCGACTATCGCACCGAGGCGCGTGGCCGGGTCCAGAGGATCGCCGGGCTGCATCTTGCGGCTCACCGCCTGCACTTTCTCCAGCAGCGCGTCCTTGATGCCCTCCTGCACCAGCAGGCGCGAGCCGGCCGAGCACATCTCGCCCTGGTTGAAGAAAATGGCGAACGCCGCGGCCTTGGCGGCGCGGTCCAGGTCCGGGTAATCGGCCATCACGATGTTGGGTGACTTGCCACCGCACTCCAGCGACAGGCGCTTCAGGTTCGACTGCCCGGCGTACTGCATGATTTGCTTGCCGGTCGCGGTCGAGCCGGTGAAGGCGATACAGTCCACATCCATGTGCAGGGCGAGCGCCTTGCCGGCGGTCTGCCCCAGGCCCGGCACGACGTTGAGCACTCCGGGCGGAATGCCGGCTTCGACCGCGAGCTCCGCGACCTTGATCGCGGTGAGCGGGGACTTTTCCGAGGGCTTGAGCACCAGTGAATTGCCGGCGGCCAGGATGGGCGCAAATTTCCACGCCGCCATGAGCAGTGGGAAGTTCCAGGGCACTATGGCGCCGACCACGCCCACGGGCTCACGCGTAATCAGGGCGAGGGCATCGTGCGCGGTGGGCGCCACCTGGTCGTACACCTTATCGATCGCTTCCGCGTACCAGCGGATGCAGCGCGCCGCGCCGGGCACATCCACTTTCAGGCTGTCAGTGATCGGCTTGCCCATGTCGAGCGTCTCGAGCAACGCCAGCTCATCGCCGTGGGCCGCGACCAGGTCCGCGAACCGCAGCAGGATGCGCTTGCGCTCCGTGGGCGCAAGCTTCGCCCAGCTGCCTTCGCGGAACACGGCGCGCGCGGAACTCACCGCCCGGTTGATGTCCTCCTGATCCCCGGAGGCAACCCGCGCCAGAAGCTTGCCGGTCGCAGGATTGAGGCAATCGAAGGTGGCGCCCGAGGCAGCGTCCGCGTAGCGGCCGGCAATAAAAGCCTGGGTGCGAAACTGCAGCGTCCGCGCCCGCTCGTGCCAGGAAATGCTGTTGGGTTTTGCGTTCATGATGACGGACCTTTGCGCAAATCAAAATGTCGCCGGGGTGCAGGCGCTGATGATCTCACACGCCTCGCGTCCGACATTGCGGAAGCGATGCGGCAACTGGCTGGCGAAATAATAAGCCTCGCCGGGACCAAGTACGCGCGTGGCGCCGCCGACGGTCAGTTCGATCCGCCCCCGGATCACGACGCCTGCCTCCTCGCCCCGGTGCGCCAGCATCTCCTCGCCGGTCGCGGCACCGGCGGCGTAGCGCTCATGCAGCACGGTGAGCTGACGGGCGTTGCGCTGGGCGGCCACCAGGCGCAGCGAGACGTCCGGGTTGCCGAGCTCCACCAGTTCATCGGCCCCGAAAAAAGCCTGTGGCGCCACGCTCAGGTCCAGGGTGAAAAACTCCGCCAGCGGCATGGGTATGCCATCCAGCACTTTCTTCAGCGAACTGACCGAGGGACTCACCCGGTTCTGCTCGATAAGAGAGATGAGTCCGTTGGTAACCCCCGCGCGGCGCGCCAGTTCGCGCTGGGAGAGGCCAAATGTGGTTCGCACGCTGCGCAGTCGCGCTCCAACGTCAATGCTCATGGTGTTTAGGATCTTAGACAATAGAGGCGGAAATATCGCTTTCGTGGCTGTTCTTGTCCACTTTATTTATCATTCGCACCCCCCACGTCCAACTGCGCCACACCACTACGCGCATCGAGCCTGCCATGCCGAACTCCACTCCGTCCCTGCAGCGTTCCGACCTCGAGGCGCTGTGGCTGCCGTTCACGCCCAACCGGCAATTCAAGGCAAAGCCGCGCCTGCTCGCTCGGGCGAGCGGCATGCACTACTGGACCCCGGACGGACGGCAGATCCTGGATGGGGTGGCGGGCCTGTGGTGCGTCAATGCCGGTCACGGCCGCCGCGAGATCACCGAGGCGGTGGCACACCAGCTCGAGTCCATGGACTACGCGCCGCCGTTCCAGATGGCGCACCCACCAGCGTTCGCGCTCGCCAACGAGCTGGTAAAAATCGCGCCCGCGGGTCTCGATCATGTGTTCTTCACCAACTCCGGTTCCGAGGCGGTCGACACGGCGCTGAAAATCGCCCTCGCCTGGCACCGTGCCCGCGGTGACGCCACGCGCACGCGCCTCATCGGCCGCGAGCGCGGCTATCACGGCGTCGGCTTCGGCGGCATTTCAGTTGGCGGCATCTCGCCTAACCGCAAGGCCTGGTCGACGGCGCTCCTCCCCGGCGTCGATCACCTGGCCCACACCCATGACCTGGCGAAGAACGCCTTCTCGCGCGGTGTGCCGGCGCATGGCGCCCAGCTCGCCGATGAACTCGAGCGGCTCGTTGCGCTGCACGACGCATCGACCATCGCCGCGGTGATCGTCGAGCCCATCGCCGGCTCGACCGGCGTGCTGATTCCGCCGCTCGGCTACCTGAAACGCCTGCGCGAGATCTGTGATCGGCACGGGATTCTGCTGATATTCGATGAGGTGATCACCGGCTTCGGGCGCACCGGCGCGCCGTTCGCCGCCCAGGAATTTGGCGTGACGCCGGACCTCCTCACCCTCGCCAAGGGCATGACCAACGGCTGCGTGCCGATGGGTGGGGTGCTCGTCAGCAAGTCCGTGTACGACAGCTTCATGCAGGGTCCGGACGGCATCGAGCTGTTCCACGGCTACACGTACTCAGCCCATCCGGTCGCGTGCGCCGCGGGGCTGGCGACGCTGGATATCTACCAGCGCGAGGGCCTTCTGACCCGCGCCAAGTCGCTTGCCGGGAAATGGGAGGACGCCGCCCATGCGCTTCAGGGCCTGCCGCACGTCATCGACGTGCGCAACTACGGACTGATTCTCGGACTGGAACTTGCGCCGATCGCGGGCAAGCCCGGCGCGCGGGCATTCGAGGTTTACAGCAAATGCTTCGAGCGCGGCCTCCTGATACGGCAGACCGCGGACATCTTGGCGCTGTCGCCGCCGCTTATTGTTACGGCTGCGCAGATCGAGGAAATGTTCGGCACGCTGAGCGACGTGCTGCGCGGGAAATGATCGTTTGAAGCACGCGCGCCGACTGCGCGCCCGGCGCACGGGCCTGCGTGCCCGTGCGCGGCCATTGCTTCGTTAGCGGTGCTTAGGCGTGCGGCTGCTGAGATCCGCGCCGTCCGCGCGACAACAGCATCCACGCCAGCACGGCAATCACGATGACGCTGCCCACCAGTATTTCCATTTCCGACAGATTGAACGCGCTCGTGCGCGACGCGGTTACGACCACGGTCTCCACGGCACACCTCCTTCAGTTAACGGGACTTCCACTCACGCGCTGAGCGTCCCACGCAACCGAAGCGCGCATAAAGAGAACCGTCGTGGATGTGCGACGGATTTCAAGCCGATAGTGTGTTATGTCAGGGCGCGGGCTTCGAAGATCGCATAGATCTTGGAGCAATCCTCGAGCACTTCCCAGGTGCCGGCAAAGCCCGCCGGCACCACGAACGCGTCGCCGGGTCCGAAAGCATTGCGCTCGCCGCTCTCGCTGCGGATGACCACCCGCCCGGCGGTCATCACACACAGCTCGTTTTCGGTGTAGCGCACACGCCATTTGCCGCGCGTCGCAGACCAGCGGCCGGCAAAAAACTGCTGGCTCGTGTCGGCGAAGTAGTTCTGCACCTGCAGCTGCGGGCTGCCGGCCAGGAGACGCTCGGCGGGGGGTTCGGACACCTCCGCCGCCACCGTGCCGTCGAGGCGGACCAGGCCTGAGTTCATGAGTGCGTGGCACAGGTATTCATGCCAGGAAATTCTAGCGCGAAGGCGCGCCGCGGGTGGCAGCGATCGCGGCGCGCCTTCCCAGCCGCCCGGCAGCGGCTTAGTCACGGCTTGCAACCTGCGCGGACGCGGGCAGTTCGACCCGCACCGTCACCCGCCGCTCGAGGGCGTAGGCATCGAGGTCGCCGTCCGCGGCCGCAGCTTCCACCTTGCCGTGCGCCTCGATGAGGATGCGTTCCTCGGGCACTCCCGCGGCGCTCAGCACCTCGGCGACCCGGCGGGCGCGCCGCAAGGACAGCTGCTCGTTGTAGGCAACAGAGCCGCGCGGATCGGCGAAGCCGGCGATGCGCAGCTTCGCCTGCGGCACGCTGGCTACCAGCGCGCCGAGTTTCAGCAGCGGCGACATCGCCTGGACGGTGACGCCGTCATCGTCGGTGCGAAAGCTCACATCGAGCCCGATCTGGTCGGTCTGCTGCACACTAGCGTCCAGCTGCGCGCCGTGCGTGCGCGCCTGGGCGAGGGAGCCATCGAGCTCGGCAACCCGGGCGGTGAGCTGCGTAAGCTGCGCCTCGCTGTGCGCAAAGTCCGCGGCCAGTGCCGCCTCCTCCTGCCGATGCCGGTGGTAGCGCGCGCCGAGCCAGGCGCCCGCAACAGCGCCCGCCATCGCACCCACGGGTCCGCCGGTCACTGCGCCGACGGCGACACCGGTGGCGAAGCCCGCGTTTTGCGGGCGGGACGGATAGCCCTGCGGATCGTCCGCATCGCTGGCCGCAGCCGCGAACACGGGCGCCCCGGCAAGACACGCAGCCACACTCAAGCCCAGCGCCCTGCGGCGGACCTTGAAAGTCGGAATTTTCATATAGCCTCCTGTCGCTTGTTGGTCGGTGACGGGAACGCAAGTCGGTTCCCGTCTTCGCACTGTCATTTCAGCGCGGGGCGCGGTCGGGCAAGTGATGCAAAAGCGTCAAGGCGCCGATGATTCGTGGCGAAACATGGCAGCGCCGCGTGATCGCATATACTCGCGGGCCTCCAACACGGGAACCGCCATGCCGCACCACACTCCTGCGCGAACGCTCACGCGCGCCGCCGGCGCGCTCGCCGCGCTCCTCGCCCTGCTTCCCTGTGCACAGGGAGCGGCGACCGTGGCCGCCGACGAAACCGGGGTGTTGCGCGCCACGCTGCCCAACGGGCTGCGTGTGGTCATCGTGCGCAACACGCTCGCCCCGGTGGTGGCGACCTCCGTGAACTACCTGGCCGGTTCGGATGAGGCGCCGGCGGGATTTCCCGGTACCGCGCACGCGGAGGAACACATGATGTTCCGCGGCAGTCCGGGACTTACCGCCGAGCAGCTCGCGGACATCGGCAGCGTCATCGGCGGCGATTTCAACGCCAACACGCGCGAGGAGCTCACGCAGTACCTGTTCACCGTTCCCGCGGACGACCTGGACGTGGCGCTGCACATCGAGGCCTTGCGCATGCGCGCAGCCCTCGACAACCCGAAAGAATGGAACAAGGAGCGCGGTGCGATCGAGCAGGAGGTGGCACAGGATCTGTCCGAGCCCTCCTATCGGCTGTTTGAGAAGCTGCGCGCGCGCATGTTCGCCGGCACGCCCTACGCGCACGACGCGCTCGGCACCCGCCCGTCCTTCGAGAAGACCAGCGCGCGGATGCTGAAGAGCTTCCACGATACCTGGTACGCGCCCAACAACGCCGTCCTCGTGATCGCCGGCGATGTCGATCCGCCGGGCGCGCTGAGCGAGGTGCGGCGGCTGTTTGGGGATATCCCCGCCAGAAAACTTCCCGCCAAGCCGCGCGTGCACCTGCGCCCGGTGCATGGCACCTCCTTCACGGTCGACACCGATCACCCGAATGGCTCGCTCATGATCGCGCTGCGCGTGCCGGGTCCGAAGGATCCGGACTTTGCCGCCCTCGAGGTGCTCGCCGACGTGCTCAGCAACCGTCGCTTCGAGCTCTACGGCCTGGTGCCAAAGGGCAAGGCAATCGCGGCCGAGTTCGCGCTCGATCCCTTGCCCGAGAGTGGCCTCGCCTACGCAGCGCTCTCCTTTACCAGCGGCGATGACCCCAAGGCGCTCGAGGGCGACGTGCGCGCGATTCTCGCGCGCGTTGCGCACGACGGGGTGCCGGCAGAGCTGGTCGACGCAGCCAAACTCCAGGAGCGCAGCGCAGCGCAGCTGCAGCGCAACTCCATACCCGAACTCGCCGCCGTCTGGTCGGACGCGCTCGCACTCTATGGGCTCGCCTCCCCGGATGAGGATCTGGCGCGGATCGAGCGCGTCACCACCGCTGAGGTCAACCGCGTGGCGGCTAAGTACCTCGACCTCGACCAGGCCATCACCGGCGTCATGCTGCCGCGCGGCTCGGGCCCCCCGGTCGCCGGGGGCGGCGGGTTTGGCGGGCGCGAATCGATCGCCCTGGGCGAGGCGCACCCGACGGCACTGCCGCCGTGGGCACAAAAGGCGCTCGCACGTCTGGAGGTTCCGCCGTCAACCCTGCGGCCGCTCGTCGACAAGCTGCCCAACGGCCTCACGCTCATCGTGCAGCCCGAAGATGTCAGCGACACCGTCAGCGTCTACGGCCACATCCGCAATCGGCCCGAGACCGAGGAATTGACAGGCCAGGAGGGCGCCGCACAGGTGCTCGAGCGCCTGCTGACCTGGGGCACCCAGACCTATGATCGGATCGCATTCCAACAGGCGCTGGACGCCATCGGCGCGCAGGAGCACGCGGGAACGGACTTCTCGGTGCAGTCGCTGGCGGAGCATTTCGATCGGGCGCTGCAACTGCTGGCCGACAACGAGCTGCACCCCGCGCTCCCGGACTCGGGGCTCACAATCATTCGCAGCCAGCAGGCCCTCGGCGTCGCCGCGCGCAACGCGAGCCCCGGCTTCCTGACTCAGCGCTCGTTGCGGGCGGCGCTGTTTCCGCCGCAGGATCCGAGCCTGCGCATGGCGACCCCGGAGTCGGTGCGGGCACTCGATCCCGCCATGGTGCGCGCGTACTACCAGCGTGTGTTCCGGCCCGACCTCACGACCATCGTGGTGATCGGCAAGGTTACGCCGGACACCGCGCGCGCCGCGATCAGTAAATACTTCGGCGCCTGGAGTGCGGACGGTGCCGCGCCGGCGATCGACCTGCCGCCGGCCCCCGCGAACCGCCCCGCTTCGATCGCGGTGCCGGACGCGAGCCGGGTCCAGGATCGCGTGGTGCTGGCGCACACCCTCGCGCTGACGCGTTCGGATCCTGACTACTACGCCTTGCAACTCGGCAACGCCGTACTCGGCGGCAGCTTCTACGCCACGCGCCTGAGTATCGACCTGCGCAAGAACGCAGGCCTCGTGTACTCGGTGGAGTCCGTGCTGCAGGCCGGTCGCACGCGCAGTGTCTACCTGGTCGAGTACGCCAGCGATCCCGGCAACGTGGTGAAGGCGGCCGACATGGTGGCGCGCGAAGTCACGGCGATGCAGGACACGGCCGTGGGCACCGATGAGCTCACCCGCGTGAAGGCGTGTCTCCTGCGCCAGCTGCCGTTGAGCGAAGCGGGTATCGCGGAAATCGCCCGCGGAATGCTGACGCGCAGCGACCTGGGCTTGCCCCTGGATGAACCGACCAACGCGGCGCAGCATTACATCGGGCTTGATGGGGCGGCGGTGCAGACGGCGTTTCGCAAATGGCTGCGCCCAAAGGACCTGGTGCGTGTGAGCCAGGGCCCACCGCCACTTTGAGACCCTGAGCCTCCATCTTTGTGGGGAGGGCGGCTGAACCGGCCGGTCGGTACAGTCGCGCCCTCCTGTGTACTTTCGCAATCCCATTCCCAGTCAGCCAGTGCGCGCGCGCGTGCTGGATGCGGCCGAACGACTGGTGCTCGAGACCGGCGCCGGCCACCTGACACTGGATGCCGTGGCAAAATGCGCCGGCCTGAGCAAGGGCGGACTGCTGTATCACTTTCCGACCAAGGACTCGCTCCTGGAGGCCATGCTCGCGCGCTTCCTGAGCGATGTCGAAGAGCAGATCGCGACGCGCTGTGCGCGAGCCAAGGGCACGCCGACGCAGCTGGATGAATTTCGCGAGCGGGTGCGGGTGCTGCTCGAGCCACACACGCCGCGGCGTCGGGCGGGCGCGGCGATCCTGGCGGCATCCGCCGACAAGCCGGCGCTCATGGCGCACTGCCGCAGGAGCTACCGCGAGTTCGTGGACGAGATCGCCACGCTCCCGGGAGGCTTCGAGCGCGCCGCCCTGGTGCAGCTGGCGGTGGATGGTCTGGTGCTCGGGGAACTGCTGCAGCTGTCCCCGTACACTTCGGAGGAACGATCGAAGCTGGTCAAGGCGCTCATCAAGGCCGCGGACCAGTGCGGGAGGATGCAATGAGACCGGACGCTCACAAGCCGTGGGCTGCGATTCTTGCCGCGGCGGCGCTGTCGGCCTGCGCGGTCGGGCCTGACTTCCATGCTCCGGCGGCGCCCGACTCGACGCACTACACGCGCGCGCCGGAGCCGGCCGCTACGGTCGCGGCCGAAGGGCGCAGCGGGACGGCGCAGACCCTGATTGCGGATCGCGACATCCCGGCTGACTGGTGGACCGTGTTTCATTCGGCGCCGCTCGATGAACTCGTACGCCGCGCGCTCGCCGACAATCCCGGCGTACAGGCGGCGAGCGCCACGCTGCGCAACGCCGCCGAGACCTGGCGCGCGGAGCGTGGTGGACTGCTGCTGCCCGCCGTGGATGCGCAGGCGCAGGCCGCGCGCGAAAAGGTACCGGGCGCAGTCTTTGGCCAACCGGGCGTGCCGGCGGTTACGTTCAGCCTCTTCGACGTCTCGGTCGGAGTGACGTATCGACTCGATCTGTTCGGTGCATCGCGCCGCCAGATCGAAGCCCTGCGTGCCCAGACCGACTTCCAGCGCTTCGAGCTTGAAGCCGCATACCTCACGCTCGCCGGCAACGTCGTCACGACGGCGGTCAACATCGCATCCCTGCATGCGCAGATCGCGGCGCTCACCGAGATCATCGCCAGCGAACACGAGCAGATGAAGGTCGTGCAGCGGCAGTTCAATGCCGGGGCCGCCTCGCGCTCCGACGTGCTCGCGCAGCAAACCCAGGTCGCCGCGAACGAGGCGCTGCTGCCCGGGCTGCAGAAGCAGCTCGCCCAGGCACAGCATCGCCTCGCGGTACTCGCCGGCCGCACGCCCGATGACACCGAACTCCCGGACTTCACGCTCGAAGAGCTCACCCTGCCGGCGGAACTGCCGCTGTCGGTGCCCGCGAAGCTGGTGCGACAGCGACCGGATGTCCAGGCCGCGGAGGCGCTGCTGCACCAGTCGACCGCGCAGCTCGGAGTCGCGACCGCCAACATGTACCCGCAACTGAATCTCACCGGCTCGGTGGGTTCGGAGACCACGTCCGCGAGCGACCTGTTCAAGTCCGGCTCCGGCGCCTGGAACATCGGCGGCACGCTGCTGCAGCCGCTGTTTCACGGCGGCGAACTGCGGGGTCTGAAGCGCGCGGCGCGCGCGGACCTCGATCGCGCCACCGCGGAATATCGCCAGGCGGTCTTGAGCGCACTGCAGGACGTCGCCGATACGCTGCGCGCCCTCGAGGCGGACGCCCGCACGCTGCAGGCGGACACAACGACCGAGTCGGACGCGCGCGACGCGCTCGCGATTACGAAGCTTCAGTATCAGGCGGGTGGCGTGAGCTACCTCGCCCTCTTGAACGCGCAGCGTACCTACCTGCAGGCGCGCCAGGTGCGCATCCAGGCGGAAGCCGCGCGCTACGCCGATACCGCCGCGCTGTTCCAGGCGCTCGGTGGCGGATGGTGGAACCGGGATAACGGGAAGGAGAGTCGCTAGTGAAGCCCCTCTTAAAGCGGCGCTTGATCATTGCGGTGGTGGCGGTGGTCGTGCTGGTCGTAGTGATTGCCGGCATCAAGACCATCACGATCATGCGGATGATTGCGCAGGCGAAGGCCAACGGCGCGCCAGCGCAGACTGTCACAACCACGCTGGCGGCGTACTCCGACTGGCAGCCGGAAATTACGGCGGTCGGCAGCGTACGCGCAGTGCACGGCGTCGACATCACGACCGAGGTGACGGGACTGGTCCGCAGCCTCGAGTTCCATTCCGGCGAGGACGCCAGGAGCGGCCAGGTGCTGGTGCGCCTCAATGCCGAAGCCGACATCGCCACGCGGCATGCGCTCGAGGCGGCCGCGGATCTCGCCGCTACCGTGTATGCACGCGACAAGGTGCAGTTCGACGCGCAGGCAATCAGCCAGGCGCAGCTCGATGCGGATGCGGCCGATCTCAAGAACAAGCGCGCACAGGCGGCCGCGCAGGCGGCGCTGGTGGATAAAAAAGTGCTGCGCGCGCCGTTCGACGGGCGGCTCGGAATCACCACCGTCAACCCGGGTCAGTACCTCAACACCGGCGACAAGGTCGTCACCCTGCAGGAACTCGACCCCGTGTACGTCGATTTCCGTCTGCCGCAGGAGCAGCTGGCGCAGGTGCGCCCGGGGCTCGAGGTGCGCGTGAGCCTCGATGCGTTCCCCGGCGAGCACTTCCCCGGCAAGATCAATGCCGTCGATCCCCTGGTCGATACATCGAGCCGCAACTTTCAGGCGGAAGCGACCATCGCAAACCCTGCGCACAAGGTGCTGCCCGGCATGTTCGTGCGCGTCCTGGTGCTTTCGGGTGCGCAGCAGCACTACCTGACGCTGCCGCAGACCTCGATAACCTTCAACCCCTACGGATCGACGGTGTTCCTCGTGCAGAAGGACGACAAGGGCAAGCGCACGGCGCAACAGACCTTCGTTACCACCGGCGCGACGCGCGGCGATCAGATCGCCGTGCTCACCGGCATCAAGGAAGGCGATGAGGTAGTCACCAGCGGGCAGCTCAAGCTCAAGAACGGTACGCCGCTCGATATCAGCGCCCTGGCGCAGCCCTCGGACGCTGCCAACCCCAGACCGCAGGAGCATTGAGGGGGCCGCCATGAAATTCACCGACCTGTTCATCGAGCGCCCGGTCCTCTCGATCGTCGTCAGCCTGCTGATCCTGGTGCTGGGGGCACGCGCCGTATTTCAGCTGCCGGTCAGCCAGTATCCCCAGACCGAGAACGCCGTGGTCACGGTCAGCACGACCTACTATGGCGCCGACGCCCAGACCATCGCCGGCTTCATCACCCAGCCGCTGGAGTCCGCCATCGCCCAGGCGCAGGGCATCGACTACCTGTCCTCCAACAGTGTCGCGGGTGTCTCGATCATCACCGCGACGCTGCGCCTGAACTACGACGCCAACCGCGCGATGACCGAGATCAATACCCAGGTTGCTTCGGTGCGCAACCAGCTTCCACCGGCAGCGCAGCAGCCGGTGATCACGGTGCAGATAGGGCAGCAGATCGATGCCATGTACCTCGGGTACTTCAGCGATACCATCCCGCCGAACAGCACCACCGACTATCTGCTGCGGGTGGTGAAGCCGAAGCTCGATTCGATCGACGGCGTGCAGACCGCGGAGATTCTCGGCGGCCGCACCTTCGCGCTGCGTGCCTGGCTCGACCCGCAGCGCATGGCCGCCCGTGGGGTCGCCGCCGACGATGTCTACGCGGCGCTCGGTTCCAACAACTACCTCGCCGGCGTTGGCTCGACCAAGGGCCAGATGGTAAGTATCGACCTGAAGACGAATACGGATATCGAGTCGCTGGATGAGTTCCGCCACCTGGTGATAAAGCGGCAGAACGGCGCGCTGGTGCGTCTCGAGGACGTGGCCAACGTGGTTCTGGGCGCCGAGAATTACGACTTCAACGTGGCTTTCAGCGGCCAGCGCTCGGTATTCATTGGCATCAAGGTGGCGCCCAAGGCGAACATTCTGGACGTCGCCGCGCGCGTGCGCGCCGCGCTTCCCGATCTCGCGGCGCAGCTGCCGACCGGGGTCACGCAGAAGCTGGCCTATGACGCGACCAAGTTCGTCACCAGCTCCATCAAGGAAGTCATCAAGACCCTGGTCCAGGCGCTGGTCATCGTCACGGTGGTGATCTTCCTGTTCCTCGGCAGCGCGCGCGCGGTGGTGATACCGGTCGTGGCCATGCCGCTGTCCCTGATCGGCGCCTTCTTCCTCATGCAGGCGCTCGGCTACTCCATCAACCTGCTGACGCTGCTCGCCCTGGTGCTGGCGATTGGACTCGTGGTCGACGACGCCATCATCGTGGTCGAGAACGTCGATCGGCATCTGAAGCAGGGAGTGTCGCCACTCGAGGCGGCGCTGCAGGCTGCGCGCGAGCTCGGCGGACCGATCATCGCCATGACCGTCGTGCTGGTGGCGGCCTATGTGCCGATTGGTCTTCAGGGCGGGCTCACGGGCGCCCTGTTCACTCAGTTCGCCTTCACGCTCGCCGGGGCGGTGACGGTCTCGGCTGTCATCGCGCTTACTCTCTCGCCGATGATGTGCGCCAAGGTATTCCGCAGCGAGCAGGAGGAGGGCCGCTTCACGCACTTCCTCGACCGCACCTTCAACCGGTTGCGCGACGCATATTCGCGCACGCTCTCGAACTGGCTCACCACCTGGCCAGCGGTGGTGCTGTTCGGTGCGCTGCTGCTTCCCTGCGTGGGTGCTCTGTTCATGACGTCGAAGGCTGAGCTCGCGCCGGCAGAGGACCAGGGCATCGTGCTCGAGGCCACCACCGGTCCACCGGATGCGACCCTCACCCAGATGCAGGCCTATTCCGACGCTGAGTTCGCGATCGCGAAGAAGTTCCCGGAATATCAGCAGATGTTCCAGCTGACCGGCGCGCCCACGGTCAACCAGGGCTTCGGCGGCGTGCTGTTCACCCCGTGGGAGGAGCGGCACCGCAGCGCCGGCGAGCTGCAGATGCTGCTGCAGAACGAGTGGAACAAGGTCCCGGGGGCACGCGTCGCGGCGTTCCAGTTCCCGGCGCTTCCCGGCTCGCAGGGATTCCCGATCCAATTCGTCATCACCACCACTGAGCCGATCCAGAACCTGAACGAGGTCGCGACGGCGGTGCTCGACAAAGCGCGCGCCAGCGGCATGTTCTGGTTCATTGACTCGGACCTGAAGCTCGACAAGCCGCAGCAGACCGTGAACGTTGACCGCGACATGGTCAACGATCTCGGACTTACGCAGCAGAGCGTGGGCGGCGCGTTGGCCGCGGCCCTGGGCGGCGGCTACGTCAACTACTTCTCGATCGCCGGCCGCTCCTACAAGGTCATCCCGCAGGTGCTGCAGGTCGATCGCCTCAATCCCGACCAGGTGCTCGACTACTACGTCC